>OFGE01001509.1_pt1 | contig 20037 bp, 20 predicted proteins | sample 1521681 | NCBI WGS metagenome assembly OFGE01 (sample SAMEA3504093, study PRJEB24116) | mouse gut metagenome | biome: mouse gut; feature: mouse-associated habitat; material: faeces | place: Denmark | collected 2011
ACACCTATCCGGGCATCTTTCCCTTTGATATACTCGTGCAAAGCATTCTCTATCGTCATGTTTCTTTCAGCGAAAACAGGCGATATAAAAGTCAGAAATGTTATTATAATCAGTAATATCTTCATTTTGAATGCGTTTTGGCCCTCATATAAAATGACAGTCTAATGAACCTAAATCCCCGTCTTGAATAGCTTTGATTGAATTACGAATTATATCTGCGTCCCAGTTCCACCATTGGAGTTCTTGCAATCGGGCTATAATATCTGTAGAGAATCGTTTTCGTATTTCCTTTGCAGGAACACCGCCAACAATCGAGTATGGCTCGACATCCTTTGTGACAACAGCTCGTGTGCCAATTATAGCACCATCACCGATGGTCACTCCAGCCATTATTATAGCGTCATATCCAATCCACACATCATTGCCAATTACAATATCGCCCTTGTTATCCCAAGCAGAAACAACATCAGATTTCGGTAAGTCCCATTCCTCAAAGAAAAGCGGGAACGTGTATGTAGAAAGCGATTTCAGGGTATGGTTGGCGCAATTGAATATAAACTTTGCTCCGCAGGCTATTGAGCAAAACTTTCCGATAATCAAACGATCATGATTTATAGGATAATGATACAACACGTTATTCTTCTCAAAGTCACGAGGGTCATTCACAAAATCATTGTAAATGGTAAAATCTCCGACTTCAATATTCTGGTGCGTTATGACTGATTTAAGATAGACAGTCTGATTATCACCAGAACGAGGATATATCTCTGTTTGGTTCATATCTAAAACTATTTGAGCCGTTCTATTTCATTTATATTCAATATGTGCAAATAATGATAAATATTGCCATCTTCCTGCGCATCACCATTAATGCCAATAACGCTCTTGACTTCCATATAATAATCAGTTCTATTCTTGGCGATTGCCTTCTAACACCTGATTTATCAACTCCCGGACTTCATCGTCTGACATTTTCCTATCTCTTACAAGAGTGCTTATCACTCCACGAATGGAATTGTTGAAATATCGCTGAACGACATTTTTCAGATTGTTACCACAATACTCCTCTCTTTCTATAAGGGGATAGTAGATGAATCCGTTGTTTCCTGCCGGCTTGTGGCCTAAAAAGCCCTTATCAACAAGAAACTTCACGAATGTAGATATGGCGGTTCTGCTTGGACGAGGTTCGGGATAAGTGGCGATAATCTCCTTAACGGTAGCTTCACCCTTCTCCCAAAACTTGTTCATCACTTCTTCTTCACGCTTGGTAAGTTGTTCCATCATCTTCAACTCAAGATTTATAGTGCAAAGTTAGTCTAAATTCGTTAGACCACAAAGATTTATATGCTTAAATTTAGAATCATTATATCTACTCTCCAATAAAAGAAAGAAATTTGAGATTCATGTACAGGTGTAATATATCTGTTAAATCAGGATAGGATTTACTTTCATGGTGGAGAGATTCAGGTACAGGCCGTGGTACTCTATCATGCCGTGACGGAACATTTTCCACAAAAGGTTGCAACCGAGTTGTGCCAATGTCGAGTTGATGAACAGATCCTGTTTTTCCAATGCTTCGGCAAGAGAGCAACTCGGACCAGAATCATTATCTTTCACTTTTGAGTACCGCACGAGGCGTGTCACCACTTTCAGAGAGCTTACCGTTTCATAAAGATGCGATTCCGGCTGCTTGATTTTTCTTGGCACGGTTCCCATTACAACCTGTCCGCTTGACTGCGAGTTTCCGAAGTCGAGCCAATATATCGGTGTGCCATGATTGGTGTAGTCTGATTCCGGTACAGCCTTCAACACTTTCCATAAATCCATACGTGATTTCACATTGTCGGTGCAGGTAATCGTTATGTTGGCCATATTGTCCCTTCGTGCATCCTTGGGACATACCGGATATAAGTCCGGGATTGCAGCCCAGTCATTCCCGAAGAAGTTGTTTATCCGTGTCACCAGACACTGCGCCTTGTTCAGCTCGATATCCGACCATCCGAAAAGCTGGCGCCCGATATTGGCCTCAGTAACTATATCAGGGTCATATACCGTTAAGAACAGACCGGGATGGTTCAATGCTCTCAGTGTCACATCAAGCCTGGAGAGATTTGTGAGGACCTGCGACCCTGTGCCGCCGGCACCTATGAGATTTACCGTAACCGGATGCTGTGGATTGAGCAGGTAGTTGTGAATATAATGTACACGTTTCATTTCATAAGGTCTTTTAGTTTAAGATTATTTAGAGGTATGGTTCATTGATTGAAAAAACATATTCTTATCATATTTAGTGTGAATATTTCTGGTTATTGCCTGCGCTTATCCCTTGAAGAATTCTGCGAGAAGCCTGTTACGGTCAGGATAGCGGCTTATCTCCATTATAGGATCCTGGATGGTGGAGATATGCACCGGTCTCCCTGTCCTGCGTGACGGGAACTTGATTCCGGGTCTGTCAGCCAGACTATTCCTCTCGACCCTGTTTCATGCAGTCATTTTTCAATGGGGTTCTACTAATATCAAGTTTTGTTGTATGCTTTGTTTCAAATAAAATTCAATCCTCACGACGCATTATTAATTATGAACCATACAGCGGATACAGGTGTTGAAATTGGATAGTAAATATATGTAATATCATAGTTTATGACACAATATCAATTAAAACGGGCTTACGAACCCGCTTCTCCGGAAGACGGCTTCAGGGTATATATAGACAGACTTTGGCCGAGAGGTCTCTCGCACGAGACTTTCCATTATGATTTGTGGGATAAGGATATCGCGCCGTCCACAGAACTCCGCGAATGGTTTCATGCGGATCCCGATAACCGATGGTCTGAATTTGAGACTCGATATTCCAAAGAACTGGAGACCAGCCCTTCGTTCGGGGCATTGCGACATCTTCTTGCACAGAAATCTGTAGTGACATTACTTTATTCGTCTCATGATGAACGACATAACAATGCCATTGTGGTTTACAACTTATTGACAAAATAATCTCTTAACATATCCTCCACTTATGAAAATGTTCTGTTACCAGTGCCAGGAGACCGCACGCGGCAAAGGCTGCGAGATACAAGGTGTATGCGGAAAGAAACCCGAAACGTCTGCAAGAATGGATCAGCTGCTTTACATCGCCCGTGGCATGGCCATCGTAAACCGACAGTTGCGAGAGAAAGGCGCATCAAGCAAGGATGCATCCCGGTTCATCGTCGACGCACTGTTCACCACCATCACCAACGCGAACTTCGACAATGATATGCTCGACGGCTATATCACAAAAGCCCTCGACCTGAAAAACGAACTCGAAGGAGAGTCGAAAAAGCGCGGCATGGAGCCTCCTTTCATGCCTGAGGTGTCGTATCATATCCCAAAGGAGGAATATGGCGTACATGAGGTAATCGAACACAGCGGCACTCTTGAAGAAGAAATCACAAGTGTGCTCCATGACAAGAACCCGAATATAAGAGGTCTCAAGCAGCTTGCCATGTACGGCTGCAAGGGTATGGCGGCCTATGCCCGCCACGCCTGTAACCTCGGTTATGAGGACGAAGACATATATGTCGTGATAGAGAACGCCCTTGCCGAGATAAGCCGTCCTGACATAAGCGTGGATGAGCTGTTTTCGCTCGTGCTCAATGTGGGTGACGGGGGTGTCAAGGCTATGGCTCTGCTTGACAAGGCAAACACATCGACCTACGGCAATCCCGAAATCACAAAGGTAAACATCGGAGTAAGGAACCGTCCGGGCATACTCGTGAGCGGTCACGACCTCAAGGATCTTGAGGAACTGCTCGAACAGTCAGCAGGCAAAGGGGTTGACATCTACACCCACTCGGAGATGCTCCCTGCCCAGAGCTATCCTTTCTTCAAGAAATTCCCCCACTTTGCAGGTAACTACGGCAACGCATGGTGGCGGCAGATTGACGAGTTCGAGACATTCAACGGCATGTTCCTCTTCACCTCCAACTGCATCGTGCCCCCACGTCCGAAAACCACCTACATGGACCGCGTCTACACGACCGGTGTCGTCGGAATGCCCGGCACACATTTTATCCCCGAGGGGAAGGACGGCAAAAAGGATTTTTCCGAAATCATAGAGCGGGCGCAGACATGCCAGCCGCCGACAGAGATAGAGCACGGTGAGATTGTCGCCGGATTCGCCCATAACCAGGTGCTTGCTTTGGCGCCTAAGATTATCGACCTCATCAAAAGCGGTAAAATCCGCAAGTTTGTGGTCATGGCAGGCTGTGACGGCAGAATGCCTTTCCGCAAATACTATACGGAATTTGCGGAAAGGCTACCTAAAGACTGCGTGATTCTCACCGCAGGCTGTGCCAAATACCGCTACAACAAGCTTCCGCTCGGTGATATCGAGGGTGTTCCGCGCGTGCTCGATGCCGGACAGTGTAACGACTCCTATTCGCTCGTCGTGATTGCCAATGCTCTCAAGGACGCTTTCGGCCTGGAGAGTGTCAACGATCTGCCGATTGTCTACAACATCGCATGGTATGAGCAGAAGGCGGTGATAGTGCTTCTGGCCCTGTTGAGCCTCGGAGTGAAGAATATCCACACCGGCCCGACGCTGCCGGCGTTTTTCACCCCCGAAATTCTGAAAGTGCTTCAGGAGAAGTTCAATATAGGTACCATCGCCACCGTTGACGAAGATTTGGCTACCCTTATCGGTTGAAAGAAATGGACGGTCGGAATGTGAATCGGTTTATCCATAAATATGTGATAGCGGCGGCGCACGCCATCCTTTGGCTGGCGGCGCTGTCTCTTGCCGCATATTTCCATCTTGGCCACGGATATTCGGCTGCCGAGGCGCTTCTCGGCTCCACGCTCATGGCATATTGTGCATATGTCTGTGAGTCCGGACTGGGCACATGGCGCGTGGCGGCCGCTGCCGGTGATGTTAGGATTGATTTCAGGAAGGCCGGATTATGGGGATGGATTGTCGTGAACATAGCGGTAGCAATAACCCTGTCGTTGCTTTTTCTGAAATACCCCGAATGGTGGATATTGCTCCTCATCATACTTAACGCCGGATGGCAGAAATATATGAACGGGCGAATACCCCCGCGTTTGCAGGAAACCTTCCAGTCTGTAAAGCTATGAAAATATCATCCGGACTGTTCCTCTGCCTCGGGCTTGTCTTTGCCGCTTTATATTTTCTGATATTCGGCATCGGCTTTGTCATCACTATGAAGATTCGCAAAAAAAGAAACCTCTAAATAAATTTACGACATGTTCAGATTAAAAGACAGAATTCCATACGCTGACGGCTCCATAGCGAAGGAGATTGTCATGCAGAACCATAGCGGGCTTTCGCTCCTTATGGCAGTTGACAAGGGACTTGAGATTCCCACACATACGGCTAATGCCGACGTGCTCGTCCAGGTAATAGATGGGAGCATGGAGTTCAACATTGAGGATAAAGTACTTGAGTTGAAAGAGGGTGATGCGCTCACTATGACACCGGGTGTGAAACATTCCTTAAAGGCTACGGAACGGTTCAAGGTTCTTGTCACAAAGCTCAACGCATGAGCACGGCATCGTTCGGTCTTCAGGCATCCTGAGGGTATGGACTCCCCGGATGCCTTTATTATTTCCCGATTAGATGTCGGATAGCCATTATCGGGTGATAAATGAGCATCCTCGGGCCGGAAAAGCGCATGACCGTCTTTATTTTTTCTTTCATATCCGGACGGTAACAATGTATCCTGCATTTGCGGCAACTTCCTTTCGAATTGCTGAAAGGACAATGGCGCAGACGGCTTTCGGCATACCTCGCCAAATTCTCACACCCGGGACAAGTATCTCTATTTCCCTCTTTCAGGCGGCAATATAGACGGATCATCTCTCTTACGATCCTGATTTCGTATTCTATCTTCATTTATGGTTTGGATTTGCCGACCGGCGGTTCTGTGAGTGTTATTTTGACAACGGTTGTGCGGTCGAGGCTACGCTTGATCGCTTCATCAAAATTCCCCATGTAATTAGGTAAAAAGCGTTGGCATAGCAGACGCAAAGCCATAATCTTTTCCGCGTTATCAGTCACAATCTCCGCCTCCCCTAAAGCGATGGCAGAGTCATAATACATAGTAAAATTCTTTTTCCCGGTCTCAAATTTCGGGGAGCATCGGCTGACGGCACTCAGACTGACAATGGGATTGGCCCTTATGCAATCCATCTTCTCCCCCTCGTCGGCGCAATGGAAATAAAACGTGTGCCCCTCCCCCCGTATCAACGACAGCGGGAGTCCGTATGGCGTTCCGTCCGGTCGTATCATCGACATCGTTACAAAGGGAGCACGGTCAAACACATTAAGCGCCCAGTCCTCATCTTTCTGCCTTGCTGCTTTTCTCATCTGCTTCATATCGCAAATTTAAGAAAAAATAAAGGAATAACAATCTGATTGTTCCTGAAGCATCAATAAGCATCCAGTCATATCGGATAGAGAGACAGCATTATCATATCCGATAAAATATTGTGATTAATATTTAACAAAGATTCGGTAAAAATTACCGAATCATTGTTATCAATTTCCCAGCCCTTCCAAAAACCGAATTTTCGCCGAAAGCACCTTTCGGACGAACAACGCCGATCTCTCCTAACTCTCAACACATTACTTTAGTCCCCATTTCTTGCCATAGTCTCGCGAATTCTCCGTATATTTGACTGCGTCCTATATACTCACGCTCGGCAAAACTCAAATAAATTTGGTTCTGCTCTCGACTTATTCGTATATTTGCAGCTATGACAACAGCTGCTGATATATTGGAGACGATGCGTGCGATGGAAGACGAAGCCCAGCGCCGGGTGCTGGGCCGTTTTTTCAAGACTGCTCCGGGAAAGTACGGCGAGGGTGACCGGTTTTTGGGCCTGCGGGTGCCGCAGACGCGCGGAATAGTGAAGGAATGTCGCCTTGATGTGCCGTTTGGCGAGATTGAGGCGCTTTTACGCAGTCCGTGGCACGAGGCCCGGCTCGCCGGCTTTCTGCTGCTCGTGGAGGAAATGAAGGATGCCACTCCGAGGCGTGGCGAACAGCCTGTGTCGCGGGCGGCGAGGCGCGGTGAAATCGCCCGTTTTTATCTCGCACATGCGCGGTACGCCAACAACTGGGACCTCGTGGACCTTTCGTGCTACAAGGTGCTGGGGCCGTGGCTTTCGCTGCCGTGTGCCGACGGCGGCATGCCGGAGAGGGGTGTGCTCGACGCTCTGGCCGGGAGCGACAACCTGTGGGAGCAGCGCATAGCGATAGTGACTACGATGGCCTTTGTGAAAGCCGGCTGTTTTGCCGACACGCTGCGCATATCGGACAAACTTCTCGGCCACCCGCACGATCTTATACACAAGGCTGTGGGATGGATGCTGCGCGAGGTGGGCAAGCGCGATATTGACACGTTGCGCGGCTATCTTGAAGCCAATGTGGGGCGTATGCACCGCACTACGCTGCGGTATGCCATAGAAAGGATGAGCGCTGACGAGCGCGGTTATTTCATGCGCCGATAGCGCTAATGTGTCGGGCGAGGCGGTGCTGCCGGGTGTCTACGTCTATTTTTCCTTCGGGGCAGAGGGTGTAAAAAAAATTCCGTAACTTTGCATCAAAATATGGAAAAGATGAACGCACTGCTCACAATACTCCTTCTTGTGGTTTCCAACATCTTCATGACTTTTGCATGGTACGGCCATCTCAAGTTGCAGCAGATGAAGGTGATAAGTTCGGCTACGCCTCTGATTGCGGTGATACTGATTTCGTGGGGCATAGCATTGATGGAGTATATGTTCATGGTGCCGGCCAACCGCATAGGCTTCCATGGCAACGGGGGCGCGTTCACGCTGCCGCAGCTTAAGGTGATTCAGGAGGCTATAGCGCTGATAGTGTTTGCCGTGTTCACGGTGGTGCTGTTCAAAGGCGAGAGCCTGCACTGGAACCATCTTGCGGCGTTCGGATGCCTGTTGGCCGCTGTGTGGTTTGTGTTTATGGATTAGGGAATGTGGCTGTGAAGCGCGTCATGCCGTCGGGGTCGGTGCGCAGGGAGAATGAGCATTTGTGCTTGTTGAGCACGTCGCACACGAACAGCAGCCCTAATCCGCGCCCCGATTCCTTTGAACTGAAAAACGGCGAAAATATCTTGGCTTGAGTGTCGGCGTCGATGCCCGGGCCGTTGTCTTCCACGATGAGGCGCGCGGGGCCGGAGCTGACGCGCAGGGTGATATGGCCGTCGGCGCCTATGCTCTCCGCCGAATTTTTCACCAGATTTATCACCACCTGCTCCAGCAGCACAGGATCTATCATAGTCTCGGCTGTTCCGGAGGCGAGTTCGGCTTTAAGAGTTATGCCGCGCATGGCGCACATGCTTTCGAGCATGGGCATGCATCCGCAGGTAAATTCGTTAAGGTCGGCCTTTCGGAGCGATGCTTCCGGAATCTTCACCACATCGGCGAACGATGTGATGAATCCGCTCATGCTCATGCACCTGCGCCGGCACGCTGTGAGAGCGTCGGATATGTCGCTGTCGGCTACACATTCCGCGGCGGTGTCGAGGATGGAGTTCACCCCGGCCATGGAATTGTTGACTTCGTGGGCCATCATCCGTATCACTTTTTCGTAGGCCGTGCGCTCGGCGCGCATCACCTCGTCGGTGAGTTTTTCCATGAGTATGAACGGATGGGCGAAGCCCTGGTCCATGTAGCTGAGCCGCGAGCAGCGGTACACCATCGAGTTGTTCAGGCGCAGGGTGCGTGTGCAGTCGTGCTGCATAGATGCCACGGCTTCTGCAAGAGGGCCTGCGATTTCCGCTGGCCTAAGGCCTGCGGCGTCTGTTGCGTCTATGTCCAGAAAGGCTGCGGCCGCTTTGTTGAGCATGGATATGCGGTCGTCCCTGTCGAGCACTATTATGCCCATCGGCGATGCTTTTATGAGCAGGTCGAGAAAGTGGTTCTGCTCGCGTATGCGCAGGCGCTCGCGCTTGAGGCTTTCCATCATGTCGTTGAACATGTCGACGATGCTGTCGGCCTCGGGCTGTCCGACATGGCGCAGGCGGCTGCTGAAATCCTGTTCCCGCAGCAGATTTATGCCTCCTGCGAGTGTGCTTATGGGTTTTACCATGCGCACTCTGTAGACCGACAGCCACAGGATGGCGAGCAGCAGGATGCATTCGGCGGTGTACAGGGCTGTGCGTGATTCTCCGCCTGACAGCTTCAGAATCCATACGGAGGCGGCCACGATAAGTATTGCCGGAAGGGCAAAGAGCAGGAGTGTGACGCGGCGTTTGTTCATGAAGTGATGTGGTATTTTTCCATGCGCCTGTAGAGCGACTGCCGCGTGATGCCGAGTATGGCTGCCGCCTGCGAGAGATTGCCGCCGCTGCGTTTTAAAGCGTCTTTCACGGCGGCCAGTTCTATGTCTTCGAGGTTGCCGTATGGCATGGCGGCCACAGGTGCCGGCGCGGGGCTGAGCGCGGCGGCGTTTTCGAAATCCTCGGCGTGCAGCACGTCGTTCTGCGATATGAGGATGGTGCGTTCCACGAGGTTTTTAAGTTCTCGGATGTTGCCCGGAAATGGCATGCGCTTGAGCGCGGCTATGGCGTCGCGGGCCACTGTGCGCCTTGAGGCGTGGTTGGCCGCGCACCATTGTTTCGTGAAGTGTTCGACGAGCGGCGCGATGTCTTCCCGGCGCTCGCGCAGCGGCGGGAGGGTGACGGTGATGAGGTTGATGCGGTAGAAGAGGTCTTCGCGGAATGTGCGTTCGGCTACCATGGCCGCGAGGTTGGCGTTGGTGGCGCACACGACACGGATGTCGACGTTTCGCGTGCGGCTGTCGCCGAGCATTTCGAAACTGTGTTCCTGAAGCACGCGGAGCAGTTTCACCTGGGAGTTCACGTCGAGTTCGCCTATTTCGTCGAGAAATATGGTGCCTTTGTCGGCGAGGGAGAACCGCCCTTCGCGGTCGGCCGTGGCGCCTGTGAAGGCTCCTTTGCGATGGCCGAACATCTCGCTTTCGAAAAGTGAGCGCGAGATGCCTCCGAGGTTCACTTTCACGAACGGCGCTGCTCGCCGGCGGCTGTTGGCGTGGAGTGTCTCTGCAATCAGTTCCTTGCCGGTGCCGTTTTCGCCCATAATGAGCACCGGGGCGTCGGTGGCGGCCACGCGGCTTATGTTGTCGAGCACACGCATCAGTGCGGGGCTCTCGCCGATGATGCGCGAGCGGTCGAAATCGCCGGGGGCTGTGCTGCGGGTCAGTTCCAGCGCGGTGGCCACGCGGTTGAGGAGCATGCGGTTGTCCCAGGGCTTGGTGATGAAGTCGAATGCGCCGGCCTGCACCCCTTCCACGGCAAGGGGGATGCTGCCCCATGCCGTGATGAGGATGACGGGCACCGAAGGATGGAAAACCTTTATCTGACGCAGCAGCGTAAGCCCTTCGTCGCCGGATGTGGCATGGCTGAAGTTCATGTCGAGGAGCACAAGCTGCGGAGCTGCGGCTCTCACTGCCGCCACGGTATCGGACGGAGTGGCGACAGCTTTCACTTCGTAGCCTGCTTTGCAGAGCAGCATCGACAGGGACAGGCGTATGGCGTTGTCGTCGTCGGCAATAAGTATCATACGACAAATTTAGCGAAAAATATTAAACAACCTCCAAACACCTTCTTATTTTACGATGGCTTCTATGTCGGAGTCTATGCTGCTGTCCGATGCGTAGTCCCACAGCGTGAGGCCACGGAGCTGGTAGTAGTAGTACCAGTACAGGAACAGCTGGTTGATATAGTCCTGGCGCGAGGCGTCCTTGCGGCTCTGTGAGTCGTTGAGGTCGAGCGTGGAGATTTTGCCTATCATGAATGTCTCCACGTTGGTGTGGTAGCGCCGGCGTGCTATGGTGTCGGCTTCGGATGCTATGCCGAGCTGCTGCCGCTGGTTGTTGAAGCGCTCGACGAGCATGAATATGTCCTGCCGGAAGTTTATTTCTTCCTGCCGCAGCCGGCTGCTCACCACTTCGCGGTTGCTTTCGGCCACTTTCACGCGTCCGCGCCGTTTGCCCCAGTCGAGCAGGGGGATTTTGAAGCCTATTTCCACCACCTGGTTGTCTTTAAGCGGGTCGTAGGCTCCGCTGAATCGTTCGGAGGTGCCCGTGAAGCCCACCTGGGCGAAAAGCGTGATCTGGCGCATGTCGCCTTTGGCCATTGCCACCTCGTAGTCGGCTTCGAGCTGCCGTCGCCGGATGTTGCGCGCGAAGGCGTTGCGTTCGAGTGCTTTTGCAAGCACGTCGTCGTAGTCCACGTCGACGCCCGGTGTGCTTTCCGGCAGTATGGGCACAAGGTCTACATCTTCGTCGAGCCCGAGGAACGAACGGAGCTGGAACATGCCGGCCTTGTAGTTGCTTTCGGCATCGGTCAGCGTGGAGCGTGCCGTGAGCAGGTTCAGTTGAAGCTGCAGCAGGTCGTTTTCGCTTATCTGCCCCATGTCGCGTTTGGCCACGGCCACCAGGTACAGTTTTTCGGAGTTCGAGAGGTTCTGCCGTGCGGTGGCGAGGTTCTCCTTGGCCATCAGCAGGCCGAAGAAATAGTCGACGGCGCGCATGGCCACCTGCTCCGTGGCGCTCATGAACGACGCTTTGGCCTCCTCGTAGCGCACGGGTTCTATGCGTCGTCTCCATTTTGTGTGGTTGGTGCCGAATATCGGTTGGCTGAGTGTCAACGCCACCGGCACCGACATGAAACGGTTGAAACGTTCGCCGTCGAGTTGCTTGAGGTAGTCGAGAGAGGTGGTGAGCGAGAGCGTGCCTCCGGTCAGCCATATGTTCTGCTGCACGGAGAGGTTGCCTGCCATCTGCAGCACGTTGTTGCGCACGAAGGTGTAGGTGCCGTCCTCGAGCTGGTAGCTGCTGTAGTTCTTTCGGTAGGACGGGAGCGTGGCCTCGAGGTTGACTTCCGGCAGCAGGTCGGCGCGGAATGTGCGGTATTCCCAATAGGCGGTTTTCAGCTCGTTGAGGGCCACTGCGGCATCGACGCTTCCGGCGCGTGCCGTAGCGATGGCTTCCCCGAGAGTGATGTCGCGGGTGGCTGCGCCTGCGCAGACGGCGCAGACGCAGCATAGCATGATTGCGGTTTTTCTCATCATTCGTCTCTTAGGGCTTCGGCAGGTGCTATGTGCATGGCGCGCCATGCGGGTATGGCTATGCCGAGGCATATCATGACGGCCATTGCCGCATAGGACACTAATCCGCAGAAAAGCATGCGGGGCCATGTCAGGTAGTCGCCGGCAAGATAGAAGTTAAGCTCGTTGTGTGCTATGTTGATGTCGATTATGAGCGCTATGGGCGTCACGACGGAGAGCAGTATGAGTCCTTCTCCGAGCAGCAGGGCAAAGATGTTGGAACCTGACGCGCCGCTGACTTTCCGTATGGCTATGTCGGCGGTGCGCTGCTGCGTGCGGAACCAGAATGTGCCCAGCAGTCCGAGGAAGATGTTGACGAGCAGAAATGCCATGCATGTGATGTAATTGCGGTCCTTCTGGTGTTCCGAGCGCATCACGTTGTCGCGGATGTCGGCGAAAGAAGACACGTCGGCCACATACATGTTGCCTACGCGCAACTGCTTTTCGGAGTCGGCCATAAGCTTTTCGGCGAAATCATTGTCCATGTTTTCGCGTACACGCACGCATAATTCATCTGCCCAGCCGTAATCGTTCTCGTTCAGTAGTTGGACTACGCTGCGGTTCATCTGCCCCTGCATGTAGTCGAAATAGAGCACCGGCTTTATGGCGGCTCCTATTTCAAAAGTGTTCGTGCTGTCCTGATACATATACATGCGCCGTCCTGTGTAGGGCTGCATGCTCGTGATTTCCGGATGGTCGTAGTTCATGAGGTTGTCGCTGACGAGCGCCTTGCCCCGGCTCAGGATTTCAGCGAGCTGCTCCGGAGTCTCGTCATTGACGCCCGTGTAGCGGAATACACGCAGGAAATCGGGCGAGATGATACGGCGGATGGTGTAGCCTGAAGTTTTGAGTGTGTCCAATGTGAACTCGCCGCCGCTGTTGCTTCCGTTGTAGGGGTAGGAGTTCACAGAAAGACTGGCTGCCTCCACTTCAGGGCGCCGTTGCAGGCGCATGAGCAGTTCCTTTTTGTCGGCCACCATCTGTTCGTTGCTCTCGTATTCTTTAAAATCGGGGCTTTTGTCGTTCACCTCGTTCAGGTGGATGAGGTAGCAGTGCTCCACGTCGAAGCCGAGCGGACGGCTGTACAGTGTTTTGCTCACATAGAAATAGTCTACGATGTACCAAAGCACGACGCTCACTATCAGCAGTTCCAGGCATAGCCACAGATTGCTGCGCCATTCGTTGCGTATCTGTTTGAATAATTTCTGGTTCATTGTTTTTTGTTGAGTGCGTTGACGATGTTGCCGCGCGAAGCGTTCCATGCCGGCAGGCCGCTGCTGAGCAGGTTGAGCAGGAAGCAGAAGCCGATTGCCGTGAAGAAGGTGGAAGGCTGCACGAGCATGCTTATGTCGATGGAGGGGGTCACGGACGTGTAGGAGAAGCCACGTGTGAACAGCTCTGTGCTGAACAGCATGGCGAACACCACGCTGAGCATCCATCCGATGATGCCTGCGGCTGCCGTGATGAGCAGGTTCTCGCTAAGCAGCTGGCCGAAGATTTTCGGCCGTGTGCATCCGAAAGCGCGGCGCACGCCTATCTCGGCTGCGCGCTTGCGCAGACGGCTTTCCGTCATTCCGCTGAGGTTGATGGCCGGCACGATGAGCAGAATCAGGTATACCACCATTCTGCTTCGGCGGTCGCCTTCGAGGTCGGGCTCGAGATTGGACGATTTGGACACTGCGTCTTTCTCCTGCGTGTACGGGCGTCCGATTGTGATGAATTTCCAGCCAGTGTCGGTGATTTTTTTGTTCATGTCCTCGACGCGGCGTTCGAACTCCTCTCTGATGTCGTCGAAATCGTCGGTGCTGCGGGCCAGTATCGTGGCGCTGAATCCGCCCATCAGGTCGCCGCACCAGGTGTCTTGCATTGACGAGCTTGCCGAGGCCGGAATCCATATCTGCGCATAGGACGATTCGGCCAGCGAGGACACGTCTTTGACGATGCCGCACACGCGGAACGGGGCGTAGTTGAGCATAAATTCGCGTCCGGTGGCGTCGGAGGTGCCGAATATGCGCCGAGCCGTGCTTTCGCACATTACGGCCACGGGCAGCCCTGCGTCGAAATCGGCTTTGTCGTAGGGCTTGCCGGAGATAAACGTGAAGTCGAAGACTTTCCAGAAATTATCGTCGGTGTTGCGCAGTTCGGCAGGGGTTACCGGCAGGCCCGGCAGGCCTGCTGAAAATTTCCATGTGCCGTCGGTGTAGATGGTCACCAGCTCAGGCGTCGAGAGGGAGCCTATCTGTTCCATGGCCGTTTTGTAGCTCATGCAGCCGTTGCTGGCGTACAATTCCTGCTCCCGTTCCACGATGCTGGCGTATCTGACGTGCATGAAGCGGTCGCGGTTGCTTTCAGGGGCGAACGGCACCACTTTCACTTGCTGCATCATCACCACCACCATTATCAGAAAAATCGACAGGGCGGTGCCCACGATGCTCAGTATGGTGAGCATCCGCTGGCTGCGCAGCTGTTCGAGTGTCTGTTGTATCAAATTCGATTTCATAGGAATGCGGTGTCGGTGTTATTGCACTTGGCGTCCGTCGAAGAAGCGGATTATGCGGTCGGTCATGCGTGCCTGTTCCTCGTTGTGGGTCACCATCACGATGGTGCGTCCGTCGGTCTTGTTGAGGTCGTGGAGCAGCTGCATCACCTCTGCGCCCATCTTGGAATCGAGGTTGCCGGTGGGTTCGTCGGCGAGGATTATTTCAGGGTTGCCTACGATGGCGCGTGCGATGGCCACGCGCTGGCACTGTCCGCCTGAAAGCTGCGAGGGGCGGTGCTTCATGCGGTGGCTCAGGCCTACGCGCTCCAGCACGTCTTTGGCCAGGCGTGTGCGTTCGGCCGACTTGATGCCGCTGCGGTAGAGCAGCGGAAGCTCCACGTTGTCGAGCACGTTGAGCGAGTTGATGAGGTGGAAGCTCTGGAACACGAATCCGAGCTTGGCGTTGCGGAATGCCGCGAGCCGGGCGTCTTTCATGCGCCCCAGCACTTCTCCGTCTATCTCTATGGTTCCGCTGGTGGGCTCGTCGAGCAGGCCGATGACGTTGAGCAGCGTGGATTTGCCGCATCCCGACGGTCCCATTATGCTGACGAACTCGCCTTTGTCCACGGTGAGGTTGACGTTTTCCAGTGCAAGGGTTTCGATTTCGTTTGTGCGGTATACTTTGTTGATGCCGCTCAGTTTGATTATTGACATGGCGTTATGTTGTTTTTAGTTGTTTGTCTTATGTTTTATTCGTCGCGCAGCGCCTCTACCGGACTTACACGGCTGATTCGGCGCCCCGGGATATAGATTCCGACGCACACTACGGCTGTCATTATCGCATATATTATAATAGACACCACGGCGAAGTGCATGGCAAAGTTGTCGGTCCAGCATGGCATGTAATCTGCAATTATGGCTCCGTTGAAACCGCCCATCACGGTGAGACCTTCCTTTATGGCATACTGCATGTAGGCGATGCAGCCTATCAGCCATGCTATGACGGTGAGGAGTGCGCCTTCGCCGAGCATTTCGCGGAGGATATAGCCCGGAGTGGCACCGAAGGAACGCATCACACCGGCGTCCCGGCTCCGTTTTCGGGTCTGAAGATAGAATGTGCCGATTACTCCAAGGCACAAGTTGACAAGAAAAAATACGGCCAAAGCCGTGTTCACGCGCATTTTGTCGGTTTCACCCGAGCCATAGCGCACCTCGTCGCGTATGTCGGGGTAGTAGGCGGCATTGTGGATTTTTATGTTGCCGGATTTGAGCGTCGTGGCCATAAGCGGCCGCAGAGCGGCAAGAAAGCGGCGTGGCTCTACGGCGGGCTTGAGGCGTATGACTATGTTCATTTCTTCGGGTCTTGAATGCACAAGATTGACGAGCGGGGCCGATTCGTAGATGATCATGTTCCGGCCGTCGCTGCTGTTGACGATGGCGTCGTCCACGACGCCCGCGATGCGCTGGCCGTGTTCGGGGTTGAAATCGGAGGCGCGGTCGCCGAGATAATGTCCGGCGGCATTCTCGCCCGGATAAAGGGCTTCGGCCAGCGATTTGCTTATCACTACGTCGGAGGCGCCGGAAAGTGTGGATAGGGATGTCCCGCCGGCGGCCGTAAGACCCATTGTTTCGAAAAACGGAGTGCCGGCCGCGAACCTTATGCTACGAGTGCTGACGCTTACGGAATCGTCTTTGTTTACCGTGCTCATTGCCATGCCCTGCGATTCGAATGTGGCCCAGCGCAGTACCGGCACGGCGCTCTCCACCTCCGGCAGGGCTTCAATACCCGATATTATGCGCTCTATGGCGGCGGCGTGATGCTCGGAAGAATCCTCGTCGTGGAGGTATTGAGGCGAGGCTTTCGACACTTCCATCACGTCCACCCTTACGAGGCGGTCTATGTCGTAGCCGGCAGGGCGCTGTAGGGTGTACAGCTGCACTATTACCGGGTCGAGTATAATCCATGCCAGCACGGTCACAATAGTCAGTTCGGCAAGCAGCCATGCATTGCGTCCGCGCCGGCTCCAAAGGTTTTTTATTATCAGTTTGAACATCACCTTTTTTCGTTAATCGATGAAACAATGGGACGGCGAAGCGACCACCATGCCGGAATGAGGGCCGACAGCAGATTGAGCACCATGCATATCGTCAGTGCGATGGCGAACACCAACGGAGCAAACACCATCTCGCCCGACACTTGCGACGACACTTCGGCGGTTGATATTATGTGATAAGGGTCGAATACTCCGAAAATCCATTCGCGTCCCGCATAAATTGTTGTCCACGCTGCGAGCAGCCCCAAAAGTCCTCCGGCGAGAGTCATGTAGAGGTTTTCAGCGAGCACTTGCCCGAGCAAGCGTCGGCGCGACGCCCCGTAAGACTTACGGATGCCCATTTCCGAAAGGCGTTCTTCCATGCGTCCGGCTATCATCCCGCCGAGATTTATGGCCGGTACGATAAGCAGCACAAGCAGGATTAATGAATATTTTTTGATTATCGCCAGCCTCCAGTCGGTTGTGTCGCCGAATGTCATGAACGCCGATTGCGTGTGCGACATCGGGTAGTTTTTCATTGAGATGACTTTGGATGTGTCTGCGGCATTGATTCTCCGCAGCATGTCATCGATTTCAGAACGCAGAGCCTCGGCCTGTGCGTCGTCCTTGACTGTTAGTGTGGCATTGATTACTCCTACCCATGGCATGTCGTCGCGCATTATGCGGTCGTAGCCGTCGACGGTGGTGTAGGGGCGGTAGAGTTGGGCGAACGATGCCGGGGTCAGGCGGCTGCCTTCCTGCACCACACCCGCGACGCGGAAATCAAGGTCGTTGAGGTGGATGTCGCGACCCATGGCCGATTCGGGGCTTCCGAAAAGCCTTTCGGCAAGATGGTGGCCTATTATGCACACTTGCGATGCGCTGCTCAGATCGGCTTCTGTGAAAGGTTTGCCGTGGAGGAATTTGAAATCGTATATTTTGAAGAATGCCGGGTCTACACCCTTGTCGTTGATTTCAAACTCAGGCTGCCCGTTGTCGGGGCGCACCATGGAGCGTGCGCCATATATGCCGGGGCATCCCGATATTGTTTCTGCATTTTCCAATTTGGAGATATAGTCACGGAAAAAGGGGTAGCCCACAGGCGATGAAAACTGCGAGCGTCCTGCGTTCATCTTGCATTGCACGCTGTTGATGTAGAGAGTGCGCGGACGGTTGCGCTCGGGATATACCGGCGCGAGTTTCACATAGTATATCATGGCGAATATCATGGTGAAGGCCACGGCAAGCGCCACCCCGCACACGTAGAGAGCCGTGAATGCCGGACGCTGTCGGGCGTCGTACCACGTCTGTTTTATCGATTGTGTCAGGTTCATCGTCATTTGATTTTCAGGTTGTCCCGTTCTTTGAATTCTTTCATGTCGCTTGTCACCACGCGGTCGCCGGGCTTCAGTCCGTCCACCACTTCCACGCATTCGAAGTTGCTGTCGCCGAGGCGCACTTTACGTTTTACGAGTTCGTCCTCGCCTTCCATCACGAACAGGTCGTAGGTGCCCGGGCCGGTGTAGAAAGAGCCGTTGGCCACGCGCATCACATCGTCCATCACGTCGCACATCACGTACACGTCGGTTTTCAGTCCCGAGCGCAGCCGCGGGTGGTTGTCGTCGGCCAGCTGCACGGTGAAGGATATTACGCCGTTGCGCGACAGGGGGGTGACGTTGGCCACGATGCCTTCGAGTTTTTCGGAGCCGATTTTCACTATCGCTTTGCTGCCCACCGCGACGCGGTCGCCGTAGGAATCGGCTATTTCTCCTTCCACCTTGAAGTGGTTCAGGTCGGAAATTACAGCTATTCGTTCGCCTTCGGCCACTTTTTGCCCTATCTGGTTGTTTATGAACGTGAGAGTGGCCGCGCGGGGTGCGCGTATGCGTGCGTCTTCGAGCGTGCGGCGCATTTCGCTGAGGTTTTTGTCGCTTATGTTGAGCTCGAGGTTCTTGACCTGCAGGTCGGCCTCGGCCACGCGCTTTTCGTTGTCGAGGCGTTGGCGCATCTGTTCGAGTTCAAGCAGTCCGGTGCGGTAGGCCAGTTCCACTTGCCGCACTTTGTCGCCTGTGCCTGAGCCGAGACTGTCGAGGTACCGCTCGTTGCGCAGTTCCACGGCCATGCGGTCGACTGTCATGGCCTTCACCTTTATCTGCATGGCCAGGTCGCTGAGCTGTGTGGAATTGTTGAGGCGCTGCTGCTCGAGCAGGTGGCGTTTCATCTCTATTTCGTCGAGCAGCTTGTTGAGTTCGGTTTCAGTGCTCTGCAGGTCGAGGCGCAGGAGCGGTGTGCCTGTGACCACGCTGTCGCCGGCCTTGCAGTATACTTCGAGAATGCGCGTGCTGATGGGCGAATTTATTATTTCCTCGAATGCCGGCGCCACTTTACCCGTTGCGCTTACCGAGCATTCGATGGTGCCGCGGTCCACGGTCGATATTCGCAGGTCTTTTTTCTGCACTGAGTTTCGAAGCATATTGGATGCCACGAGCATAAGCACGATGAAAGCCGCGCATGCCGATGCGGCGATTATAATCTTTTTGCGCTTGCTGCGCATGATTTCGTCTTTGGGTATTTCTCTGTCCATTGTAAGATTGTTTATTTCTGCCATATTAATAGACATTAATCGTGCCAAAAACATAATGCGTTGAAAACCAATGGCGGTATGCTATTTATTGTGTACGTTATCGTACACAACGTACGATGAAATCTATTTGCGTACATAATTGTTATATAAAAATGCCCGGGTTCCATCATTTCAGGCTGCAAAAAAATGGCGGTTTCGTCTATATTATATATTAATGTGTATAGGAATATGTGTCATTGTGGAAATTTCTTTTTCTCAACCATGTGGTTGTCAGCTGTTTGTGTTATTGTGTATTATTTTTCCGTGATATTTTTTCAAAAAAGTGCATAAAAGATTTGGTTGTTTGGTGGAAAGGTTGTAACTTTGCACTCGCTTTTCGGAGGAAAGGCCTGCTGATGCGGCTTTTGGATGGCTGTAGCGCGGTTGAAACAAAAAAAATGTTAAAAACCGCATTAAAATTTGGCCATGTCGAAAAAAGGTATTAACTTTGCAGAGCGTTTCCGAGAAAAATCGAAACGAGAGGACATTGAAAGAATTACAATAGATTAAAGACGAAGTAGTACAAGAGAACGCGCCGTCCGGGCCTGTCCCGGCGGCGGAAATATCTCTGTCAGTTCGGCCAGGCGATTCGATAACGGCCGGTGATGACGATTCGTTCCGTATCGGCGCGGCATGCGTGTCCGCGAAGGTATAGACAACATAAACGCGTCTTGCCTTTTTTTGATTCTGAAAAGAAAAAAAAGAAACAAGATACAACAACGAAGAGTTTGATCCTGGCTCAGGATGAACGC
>OFGE01001514.1_pt1 | contig 19997 bp, 8 predicted proteins | sample 1521681 | NCBI WGS metagenome assembly OFGE01 (sample SAMEA3504093, study PRJEB24116) | mouse gut metagenome | biome: mouse gut; feature: mouse-associated habitat; material: faeces | place: Denmark | collected 2011
TGATAGCGTAACTGGCAAAACATACCGAGTTGGCAGTGAAATAACAACAGCAAGCTTAGTTAATAATGCAATCATTGGAAATATAGCACCAAAAACAAAAGCAAGTGATTTAAAAACAAGCTTGGCAAGTCAATTAGGTGTTGACATAAGCCAAATTGTAATATACAAAGCTAATGGAGTAGTTGCAAGCGACGATGATTATGTCGGAACTGGATGTTATTTTAATTATAATAGTAAAACAATATACCTAAGTGTATTAGGAGACTTAACAGGCGATGGAGTAGTAAATACTGCAGATATAACATATTTGAACAGAATAGTTAACGGCAATGTTGTGCTTAATACAAACGATATTAAAGATAAACTAACCATACTATCTGCAAGTATACAAAACAAAGGAAACTTGACCACAGCAGATAGTGAAACATTATTGAACTATATCGGTGGAAATGCTGATATGACTAAATACTTTTAAAGATAAACGAGGTAAAAGGCAAAGCTTTTACCTCGTTTGATATTTCCCACAAAAAAGTTATTTTGTGGGGACCACAATATTTTAATCGGACTGAAAGAATGCTTTCAGTCCGTGGTTTTTTATGTTTTGTGTCATCCCGAGTGTAATCGAGGGATCTCAAACTGTGCGTGTGGATAGTAAAATGATAATTTTTATTGAGCTCAATAATCTAAGTCCGAGATTCTTCGACTGCACTTCGTTTCGCTCAGAATGACATGACCAATGTCATTCGATGTATTTATTTTGTCATCCCGAGCGTAGTCGAGGGATCTCGGACTATGCTTATTGAGTAAAAACATTACATTATCAAGTCTGGTCAAAGTACAACAAAGTTGAACTTTGCATTTGGTTAGAGAAAGAAAAAAACAATCGCAAACTGCGATTGTTTTTATATACTCATATTAATTTTGCTGTGATTTTATTGTTAACTTGTATATTTAAAATATTCTTTAATTTATTTATACTTTAGCACAACAATTAATTGTTTGTTGGAGCACTTTGCGCTGAAACATAAGCTTTAATTTTGTACTCAATATCGCCTTCCTTAATAATCAAAGGAATCCTATCTGTGCTCAATTTCAAGCCGTTGTAGTCTTCTGAAGTTTGTTTTGACAAAGTAACAACCATTGGTGCACCTGTTCCCGGGAAAGTTTGGTTTAGTGTAAGTTTAACTTCGTCAGCAAGAATTCCACCTTCACTTTCTCCAAAAATTGGAGTTATAGCACTTGCTTTGTTTTGGGCAACTGTTAATGTTTTCATTTTAAAATCACTTACGCTAAGCACTTTGGTTGAAATAGCAGTGAATTTGCCGTTCATATAACTACTTCTTGCAATGTGATAAAGCATTAAGTTGTCATAATAAGGTTTTTTAATCCATTTGCCAACTTTGATTTCGTCATTTGTCTCCACGCCATCAAAATTAGTGCTGTAGTAGCATTTTTCATTGTTATAGCTGATATCAGTTGTTTGATTGATATTTGTTTCTGGTTGACTTCCACTATGTCCTGTTATGGCAATGTTTTTGTAGCTTGCAACAGGCTCAAAAGAAGGTTTGAAAGCAACTTGAGCAAACATTGTGCTGTTGTCCTCAAGCTTTGTGTCAATAGTAATTACAGTGCCTGAAAAGTTTTGCAATTCATTTTTGCCAATGTTTATCGTTTGATTTGTCAGTCTTTCAGTTGTCATAACGCTGACACCTTTAATCACACTGCCATCCTTTAGGGTGCGAGTAACATCATATGTTATTTGTTCGTAATTATCCCATGGATCAGAAAAAGTTTTGTGTGGAGGTTTGCTTATGCAACCTGCCAAAACAACTGCCAAAACGGCAATAATTATTGTAAATAAAAAGATTTTCTTTTTCATATTAACCTCATTTATAGGGTGTAAATTGATAAATGCTCATTTTGATTATTTGCAAAAAATTGTTAGCTAAAACAAATTTTAAAATATTTATAAAAGCTGACAAATTTGTTTAACAAATGCTATATCGCCACAATAGCTTTTGTGAAAATGTATATTTTCTTATTAGCTTATTTATTATAGCATATCAAAAGGCAACTTGCAAGTGCAAAAGCATTGATATTGTAAGTTTAGCATATTTTTGCAAAAAAAACAATAACTTTATTGCCTTATTGCAAAAATCTTTAAGAATTGCCTTGAAAGGGGGCTTAAATCGTGATATAATAAAAACTGAAAGTATTTGCAATATAGTTTTTATTGTTATTTAATTTGTGCAAATATAATTTATTCTAAAAAGGAGTTTAGCTAGAGGTAATATGGCAGTTCAAGTAATTTGTGGAAAAACATATGATACAGTGCGTGTCGCTTTGCTAGAGGAAGTAAGGCAAAATATGTCGCTTGACAAAATAAATTACATAATTGTTCCCGATAATCTTGTGCAAACAGCAAAAAGGGAAGTTGCTAAGTTATTGGGTGGCTGTACATTCAACATAAAAGTGTTGAGCCTTTTGCAATTTGCAAATGAATTTGTCCCACAAAACAAAACTCTTTTGACTAATGAACAAAGCCTTTTTATTTTCAAATCAGTGATTAAACAAAATGCAAAACAGCTCAAATCTTTTGGCAAAATTGTGGATAATGATGGCGCAATAAGAGAAATTTTTGCAATGCTAAACACTTTGGCACAAAGCAATATCGACCCAAACAAATTGACAAAAGCAGGGGAAAAGATAGGTGGTATTTTAGGTTCAAAGGTTGTTGATGTCGCTTATTTGTATGATAAGTTTTACAGCGAAATTAAAGATAAATATTTTGATAAACATATCATTTTTGATGCTTTTGCAAAGTGCAATTTAAGCGAAAACATCAAAGACAATGCAAATGTTTATTGTCTTGATTTCAGTTTGATGACAGCAGAACAGATTGGGTGTTTGCACAAGATTGTAATGTCTCAAATGCCATTGTCTATTGGCATTGTTTGCAACCAAAATGCTGGCAATTCACGCATTTACCCACGATTTTTGACTGATTTTTGCAAAAATTTGTCCGAAAACTATGGCTTGCAAGTGGAAATTAGCAACGCACAAGAGGATGAAAATGCTCTAAGAACTGCCTTGCTTGACAATTTGTATGCCTACAACATTGCCAGCCAAAATATTGATAATAATATTGAAGTTTGCAGTGCACAAGATATCGCTTTGGAAATAAAAGGTGTTTGTCGCAAAATTAGACAAGCTGTTGTTGAAGGTGGAAAAAGATATAAGGATATCTGCATTTTTTGCTCAGATATAGCAGCCTACAGCAGAGATATTCAAAGACAATTTGACATTTTTGAAATACCATATTTTTTGAAAAAAAAGAAAGAGCTGATAAGTTTTGACATAGCAAAATTGTTTGTTTCGTGTTTGCAAGTTTTGGAGAGTGGCTTTGCTTGTGAAGAGGTGCTTATATTTAGCAAAAACACTTTGCTCGATATTGACAAAGATGATAGAAATTCTTTTGAACTTTATGTGAGAAAATATAATATAGATACAATTCAATTTTTGACAGACTTTGAGCAAACAGACGATATGCTGTGCGAGTCAGCAAATGCTGTAAGACAAAAGATTGTAGTTTACTGCAATGCTTTGCTTGGAAACTCTGATAATTTAAGCGTGCAAAATATCAAAGATTTTTATCAAGCAGTTTTGGGAGAGAATGGATATGAAAAATATCTTGCAAATTTGCTTTCTAAAGAGGGCGAGACTGCAAAAAGAAATGCAGAGTCTGCATGCACCAAATTGTTTGAAATTTTAGAGCAAATAGGGTTTTTTGAACTGCAAAACAACAATAAAACTCAAAATGATTTTTGTGCAGACAACAAAACTTGCCAAATTGATGATAAACAAATTGCAAAAGAGTGCAATATTGGTGGTCAAGATTTTGCGTTGTATAAGGATATTGTGTACAGCATACAAAACACAAAAATTGGAACAAGCAAACATTTTGCTGATAGCATTTTTATCACTGATGATAATAAACAAATCGAAAACAGACAAATGCTTTTTGTGATTGGTGCAAATGATGGCGTTTTGGTTAGGGAAAGCAATGGTATTGGACTTTTCACTTACAATGAACTTGTAAGACTAGAGCAACAAGGTGTGCAGTTTACACCAAGTGTTATGGAAATCAACTACAATGAAAAGTTTGAGGTCGTTCAGCTTTTTGCAAAGTGTGAAAAAATGATTGTAACCTACAACCAAGCTACCGGCGAGCAAAGCATAATTGTAAAAGATTTGTGTAAACTTTTGAATATCAATGAGAAATCACTTGTTGGCGATAACAATGAAATTGATATGGATTTTGCGAAATATGCTGTGAAAATCGGCACTAAAAGCAATGCAAAACAAGAATTGGCGCATTATTACAGCGAAAGAATGCGTGGAATTGCAACAGGAAAAGAAGATGTTTTTGACTATTTGTATACTAAGCTTGACGGAGCATATAATTATCAAAATATAATAAAACAAAAAGATTTTAAGTATGTAAAGCAAAATACTTTGGGTTGGAGCAAATCGGAAGACAAGACTTTTGCAAGCATTTCAGCTGTTGAAAGGTATTTTGATTGCCCGTTCAAGTTTTTTTGTGACAGAGTTTTAAAGCTTAAGAATGTGCAAAAGGGTGGATTGGATATTGCATCGATAGGCAGTTTTATGCACAGAATACTTGAAAAATTTTTCAGAAAATATAAAGATTTTGAAATGTCAGAGGACTATGTGTATCAAATTGCAGATGAGCTTTGCGATAGCACAATCAAAGAGGCAGAGTTTGAATTAATAGGCAAGTCATACAGCGAAAAAGTTTTGCAAAACTCACTTTTCAAAAAGGTTAAATATGTGCTTTGGAAACTTGTGCAAGTGGCAAAACGAAGTGATTTTGAAACTGCAAGCACAGAGCTGACTTTTGGATTTGACTGGTCAAAACTGCCACCATATGAATTGAAACTTGATGGAAAAAGTTACTTTGTGCGTGGTAAAATTGACAGGGTGGATAAGTTTGGCGATTATATTGCAATCATTGACTACAAAACAAAAAGTTCCGTCAAATACAGCATTAAAGAAATTTATTATGGTGAAAGATTGCAACTTTTGATTTATTTGAATGCCTATATGAGCAATTTTGACATTCGTCCATTTGCCTTGCTATATATGCCGTTGCCATATTCATACGCAAAAGAAGAGGCAAATTCTGCCTTTAAATATTCTGGACTTGTTATGGATTTGGATGAGGCTATTCAGCATTTTGACAGTGGCTTTGAAGAAAAGGCAACATGCGCATTGCCTCTTAATTACAACACCAAAGGACAAGTTACGGATAAGGATAGGCTTAAACAAGACGAACTTAAAATTTTGAGGGAGTATGCAGATAAAGTTGTTGCACAAGCAATCAGTGAAATAGAAAGTGGTTATATTGAGGCAAAGGCGGAGTCTTGCGATAACTGCGAATATGGCAGAATATGCCTTAAGAAAAACAACCCACAAAATATGCGAAAAAAATACAGCAAAAAACATTTTTCAATAGCAGCAAAAGAGGAAGACGGCAATGGCTGAAATCAAATTTAATCGTGAACAAACTGCAATAATAGAACATAGGGCGGGCAATATGATTGTGTCTGCCTCTGCTGGCAGTGGAAAAACGACAGTTATGCTTGAGCGTGTGCTTAGAATAATTGAGGAAGGCACCCCTATTGATAGAATAGTGATTTTGGCATTTAACAACTCTATTGCTGCAGAAATAAGAGGGAAAATGTACAAAAAGCTGACACAAGCACTGCAAAAAGATTGTGCAAATGCAGAGTTTATCAAGCAACAAATTGATAAACTGCCTTTTTGCAATATTATCACAAATGACTCTTATTGCAACAGAACATCTGCTGAGTTTTTTCAGATTCTTGGCATTGACCCAAGTGCAGAAATAACCTCTGAAGTGCAAAAAAAGATAATGTTTTCCAAAGCTTTCAAGCTTGCATTAAGTGATTTAAAAGAAAAGAACGACAAAATTTTCGAATTGTCTTTGAAATTTGGTGGCGATGACAAATTGCTTGAACAAGTCATAACAATACACAACTATGTTTCCACTCAAGCAGGTGGAATGGCTTGGCTTGACAAGGTTATCAGTGGTGTTTATACTGACGATATTTCAAAATCAAGTGCAATGAGCTTTTTGTTTGATATGGTTGCTGTTCGCCTTAATTATTGCAAAAAAGTTTTGGAAAAAACACTTAAAAACTTGTCAGTTTATCCTGAACTTACCCTTGCGTTTGAGGGATATTCAGAGTTTTTTGATAGCCTAAAAAACATAAAAGATTATGATTTGTTTGCAAAACATATTCAGCCATTTGTTATAGCAAAAAAGCCAACAAAAAACAAAAAATATGAAAGCGTTGATTGGGATGTCCTTGAAATTGATTACAAAGACCTTAAAAAGCAAATTGAATGGCTAGCAAAAAGATTTTCAAAAAGTTTGGCAAGTGTTCAACAAGTGCACCAAAAAACCATTTGCGATGTCAAATTGTTGGTGGAGTTGTACAAAAAAACACGACAAAATTATACCCTAAGCAAGCAAAAATGTGGGAAATATGATTTTGCTGATTTCCCGGGCTATGTGATACAATTGCTTTCCAACGAGGCAATTCAAAAGGAACTTTCTGCACGATATGATTATATTTGTGTGGACGAATATCAAGATACCAACTATGCCCAAGAGGAGATATACACAAAAATTTCAAATGGTGAAAATTTGTTTATGGTGGGCGACAGCAAGCAGAGCATTTATCGATTTAGACTTTCTGAACCTAAGATTTTGCTTGACAAATACAATGACTATATTGAAAATCCTGAGCATGGCAACACGATAAGGCTAGATTTCAATTATCGCAGTGACAAAGGCATTGTGGAGTTTGCAAATGCAATTTTCAATGAAATAATGACCAAAGATTTTGGTGGCATAGACTATTTTGACACCGATCAGTTGCAATATGGTGCAGATTACAAAGTACCTCCTTCAAATCCGTCTTATGAAATACACATTTTTAATGAGGAAAAACAAAAACAAGAGGTGCAAAAGACTTTTGATAAGGTGTATTCTGTGCGAGATGACGAGTCAGGCAAAAGTGATATTAGTCCGTCCTACAAAGAAGGATTGTTTATTGCTGAAAAAATCAAACAGATTAAGAAGTTATACAAAATATATGACCCTGCAATACAAAAAACTAGAAAGGTTGAATATTCAGATATTGCATTGCTTGCACGCACAGGCAAAGACAATGTGAGGGATATTGTAAGGGCAATTCAAGACAATCAAATTCCCATTGATGTCGCACCACTTTTGAAGGAAACTGGCGTTTACGAGGTGGATATTGTAAAAGATATTTTGCGACTTGTTGCAAATGAAAAGCAAGATTATCCACTTGCAGCAGCACTTGTCAGCTTTTGGGTTGGTATGGATTATGACGATTTGTTGGATATTAGGGCAAAGTTTGCAGATACGGAGTATTTTTGGCAGGCAGTAAAGCTTGATAAGGAAAACGAATATATTAAAAAACTTAATAACCTTATTGATGATTTACGCCTAAAATCCTCATATATGAGCGTAAAAGACTTGGCTGATTATCTTGTTTATGACTTTGGCTTTGACAAATATGTTTTGCAGTGTGAGGGTGGAGAGTTTAAGCTTTCTGCATTAAAAACTTACCTTGCAACGCTAAGCGAGTTGTCTGTGGATTGCAGTTTGCAGGAATATGTTTCAACTTTGACTGATGACAAAATGGAAATTAAGGGTGGTGCAAATGGCAATATGGTGCGTGCAATGACTATTCACAAAAGCAAAGGCCTTGAGTTTCCGGTTGTTTTTGTTTGCAATATTGAAGATAATCTTGGCAGAAAAAACACACCAAAATTGCAGATAAACAATGACGCTGGCATTGCAATCAATTACTTTGACGAAAGTGCCATGGTTGCAAGACGAAATCTTGTTTTTGATATATTAACCGAAAAAAACAAGCTTGAGGACAAAGCCGAGGCAATGCGATTGTTTTATGTTGCACTAACAAGACCAAAAAATCACATAATTTTGACTGGTTGCAATAAGGCAAAAGACCTTTTGCCAAAAAGTCCATTTGATGTTGAAAGCTTTTTGGATTGGATTATTGTTGCAGCAAGCAATAATCCTAAAATTGAAAGTGCAATCACAATGCATAGTGATGACCTTCAAAAAAGTGCCAATATGCAAAGGTATTCCTTCAAAAAATATCAAGGCAAAAGTATTCCAATAATCGACAAATATCTTAATTTTGAGTACCCAAACAAAAAAGCTGAAAATTTAAGTATAAAATATAGCGTAACGGAGATAAATAAACAAAGTGGCATAAAAGCTATCTCACTTGAAGAGCAACCAGATGACTTTGAAGACGAGCCCTACGGAAGATACGAAAAAGCAAAAAGAGGCACAAATTATCACTCTGTGCTTGAAAATATCGACTTATCTGCAACCACTCAGGAAAAGGCGCTTGCAGAACTTGCAAAAATGGTTGAAAAAGGCATTTTGACTGCAGAGGATGTGCAGGATATAAATGTCGATGAAATATTGTCAATTTTAAATCATCCGATTATGGATATTGCACGCAAAAACAAATGTTATCGTGAGCAAGAGTTTTCTTTAAGCGTCAAAGCTTGTGAGGTAATGGATTGTGATTTGGAGGATGAAATTTTTGTACAAGGTGCCATTGACCTTTTGATTGTTGGCGAACAAGTGATTGTGGTTGATTACAAAAAATCAAATGAACCTGAAGAAATGCTTGTACATAGGTACAAAAAACAACTGCAAATTTATAGTTTGGCAGTGGAAAAAGCACTTGGTAGAAAAGTGGATAAAGCAATGCTGTTTATTATCGGTGTGGGCAAAGTGATTGAAATTTAAAGCTTTATTCAATAGTGCAACAAGAAACAAGTGACACACAAAATAATATTAAAAAAGCAAATTTTTTTCGAAATAACCATTAAAAATCGGTATTAAAATAAAAAAATCGTACTACATAACACTTTAAAAGGAGAAAAATATGTGGTACGATACTTTTTTGTTTCAATTACAAAGCTTTGTTGATATGTTTAATGGAGCAACTTTTTATTGGGGCAACTTGATTAATGGAACAACAATTACAATTTTGCTTTGCGCGATTTTTACAATTGCAGCAACTATAGCAATGATTGTCAATGGAACTGCCAGTAGCGAAGTAAAACTTGGCAGAGCCTTCAATAAAATCAAAATGTTTATGGCGAGATTTGGAGTAATTCAAAAAGGGAATTTTATTCATTTCAACAAACTTTGTTTGAGAAAAATGCCTGCAAAAGTTAAAAAATCTTGCATTAGATTTATTTTCAATCCAACAACTCAAAGCAAAACAGCACTACGACGAGCCTTGATTAATGCGGCTGACAGAAGTTGCACAAATGCATTTATTGCATATATCATTGTTTATGGTTTGGGTGCAATTTTGGCTATTGCTACAATCGGTTTAGAAACTTTTTATCTTGACGGCAACAACTTGCTTTTGGCTGTAAGCTTGTTTTATGGTGCATCTATTCTTATTGTAATGGCTTTGCAAATGTATTATATTAGCAATAAATATAAGGATGTTGATATGCAAATTTATTCTGAAATAGTTTCAAGATATGTTGGCGATGAGCAAGCAGAAATATTTGTGGAAAAAGCTCAAAACAAAACGATTGAAAGGGCTGTGGATAGCATTGACGAGCTAAGACGAATAGTTTATGGTCTGATAGAAAGTGGTGCGTCTAAGGAGTTATTATCGCTGTTTAAGGACGGCTTGATGAGCGTTGCGTCAACAAATTATAACAGTACTGCCGACCAACTGCGCTTGGAAAATATTGTGAGTCGAATTAATAGTTATATTGCTTGACAAATTTGACTATTGAATCACAATTTTGCTTTGCACAATAGGTAAAAAAATCTTGGTTTCTGTTCACTTCGCTAAAATTACTAGCTAAATGTCTGCTGATGAAGGCAGACATTGCCTTTTAGGTGGAGTGAATTTGTACACAACCCCATAAAAAGGTTGTTTTGTATAGTTGTAGGAATTTTTCAAACTTTTTGAAAAAGGTATTCTGTTAATATGACTTTGACAATGTCATCTTGAGCGAAGTCGAAAGATCTCAAATTATGCTGTTGAGCAAATAAAATGTTGCGTATTTATTGACCAAATAAAGTAGTTGAGAATAAAGAAAACAAGTGTAAATTTTAATATGGCGTAAGCATATTATTGCTAATTGCAAATTTATTTGTTTTTATGCAAAAAATGCCTTGCCAAAAAGCAAAAATAATGTTATCATATAAAAGTAAAAGACTTTTGCTATGCTGGTAAAATACATATACAAAATTGTAACAATTTATTGCAATTTTTGCGTAAAATGTAATACAGATAGTGAAATTGAAAATTTTCGGAGGATATTTGACTGTGGACGCAGATTCGAAGTGTTGCAAAACAAACAATTTAATAAATCTACGCCACGGCAATAACTGATTATTGCTTATTAATTTGGTATTTGTGGTGGCGTGGTAAAATCACGCTATTTTTTATGCAAAAACACTGCAAACACAATTAAAGGAGGGTAATCATGATTCAACTATTTTGCACTAACGAAAATGAAAAAGTAACAAATCTTGATTTTAGCACGATGAAAAATCGTGATATGCTTAACAATAAGTGGATAAGACTTGTTAACCCAACAGATAAAGAGATTGAAAGCGTAGCAAAGCTTACAGGAGTGGACGAAGGAGCTATCAAAGCACCTTTGGATGATGAAGAGCGTTCTCGTATTGAAATAGAGGACAATTACTCCTTAATTTTGTTTGACATACCAATTATTGAAGAAGAGGAAGAAGGATATTACTCATATTCAACATTGCCATTGGCGTTTATTTTAACTGACAAATTTGTCATAACAGTTTGCTTGAAAGATACAGCTGTTATGAGAGATTTCACTTTGGGCAGAGTAAAAACTTTTTCCACAAACAAAAGGTCAAGATTTTTATTTCAAGCTTTGTACAACACAAGCACAAAGTTTTTGCAATACTTGAAACAAATTGATAAAGCCAGTGGACGAATTCAAACAGAATTACATAAGTCCACAAGAAATAAAGAGTTGTTCCAACTGCTTGATTTGGAAAATTCCTTGGTTTACTTCAGCACCTCATTAAAAGGTAACGATGTTGTTATAAACAGACTTATAAAAACAAGTGCAATCATCAAATATGAAGAGGATCAAGAGCTTATTGAGGATGTTGCAGTTGAAAACCAACAGGCCATTGAAATGTCAGGCATTTATCGTGAGATTTTGAGTGTAACCATGGAAGGTTATGCAAACATAATCAACAATAATCAGAACAATATTATGAAAATCTTGACATCCATAACTTTGCTTTTGTCCATCCCAACCTTGATTTCTGGAATATGGGGAATGAACACTTGGGTTCCGGGAGAAGGCAAGTGGTATGGCTTTTTGGCAGTAACTGTTGTAACCGTGATTATTTGTATTGTAGTTGGCATTTTGTTGCATAAAAAGAAACTACTTTAATTTAAAAACATTATTAAATACAATCAATTTTACTAAATTGTTTTAAAAATTATTGCTTGTGTTTAATTTTATTAATATCAATTCAAAATAATTTAATAAAAATTCAATAATAATATTCAATTTATATATTATATAAAACATTAATCTGCTGATAAGGCAGATTTTTTCCTTGTACCCCACAAAAAGGCTATTTTGTGGGGGCCCCTTATTCGCTAGAAATGATATAGTGTGGTGTCATTCTGAGCGGAACGCAGTGCAGTCGAAGAATCTCGGACTAGGCTTGTGAAGTAAGACAAAAGCAATCATTATTATTTGCATAAGCAAAGTGGGAGATGTTTCGACTGCGTTTCACTTCGCTCAACATGACAGGAACATTGTCATTCCGAGTTAAGGCGTAGCCGTAGTCAGGGGTTCCCACAAAATAACTTTTTTGTGGGGAGAAGGGGGAATCTAGGACTAGGATTGTTGAGTAGGATAAAATTTCTGATTGTAAAACAAAAAACACGGCTTTTTCAAGCCGTGTTAATTTGTTTTGTAATAGGGTAGTGGATATGTTTATATCCATTTAGTCATTAGTCAAGCTCATAGTCGCCAATACCAATGTCATTTATATTGCCTTTCTTTTTAGCATTGCCACCTTTTGTGAAAGCAACAATAGTAAGGATAAGCAATATCAAGATAATACCACCAAGTACGCCTGCAATGATAAACCACAATGTGTAATCAGCTGGGTTCTCACGGAATACATTAAACTCGATTGTTCTTACAACTTGATTGTTGTTGTCTTTAACTTCAACTACAATCTTGTTGAACTCGCCAACTTTCAAATTGTTAGGGTCGCCTGATTTAATTGTTTGAGTATATCCGTTTGCAAGACCAAGGTTCAAATTGATTTTGTCAACATCTTTAGCAACAGTGAAAGAGTAAGCATTGATATCGTCATTGATTGAAACACCAGTATCAATTGTAGCATTGCCACCATCTGTAACAGTTACTGCACTGATAGAAGGATGTTTGCGGTTAACTTTGATATAAACTTCTTTAGTTGTAACTCTGTCAGCAGCTGTAACAACAATTTTGATGTTATTTTCGCCGATTGCAAGGTTAACAATGTTGTTGTTTGCAAGTTCGCCGTTTACAAAGATTTGAGCGCTAGCATTTTCATCTGCACATTCAACCTTTGGTTGCAAAATATCAATTGCATTTTCTACAGTGTAAGGACCATAGTTGCTAATATCACCACTAAACTTAAAGCTGTCAAGCTTGCTTATTGTGATATTATCGATTGTTACATTGCTTGCTGGATTTGCAAGTCTAGTGATATGGATAATATATTGTTGAACAATGCTGCCAGTTTGAATTTTAAATTCATAAGGCAATGTTCCTGCTGCACCATTAAAGAACTTATCAATATCAATTGTATATGTCTTTGTACCATCAATAACATTTGATTGAGCAGTTGTGTTAATTACAAGAGTAGTTACATTCTCATAAGAGATTTTTACTGTGTACTCATAAATACCTTTTTCATAGCTTACTTGGTCTTTACCCACTTCGTCATACAAAGGCAAACCGATTGTCTCTGAATTTTGAGTGATAACCAAAGTGTCAAGACTTGGAGTTTTGTGCTCACGATTAATTTTTAATGTGTAAGTAACTTCTGAATCGTCAAGTGCAACTTTGATTAGGTAAGTTTTACTTGTGCCGTAATCAATAAATCCAATTTCGTAAGCGTTTTCACCAGCAGGAATAATTTCGTTGTTGCAAGTTATTGTAGCAATTGCACCTTCTGGAATAGTGATGTTGATATAAAGCTTATCTGTTTGATTGCCACTATTAACAGTCAATTCGTAATCATATTTGGCTTTATCAAACTTTCCAGCAAATAAATCCAAACCTGTGCTTGCCAATACTTTCAAAGTTTCAAGTTTAGCATTTGCACCTTTTGATTCCTCACGAGTGATATGAACGATATAATCCATTGGATTAGCAAGATTTGTGTTTTGAGGAGTAACAGTTACTTTCAAAGTGTTATTTCCTTCGTTCAATTTAATCAATGTGCCAATTGTTGTTGCAGTACCATTCATTTCAGCACTTATTGTTGCTTTGTTACCTTTTGCAACTGCGATAAGATTGAATACGCTAATGCTGTAAGGAACATTAATGTTGTAGTCTTTCTTAGCCTCTTCAAATTTATTGTCGCCTGTCAAATAGTTAACATTGTCATTACCAATAAGTTGGAATTCTTTCAATGTGTTAATTGTTTCAAGATCTGATGTTGGAGCATAAAGTTCAATTGTGTAAATCATTTTACCACTGCCATTAACAGAGTTTTCAGGAGTTACAATAATGTTGAATTTATAAGTGTCAGTTGAAATATTATCAAGATTGATATATCCGATACTACCTGAAACTGTAGCATTAATATCACTTTTTGTAGCTTGGATGAAAACTTTATCTACAGCTGTGTCTTGTGGCAATTGAATCAAGTAATGGTTATTTGTAGGGTCAAATGCCAAATTTAATTTGCTATCTGCATTGTCAGCATTTTCCTCATTCAAATAAATTTCCAAACCAGCCAATTTTGCATCTGAACTTGCAGCCTTACGAGCGATATTGATAGTGTAAGTTTTTGTGCCTTCAGTTACAAGACCATCAGTACCTTTGTGAGTAATTACGATTTTAGTAGTTTTACCATCTTGAAGGGTGATTTCTCTAGTGTGTATTGTTTGCTTTTTACCATCAGCTGTATCGTTAGTTGTTTCTCTAAACATTTGAATGGTAGCATTAATGAAAACTTGAGTGCTGTGTCCTTCTGCATTAATAGTAAAGTTAACTTTGTTTGTAGCAAATGGAACTTCAATTGTAGTAGGGTATGTCAATTTGCTAGGGTCGGTACTATCTGCCTCAAAACTGTCAAAGTTAATCAAAGGATTGTTATGAGCATCATTTCCGATATCAATACCAACAATTTGATAATCTTGTTCAGTGTTAACAACTTCTAATGTGTAAGTATTGCTACCAACTGCTTGGTTAGAGTTAACTTTAACATCTTTTTTATTAATACCAGTTGTCAAACCAGTATAAGTATATGTGTAAGTTTTGTATGTGCCATATTGACCATCCCCAACAATTTCGCTATCAGCAGTCAAACCAGTTAGAGTAGAGTCATCAGTAAGAGCGAATCTGAAGTATACATCTGTCAAATCAGTTGAGCCATTCAAAGTGAATGTTTTTGAAACAGTGTCAAAGCTGAAGTCTCTGCCTGTTGAGTCAACTACTTCATCAAGATCAAAAACAAGAATCCATTCAGTATCGCTAGTTCTAAACTCAAATCTTACGATGTCGCCTGCAACACTTTGATTTTCCACATAAATTCCATAGCTTTGAGTGTTGCCTGCAGCAGATGTAACAACCATTGCATAGTTGCCTGCTTTCAATTGATATTTAGCATTTGCGCCTTCGCCAACTTTTTCAATTTCTTCGCCATCTTGTGTGATTACAAAAGTTGCACCAACAGAAAGAGTGGCAGAAAGGTTACCCACGCGAACATGAACGCCGTCAATTTCTTTTTCACTTGCTTTTGGCAATTCAAACTTAAAGTTTCCACCAACATTGCTTGCAGAGACTTCTTTGTTGTCGCCATAAGTCAATTTCAAAGCGCCATCAATAGCAGTGTTAATGCTGATTAGTTCAAATTGAATAGTGATTTGAGTTGTATCCCCTTGAGAGTTATTAACATTCAAAGTGATTGTAGAATCAGCAGTAATGTTTGTAACATCAAAATTACCATTGTTATTAGTATTAATACTTGAAGCTGATGCAGTGCAGTTGGTTGCACTAATAGAAATGCTGTTGCTTATACCATAACCAGCAAGAACAGAAGGAACGATGTTAACTTTAGTTGCACCAGTCAATCCGTTGCTTTGTCCAACAGGAACACGAACTTTGTATGTAGTTGGATTATCTTTGTTAGGGTAGTCAGGGTTAAGACCTTTCTTGTCCTCAGCAATGTTTAGCTTTTCGTTTTCATTAGATGTAACTTTAATGTTGTCAAGTCCACAATAAGTTTGAGTAACAGTTAAAGTGTAGTTTAACTCAGTTTCAGTTGAAGATGTTGAACCGTCAAGTTGAGCCTCTGAATAAACTGAAATGATAATTTTAATCTGCCCCTTAGGATTATATGCATCTCCGTCAAGTTTTATCTTGTATATTCCAATATGAGGATTTTCTGCGTCATAATGATCAACCGTAACTTCGTTGTCTTTATCTCCCAAGAAAACTTTAACTCTTGCACCAGATTGTCTTTGAGATGGTCTAATGTAAAAAGAATCTTTTGATGCTTTTTCAGCTGTATAAGTAACTTGTTGCTCAGCCTTATCTTTTCCATCTGCAGTTGTTCCAAGTACAGGAATACTTGTGTGATTTTCTTGAGTTGGAACGCCATCTTCGCTTACCCAAAGAGATTGCAACAAATTGTCATCAGTCGCCTTTCTAAGTTCAACAAAGCAATTTGTGTCGTCAATAGTCAATTTGTTAGTTGCACTTGCAGATGCTGTGTAAAGCACGCCTGTTTCAACGGATGAACCTGCACCTCTATAGTTGTAGTCAGCAATAAAGTTGTAGTCAGCACGATCTAACTTGAACTCCATTTTTGGTGTTTGATTACCTTCGGGTGTAGGAAGTGTAGCGTTTTCATCATATTTCAATTTAATTTTAATAATCAAAGGAACGCTTGCAGAAACTTTTTTGCTACTATTGTTTGATGCCATATAGAAATGCAAAAAGCCGTTTGAGTTTCCAGTTACTGTATCAAGCTTGATATCGTACTTAGACTCATAAGCTCCTCCGACATTTCCCGTTTCAACTTTTTGGTCACTGCTGTTTGCAGACCAATCTTGTACGATGATGTCATTAGCAAGCGGACTTGAAATCCAAAATTCAGCTGAACCCCAAATTCTAGATGCGTCATCGTCATTTTTCATCTTTGCAGTGATCGTAAGTTCAACCTCGCCACCCTGAAGAAGCACACTTCTGCTTAGTTCCATTTTTACGGTGCTTTCTGTATTGGTAACTGGCACTTCATCGTCAACAGTAGCGACTTTCAAAGTTGTGCAACCAACAGCAGCGCAAAGAGTGAACAAAACAATCAGGATAAAAAAGACTAAACTTTTTCCAAATGTTCTTTTCATATCTAAAATCTCCTTTCATTTTTTGCCCACGATATGAAGGGCATTTTTTATTGTTTGGCAATGCATTTTTTTGCATTACCTGTTGTGATTTTTAAGATTGATTTTCAATGCTTTTTTGAAAAGTTTTTCTCCTCAAATCCCGTACTAAAAAACAACCTTAAAAGTGAATCGGCAAAAAGCCATTCACGATTACGAATTAATTATACCAAAATGCTCAAAGTTATGTCAAGTATAATATAAGTTCATTTTTTACCTTACTTATTATATGCGTGAGTATTAAAACTATTCGTTATAAAAATCGCCTAATTTTAGTCGCCAAAATATGCAGTTTAAAATGTGTGAAAAATTTGTAATTATTCAGTATTTTTTACAAAAGTGTCGATTTTCGACGGAATATTTTTTCATTTATTGTGCTAATTTTCCATAATTTTACTGCAAAAAGCCTTGATTTTATTGCTTTTGCATTGTCAAGTGTAAATTTTTGCTAAATTTTGTCAATTTTATGCAAAGTTCTGTTTAAAAGGCAATTATACTCAATTTTTTGCTCCGATTTTTTAAGTATTTTCAAAATTTTGTCTTCAATATTGTGTATTTTGGAGCATAACCTTTTGTAATATTTTTCATTTTTAGTTGCCAGTTTTGCACAAGTTTCAGCAGTCATTTTTTAACAAAATGCGACCTCAAAATGTTGTCTTTTTAAGTACAATTTTAGGTGAAAAAAGTGACCTAAAATTTGCAAAAAATTTGACCTAAAAACAGACATATTTATGTCGAAAAAAATGATAAAAATTTTAATGATTTTTTCTCATATTTTGGACTGATTTTTTATTAAAATTTTTATCCAAATTTTTCACTTTCAAATTACTTTACGCAAATTTTTGTAGCCTTATTTTTAAAAAAATTTCATCAAATTATATCCTTTTCTTGTTCATTTGAACGACTCTTTTTCTGTCATCCCAAACAACATTTATTGTCATCCCGAGCTTGTCGGGGGATCTCAAATATAGTTATTGTAAGTTATCTTGATTTACTTTTTCAGTCCTCTCAAACAACTTTTTTTGTCATCCCGAGCTTGTCGAGGGATCTCAAACCTTCGCTCATTACGACATTTTAGAGCGATTTTCTTTTTTAGAAAATCAGCTTACTTGCAGTCGAATTCGCTTTTCCCGACCAAACGCAAAGTTTCGCTGCGCTGTACTTTGGTCGGACTTTATAATGTGTATTTTGTATTAACTCAGCACACCATGTCTGAGATTCTTCGACTACACTTTGTTTCGCTCAGAATGACAATGGCAGTGTCATATCAAACAACATTTCCTGTCATTTCGAGCACCTAGGCCTGACATCCCGAGCTTAACGGGGTCCCCACAAAATAACTTTTTTGTGGGGTATAAGGAGGGATTTCAAACCTTGTATATGCAATATTTTTATCACTAAATTATATGCAGTAACAATAAAAAATTTCTGATATTCATGTCGATTTTTGATAGATAAAACAAATTTATAGAGATAAATATTGCATTTTTTATTTTGCAATATAATCGTTTTTTGAGTACAGTGACAAAAAAATAAAGCTATAAAATAAAGCTATAAATTGAACAAAACATTCATCAATTAAACTATAAGGTAATAAATATTTAAAATATTATATATAAATAATCAATAATATTTTTACATAATATACATTATACAAATATGTTTGAAGATTAGTCACTCAATCTATTTTTTTGTCTGTGCAAATGTGATACTAAAAAAATTTGAATATGAACTATAACAATGCTTACTTTTTCTTTACTCAACAAGCAACATCGAGACTCTTCAATTACACTATCGCTCCACCGCTCATTACGACTTTTTAGAGCGATTTTCTTTTTTAGAAAATCAGCTCACTTGCAGTCGAATTCGCTTTTTCCGACCAAACGCAAAGTTTCGCTTCGCTGTACTTTGGTCGGACTTTATAATGTGTATTTTGATTAAAATTTGGCTTTGATATAGTAAGTTATCTTGAGTAACTTTTTTATGGGGTGTAGGGAGAGATATCAAACATTGTTAATTGAATTGTACAATTTTCAGTTTTACTCTGAAAATGTCTGAAGAAAGTGTGTTTTTGACATATTATGCTAATATTTTGTAAAAAATTATATTTAAACATTAAAAATGTGCAAAGTATAAAAATTTTTTTAAAAACTTGTATAAAATGTTTGACAAAAGTTTTGTGGTGTGATATTATGTAAAAGCTGTCGAAAGGCAGACAACTAAATACCTGCTCATTTATGGGGGTGTAGCTCAGTTGGCTAGAGCACCTGCCTTGCAAGCAGGGGGTCAGGAGTTCGAATCTCCTTATCTCCATTGGATAATTGGTCGGATGGTTGTAAAGAGCGTGTAAAACATGTAAATTACAAAACATTGGGATTGATTATCGCATAGATCCTGAAAGGGATCAAATGTCCTTTGCGGAGCAAAAGACATCATGTACCTTGAAAACTACACATTGCAAAGAAATTAAAGATCTTAAATATCAAGATATGAAAGAGAATTGATTTCACCGATAAACAGAAACTATTTTCAATTTTTGTTTACGAGAACCGACGATACAAAGTATCAGAAAAGTATCACTATCAAACCGTTAACTGCATGGAGACATGCAGAGCAGAAGGTCAAGCAGGTAAGAGCGCAGGGCGGATGCCTTGGCACTGGGAGCCGAAGAAAGACGTGATAAGCTGCGAAAAGCTGCGGAGAGGAGCACATATCCCGTGACCCGCAGATGTCTGAATGGGGAAACCCGGCAGGAAAAACTCCTGTCATCCATACGCCAATTCATAACGTATGGAAGGGAACCCGGGGAACTGAAACATCTAAGTACCCGGAGGAAGAGAAAACAACAGTGATTTCCTAAGTAGCGGCGAGCGAACGGGAAAGAGCCCAAACCGGAGTGCGTGCATTCCGGGGTTCGGACCACAGACGGTATTCATGAGGATAGCAGAATGGTTTTGGGAAAGCCAGCCAGAGAGGGTGAAAGCCCCGTACGCGAAATCTGAGTGAAGCCAGTGGGATCCAGAGTACCACGAGACACGTGGAACCTTGTGGGAATAAGGGAGGACCACCTCCCAAGGCTAAATACTACCCAGTGACCGATAGAGCAAAGTACTGTGAAGGAAAGGTGAAAAGAACCCCGGGAGGGGAGTGAAAGAGAACCTG
>OFGE01001516.1_pt1 | contig 19988 bp, 19 predicted proteins | sample 1521681 | NCBI WGS metagenome assembly OFGE01 (sample SAMEA3504093, study PRJEB24116) | mouse gut metagenome | biome: mouse gut; feature: mouse-associated habitat; material: faeces | place: Denmark | collected 2011
GGGAGGATTTTCGCGGCCCGCTCTCTTTGGCCAGGGTGAGCAGCAGGGAAAGTTCGGGAAGCCGGTCCCAGCCCACGATTTCCGGGGTGAGGCGGCCACGGATGGGGGTGCGGAAGGTGAGGCTGCGGCCGGAGAGAAAGACGTGGACGGCATCCCCGTGCAGGGAGAGTACCAGCTTATGGCCCGCCCTGCCGGCCTGCTGGGCCAGCGGTACGCACCGGCGGGCAAACCGCGCCGCCGCCTTCACGCCCGCCTCGTCCCCATAGAGGGTAAAGCCGTCCCGCAGGGCGCCCTCCCCAAGGGGAAGGCGCGTCAGGCCCTGGCCCGCGTAAAAGGCGGCGGCGGTGTCCGGGTCCAGCGCGCCGTGCTGAACCAAGGTCAGGTGCAGCCCGGTACTGCCGGGAAGGCGCGCCTCCATCCACAGGCCGTTGAGCAGGGCCAGCTTTTTCTTTTCGCCGGATATCTCGCAGTAGGCGGTGAGCTCGCATATCCGCACCCGGACATCTCCCGCCCGGCCCTGGACGTCCATGCCGCACACCAGCTCCTTTCCCTCCCGGCGGAGGGGGAAGAGCCCCCCGGCCCGGACATCCTCCCGGGTCAGGCCGCCTTTGTCCGCTATCTGGAGCTGGTTGAGCCGCTGTCCGCAGCTCATGGTCAGATTGGCCCGGGCAAAAGCCCGGTCATACCCCTTGTCCAGCGCCCGCACCACCAGGATATAAAAGACTGTGGTGAGGTTCACAATCCAAACGGCAATGCCAAGCTCCACCAGGATCATGGCCACAGCCGCCGCATAGGCGGCCACGGTGACGGCGTATGCGCCCAAAACCACCCGGCGGCGGACAGCCAGCCTGTTCAGCATGGTCTGCTCCATCTTAAAACGCTTCCTTCAAAAAAGCGAGGGTGCGGGGGGCCTGCACCTCAAAGTTCCCGACGGGGGCCTCAATGCTGACCCGCCCGTCATAGCCGCACCCCTTCAATGCCTGGATGAACGGGGCGTAGCCCCACTCCTCCCGGCTGGAGGGCCAGGTTCGCCACCAGCCCCGCCGGTCCAGCTCGCCCTCGAACATGCCGCGCAGCTGTTCCGGGCCGGATACGCCGTCGATTTCGGGGAAATTGGGGTAGGAAAAGTGGACATGGCGCAGGTATTCCGCCCCGTATTGCCGCAGGATATCGGGGTTCTCCCCCTCGCATGCCAGATGGTAAAGATCCACCAGCACCTTTACGCTGTCCAGGCCGGTCTCCCTGGCCATGGATACGCCCTCGGCGAAGGTGTTGATGATGTTGCAGTCCGGGTGGCGCACCGGCTCAATGGCGATGGTGATGCCCCGCTTTGCGGCCTCTTCACCCGCGTACCGGGTGATGTCCGCCACCTGCTCCCAGGCCCGCTCCATGGAAAAGCCGACGGGCACCCGCTTGGCCCCGGCGCTGCCAAAGACCACCACTGCCGCGCCCAGCTCCGCCGCCCGGTCCAGCGCCCGGACGCAATAGTCCCGGGCGGCCCCCGGATCCGCCTCCGGCCCGGTGAGCCGCACCCGGGCGGGGAAGAAGTTGTTGCAGGCCTCGCAGCGCAGGGAGCTGCGCTCCACCCGGCTTCGCAGCGCGCCAAACGCGCCGCCGTCCAGCTCCATTATTTCCGCCAGGGGCAGCTCGATATAGTCATAGCCGTATTCCGCCAGCCGTTCCACGATCTCCACCCCCGTGCGGTCGGGGGCGGAGGCCACAAGGCTTCCGCAGCAGCCAAAACGCATATTGGTTCTCCTTTCTATGGCGCGGGAGCCCGGAGCTTTCCCCCGGGCCCCCGCCAGTTTGGTATTAGAAAATCAGGTTGACAATGCTGAGAATGCCGAAGCCGACCCAGGACCAGACGAACTGCATGGCCTCGTAGCCGAAAATCTGCACGTCCAGCTTGTCCAGCTTGAAGGTGCGGGTGAGCACCCAGAAGAAGCTGTCGTTGTGCAGGGAGAACACCTGCGCGCCGATACAGGCGGCGTAGGCGCAGAACATCATATTGGCGCCGGGAATCTGCATCAGAATGGGGGCGCAGATGGTGGCGGTGGTGGTCATGGCCACGGTGCCGCTGCCCAGCACCAGCTTCAGGATGGCGGCCACCAGGAAGGGGAGGAGCAGCACGGGGAGGTTGCTGTTTGCCAGCCCCTGGGCGATGACGTCGCCGATGCCGCTGGACTTGATGATGTTGCCGAAGGCGCCGCCCGCGCCGGTGATGAGGATGATGGTGCCGCAGCTCTTGACGCCCCGCTCCAGGCAGTCCAGCACCTCCTGGCGGGACTTATTGCCCGCAAGGCCGTAGATGGACACCAGCAGCGCGATGGCAATGGCGATGACCGGGCTGCCGAAGAAGGCGATGAGCTGGGTGACGATATTGTCCTCTCCCTTGTAGACCATGCTGGTGACGGTGCTGAGCAGAATGAGCACCACGGGGATCAGGATGGGGGCGAAGGCCATAAAGGCGGAGGGATAGGTCTCGTTGGGGTCCAGCTCGGGGACGGTGGGCTGGGAGGACAGGACGGCGTACTCCTTGGCCTGCTCGGGGGAGACGTCGATGATCTCACCGTTTTCGTCCACGATTTTATACCACTTGCGGCCCACGATGCGGCCCATGATGATGATGACGATCATCAGGGGGATGCCCATGGCGATGCCGAACAGGATGTAGGCGCCCAGGTCGATGGTGTCGCCAAACTGGGCCACTACCGCCAGGGGGCCGGGTGTGGGAGGCACGGAGGTGTGGGTGATGTTCAGGCAGCAGGCCATAATCAGCGCCAGGCCGGTGAGGGACTTCTTCTTGGCCTGGGAGATGGACTTGACCAGCGGGGCCAGAACGATCAGAGCGGAATCGCAGAAGATGGGGATGGACACCAGAAAGCCGGTGATGCCCATGGCCACTTCCTCATTTTTGCCCCGCAGGGCCTTGATGAAGGTGTGGGCCATGACCTTTGCGGCGTTGGTCTCCTCCATGACCTGGCCCATCATGCAGCCGAAAGCGATGACCAGGCCGATGCCCGCCAGCGTGTTCCCGAAGCCGGAGGTGATGAGGCCCGGGATGGCCGTCAGCCCCACGCCGCCCACGATGCCCACCACGACGGCGGAGATCACCAGCGACAGCGCCGGGTGCAGCTTGGTCTTCATAATCAGCACGATGAGTACGGCCATGCCGACGACCAGGGCGATGAGTAAGCGCGTTACGTCCATAATGTTTCCTCCTCTTTCTTGATTTTTCCCGTGCCGCGCAGACCGCGCGGCGCTTTTTCTATTTTAAGCGGACGAAGCCGCTTAAAATCCTATGAGAGGCAGCCGGTGCGCTCCAGCTCCGCCCGGGTGGTCCGGTAGGCCTCGGCGATGACCCATTCGGGCGGCCTGTCCCAGTACTCGGGGCGGAAGGTCTCCACCGAGGCGATACCCCGGTAGCCCGCCCGCTTCAGCTCCCGGAGGAATGCGCCGGTGTCCACCGCGCCCCCGCCGCAGAACCGGCGCTTGTCCTGGCCCCGGAGCTCCGGGGGGACATCGTCGGCGCTCATCAGGTGGGCGGCGAAGATTTTTTCCGGCTGGACGGAGCCGATGGCGGTAAAGTCGTTGCTGCCGCCGTTGAGGTACATGTTATAAGAGTCGAACACAAAGCCCACGTTGGGCCGGTCTACCGCCCGGACGATGGCGTCCGCCTGGGCCACGCTGCGCACGCTGGAGCGCTCAAAGCCCACCAGCTCGAAGCACAGCTTCATGCCATAGGGCCGGGCCAGGTCGGACAGGCGGGAGAGTATGCGCACACAGGCGGCAAAGGTGTCCTCCCAGCTGCCCGTGTAGGGCCCGCCCGCCGGGTCCCGCTGGAGGGGCGGGACGACGATGAGGTATTCGCTCCCGATGGCCCGGCCCACCCGGCAGCTCAGGTTGAACTCTTCCAGCAGGGCCGCCTGCCGCTCCGGGGCGTCCTCCGGGCCGAGAAATTCCGGGTAGAGGTAAAGGGCGTTGAAGGCGTGGGGACGCAGGCGGCTGGTTTGGAAAAAGGCGGCCAGCTCGTCCACGGAGCGGCGGGTGAGTCCCGCAGCATGTCCAGCCGCAGCTCGATGCAGTCAAAGCCCGCCCGCTCGCACAGCTCCAGATCCTGCTCCAGGGTGGAGCAGTCCTTGGCGCAGGCCTCGTTATAGGAAATCAGCATGGGAACCCCTCCTCACTTCAGCGGGAATTTGATGACGGCGTTGTCCCTTGTACTGCGGTAGATGGCGGTGAACAGCTCCACCGTCCGGCGTCCCTCCGCCGCGTCCACCAGGGGCTTGCGGCCTTGGGCCACCGCATCCAGGAAGTCCTGGATCTGCCGGGCGTGGTAGTGGTGCATGGAGTCCACGCTGTTGAAAAACGCCCGGTCCTCCTCCTGCCGGCGGGGGAGAAGCTCCTCCTCGCCGGGCACCGTCCACAGGTCGTTCACCGGGGGCTCGGTGATGGAGGACATGCCCGCGATGAACATGGCGCCCCCGTCCGTCTGCACCCCGGCGGCAGCGCCGTTGTCCCCGAATATGTGAACCTTGCCGTACAGCGCGGGGTTCTGGCTGTTGCTGACCACGATGCTGCCCACGCCGCCGCTTTTGAACTTGACCACCGCCACTGCGGTGTCCTCCACCTCGATGTAGGGGTGGTTCAGGTTTTTCCACACGCCGTAGACCTCGTCAACCTCCCCCATGTACCACAGCAGCAGATCCAGCTGGTGGGGCGCCTGGTTGACCAGCACGCCGCCGCCCTCGCCCTCCCAGCTGCCCCGCCAGGGGTCGCTGCGGTAGTAATCCTCATCCCGCCAGCCCAGCATGGTCACCATGCCCAGCACGGGTTTGCCCAGTTTTCCGTCCTCAATGGCCTGGTGGATACGCATGCAGGGACGGTAGAACCGGCGCTGCACCATGGTTCCGATGGTGACGCGGTTGCGCTCACCCGCCTCGATAATGGCGTCGCAGTCGGCCAGGGTGGAGGCCAAGGGCTTTTCCACCAGCACGTGGCAGCCGCAGCTGGCGGCGGCCACCGCGGGGTTGGCGTGGAGGGGGTGTGGGGTGCACACGCTCACCACGTCCAACTGCGCCTCCCGGCACATCTGTTCCACATCGGTGTAGGCCCGCACCCCCCACTGGGAGGCGAAAGCCTCCGCCCGGCCCCGGTCCGCGTCGCACACGGCGGCAAATTCGCTGCCGGGCAGCCGGGCGTACGCCTGGGCGTGGAAGCTGCCCACCTTGCCGCAGCCGATGATGCCTGTTCTCAGTTTTTTCATGGTTCAGCCCTCCTTATTCCATATAACCGCCCTTCATGGGCCCCACGGCGTGCTGGGCGTAAATCTTCAGCACGCCGGAGGGATACCGCCGGGGCTTGGGAATCCAGGCCGTCCGCCGCTGGAGGAGGATGGATTCAATTTCCTCCGGCGTGCGGCGCACGCCCTTGGTGCCCACGATGGCCAGCACCCGGGCGGGTATGTCGATTTCAATGAGGTCGTCCTCTTCCACCAGGGCAATGGGGCCGCCCTCCGCCGCCTCGGGGGAGACGTGGCCGATGACAGGGCCCTTGGAGGCGCCGGAGAACCGCCCGTCGGTGATCAGCGCGATGCTCCGGCCCAGCTCCCCGTCGGAGGAGATGGCCTCGGTGGTGTAGAACATTTCGGGCATTCCGCTGCCCTTGGGGCCCTCATAGCGGATGAACACCGCGTCGCCGGGCTGGATGTTCCGGGCCAACACCGCCGCAATGGCGTCCTCCTCGCAGTCAAAGGGCCTGGCCCGCAAAACCGCCCGGTGCATTTCCTCCGGCACGGCGGAGTGCTTGACCACCGCCCCCTCCGGGGCCAGGTTGCCCCGCAGAATGGCGATGGTGCCCTGGCTGCCGATGGGGTCGTCGTAGGGACGGATGATGTCCCGCTTGGACAGCCCGGTCTTTTCCAGCAGGGCGGCGCACTTGTCATAATACCCACTTGCGCGCAGTTCATTAAGGTTTTCGCCCACGGTTTTGCCGGTGACGGTCATGGCGTCCAGGTGGAGGATGTCCCGAAGCTCTTCCATAATGGCGGGCACGCCTCCGGCATAGTACACATATTCCGACGGCCACCGGCCCGCCGGGCGAACGTCCAGGATATAGCGGGCGTCCTTGTGGATGCGCTCGAAGTCGTCCGCGTCCAGTCTTACGCCAAATTCGTGGGCGATGGCGGGCAGGTGCAGGATGGCGTTGGTGGAGCCGGATATGGCGGCGTGAACCATGATGGCGTTTTCAAAGCTCTGCTTGGTGACGATATCCCGGGCGGTGACCCCGGCACGGGCCAACTCCGCCGCCTGGCGCCCGGCCCGGTAGGCCATGTCCCTCAGTTCCCGGCAGGTGGCGGGCAGCAGGGCGCTGCCCGGAAGGGCCAGCCCCAGCGCCTCGCTCATTACCTGCATGGTGCCCGCCGTGCCCATAAAGCTGCACGCCCCGCAGGAGGGACAGGCGTTGTGCTTGTAATAGGTGAACTGCTCCCGGCTGATCTCCCCACGCTGGCATTGGGCGCTGTACGCCCCGATCTGCTCCAGGGTGAGCAGGCCGGGCCCCGCCTCCATCACGCCCCCGGTGACCACCACCGCGCCCAGGTTGGTGCGGCCGATCCCCATAAGCATCCCGGGCAGGCCCTTGTCGCAGCTGGCGATGAACACGCCCGCGTCGAAGGGGGTGGCGTTGTTGTGCAGCTCCACCATGCCGGCGATCATGTCCCGGCTGGCCAGGGAGTAGTTGATGCCGTCGTGTCCCTGGGCCTGGCCGTCGCAGATGTCGGTGACGAAATACCGGGCGGCCTTGGCCCCGGCCTCGTCCGCGCCCCGGCGGGCCAGCTCCACCAGCTCCAGCAGATGGGCGCTGCCGGGGTGGCTGTCTCCAAAGGTGCTCTCCACCAGAATCTGGGGCTTTTCCAGATCCTCCAGCCGCCAGCCCATGCCCAGGCGCAGCGGGTCCATCTCCGGCGCCTGCGCCCGCACGGCTTCACTTCGATACATATGCAATCTCCTCCATATTATCCGACGTGTAACGTCAGACGTCTTATGTCTGAGAAGAGTATAGCAACACAAACAACAAAAGTCAAGCCTCGCAAATTTTTTTGGGCATGTCCACAAAATAGCTGGCGCATTTTTGTGAATACTGTGAACAAGCCCGGGACAAAAAGAGGCCATCCCGTGCCCTAGGGCTGGTCCGGGATGGCTTCGATGCTTCGCTTATTGTCCTCCAGGTGCTGCCACATGGCGTCGTAGGCGGCCTGGCCGTCCCGGGCGCGGATGGCGTCCACCACCGCCTGGTGGGTCTGGATGGTCTCCATTTTCACCGACTGGCGGGTGATGTCAATGAACAGCGGGATGGCTTCGTTTAAAATAGGGATCAGGTTGGGGATCACGCTGTTGCGGGTGCACGAGGCGATCAAGGTGTGCAGCTCCCTGTCCTTTTCGCCATAATTTTCACCGGCATAGATCAGGTCCCGCACCTGGTCGCACAGGGACTGGATGCGGTCAATCTCCTCCGGGGTGGCGTTGCGCGCGGCCAGCATGGCGATTTGGGGCTCAATCATGAAGCGGATCTCGCACAAATCCAGGCCCAGCTTTTTCTTATCCTGGATGAACTTCAGCCCCAGGGGGTCCTCGGCCACGCCGGTCTGCTGGCAGACGAAGGTGCCGTTGCCCCGGTGGATCTCCAAGATGTTTTGGCTCACCAGCAGCTTGGTGGCCTCCCGCACCGTGCTGCGCCCAACGCCCAGCCGCTGGGCCAGCTCGTACTCGCTGGGCAGCCGGTCGCCCGGCTTGAATACCCCGTCCACCACCAGTTTGGTGATCTCATCCGCCACCAGCACCGGCAGCGGCTTATTGGTCTGCCTCACCTCAGTAAACAAACGGACAACTCCTTTCCAGTATGACCAACAGGCAGTCCCGCACTCTGCCGCTCAATCTCTTCTTTCTATTATAATGCCTTTTATCTAAAATTACAATCTAATTTCCTTTTTCGGCGGGAGCAGGAAGAAAAATTCCGGCCGGATAAAAAATCAGTGCGCATGGCCTGGATTTCCAGCCGCCGCGATGGTATAATTGCCTCAAATTGGGCCTGGCGGCGGGCCGGGCTGGAACGGAGGAGAGCGCATGGAGGAACTGTTGGAGCGGCTGCTGGAGGAATGCCGCCCCTTTACCGGCAAGGGGCGGGTGGCGGACTATATCCCGGAGCTGGCGAAGGGAGACCCGGACGCCCTGGGGATTTATGTCATCGGCAGCGAGGGGAAGCACGCCTGGGCGGGGGACTGCCGCAGGCCGTTTACCATCCAGAGCGTGGTCAAGCCCATTCTGCTGCTCCAGGCGCTGCTGGACAACGGGGCGGAGTTCGTGACCCGCCGGGTGGGGGTGGAAGCCACGGGCAAGCCCTTCGACGCCATTAACGCCGGGGATCAGGAGCTGGACAGTGGGAATATTAATCCCATGGTAAACATGGGAGCCATCGTCATGTGCAGCCTGATCCATGGGCACAGCTACGATGAGCGCTTCCGGCGGCTGCTGGGGCTGACCCGGCGGCTGGCGGGAGACGGGGAGATCGGCGTGGACGAGGCGGTGTACCGCTCGGAAAAGAGCCATGGCAGTAAAAACCGGGCGCTGGCCTACCTGCTCAAATTCCACGGGCTGCTGGAGGACGACGTGGAGGAGGTGCTGGACTGTTATTTCCGGGCCTGCTCCATCCAGGCGGACTGCCGGGCGCTGGCCCACATCGGGGCGGTGCTGTCCAACCGTGGGCGGCTGCCCGCCTCCAATGAGCGGGTATTCCCCGCGGCCATGTCCCGATACGTCAACGCGGTGCTGATGACCTGCGGGATGTACGATGGGTCGGGGGAGTTCGCCCTGCGGGTGGGCGTCCCGGCCAAGAGCGGCGTGGGGGGCGGCATCATGGCGGTAGTGCCCACCCGGATGGGCATCGGCATATTCGGTCCGGCGCTGGACCGCAAGGGGAACAGCGTGGCAGGCATCCGGCTGTTGGAGCGGCTGAGCCAGGAGCTCTACCTGAGCATCTTTTGAGACTGGACAGGACATATGACTGGAGAGGGAGGCCGCGCCCGGCATCGGGGCGGTCTCCCACTTCCCTCAGCAAAAATGTAATATATACTTGACAAAAATTAAAATATATTGTAATCTGGTAATGGAGGTGATTCCTATGGCCCGAAATGTCAAGATCAAAACCGCGAGAGCGGAGCTTGACATGACGCAAAAAGCGCTGGCAGATGCCGTAGGCGTGTCGCGCCAGACCATGAACGCCATAGAACAGGGAAATTATAACCCTACAATCAGGCTTTGCCGCGCAATCTGTAAGGTGTTGGGGAAAACATTGGACGAGCTGTTTGGAGAGGAGAATGACGATGAAAGGTAAAAAAGAACCCGGCGGGATGGATGAAATGCAGAACCTTCAGCTGATGAAGCTGGAGGAGCACGGCTTTTGGATTGCGTTTTGGGCACTGTGCGCCGCAGTGGTGGGGCAGGCGCTGATGGGCGCCGGCCTCCGGGCGATTGCCGGGGAGCTGGCCGTGCTGTTCATCGCTGGCGGTTACATTACGGTTTTATGTCTGAAAAACGGACTGTGGTCGGTGAGCCGTCAGCCTTCGAGGAAAACAAACGCGGTGTTTAGCGCAGGGGCGGCATTGGCGCTGGGAGCCATTTATGCGGTCAGGTCGCTTTTGGTGCTGCGCAAGCCTGCCGGCCTGGAATTGTTGTGGAGGATCGTACTACCCATGGCCGCCGTGTTTGCCGTGTGTTTCGGGCTGTTGGAGGTGCTGCGCGGGGTCTATAAGCGCAGGCGGGCACGGCTGGACGATGTGGAGGAGTACAAAAAATAAAGTAAAAAGGTGTTGGACATACCGTCCGTCATCGGGGCTGCGCAAGCCTAAACTTACCAGCGCGGATTTCGCATATAAAAATCGGGATGGCTCAAACTATGCTCGGATTCCCGATCCGACAAACAAAGATTCAAAAAAGGAGAATACGGATATGTCTAACACCAATAATTCCAACCGTCTGGTGGTGCCCGGCGCCCGTGAGGCTATGGACAAGTTCAAGATGGAGGCGGCCAATGAGGTCGGCGTCAACCTGAAGCAGGGCTACAACGGCGACCTGACCAGCAAGCAGGCCGGCTCCGTGGGCGGCCAGATGGTCAAGAAAATGATCGAGGCCTACGAGAACGGCCTGAAGTAATTGTTCCCCGGCTTGACCGGGAGCATTCGGAAAAGGGGGAGGACCACCCAACCGGGCGGCCCTCCCCCTTTTTTTGCGCTCAGCGCTGGCCGCCCGAGGGCTCCAGCATGATGTCGATGATCTTTTTGTCGGTCTGGGCCATGCCCTCCCGGGCCAGCCGCCCCACGTTGCGGATGGTGTTCTCCACGCCCTTGATGACGATGCCGTCGCCGCCCACGAATTCGCTGCCGTGCTGGGCCATCTGCATCCCCAGCAGCCCCGCCTCGACAGCCGAGGCGATCTTGGCCGCGCAGCTGGACTTTGCGCCGTCGCAGATCACGCCGGAGTTGATGGCCAGGGCGTTGACGATGGTGTGGGCGATGCGGTCCTGTCTGCCGCCGTAGAGGTAGGCCACGCCGCTGCCCGCGCCGCACCCGGCGGAGATGGCCCCGCAGTAGGCGGACAGCCGCCCCACGCCGGTTTTCAGGTGGATGGTGATGAGGTTGGACACAATCAGCGCCCGGTACAGGGTGGTCTGGGACACGCCCAGCTCCCGGGCGTACACCACCACCGGCACCGAGGCGGTGATGCCCTGGTTCCCGCTGCCGGAGTTGATGACCACGGGCAGGCCGCAGCCGTTCATGCGGGCGTCGGAGGCGGCGGCAGCCAGGGCTTTGGCCCGGTTGGACACGGTGTCGCCGTAGGCGTCCAGCAGGATCTGGCCGATGCGCGCGCCGAAGGACTGGTCCAGCCCGGCCTGGGCGATGGCCATGTTATAGCTGACCTGCCGGTCCAGCAGCTCCCGCAGGCCGTCCAGCGGCGTTTCATCGGCGAAGGTGACGATATCCGCCACGTTGAGCAGGGACCGGTCCGTGGCATAGGCCTCGGGTTGTTCCTCCGCCGGGGGCTGGTTAATGAGGGGATGGCCGTCCCGCTCCAGCAGGACCACATGGGTGTGGTGCCCGGCAATGCGGCAGCGGGCGGAATGCCCGGCCCCCTTGAGGGTGATGTCGATGTCGAAAATGAGGCCGGAACCGGAGCGGCTGACGGCAAAGCGGGCCTGCTTCAGGTAGGCGGCGATCCGCCGGCGCTGTTCCGGGGTGACGTTGGAGATGACCTCCAGCTCCCGGTCCGCCTCCCCGGCGACGATGCCCGCCGCCGCCGCGGCCTCCAGTCCCCGCAGTCCGCCGGTGTTGGGGACCACCACGCTCTTCACGTTTTTGATGATGTTGCCGCTGGCCTCCACCACCACCTGGTCGGGCAGTTCGCCCAGCAGCTTCCGGGCCTTGGCCGCGCCGTAGGCGATGGCGATGGGCTCGGTGCACCCCATGGCGGGCACCAGCTCCTCCTCCAGAATCTGGAGGTAGGCGTTGTACTTTACATTCGTCTTGTCCATTTCGCGCCTCCTTTACAGTGTCTCCATTATACAGGAAAAACCGCCCGGGGTCAAACGCTTGCGGCGGATTGCTTCCTGTGGTATGATAAAAAAGCTGCGCGGGGACGCATCCCGATGCGTCCGCAGAAATGCAAACGGTTTGACAGGAGGAAATCTGATGTTCAAAGCGGTATGTTTCGATTTTGACTACACCCTGGCTGACTGCACCGACTCCATCGTGGCTGGCTTTCAGCACGGTCTGACCCGGCTGGGCTGGCCCTCTCCCGACCGGGAGACGGTGCGGAAGACAGTGGGGTTCATGCTGGAGGACTCCTATTCCATGCTCACCGGAGACCTTGATCCGGCCCGTCAGGCTGAATTCCGGGCACTGTTTACCGAGGTGGCCCGGGATCTGCAAATCAAAGACACCGTGCTGCTTCCCGGAGGAGAGGAGCTGCTGCGGGGACTGAAGGAGCACGGGGTAAAGACGGCCATTGTCAGCACCAAGCGGGGAGACACCATCCAGCTCATTCTGGAGCGGCTGGGCCTGGCGGACACAGTGGAGCTGGTGGTGGGCAGCGGCGACGTGAAGCGCCCCAAGCCCGACCCAGAGGGTCTGCTTTTTGTGCTGGACAGACTGGGGGTGCGGCCGGGGGACGCCCTGTTCTGTGGCGACACCATTCTGGACGCCGGAGCCGCCCAAAACGCCGGGACCCGCTCCGCCGCCGTCCTCAATGGAACCACCCCGGCGGAGGAGTTCGCCCCCTATCCCGCCGACCACATCTCCACCGATCTGTGGGACCTGGCCCGGTGGCTGGGGCTTTAGAAAAAGCGATCCCCGGCTTCAAAGGGAAGGTGTTTGGGCGTCCCGCAGCTCCATATGGTCCAGGGCGTATTGCAGGGCCATGCCGATCAGCTCATTCCGGGAGCGGTTGGTGCGGGCGGAGAGGTCGTTATACCGCTCCTGGAGGGTACGGTCGATGCGGATGGTCATGGTGACGGTCTTGTCCTCCCGGGGGGTGACGATAAATTTTTCCATAATGTCTCACATCCCACTCTATTTGAGTACATTATAGTGTGAATTTATACATTTAAGCCATGGCACAAAGTGCATTGAAAATTCAATGCACTTTGCTGTTGACTTTTTTGGGGAAAAGTGCTATCGTGTGGAGGACCGGTTTCAACAAATTTTAATTTGACATATGCCGGCCCGGTGCTACAATAGCATTGACCAATTGGGCGCTGCCCAAGAAAGGATGATTACTGATGAAGAAAATACTTTCCCTGCTGCTGGCCTTCGGACTGCTTACCGTCCCGGTGCTGGCGGAGGAGTCCCAGGCCGAGCCCCTGCCCGCCTGGGCCTGGGGCGAGGTGGCCGACAGCTACGCCCTGGGGCTGGTGGGGGACGAGATCTACACCGACCACAGCAAGCCCATCACCCAGGAGCAGCTGGACAAGATGACCCAGGTGGCCGCTGACAAGCTGGTTCTGCTGGAGGTGGAGCAGCGCTCCAATGCCGGCTCTTTTGTGATTGACACCACCCGGGGCGGCGTGCTCAACGCCCTGTACATGGAGGCCCTTCCCTACGCCTTTGCGGGCGTTGACGCCGGGCCTGTGGAGTTTCTGTCCTCCCTGGGCGTGATCCACGGCGACGGCGCGGACCTGGCCCTGGAGGCCTATAACATCAACGGGAACAACTACTTCAAGCTGCGGGACCTGGGCGAGGCCCTGGGCTTCAAGGTGGACTGGGCCGAGGGCCGGGGCGTCTTTATCGAAACCGCCGGCGCCTCTCAGCCCGTTGATCCCGCCAAGCCCACCGTGACATACTATCAGGAGTACCCCGATCTCCCCGACTTCGGCGCGTACTACGGCGTCCCCCTTCTGGAGGCCTTTGTGGATGACGAGGGCGCGTTCGACTATGAAAAATCCATCATTTACATCTATGACGCCGATCAGGTGGAAAGCATCCTGAACCAGGGGGGCAATCTCGACGGCTACCTCAATCTGCTGGAGGCCAGCGGATATCCCCTTACCGACAGCTTTGAGGATTCTGACGGCTTTACCACCCTGGTATTCCAGAAGGAAAACCGGCAGGTCATGGTCGGGCTCAGCCTGCTGAGCAATCAGGTCCGTTTTGCCATCTACGTCTTTGAGCTGACCGCGGCTCCCCCGGCCGGGACGCTGGCCTACTATCAGGACGCCCCCGACGTTCCCGACTTCGGGGCCTATTTCGGGATCCGCCTGGAGGACTCCTATGTGGACTACAACGGCGGGGGGCTCTACAACAAGGGCACCGCGTATATTTACGGCGCGTATGACATCGGCTCCCTGCTGGACCAGGGCGTGGATTTTGTTTCGGGATACGCTTCGCTTTTGGAAGCCAACGGATACCGCTACACGGATAACTTCGTCAGCGATGACGGATATACGACCATGGTTTTTGAAAAAGGAAACCGCGGGGTTATGTTCGGCCTGGGCGATATGACGTCCGGCACCAAATTCCTTGTGATGGTCATCGATCACTAAACCGGTCACACAGCAAAAAGCATCCGGCGGGCACAGGTCCGCCGGACGCTTTTTTTCACCCGATGGTGTGGGCGATATAGGTCAGGTGGTCGCCCATACGCTCCAGGTTGGACACCAGGTTGATGAACACACCGCTGGACTCGGCCTTGCAGGCCCCCTGGTTCAGCCGCTGGATGTGGCTGTCGATGAGGCGCTTGCGCAGGCCGTCCACCTGGTCCTCCACCCGGTCGATTCGGGGCAGGAGCCGGGCGTCCTTCTCCACGATGGCCTCCTTGGTGAGGATATACAGCTCCTCCACCCGGCCCACCATACCCCGCAGCTCCTCCTTCACGCTGTCGGAGAAGTCCAGGTTCTGCTTGATGCACTTCTGGGTGTATTTGGTAAAATTGTCCGCGATCTCGGCGATACGCATGATGTCCCCCAGGTTGTCGTGGAGGTTGGAAATGCTCCGCTCCTCCGCCAGCTCGCTCCTGGCGGACAGGCGGATCAGATAGCTGACCATCCCCTGGCTGATGACGTTGGCCTCGTCAATCAGCTGGTGGGTGGGCTCGATGAGGGACTTATCCTTCTCGTCAAAGGAGCGGTAGGCGGTGCGGAAGGCCTCCATAGCGGTGTCGGACAGGCGGAGCAGCTCCCGCTCCAGCTGGGAGATAGCCAGGGACGGGGAGTACAGCATACGCTCGTCCAGATAGCTCTCCGGGGCTTGGGCTTCCTCCTCGGGAATCAGCCTCTGGGACGCCTTGACGAACCAGCCGCAGAAGGGCAGGAAGAGGACGGTGCAGGTCGCGTTGAAAAAGGTGTGGAACATCGCGATCTGAGTGGCTGCGGCGGGGAACCAGCGGCGGAAGGTGAGGTCCATGAAGTCGGGCCAGCACAGCAGAAGGGTGAGGAAGATCACCGAGCCTACCGTATTGAACATCAGGTGAATCAGTCCGGCCCGCCGGGCGTTGGCCCCGGCGGTGACAGAGGACATCAGGGCGGTGACGCAGGAGCCGATGTTGGTGCCCAGGATGATAAACAGCACCTCGTTCCCCCCGGTGCCCACGGTGAGCCCGGCCACCGACATGGCGATGATAATGGAGGTGGTGGCCGAGCTGGACTGCACCAAGGCGGTGAGCAGCACGCCGGCCAGCAGGAGCAGGAAGGGGTTGGTCACCGTCTCGAAGAGGCCCTGGACCGCCGTCTGGCTGGACTTCATGGAGTCGGACATGAGGGACAGCCCCACAAAGACCAGCCCCAGCCCGGACAGAATCAGGCCGGTCTTTTTCATGTCGTCCCGCTTGCAGACCATGCTCATCATCATGCCCGCAAAGACCAGGGTCTGAATATAGGTGGTGATGGGGAAGGCGCTGAGGGCCGCGATCTGGGCGGTGACGGTGGTGCCGATGTTGGCCCCCATAATCATCGCCGCCGCCTGATAGAGGCTGATGACCCCCACGTTGACGAAGCCCACAATGAGCACCGTGGTCACGCCGGAGCTCTGGATCAAAGCGGTGGTCGCCGCGCCAATGCCCACGTTGACCAGCCGCTTGTCGGCGGTCCTGCCAAACAGCTCCTTGATCTTCCCGGTAGCCAGCTGCTCGATGTTGGAGGTAAGCAGATGCACTCCCACCAGAAAGACGCCGGTACCGGCCAGAAGCTTGACCAGGAACAGAGAAAGCTGCGCTAAGGTCATAGAAAATCTCCTCTCTATTTATGCACGGCTGATGGTCGATTCTTCCTCATTTTAATATATACTTGATTTTTCCCTTGTTGTCAATAGGGAAATCAAAACCGCCCGTCCCCGGTGTGGGGACGGGCGGCAAAAGCCTAAAGAGAGACGGTATAGGACTTAGAACAGGCCGGAGATGACGCCGTTCTCGTCGATGTCGATGCGCTCGGAGGCGGGCACCTTGGGCAGACCGGGCATGGTCATGATATCGCCGGTCTTGGCGACCAGGAAGCCGGCGCCGGCGTTGACCTTGACCTCGCGGATGGTGACCTTGAAGCCCCGGGGCGCGCCGATCTTGCTCTGATCGTCGGAGAAGGAGAACTGAGTCTTGGCCATGCAGATGGGCATCTTGTCGAAGCCCAGCTCGGTGAGCTGCTGGATCTGCTTCTTGGCGGCGGGCGCGATGGTCACGCCGTCGGCGCGGTAGACCTTGGTGGCGATGGCGTTGAGCTTGTTCTCAATGGTGTCCTCGGCGTCGTAGACAAACTGGAAGTGATCCAGGCTCTTGTCCTCGGCCAGACGGACGACCTCCTCGGCCAGGGCCTTGCCGCCCTCGCCGCCCTTGGCCCAGACCTCGGACAGGCGGACGTTGACGCCCATCTCCTTGCACTTGGCCTCCACCAGGTCCAGCTCGGCCTTGGTGTCGGTGGGGAAGGCGTTGATGGCCACCACGCAGGGCAGGCCGTAGACGTTCTTCACGTTGTCCACATGCTGGAGCAGGTTGGGCAGACCCTTCTCCAGGGCCTCCAGGTTCTCGTTGTTCAGCTCGGCCTTGGGCACGCCGCCGTGGTACTTCAGGGCCCGAACGGTGGCTACGATGACCACGGCGTCGGGGTGGAAGCCGCCGGCGCGGCACTTGATGTCCAGGAACTTCTCAGCGCCCAGGTCGGCGGCGAAGCCGGCCTCGGTAACGGTGTAGTCGGCCAGCTTCATAGCGGTCTCGGTGGCCTGGATGGAGTTGCAGCCGTGGGCGATGTTGGCGAAGGGACCGCCGTGGATGAAGGCGGGAGTGTGCTCCAGGGTCTGAACCAGGTTGGGCTTGATGGCATCCTTCAGGACGGCGGCCATGGCCCCCTCGGCCTTCAGATCGTGGGCGGTGATGGGCTTGCCGGCGCGGCTGTAGCCCACGACCATCTTGGCCAGACGGGCTTTCATGTCCATCAGGCCGGTGGACAGGCACAGCACGGCCATAATCTCGGAGGCCACCACGATGTCGAAGCCGTCCTCACGGGGCACGCCGGAGGCCTTGCCGCCCAGGCCGCAGGTGATGTGGCGCAGCTGGCGGTCGTTCATGTCCACCACCCGCTTCCAGGTGATCTGGCGGGTGTCGATGTCCAGAGCGTTGCCCTGCTGGATGTGGTTGTCAATGAGGGCGGCCAGCAGGTTGTTGGCGATGCCGATGGCGTTGAAGTCGCCGGTGAAGTGGAGGTTGATGTCCTCCATAGGAACGACCTGAGCATAACCGCCGCCGGCAGCGCCGCCCTTGACGCCGAAAACGGGTCCCAGGGAGGGCTCCCGCAGAGCGACCAGAACGTTCTTGCCCAGCTTCTTCATGCCGTCGGCCAGACCGACGGTGGTAGTGGTCTTGCCCTCGCCGGCGGGGGTGGGGTTGATGGCGGTGACCAGAACCAGCTTGCCGGAGCGCTCGGGGGTCTCGTTGAGGATGTTGTAATCCACCTTGGCCTTGTAGTTGCCGTACTGCTCCAGGTATTTTGCGTCCACACCGGCGGTCTTGGCGACCTCGGTGATGTGCTGCATGGTGGTCTCCTGGGCGATCTCAATGTCAGATTTGTAGCTCATGTCTTTCACGTTTCCTTTCTTCGCCCGCCTCTCCCTTCCGGATCGCTCTGGTCCCAGGCGGAGCGGGCATTCTAAAATAATAAATGTATCTTGCCGCAACTTTAACAGCATCGCGGCAGAAAAATGGGTGGTCCGTCTGAGTCCCATTTCTCGTTAAAATAATATCAAACTTTTTGCCATTATGCAAGTGACATGTTTGACAAAATATTAACAAAAACTTATGCAAGGTAACGGGGTTTTTCTATGTTTTCTGCAGGTCCGCAGTCCGGAGCAGGGACGGACTCAAATCTATGACTCCGGCTGCACGGTCATGCTCCCGGCAGCGGCGGCGTCGTCCCCTGGCAGCACAGCGCTGCCGGAGGCTACCTTGGTCATGGTCTCGTCGGCCTTGGCCGATTTTTCCAGGTACCCCGCCGCCGCGTTCAGATCGGTCTCCGCCGAGGTCTGGTAGACCGTGAACTCCACGGTGGTATCGCCGCCCAGCTTCTTATAGACCTTGCTGACCGTGACCACCTGGCCGTCGTCCAGGAGGTGGGCCGGGCCATCGGCGGCGGGACGGTATGAGGGCGGTCTTTCCGAAAAAGAGTTGAAAGCCGTTTCCGCTGGTGGTATACTTGCTCATGGCGGACCGGTCAGTCTATATGGAAGGTGAGTCTGGGCAATGAAGAACAAGAAAGAAAAGACCAACGCGATCCGGATTCTGGAACAAAATAAGATCGAATATCTGACCCATTCCTACAGCGCGGCGGATGCCCTCAGCGGCATGGAGGTTGCCGCTGTATTGGAACGGGACCCCGGGCAGGTCTTTAAGACCTTGGTCACAGCGGGGGGCAGTAAGGAGCACTATGTGTTTATGATCCCTGTCAACAGGAGCCTGAACCTGAAAAGAGCGGCAAAGGAAGTCCAAGAAAAGAGCATCGAGATGATCCGATCAAAGGACCTGCTGCCGCTGACGGGCTACGTCCACGGCGGGTGCTCACCGATTGGAATGAAGAAGCAGTTCAAAACGGTGCTCGACAGCTCCGCGCAGCATTACGAGACCATCCTTTTCAGCGGCGGCAGGATCGGCTGTCAGGTGGAGGTCACAGTGGATGGTCTGAAAAAGATCGTCCCGCTCGAACTCTGCGATATCAGCGATCCCTCCGATGATCTGCAGTAGAACGGACGAGAGGCGCACGGCTTTTTCAGCCGTGCGCCTCTCGCGCTTTCTGCTTACTGGGCGGAGAACTGGTCCTTGCCCACGCCGCACAGGGGGCACTCGAAGTCCTCAGGGAGGTCCTCCCACTTGGTGCCGGGGGCGATGCCGTGGTCGGGATCGCCCAGGGCCTCGTCGTACTCGTAGCCGCAGACGTCGCAAATGTATTTCATCTTGAAAACTCCTTTCTTTTTTCAAACCCGGGAGAGGCCTCCCGCAGTATGATACAGTATGCCCGATTTTGGAAAAAATAGCTGTTGCCGATACGACAGTTGGGGATTTTTCTTTCCCCGCCGTCACTCGATGGATTTCAGGGACTCCGCCATGTCGACCCGCCGCAGTCTGGGCCGCATCCCCGTGGAGATGGCAACGGTGAAGAGCATGGTCATGGCGAAGGCGATGGCATAGCTCAACGGCGCAATGCGGCAGGCGAAGAACATGGAGTCGATCTGTACCTGCTCCATGACATAGGCGTGGAGGGCCTTGCCCATGCCCAGCCCCACCAGGCTCCCCAGGAGGGAGAGGATGTTGATCTCCCGGAACACGTAGGAGGCCACCTCGTTTTGATAGAACCCCAGGACCTTGATGGTGGCGATCTCCCGGATGCGCTCGGTGATGTTGATGTTGGTGAGGTTGTAGAGCACGATAAAGGCCAAAGCCCCGGCGCAGATGACCACCACCACTACCACGTAGTCCAGCCGGGAGAGCATGTTCTCCACCTGGTCCCGGGTGGCCTGGTTGATGGTCACGTTGCTCACGCCCTCCCGGTCCAGGAGCACCGCACCCTCCTCGTAGGGGTCCGCGTCCTCCCGGCCCAGGACGTAGAGGGTGTTATACTCCGGGAGCTCTCCCAGCTGTTGGGCGTAGGTCTCCGGAGAGAGGTAGACGTAGTTATAGACGTAGTTGTCCGCGATGGCGGAGATGGTAGCCTCCATGGTCCCCAGGGCGCTGTCCCGGAGCTCAAGGGTGTCCCCCACATGGAGGTCCAGGTTCTCCGCCAGGCCGATGTTCACCACCACCTCCCCGGCAACCGGGTAGTCGATGGGCGTCTCCCCGCTGTGGAGGGAGAGGAAGCCCTCCACGCTGCCCTCCGCGGGCACCACCAGGTACACGGACTTGCTCCCCGCCTCCGCGGCCACGTCCACGCTGCCGCTGTGGACCAGGAGGCCGTCAGACGCGCTCCAGCCCGCCTCC
>OFGE01001517.1_pt1 | contig 19985 bp, 18 predicted proteins | sample 1521681 | NCBI WGS metagenome assembly OFGE01 (sample SAMEA3504093, study PRJEB24116) | mouse gut metagenome | biome: mouse gut; feature: mouse-associated habitat; material: faeces | place: Denmark | collected 2011
TTCTGGGCTTTCTCCTAAACAAGTTGCATCAGTTATTTTCCGACAATTCCTAATTGTATAGATATTTCGATAATTCATTCAGCGCCAGCGTGGCATTCGTATCGTCCATGCCCACATCTTTTCTGCAAAAAGAAGCCTTTTCTCTTTCTGTCAGGCAGTCTTCTTTCAACAGGAACGCATAATCGTCATATATTCCCGAGAGCAGACTACAGATTTTAGAACGCGCCCTCTGTAATGGATGGAAAAGAACTTCTCCACCATGCTCATGCTCATGGTCAGGGTCTTCCCAAAACGCCGGGGGCGGGTAAGCAGAGTCACTGCATCCCCACTGTCCTTGCCATAAAACGTATTCCCTTCTTTTCCGGGCAGATGTCCCCACGGTTTCCATGTTTATAACATATCATATTTTCAGCGGCATATCAAATCCATACATTGCTTTCAATTATGAATATTTTTTGTTGACAAAAGGAAAAAAGGAATATATAATTTGAGTATGCTACAAATGTAACACGCGCGAAGGAAATGGCAATGCGTACGCTAAGCTTTAAGATTTCTGCAGCTGAACTTGAGGTAATGAGAATGCTTTGGCGGGAGAAACAGGCTGCATCGTTCAGTGATATTCGTGCAGAACTCACGGAAACGAACATGGATGAATGAAAGAATGATTTCCGAAATGGGAGAGGAGGATAAATGACGATTGAAGAATATTCCGCAGAGATTATTATGCTCATTCTTTCGATGACATTTACCGGCAGTATAATATCATGTTTTTTATTTACCTTAAAACCGATTATAAAAGACAGGCTTCCCAGGTCATTCCAATATTATATGTGGTTTTCGGTGCTGATTGCATTGATGCTGCCTGTCTCAAAAATCATAGTGATTCCTGCATGGAACGATTCCATAATGCCCATGAGATCCATGTATGATATTGCCCGGTGGATTTCTGATACAGCGTCTGAGAGGCCTGTGGGCTATGGATTTGCGCTGCAAAGTGAAAACGGGCAGATTGTCCCGCAAATGGCTTATCTTCCCAGTGCCGCAGTTATAGTATGCGTTGTTTGGCAGTTAGGGATGGCTCTCGTTCTTGGCTTTCATATCATATGTTATGTGTCTTATCTCCGAAGGCTGGACAGACACAATATAAGCGCGGATCTGCAGGAAATAGAGCTGCTGAATAGCCTTTCGGAAAGAAAAAAACCTTTGCGGCTATATAAAAACCCAATGGTTGAAAAACCCATTTTGGTTGGCTTCTTCCGTCCCGCGGTCATTTTGCCTGATAAGAAATATGATGAGATGAAGCTTCGGAATATTCTGATGCATGAAACTACACACAGGAAAAGGCATGATATTTTTGTAAAGTGGCTGTTGATTTTTGCTGGCTCGGTACACTGGTTTAATCCCTTCGTTCATTTTGCGCGTCGGGAGATGAATAGAGCATGTGAATTAGCGTGTGATGAAGCAGTCATAAAGGAACTTGACAGAAGTGAAATGCAGCAGTATGGTGACACTTTGATAGCAGTCGCTGCAGATTCCATAAAAAAGATTCCCCTCTCGATTGCTATGTTTGAAGACAAAAAGAATTTGAAAGAAAGGCTAAGGGCTATTATGAAACATACAAAATATTCTAAAAGAGCAGTGATTGCGGCAAGTGCTATTTTGGTTACAACTGTTTGCGTTATTTTGGGGATTAGTACATTATATGGTGCGGACAGACATGATTTCATGGATAATTTTACCCTCCAGGAGCAAATGCAAATCAGAGAGGCAAAACTGAGAGAAACTATACATAATTATGATAAAGAGAATAATCCTACAGTACTTGTGTCTATAGATTATTTGGAAAGTGGTGAAATCACGAATGTCTATATTTTCATCGGTCAGGAAGAAAATCCTGATTCTGAAATGATGAGTGAAATAAAGGCTCTTGCGTCTAAAGAGCTTGGAGTGGATGTCCAAAATATCTACCTGGAGTATATATAGATTTCGAATCATTGACCTTATTTATAAAAAAGAGCGAGTAAATGAGCCGAAAAATTCATTTGAATGAAAGGAGGAACGCTAAAGAAAATGTGATTGTTAAAGATAGGTAGATATTGGAGTTGTTGCAAACACTGGAATTGTTTTGAAAGGGGAAAATGAAAAAAGGGAATTTATTGCGCAATATTTCGATGTTATTGTGTGCGGCATTTATTGTAGCATCGCCTGTTAGGGTGAATGCAGAAGAGCTTAGGAATTGTCGGAAAATAACTGATGCAACTTGTTTAGGAGAAAGCCCAGAAATACAACGAAAACGGCTATAAACTCGCATCAGTTATTTGTAGACAATTCCTTACTGACGAAACTCACATGTACTATGATACAGAACAAGGCAGATTCGTTAACAACCTTGATGAATACATGCTACAGTTAAATAATGGGATGATTAAACCGTATGCCTCGACTGTAGAAGAGCATGAGTCTGCAATCTCACTGTATAGTACGATTTCGGATCCGTCTAAGAAATGCAGTAATATTTTTGGGCATAAGTGGGGGTATTGGAGTAACTGGGTGGAAACCGAGACGATACATCACCACCCAGATGGCCTTTGCGTTCTTAGGATGGTGAGAATTCGTAAATGCGAGAGGACTTATTGTGGGGCTACTCAAACGGAAACGGATGGAGTGTTTATTACTTCTTGCCATTAATGGTAAATGAAAAAAGATTTTTGAGTAAATGCCATAGATAAAAAAGCGCATGTATGAATAGCGGCACATATAAAGACGGTAAGGAATTGTCTACAAATAACTGATGCGAGTTGATAGCCGTTTTCCTTGTATTTCCGGGCTTTCTTCTAAACAAGTTGCATCAGTTATTTTCCGACAATTCCTAAGGAGAAACAATGTATCAACTCAAAACAATAAAATCCGATATCACAAAAATAACCAATGTCCAGGCAATCGTAAACGCCGCCAACAATTCCCTTTTAGGAGGAGGCGGGGTGGACGGTGCTATTCACAGGGCTGCAGGCCCGGGACTTTTAGCAGAGTGCAGGACACTTCACGGGTGTGAAACAGGGCAGGCGAAGATTACAAAGGCATATAACCTGCCATGCGACTATGTAATACATACCGTAGGGCCGGTTTGGAGAGGCGGCGGAAATAGGGAAGAGGAACTTCTGGCAAGTTGCTATTTCCATTCCATGCAGGTAGCGCTTGAACATGGAATCAGAAGCATTGCCTTTCCGTCCATATCAACCGGAGTATATCGATTTCCGGTAAAGCTTGCTGCGAGCATTGCGGTAAAGACAGTCATCAAATTTTTGAAGGATAACCCGGACAGCTTTGACATTGTTGAATGGGTCTTGTTTGATCTGGCAACAGAAAATGCTTATGAGACAGAAGTGAGGGAAAGTATCAGCCCTTCATTGTAGTACCACCAAGTGGAATCTGCTGGGGAATTGGGCATCGGAAATCTATCTCGCATGTGGAGAAGACGGGAAATATCTGGAGAGCAAAAAGGCGAATCTGAACTACTCCCGGGACTATCTGGAGCTGGCCGGATATTATGAGGAACATGGAGACAGCAAGCAGGCGCTGCAGATTGTCCAGGAAGGTTTCCGGAAGGTAGATGGGCGGCTGGATGAAATCTATGAGTACCTCTTCCGGTATTATGTGGAGCATGACGATCAGAAAGCTCTGGAGGAGCACCGCAGGAAGAAGCTGCTGCTGAAGCTGCTGGAAGGATTCAAGGCATAGGTTTGGACTGCCCCAAGCTGTAGACAAAGAGTCTGCCCCATTCTGCGTTTAGGTGGATTTGGAATACATCGCCAAGATACCATGATTCATCTCATATACTTCATCACAAAGCAGTTCGATGTCATCTTTATTATGGCTGGCCAAAAGTATCAATTTGCCCCTCTCTTTTTGCTCTAAGAAAAATTTTCTCATTTCCGCAACCCCTTCCCTGTCGAGGCCATTCATCGGTTCATCTAAAATCAGAATCGCCTGGTCTTCCATTGTGGCCTGGGCGATTGCCAGCCGCTGGCGCATTCCCAGCGAATAATGGCACACTTTTTTCCTGGACTGCGGGTCAAGCCCGACTTTCAGCATGATGGAATGAATCACCGCCGGATCTTTTTTATGGGTGATGCGGTATAGATATTCCAGATTACGGTATCCTGACAGATTGCGGATATAGCCGGGCTCTTCAATGATGATCCCTGTATGTTCAAGCATATCCATCTCCTTTCCCATCACTCTTCCATTTACGGATATTTCCCCTGAATCCACATGAAGAAAACCGCAGATACATTTGAACAAAACGGTTTTTCCGGAGCCGTTATAGCCAATGATTCCATATATCTTTCCGCTTCTGCAGGTGATATTTATGTCATTCAGTACAGGAATACCCTTAAATGACTTGCTTACATTTTTTACCTCAATCACAAACTGTTCCACTCAGGCACCTCCCTACTCTTCTTTGTACCATTGAAATTCCATCTTCTTTATCTTTATCAATATCAGGACAGCACATACTGCAATCCCGGCCGCCAACACCATCAGCATATAAAGAACCGGCGGCTGGATAAAACTGTCATGTAATTTCACGCCGATTTGTGTTACCCTCATCCAGTTTACCGGGACGAACATCGCCATCTTCTCTCTTAACAGCGGATGGATATTCTCGACCAGGTAGATCATGAGCACCATGACAAATGCCGCCGTAACCGCTACACTCCTGTTGATATAGATGCTGACAGCAAACATAAAAAGACCAATAAAACCGATTCCCAAAGTACCGATGATAACCGTCAAAGCAGTCAGTTCCAACGGCGAAAACATCTGCATGGTTTCATAGGAAAAGGCAAACAGAAACCGGTATTCTTCCGGACTGCCTGTCAATGCCAGTGTATGATACAGTTTCCCCCAATCCAGGGTAAGCTCACATGACCCGCTTAATAAGGCCATGCTGAAAAATACATTTGCAGCCATTATCAAAAACGACTGCGCAAGGATCGCGCTGACCTGGCATGCCGCCCATCTGCGCCTGCCGGTACGGATGACCTGATACATATTTTTATACTGCATAAATGGGACATCTGAAAAACAGTAAATTATCCCGATCATAAATAATAGCAGATAGAAAATATTTGACAGGATAAATGGGAATGCCCACGGTGCAGCCGCGTATCCCATATCTCTTGAAAACGCCGCCACGGGCCTCATATACAGATGCAGCATAAAACCCTGCAAAACTGCCACTACATAAGTCCTGGAGCTGAACACCCTTTCTGTAAACATCTGACGGAAAGACCGAAAATACCCCGTCATGCTCATATCCTCCTTTTTGACTGCAACATGCCTGCAAAGCCAAGGAGCAGCCATGCCGCTGCCCCCAGCAGAAACGCCCATGCGAGCATTTTCCAATCGCTGTTCCAAATATTATGCCTTGCGTCAAAGACCACGCGCGGGTCAAGCGCTGCTATTTTCCGAAAGCTGTCTGCGCCGAATTCGATCAATATCTGGTAAAGCAAAACAGGTACGGAAAATACCAGCAGTTTATTCGGCCAGAAAAGTGAAAAAAACGCTGCCGCCATTGAGAGGATCCCCGCAAAAATCCCCCACTGCATCCCATAGAACCAAAACCACAGCAAATACTGTCCATGGTCTAAAAAAGAACGGTATCCTCCAAACATCGATATGTATTCCGCCATACCCTCATCCACCCATGGCAGCCCCAGGGAACACAGCATGGAAAAACAGGTTATGCCGATTCCCATTGCCAGCATGGAAGAAATGAAAATGACGAGCATTTTGGAGAAAACGTACTTTCCCAGGCTCCCGCGAACCACCAGATACTTTGCGTAGTTATATTCCAGATCATCCGTAAACGCAGCCGCATACGGAATTGATGCCAGGGAAAAAGCGACCAGAAACCCCGCATCGTAAGATGACAGCAACACAGATGACAAAACGGAGCCGCCCATATTTCCCATTCCGTCATTTGCCGATAAAAATAGAATCAATACGATTCCCATAACAGAAAAGTATAGCTCCTTTTTATGGAACAGGCGGCTGATTTCTGTCTGGAAATATCTCTTCCGCTTCTTCACTAAAAAAACACCTCCGTACCATCTGCCGCATCGACAAACATGTACTGCGTATATTCATATTCTTTGCCGGTATCGCTGTCCACCCCTGATTCCGTGACTTCAAACAGCCATACAATCTTTATGTCATAAGTGCTGCCAGCCTGTTTTACCGGCATTTTGTACAGTTCTGCCCGCTTGACTGTATATGAGGCCCCTATGACATCCCCGTATTTTTTCGATACGGTTTCAGCGATTGTGCCAAAATCCAATAAGCTTACAGTCTCTCCCGGTTCGGAAAAGGAATACAGCCGTGAAACTTCCAGCCTTTCTATCCCATCCGCAGAATATAACACCTGAATCGGCCTGTTGCTTTCCCCGTCTTCCGGAAAGTCCTGGCTCCCAAAGTATACCGGAAGCCCTTCATGCTGCTGAACTGCCGTAAAGAAATAGCAGTCATTTTCCGCTCCCCATGAAAGAGTATCCGCGCCTAATTCCTGGCCTGACTTATCAAATGCCCTGTATTCCTTTTCCATGGTCTCATGATCCAATGCATAATAGTCATAGGCAGTCTCTTCCAGCTGATATCCTGCCCCATTGATGTTTTTGAGGACAGTATCAAATATCGTCCGGGGATCCCCTATTTCCATTACGGCATCTTTTGAATACTTGTCTGCATTGTAATCATTATCCAGACGGAAGGCCCCATATACTTTCTCGAATACCGGGGTACTGTAGACCAGAACCGTACTCGCACGCAAAAAGGCGCCGTCCTCATAGTTGGCAGTATAGCTGGGATATTCAATCCCATCCTCGCCTGAGCCGGTTTCATTCTTCTCCTCCGTGACAGTCTTCCCTTCGGAGAACATTGCTTTTGCTTTTCCGATATCCGGCTGTTGGAGCGTTGCCGTTACTTGATGCAGATTCCCAAGTTCTGCCTCTTCTGATATCTGAATCACCGTATCGAAAGTGACTCCATTTACAGTCTCCTGAAATTTTTCCGGAAAATCCTGTTTGCCTGCAGCGCTTCCTGTATTTCCTGATTCTGTTCCGTTCTCGGTATTCCGGGTATCCTCCGATTTGCTCTCATTCCCGGCATCGGTTTTTGGCTGTTCCTTTGCGCATCCCATACATCCCACACACGCCAGGAGCATAATAGCAATCATGTTTTTCCTTACTTTCATAATACTGAAATCTCCTTTTTTATTTTATTTTTCTTGAAGATTATATAATAATGCGGCACAGATTTGCCCGTCTTGTCCGTGAACCTTTCGTTTTATGTCCGCGAACAAAAAAAGCCGCCCGGACAAGGCGGCTCCTCTCATTCGATTCTGGCGTTATGTAGTATACATCAGAAGAACAGTATTGCTGTTATTCTTAATTCCGTTCCGCTGAATTGATACTGCATTGTTCCGTTATACTTTTCCACAATGCTTTTTACGCTCTGCATCCCCCATCCATGCCTTGTCCGGTCAGCCTTGTCGGTAATCCATCTGCCGGTTTTGGGGTCGATTTGGGGCTGTCTGGAAGTCGTATTGGAAACCTGGATCAAGATGAACTGATGCACACAGTGTATTTTCAGACAGATCACTGCATTGTCCATATTTCTGCTTCCCTCTATTGCATTGTCCAGCAGATTCCCCAAAACCGTACATACATCACTGGGCTGTATGCCTGTATTTACCGGGAATTCCGCATCGATATCTGTTTTCATTCCCAGCTGCTCTGCCTTTTGCTTTTTGCAGCTGATGATTACATCAATAATATCATTTCCCGTAAATCTTTTTTGGACCATTTCTTTCATGGGTTCGCCGATCCGGCTGATATACTCTTTTGCCTCATCCGGACGTTTTGAGACAAGCAGCTGATACAGGATATCTAAATGATTATTCAGGTCATGGTACAGCCTTGCGTTGCTCTCATATAAATGACTTACAGCCTGATAGTTTTCCTGCAATAATTCGTTCTGTATCTTCGCCAGCCTGCTCTGCATTTTCTCGTTCTGGCTTTCCAGATATTTGTAACCCACATATATTCCCAGACTGCAGAGGAGCACCAACAGCCCGAATATAATGGATATCTCCACAGAAAAACTGCTCTGCGCCGGTTTCCTGTAATATAAAAAGAGCAGAAACGCAATCAGGGATATCAGCAATACCCTCTTTTCATGCTCACTCCGGATAAGCGGAATGATCAGTTTTCTCAAAGAAACCACAAAAACAATCATTACGGACTTTGCCCAAACCACCAGTCCTATTCTCTGTAAGGAGAATGTCATGATCGTATCGCCGTTTATATTGAAGTGGTTTCCGACAGACAAATACAGATTCGATGCCAGCATATCTGTGGAGCAGAAACACAAGGTATAAAGCACTGTAAGTGACAAAAGCTTTATGTAGCTGACGCGATAAAGCGCCATTGCTGACACACTGCCAAAAAGCATCCAGAAAAAGAGCGTGAATGAGGAATAAAGGACGATATTGTTTAGTCCCAATATCACAACAGCCAGGATGACGGTTAAGATGTAGTCCCAGTATATCCTTACGTTTTTCCGCTCCTTCCTGAAAGTTTTGTCTGCCAGCCAGTAAAAAAGCCCGACTTCTGTCAGACAGGCAATCCATTCAATGAACTCAGATAAGAATATCATATGTGCTCGCTCCAATATATTGCCATCCGTTCTTTTATTTCTTCCAGCCTGGGGCGGCTGGCATGAATGCGCACCCCATTGCTCAGCAAAACCTCTTCTTTCTGAATGCTTTTAATCTGAGCGATATTCACGATGCTGCCCCGTTCCACGAAAACGAAATCCTTTGAATTAAGTTCTTTATGTACATCAGAAAGGCTCTTACGCACACTTTTTACACTGCCGTCCGTACAGATGATCATGGCGTTTTTGCCGTCTTTCTGGATATACACAATCTGCTTCAGCAGAATCTTCTCGATCCTTGCCGCAGTCTGTATCAGATAACTCTTATCCGACTGGGACTGTACCCTTTTTATAGCGATCTCCAAAGCGCCCGGCAGCTTTTCATCCAGACAGCTTTTGGGAATGTACCTGAACACTTCCAGTTCATATGCATCGATTGCATATTTTAAGTAGGCGGTCACAAAAATCAGAATGGCATCCGGCAGACAGCCCCTTATTTCTTTCGCAAGTTTCATTCCGTCTGTATCGGGCATCTCAATATCGCTCAATATGATGTCAAAATACTTTCCCTCCTGAAGATCGTATTTTAACAAGTCGCTACGGCCATATGCTTCCAGCTCCGCTAAAATATTATTTTCTTTTAAGTATATCTGCACCTTATCCCTTATGGCTGCAAGCTGAGAAGCCTCATCTTCGCATATCGCTATATAGAGCATTTTTATCCACCTCTACTCTATTTTTTATCTATAATACACCATTCTGTAACTTTTATCATCTCTTTCGGAAAAATTTACAGACTTAGGTATCTGTTGTTCAACTCCAAGCCAAATATTTTGCCGCACTCTTCAAGGATCCAGCCAGTTCTGCTATCAGAGGACACCATCCAAAGAAGAAGTTATAGGGCAGGCATTATATGTTGACGCAAAAAAGAAAATAAGTTATGATGTAGTAGTAAAAAACGACGACAGCCGTACCTGTTAGAAGAAATTTCTTAAAAGTGGAATAAAAGGAAAGAGGTCGCAAGAAGTTGAGACTTCTTAGCGTAAGCGGAATAAAGCCTGTGGTGAACTTGACGACAGTCGATTACTCACTGCAGGCTATTTTCTATAGGAAACGCAATAAGTATTTTCGGCAGGGAAAAGGGATTCTAAGGAACACCAGGTATGGAACACCAGAAGCAATACATCCCATGAGATAAAAGTACCTGACAGAAAGGCATTGCTGGGCGCCGTCACAAGGACAGTCGCCAGGGGAATGATAGAAAGCAACTCCGAACCGTACATAAGCAATGAGAATGCAAAAGGAGAAAAAGTGGAGAATTTCGCAGTCATCGACACCGAAACAAACTGGAATGACGAGGTAATGTCAATCGGCATCGTAATCGCCGACGGGTCAACCAAAGAAAAAATCGCCTCAAAATATTACATAATCACCCCGGAATACAGAGTGGGAGGAATGTTCTCGCATGAACTGAGGTCTTCCGAAAACGAAGCCCGCATCACAGACAGAAAACAGGCATTAGGAGAGCTGAAACAGTGGATGGACTCTTACCAGGTGCGGAAACTTTTTGCCTACAATGCGACCTTTGACAAGAAACATCTGCCGGAATACGCAAGCTACCAATGGTACGACATCATGCGCCTGGCGGCATACCAGCAGTACAATAAAGCGATACCGGCTTCCGCGGAGTGCTGCAAAACCGGCAGGCTGAAGCGCGGATATGGCGTCGAAGATATCCTGAAAATGCTGAGTAGGAACAACAGATACCGCGAGACCCATAACGCCGTTACAGATGCGGAAGACGAACTGAAAATAATGATGCTGCTCGGCTACGAGATAAGCGAATATGCTGCCGCGCTTATCTAGGCCGGAGAGAATCCGATTAGGGAACAACAGAAAAGAAAGGCGCATATCACCCAGGATACTGATTGGCAATCCACCGGAAGGCTTCGCCCGGGTCGTCCTCCTGGCCAAGCGGCTCTGACCTGGTTCTGTGCCGCACTGCCGGATTTCCGGTTTCCAGCAGCCAGAGTATGGAAGGCGGGCATTCCCTACTTCCATGGTATATCGCAGTAGCATCGTCCTTCTGCGTCATCCACATAAATCCTGTACCTTTCCTTCTCAGGATACTCCGGCAGAGTACAGACCGCGTTTCGGATGATATATTTGCCGAGCAGATTATAGGTATCACCGTCGGAGATTTTGCCGTTGGACAGCCGTCCGGTAATCCACCCTTTTCTCAGGAGCTGCACCAGCCATTCCTTTTTCTGCCCAAGGAGGCTCCGCGTCTTCTCATTGTCGATATCCGTGAAGGCCATCAGCAGATAGGAGAGGGGAATCCCTTTCTGGGACGCCGCCTGCCCGGGCCCGAAGGCAAGGAACCTCTCCCCCAGAGGCCCCAGCAGCTTATCTATCCATGCCTCATCCACAGGCCGGACGGACGCCAGGAGGCGCAGCACGCATATCCCTGTGGCGACGCACTCCCCCTGCGTACAGAAATTCCCGAAACAGGTCTTCCGGAACCGCTCCAGCGTATGGCGGACCATATCCTTCACGGCCTCATGCTCCGGCGCGAACCTGACCAGCAGCCGGAGGATTTCCGCTTCGCAGTGATTGGCATATAAGAGATTGGTCTTCGGCAGATAGCCCTGCACGAGGCGGAGTCTCCTGCCCCCGTCACAGGGCGGCAGATAGTAATCCGGATAGAGGCAGTCCTCCGCTGGACTTACCCGCATCCGCTTCTTATATTGGAGGATTTCATCCGGCTGGCTTCTGGCCGCCAGAAAAGATTGGACAGCCGCGTCCTTTTCCTGTTGCGTCATCTCTGTGCCAAACTGTTCTTTTTGAACCAGCTTGCACAACAGCCTGTATTTTTCCACGGAATGCTCTTCTTCCATGAAATACACTTCTTCTATGAAATTCTCTTTTTCCATGGGATGCATTTCTCCCATGGGATGCATTTCTCCCATGGGATGCATTTCTCCCACAGGATGCATTTCTCCTACAGAATGCCCTTCTCCCATAATGCCCCACTCCCCTGCCCACTGTAACTTCTGTCATTATATCACATTGAATATGACAACTGCACGTCATATTTCACAGCCATTCTCTGAAATTTTCCCTTGCAATTCCGCCCTGGCCATGTTACCCTAATAGAAGCAGGGAATAAAAGTCTGAAGCATTCTGAAGGCGGTAGTGCTGTTTCTGTAATTCATGGCAATGGAAGGCTCGGGAAGGGTATTCCATTGTTCCGAATTTTCTGCCGGGCGGCAGCCTGTACCCAGAGAACTGAAATCGACAGAGTGCAATGGAGAGATTGTGCCATGCTTTATGATGGAAGAGGGGCATTCCATAAAAGAGAGGCATTCCATGGAAAAAATGCATTCCATGGAAAAAGCTATTTTTATGGCAGAAAAGCGTCCCCGCATCCTTTAAAAAATAATTGAGGAGAGAATGAATTTATGGAAGAGAACCTTGTGACACAGACTGCGATTGATTCGGCAGGCGAAGCGTCGGAGACGGAAGAGAACCCTTCCGAGGCGCCCACGGCATACGACAGGATATACCTGATAGACAGCGAGAACATCAGCGATGAATGGGTAGACCTTCTGGACACCATAGACCAGCGGGACGCCATTTTCGTATTCTACACAGGCAAGAGCACCCACATAAACTGCGAGCGCGTGTACAAGCTGATGCGGCACGGCATGGGCAGGGTGCAGTGGATAAGATGCTTTGAGGGGAATAATGCCCTGGACTTCCAGCTCGTCACCGAGCTTGGGGCGAAGATTTCCAAAGGGGAGGCCGCCGAATACATCATCGTCTCCAGGGACAACGGTTACAACTGTGTAGTCAGATATTGGAAGGAAAGGGGAATCGCCATATCCAAAAAGGGAACAGTTATGGCGAAGAGGACAGAAGAGCCAGGGGAGGCGATTCCTGCGGCAGGGCCGTTCCGCGGGGAAAGGGAAGCGGCCCTGGAGGAGCCAGAGAAAGCTGCGTCCGATGAGGATTTCCTCCATGCATTATTGAAATCGGTGGACATCATGGATAATGGCCTGCTGTACGGAGCGCTGACCGCCTTTGAGGGCATGACGGCAGGCGCAGAGGAGTACCGGCGGCTCAGGGATCTGGACGAAGAAGACAAGGAGACGCTGCGAGGGCTGCTGCTGGAGGACAGGCACGAGAGGGGCGTGAATTATGTCAGGCTCCTGGCGCACAGGAACGGCTGGGCCGCGGACGACGCGGAGGAGCTGTACCAGGCTATCCTGAGCGGCCCTAAGAAGAATAAGGCCAAATATCGAAAGGCCCTGGCAGAGAGATTTGGGAAGGAACCGGGGGAACGCTATTACCTCGTCACAAAGAGCCATTATAATTACGTGAAAAAGATATAGGGCCAGGCGCGAAAGAAGGACGGCTTTGGAAGGAAGCGATGCCATATGGGAAAATTGGACAGACTGAGCATATACATAAGCATGATTCTGCGCCACAGGCCCCAGGAAGCCCACATCACCTTGGACGAGCACGGATGGGCCGACGTGGAGGAGCTGCTGGCGGGAGTCGCCGGCACTGGCAGGGAAATCGACAGGGATATGCTGGAGGAGATTGTTGCCACGGACAAGAAGATGAGGTACAGCTTCAACCAGGATAAGACCCTGATTCGGGCGAACCAGGGCCACAGCATACCGGTGGACGTGGAGCTGAAGGAGCAGGAGCCGCCGGAATTCCTGTACCACGGTACTGCCGCGGCGTTCCTGGAAGCCATAAGAGCGGAGGGCATAAAGCCCATGAGCCGTCTCTATGTGCACTTGTCAAAGGATGGAAAGACTGCCCTGACCGTGGGGAGACGTCACGGGGAGCCGGTGGTCTTAAAGGTACACAGCGGTGAAATGTATGGAGCCGGATGCCCGTTCTATCTGTCAGAGAACGGCGTATGGCTCACGAAAAGGGTAGCACCGGAGTACTTTGAGGAAATGGAGCTGCAGGAACAGGAAAGCGGCTCGGTTCCACATACCTGAGCCCGGATTATTGAGGAACCCGGACAGTGCAGCTCCCGGATAGCGCGACCACCCAGACAGTGTGGCTCCCGGACAGCGCGGAGCCCGGACGGAGCGGTTCCGGGTGTCCAGGCCGGTGCGCCACAGAAAATCCCAGAATGACAGAGGAGAATTAGAGACAGAATGACCGCAAGAGAAGCCCTAAAACATTTCTTCGGCTATGACTCCTTCCGGAAAGGCCAGGAAGACATCATAGCGTCCATCACGGCAGGCCGTGACGTGCTTGCCATCATGCCCACAGGCGCGGGCAAGTCCATATGCTATCAGGTTCCGGCGCTGATGCTGCCCGGCGTTTGTTTAGTGATATCGCCCCTGATCTCCCTGATGCAGGATCAGGTAAAGGCCCTGAACGAGGTGGGCATCCACGCCGCGTTCATCAATTCCTCCCTGACAGAGGGGCAGATTAGACGTGCGCTGGCCCTTGCGGCGGAGGGTGCCTACAAGATTGTCTACGTAGCCCCGGAGCGGCTGGAAAGCTATGACTTTCTGGAATTTGCGGGAAACGTGGAAATCTCCATGGTGACCGTGGACGAGGCCCACTGCATCTCCCAGTGGGGACAGGACTTCCGCCCCAGCTATCTGAAAATCGTGGACTTCATCCGAAACCTCCCGAAAAGGCCCATCGTCAGCGCCTTTACCGCCACGGCCACGGAGGAGGTGAAGGAGGACATCCTGTGCATCTTAAGCCTCATCGACCCCTATGTGGCAGTGACAGGCTTCGACAGGGAGAACCTGTATTACCGGGTGGAGAGCATCCGGAAGAAAGACGAATTCGTAATAGATTACATAGCGGCCCACCCGGAGGACAGCGGCATCATCTACTGTGCCACCCGGAAGAATGTGGACAAGCTTTTCGAGACCCTGTTCAAAAGGGGCGTCCCCGTCACCAGATACCATGCGGGCATGGACAATGAGGCCAGGAAGAAGAGCCAGGACGACTTCATCTATGACCGCGCCCCTGTCATCATAGCCACCAACGCTTTCGGCATGGGCATCGACAAGTCAAACGTGAGATACGTCATTCACTACAACATGCCCCAGAGCATGGAGAACTACTATCAGGAGGCCGGCCGCGCCGGGCGGGACGGGGAGCCGTCCCAGTGCATTCTGCTCTTCTCGGCCCAGGATATGGTCATCGACAGGTTCCTGCTGGAGAAAAAGGACTTCTCCGGCCTGGACGAGGAGGAGGCGGAGCTGATAAAGCAGCGGGACATGCGCCGCCTTCAGGTCATGGAGGGGTACTGCCGGACTGCCGGGTGCCTGCGCAACTACATCCTCAACTATTTCGGGGAAAAGGCCGTCACGCCCTGCGACAACTGCGGCAACTGCCACCGGGAATACCAGGAGCAGGACATGACAGCCCAGGCCAAACAGGTCATCAACTGCGTGGCGGAGACAAAGGGCCGCTATGGGCTCACCATCGTCCTGGGGACTCTGATGGGGGCGGACAGGGCAAGGCTGCGGGAGCTGGGCACCGTGGAGTATAAGACATACGGGGCGCTGAAGGACTACAGGGAGCCCCAATTGCGGAGCCTGATCAGCCAGATGGTGGAGGAGGGCTATCTATACCAGACCCAGGAGCAGTACAGCGTGCTGAAGATGGGGGACATCGCCCCTCTGCGGGATGAAAGCACCCGGGTGATGATGCGCATTTACCAGGAGAAGGAACCGGAGAGGGGCCTGGACGGAAGGAACTCGGAGAAAAAGAAGGCTCTCCGCAGGAGCACGGACGCCCTTACCTCCGTAGGCTACGACCTGTTCGAGGCATTGCGGAAGCTTCGTCTGGAAATCGCCAGGGAGGAGTCGCTGCCGCCGTATATCATCTTCAATGACAAGACGCTGATTGACATGTGCATAAAACTGCCGAAAACCGCAGAAGATTTATTGAAAGTCTCCGGCGTGGGGGAGAGGAAGCAGGAGAAATACGGGGACAGGTTCCTAAGCGCCATCGAGTCTTTTGTGGAATCCCACCCCCATTCGGTGACAACCATCCAGGCCCGGGAGGATGAGGCGGACGGCGACGGGGATGGCAAGCTTTCCGGGCGACAGGAATCGAAATCTTCTGCCAAGCCAAAGTTCGACAGAGCGGAGTTCAACCGGGCGAGGAACCGTCCGGACGGGGCGGGCGCGGCCTGGAGCGAGGAGGAGGACGAGCGGCTGAAGCAGGAGTTCCAGGAAGGAATGACCATGGCGGAAATGGCCAGGCAGCACAGCAGAACCAGAGGCGGCATCGAAGCCAGGCTGAAAAAGCATGGCCTGATAGAGATGTAGCGATAAATGTAATAATATGTAATGACAAAAATGTAGCGATGACAGAGCATAAATGGAGGAAAAAAGTATGTTGGAGACAGGAACAAAGGCGCCGGATTTCGAGCTGCCGGATCAGAACGGGGAGATGCACAAATTGTCGGATTACGCGGGGAAGAAGGTGATCCTGTATTTCTACCCCAAGGACAACACCCCGGGATGCACCAAACAGGCCTGCGGCTTTTCGGAGCGGTATCCCCAGTTTACGGAAAAGGGAGCGGTGGTGCTGGGAGTCAGCAAAGACACGGTGGCATCCCACAAGAAGTTCGAGGAAAAGTACGGCCTGGCGTTCACGCTGCTGGCCGACCCGGAGCGGAAGGTCATCGAAGCCTACGATGTGTGGAAGGAGAAGAAGAATTACGGCAAGATTTCCATGGGCGTGGTGCGCACCACCTATCTGATTGACGAGGAGGGCATTATCATCAAGGCCAATGACAAGGTAAAGGCGGCGGAGGATCCGGAGAAGATGCTGAACGAAGTGTGAACGGAATGAAGATTTTCTAAGCCCGCAAAATCAAGGGCGCGGAAAGCTTACAGGGAGACGCGATGAAGATTATTTTGTCACCGGCCAAGAAGATGAAGGTGGATACGGACAGCCTGGAGCCTTTGGGGCTGCCGCAGTTCGTGGAGCAGGCTGACGGCCTTCTTTCCTGGCTGCGGGGGCAGTCCGGAGAAGAGCTGCAAGGCCTTTGGAAATGCAACGACAGCATTGCCAGGGAGAATTTTGACCGCATTGCACATATGGACTTGCGCCAGAACCTGACCCCGGCAGTGCTGGCCTACGAAGGGATTGCCTACCAGTATATGGCACCCGCCGTATTTGAGAGGGAACAGTACGAATATGTGCAGGAGCATCTGCGGATACTGTCGGCATTTTACGGCGTGCTGCGGCCCATGGACGGCGTTGTGCCCTACCGGCTGGAAATGCAGGCAAAGGCCGCTGTGGGCGGACACAAGAATCTGTATGAATTCTGGGGAAACAGGCTGTATCAGGCGGTTCGGGACAGCAGCGGGCTTTTGATAAACCTTGCCTCCAAAGAATATTCGAAATGTGTCGAGAGATACCTGACAGAGAAGGACAGGTTCATCACCATTACCTTCTGCGAGGAATCGGACGGAAAGCTGGTGACGAAGGGGACTTACGCCAAGATGGCCAGGGGCGACATGGTGCGGTTCCTGGCAGAGGAAAAGATAGAGGAACCTGAGGAGCTCAAGCGGTACAGGAGGCTGGGGTACGCATTCCGGGAGGAATTGTCCACGGAGACGGAATATGTCTTTGAAAGAATGAAGACGGATACATAGTCATACGAAGGTTCATAGCCGTAAGGCAGGGAAGGGGCGAGGCCCGGCATGATAAAGATAGCAGTCTGCGACGATGACGAAAAGATTCTGGGGGAGACCCTGGAGCTGCTGAGACACTATAAAAAGCTTCCCCTCACCGCGGATGCCTACACCAGCGGGGAGGCCCTTCTGGCGGCTGGAAAGAAATACGACATCCTGCTGCTGGATATCGACATGGAGGGGCCCAACGGCATCGAGACCGCCCGGCGCATCCGGGAGGTGGACAAGGAGGTGAAGCTGATATATGTCACAAATTACAGCGACTACACCATCTTCGCCTTTGGGGTGCATGCTTTCGCCTATCTGCTGAAACCCCTGAAAGCGGAGGAGCTCTTCGCACAGTTGGACGAGGCTCTTGCCTATGGGCTGGCGGGGCCTGAGCCGGAGCTGGAGTTCCTGGCGAAAGAGGGGATCGTCCACATCGTGCCCTCCAGGATTCTGTGTTTTGAATACCTGAGCCGTCAGGTGCTGATGTACACTGAGGAGCGGGTCTGGCATTTGAAGCGCCAGATTACCGAGCTGGCCCGGGAGATGGAGGGCTACGGGTTCGCCATGCCCCACAAGAGCTTCGTGGTGAACCTCTATGCGGTACAACGTATCCATGGGTATGAAATCACGCTTACAGACGGGAGGATAATCCCTCTGTCCCAGAAGAAATCCGCCGGGTTCCGCAGGGCATTGAACGAATATCTGGCGGGAGAGAGGGGGCAGGCGGCGTGGAAATCCTGATTTATATAGTGATTCCCTGTGTGGGAAGCGTGTTCCTCTTGGGGGGCATGTTCTACGGGGCTTACCGGATGTCAGGGTATGCAGGCCTGCCCGGGCGGGAAGACAGGCTTCTGGGGGAGGATATGCCCCGGCGGAAGGACGTATCGCGGCTGAGAGGCGCGCCCGGACAGGAGGGGATGGCCCGTCGGAAGGGCATATCGCGGCTAAGGGGCATGGCCGGGGAGAAGAGGATGTCCTGGCGTGAGAGCATGTTCCGGCGGGGCCTGCCCGGGCGGACGCTTGGCATCATATCGGCCTATATATTGGTGTGTGTGGCATTCTCCAGCCTGGGGAATACCTGGGTGAATCTGTTTTTTCAATTCCTGTTCCCGCTGGTGGCATGGCGGGCCTATGGGACGCCGAAGATTTACTGCCTGTACTATCTCATCCTGTCCGTGGCGGTGTGGCTTACGGATGTGGCGGCAGTGCTGACGTATCAGGTGCTGGTGGCGGAGGGGGCTCTGTATCTGAATGCGCCCCAGCTCCAGTATATTCTGCTGGTGGCGGCCACCAGGATGGCGGAGTTCATGGTGATCCTGCTGGTGTCCATGGCGGTGGGGCGCAGGGCCGGGCGGCATATCACCGTGAGGCAGGTGGCGCTCTCCGTCCTGCTGCCTCTGTATTCCGTCTTCAATATGTACTGCATGCTGTATCTGGTACAGATTTTTCCCACGAAGGAAATGCTGGTTCTGCTGGGAATCAACCTGTTGCTGCTGATTGGGCTGAACATCTATTTCTGTGTGCTGGTGGACGTGATGAGCGAGAACCACAGGCTGGAGAACGAGCGCAATCTCTACCGGGCCCAGGCCCGGATGCAGCATCAGTACTACGAGCGGGAGGAGGAGAAGTACGAGGCCTCCCGGAAGCTGATTCACGACATCCGTAACCATATCCAGGCCATGGAGGCGCTGTACGCCAGAGAACATGCCGGTGGCGCCGTGGGAGGGGATGGGGGGAGGGAGGCTTCCGGCGCCGCCGAAGGGGATACCTGTGGTGATGTGCCTTATGCCGCCGGAGGAAGTGCCTGTGGAGACGCTTTTGGTGATGCCCGCAGCGCCGTCTGTGAGGATTCCCATGGAGCCGCCCATATAGCGGAAAAATACGCCGGGGACATCCACCGGATGCTGAATAGCTTTCAGCAGAGATACTACACCTCGGAAAAGCTGCTGAACATTATATTAAATGATAAAGCGAAGATAATGCAACGTCTAAACGTCAGAGAGGACATGAAGGTGGGGGAGTTGTCCCTGGATTTCATGAGAGAAATGGACGTGACGGCCCTGTTCGCCAATCTGCTGGACAATGCGGTGGCGGCTGCGGCGGAGAGCAGGGAGAAGTATGTCCGGCTGCGGGTGAACCGGGTGCGGCAGTTCCTATCCGTCATCCTGGAGAACAGCTGCGACACAGCCCCGGTAAAGGCAGGCAGCACATTCCGCTCCCGCCAGGCAGGGCATCAGGGGCTGGGCCTGAAAATCATCCGGCAGACCGTGGAGCAGTACGGTGGGGACATGCAGATGGACTGGAAAGACGGGGTGTTCACCGTCAGGGTGATGCTGACGGCGGAGGCGCTTACGCCGTCCGATTTGAGATGATGCTGTCTTTCAGGAGCGATATGCCATACCTTAGGTAAGGCATATTGCTTTTTTGCTGTGGGGACTTTAAAATAATGGCATAGGTAACGGACAGTCCGGACAGAATCTGGGCGGACGCGCAGCGGCTTTCGTCAGAAATGTCCGCGGCGGGGAAGTTTGTTTCCGCGAACAACGAGCCAAGTGGCTGCTTGCAGACATTTGG
>OFGE01001525.1_pt1 | contig 19896 bp, 17 predicted proteins | sample 1521681 | NCBI WGS metagenome assembly OFGE01 (sample SAMEA3504093, study PRJEB24116) | mouse gut metagenome | biome: mouse gut; feature: mouse-associated habitat; material: faeces | place: Denmark | collected 2011
AAAATTAAATAATGCATTTGCTGCCGTTCCATGTACGGAAAAATAAGGAAACCTCGGTATGAGGAGATTTTCCGGCATGGCGGCGCAGTTTGCAGGCGGAGGGCTTGTGACGATGTTCAGCGCGATTTTTCTTTGTATCTGGGTAATAAGCGATTATACCCATGGAGCAATGAAGAATGTGGTGGGCAAGGGCTATTCCAGAGTCCAGGTGTTTTTGGCAAAGCACTTGTTTGGAACACTGATTACCACGCTCATGAATTTAGTCATCTTCCTTGTGATTTTGATTATCGGGCTGATACTGATCGGGACACAGCATGTAGGGAGTTTGTTTTTTCAAAATCTCTTTATCTATTTTGGACTTCAGCTCCTATTTGGCGTCGCTGTCAGCAGTATTGTAATCGCTGTTTGCGAATGGAGCCGGAATATGGCGGTCGAAATTGGGATTACAATGGCGCTGATCATATTTTCCCCATTACTGATGCAGGGATTGGATTTACTGTTTTCTGCAATGCAGCTAAAAATAACAATCAGCGGGTATTGGATATTGAATCTGATGGCGGATTGCCCTACAGAAGCATTCACATCGGATTAAGATGGATTGCCAGAACGCCCTAATAGAAGGGTGGGTCACTTCATCGCAGACGTACAGGAAACGGGCAGCATTTACCTTGATTGCATCGTCTGTAATCCATGAAAAAAAGCTTACCGACGATATGCTGGACTATTATCTTGGATTGATAGCCAGGTATTCAGATGACGAGCGGGAGCATGTAAAAAAGGCAGCATCCTGGGCGTTGCGCGAAATCGGTAAGAGAGATTTCAACTATAATGAAAAGGCGCTGTTGTTGGCGCATGAATTTGCGGAGAGTGACAGCAAGGCATTGAATTGGATTGGGAAGGACACCATTAAGGAATTTGAGACATTGGTCAAGGCAAGAAGGGCGCGGACGTTTGATTTCATCGAAGTCTCAAATGGGAAAGGATATTGCCGGTTAAGAAAACATTCAATGAACTCAAAGTCCAGAGAATTCAAGTTTTTATATGGGTGAAAATATGGTTTGGAGGCGCGAGCTATGCAAAGGTCGATGATGCAAGTATTTGTTAAGGGGAGTATCGAGGCAGTAAAACTTTACAAAACAGCTTTTGATGCAGATATTCTGTGTACATATGCGGCTGAAAATGGCGGTTATATGCATTCTGAGTTAAATGCACATGGCCAGATTATAGCGGTTTCGGAGATTGCGGAGGATGTAATTGTTGGGAATACCATGATGTTTTGTTTTCAATTTGGCCCGGGTGGGGAAAGGAACGTCCGAAAGGCTTATGAGGTTCTGAAAGAGGGAGCGAGCAGTTGTACTCCTATAGGACCGTGTGATTATAGCACCTGTCAATTTACACTCACGGATAAGTTTGGTGTCTGCTGGTGCGTATATGTCTGAAAAGATTTTTGGAAAGGAAGCCGTCATGCATAAAGAAACAAAATGGGCAAAGCAAATCATTTCTATGCAGAGGGAAGATGGCGCATGGGGCGATTTCCATACGCGCTCCGGCTCATCCAATTCCCCACTTACGACGGAGCGGGCTCTTCGGCGTCTGGAACATCTGGGCTTTACAATTAAAGATGAATGTATAGAAAGAGCCATTTCCTATATGAGCGATTGCCTTTCCGGCAAAAGAAAAATCCCGGACCGGCGCGAAAAACTTGTAGACTGGGATGTGTTTACATCTCTGATGCTGTCCACATGGATTAGACGGTTCACAAAGGATGTCCCTATAGCCAATCAGGTTGCTGATCAGTGGGGCGATGTGATTTCTCAAGCCTTTCTTCATGGCGCATATGCTCACGAGGACTATATTGCCGCTTATCGGGAGGTTTTTGGAGGAAAGACCAGAGGCGCCAGACTGATAAAGTTTGTGAGCTTCTACACAATATCGCTTATGCAGGGGTGTCTGGATAAAGGGACAGAGGAAGCCCTGACGGATTATGTGTTGAATAAGGATGATGGTATCTATTACATATATGAGGAGCGGATTACTGTATTACCGCCGGTTTTTGCAAGTAAACAGGCCAGCCACTATCTTGCGGCCATTGAACTGCTTACCAAATACAGACACGCAGCATATAAGCTTCAGTTTGTCATGGACTGGTTAACCGGGCTAAAAAATGAAAACGGAAAGTGGGATATGGGGAAATCAGTAAATGATAAGGTGTATTTCCCGCTTTCTGATAATTGGAGAAAACAGGAAACCCGTGAGGCAGATTGTACGGAGCGGATTATGTGCTTGCTTTCTGAATTATCCAGAGACGGATCAGCGTTATATGGGAGTAATATGGTAAAAGGAGAAAGACACCGTGAAAATAGAATGGATCCATTGCCCTGTTTGCGGAAATAAAACACGTACTAAGTTAAGGAAAGACACAATACTGAAAAGTTTTCCATTGTTTTGCCCGAAGTGTAAAAAGGAAAGTTTAATTGACGCAAGGGATTTGAAAATTGAAATAATTAAAGAGCCAGACGCATAGACGCAGAGCCGACAAGACTTGTGAGAAATCACAGCTTGTCGGCTATTTTCTTGAAAATAAAATGCTAAAGGTATGCCGGAAGATAATCATGGGGAAGCAATCTAAAACGTCACCCCTTGAATTATAAAATGCAACAGTAAACCAAGCACCGCCCCATGTGGGAGAAAGGGGGAAATCACCTATGCCTTGCACAGAAGCATACAAAGAACACATGCATGCTTTTACAGCTATGGTTCGGACCATCAGGAGTGCCTGGTGCACTTAGAGAGATACCTCAGAGACAGCATAGAAAATGAGAAAGGCCTTACATGGAACAGGCAGATGTTAGAGCTTATACAGGAAATGATACATGAGAACAACATCGCCCCGGCAGATTCCACCTATGAAAAGTAACAATCAGTGTAAATCCTCCGTGTTAACTGTACCTGACTCCCTTTTCTTTTTGCCTGGCATATGTTATCATCTAAGGAACTGAAATCTTCAATTATGACTTCAATACAATCTGTGTCTGAACAATGAAAGGAATCGTTAATCATGAAAAAAGCAGAGACTCCTTCACAGATTTCAATTCTTTTTATGAACAGGTTCCGCAGTTAGAAAACCCCGCGTTATACAAGCGGGCGCTGCTTGCCCTTTCAAGAGATGTCTTTGGAAATCAGGTCGCACTAAAACGGTTTCCCGGTGCGCTTTTACAAAATATTCCTGTCCACAAACGATCGGAAAAAAATAAGATCGCAGATACAATAGAAAATTTTTATCATCTGGAAAACCAGATGATGGAAGCCGTTTCACGGGGTGACGCCGAAACGGCTCTGTCGGTATCCCGGATGCAGGAGCTCCTGACTTTCATCCCACGCTCCACCGATGAAATCGTCACTTATCATGGCAAGCTGGTCGTCCTCAACGTCCTCTGCCGAAAAGCGATCGAAAAAGGCGGCGTGCATCCTGTCCATATCGACGCGATCTCATCCAGAATTTCCAGACAGATCATGGCGACAGACTCGCTGCCGGTCCTGCGCGGCATGTCTGAGAAGATCATAGAGGAATACTGCCGTTTTGCAGTCGAACATGCTTCGCGGAAATACCATCGTCTGGTGGAAGACTGTATCCTCTATATCGACCTCCATTTCAGTGAAAATCCATCACTGGCGGAACTCGCCCGCAAAAACTATGTCTCTAAACAATATCTGAGCGTGCTTTTTCAAAAAGAAACCGGCCAGAATCTGACCAGCTATGTCCACGCCAGACAGCTTGACCATGCCGCCAGGCCTCTCGTAAGCAGCGCTTTGCCGGTAGAGGAAATTGCAGAACGCTGTGGACAGGGAAATGTCTCTTATTTTACAAAATTATTCAAGAAACGCTTTGGCATGAGTCCCAGAGAATATAGAAAAAGCGTCAGCCCCCTGCCGTGAACTGCCTGTTTTCTGGTAATATGTTGTCACCGTGATCGCTGCGCAATCACGGTGACAACATGTCCATTTGGAGCGAATATACTGTCTATCGACATTATACCACTATCTTTAATTCCCCTGTCAATATCCGCAGCGCATCATTGCCTGTAACGACAACCCTGCATTCTTTTTCATCATCTTCTTTCTCCAGCACCAGCAGCGCGCGCCCTTCATATAGTGTACAGGTATCCGTTGTAAAATTTTCTTCCGAAACAGGATTCCCAGTCCCGAATCCTGCCACCCTGGCATTCTCCAGTGTACATACTGATACCTTGCTGCAGTCATACGGCACACGTTCTCCGTGCGAATCCACCGCTTCCACCACCACGATCTGCACATCATTTGCATCTGTCCGGGCTGCTGTCAGCCGCAAAGCGGATGCTTTGCCAACTGTTTTCAGAGAACTGCTCTCCATCCTTTTACCATCTCTATAATTCGCAACCTCGATTACCCCTGGTTCATAGATCACGTTTTTCTGTACGATATAAGTCTCCGGAACCTCTGCACGGTCAATCACAATTCCATTTATCCTGATTTCAACCTCATCTGCATCACTATAGATATCCAGACGGATCTCTTTTCCCTCAAAACCGTGGAAGCGGTAACTTTCGGTAACGTCTGCCCATCCCCATGCAGAAACTGCCTCCTTTTTTCCAAAATGTTCCGGGCGCAGCACCATAAGCACTAACTTTTGCAAATTCATAAATTTTATGTTATACTGAAACGGGGTGAGATTTATGAATACGAATGACTTAGTGAAATTACTTCCGGCAGGATATGAAGATGCCTGCTACGAGAAAAAAGCCATAACAAGAAAACGAACAATTACAAATCCTCTTGATCTTTTGCGGCTGATTCTGTTTTATCTTTCTGGTAATAAATCGCTCATTGATGTAAGCCAGTTTGCTCTTATGAGCGGCATTGGTAAGATCAGCGATGTTGGATTTATGAAAAGATTTCTAAAATCATGGTGCTTTTAGGCGTTTTAATTTTGCTAATATTGTATATTCAGAGTTATTTTCTTGCAGTTGCAGGCGGTACTATGATTGAGAAACTACACTTTGAAAATTATGTGGAAGAATTTATACGAAGCGGAAAATCTATTGATATTGAACAAGAAGAACTACATTTTAAAGACCGTATGGGACTTTCGGTAGACGTGGAATATGTAACCGATATGCAGAAAATTATGGACTACGGCGTTATTCAGTCTTAATTGGTGTACCCGACCAGTACATCATGCAGCACGGTGGTTGGAGTTCTGACAAAACATTAAAGGCAATTTACAGGGACACAATTAAGGATTATGAAGAAAAATATACAGACATGACACTCTCACATTTCGAGGATATGCAACACGAAATGCAACACAAAAAAGAAAAACCCTAGAAAATCTAGGGTTATCACATGGAGTAGACGGGAGTCGAACCCGTGTCCAAAAAACCATCCCATGTACTTCTACAGGCTTAGTTGATTATTTTGGGCAAGCCCATTTCCCTTCTGTTCCGGCGAATCAGCTCCCCTGAACAGTCAGTAGCTTCATAATACGCCCACATACGCAAAGCTTTGCATGTGTCGTTTCCTACATAGTCGATGCCTGAGTCCTAGTGTGTAGGTGCACTAGGTCAGACAGCAGCCATTAGGCTGCGAATGCTAAATTGTCTTCAGCGTTTAATTTTAATTGTGGAATTGACGCATACCTGCGACCTGCTTCTCCATCTTCAGATTCCCTGTCGAAACCTTTACTACCCCTTAAATATAACCAGGGCAACATCATATTAACATAAAGCACCAAAAGCGTCAAGAGTAATTTTTGTTACTTCAAAATAGGGTATCTAATAACCTAGATTTTTCTCTAAATCATTAGACACCCTATCTTGAAAATAATTCATCAAATCAGCCATAAAACATGTGTGTTGGCATATAAGGGTATTGGTTCACATCCTTTATAGCTGTTTTAACTAATATTTCACTGCGCAATATATATATCGGTGAATTTTTGATTTTTTTTATATTATTCGTAAAAATTATGTAAATTTTGCACATTTGCTAATTTGAGACGGTAAAAATTGTAAAAAAGGACGAAAAATCGTCCTTTTTTCGACTATTTAATTTATTATCTATATTTTGTCTGATAATTTATTTGATTTTGTGCACACTTTATACAATTCTGTTATCAATATCGAAACAAAACGTGCAGCTTTTTTAGATTTTATCAAAAGGATTCAAATATTTAGAAACAATATCAATTTCCTCTTCAATTCGCAAAAGCTGGTTATACTTAGCTACTCTGTCGCTTCTGCATGGTGCTCCTGTCTTTATCTGTCCGGCATTCATTGCCACAGCAAGATCTGCGATAAAAGAATCCTCCGTTTCACCACTTCGATGACTAATGACTGCTTTGTATGCATTGTGCTGTGCCATTTCCACAGCTTCTATCGCTTCACTCACCGTACCAATTTGATTTACTTTCACCAATATTGCATTGGCAACCTTTTTCTTGATGCCAGCATCCAATCTCTTTGTATTTGTCACAAAAAGGTCATCTCCCACTAACTGGACTCTGTCCCCAATGCGTTTTGTAAGCTCTGCCCAGCCATCCCAGTCATCTTCTGCAAGTCCATCTTCGATAGAAATAATCGGATACCGTTCTATCAACTGTTCATAATATGCTATCATCTCTTCTGTTGTGCGCTTGATGACTGATTCTTTGTCCTTCAAATCAAATTCTTTTCCGGCCTCATAACATTTACATGCCTCATTGCCATTTAAAGATGCTTTTCTACGTTTTAATTCCGTTTCTCCGACAAAATGATACGTGCCGTCAGACTCATCATACAATTCTGATGCTGCCACATCCAATGCAATCTGAACTTCACGGCCTGGTGCATAACCTGCCGCCTTAATCGCTTCAACGATAAGGTCCAGTACCGCAAAAGCATCTGGTAAATCTGGAGCAAAACCACCTTCATCACCTACGCCTGTTGACAAGCCTCTCTGCTGGCAGATTTTCTTGAGGTTATGATAGATTTCTGCGCATATCCGCAATGCCTCTTTGAAGTTTGCTGCTGAGACAGGCATAATCATAAACTCTTGAAAATCAACCGTATTGGTGGCATGTCTGCCTCCGTTTAAAATATTCATCATAGGTACAGGCAGCCTGTCCGTCTTGACTCCGCCTAAATATCTGTATAATGGCATACCAAAAGCATTGGCGGCGGCTCTAGCTGCTGCCATAGAAACGCTCAGTGTTGCATTAGCACCCAAATTACCTTTGTTGTCTGTGCCATCGGTATCTACCAATATATGGTCTATCAACTTCTGACAGCACACATCTACCCCCATCAGCTTGTCTCGTATTTTGGTATTGACATTATTTACAGCCTTTTCCACGCCAAGTCCCATATAGCGCATCTCACCATCCCGCAGCTCTACTGCCTCAAATTTTCCAGTGCTTGCACCAGAAGGAACACTTGCTCTTCCCTCACAACAGTCATTGACAATAACAACTGCTTCTACGGTAGGATTTCCTCTTGAATCCAAAATTTCTCTGGCGTGTACATCTGTAATTGTAAGTTTGTGTGGTACTGCATGTATACTTTTCATGATATCCTCTCCATTTCCTGTTGCATTGATACATTATATCCTTTCTCAGTATTTCCAAAAAAATAAAAAGAATCCACATTGCGGATTCTTTTTTACTTTATAGGAAATTGCGCCAGCGCGCTCAATTCTAATTTATTTTTTTATCAACAGAGATTTTCCAGTCATTTCATCCGGCTGCTGCATTCCCATTGTCTCAATCAGTGTTGGAACAATGTCTGCTAGGCATCCGCCTTCTCTCAATGTGTATGCCGGATCATAATTTACAAGGATAAATGGAACTGGATTGGTGGTATGTGCAGTAAACGGAGCGCCTGTCTCATAGTCCACAAGCTGCTCTGCATTGCCGTGGTCAGCACAAATAAACATCGTGCCATTTACTTCAACAATCGCCTCAACTGCTTTTCCAACGCACTCGTCAACTGCCTCAACCGCCTTGATTGCGGCATCTTCCACACCAGTATGCCCTACCATATCAGGGTTTGCAAAATTAATTATAATAACATCATAGCTGCCAGATTTTATCGCTTCTGTAAGCTTATCGCATACTGTATATGCACTCATCTCTGGCTTCAAGTCATACGTTGCCACCTCTTTTGGAGAAGGCACCAAAACTCTGTCCTCGCCTTGATTTGGTTCTTCCACGCCACCATTAAAGAAAAATGTAACATGTGCGTATTTTTCTGTCTCTGCAATTCTTGCTTGTGTCATATTGTTTGCAGCAAGCCACTCGCCAAATGTATTGGTCACAGAAATCTTGTGGAATGCAACGATCTTATTTGGTATCGTAGGATCATAATCTGAGAAGCAGACATATTTTAAGTCAAGCCGTTTTCTGTCAAAGCCCTTGAAATCATCATCACAAAAAGCTCTGGTGATTTCCCTTGCACGGTCAGGTCTGAAGTTAAAGAATATTACAGAATCTCCATCTTTGATGGTTGCAACAGGCTTTCCGTTCTCTGTCACTACTGTAGGAAGTACAAACTCATCGGTTTTATCATTATCATAGGACTGCTGTATACCTGCCGGACCAGATGCCGCCTGCTCTCCTTTGCCTTCTGTCAATGCAGCATAAGCCATCTGTACACGATCGTAATTATTATCTCTATCCATTGCATAATAACGTCCCATTACAGATGCGATTTTTCCAACGCCAATCTCTGCCATTTTTGCCTCAAGAGCCTCTGCAAATCCTTTTCCTGACGCTGGAGGAGTATCACGTCCATCTAGGAAACAATGCACATAAACATCAGAAAGCCCATTTCTTTTTGCAAGATCCAATAAGCCATACAAATGTGTATTATGACTGTGAACACCGCCATCAGATAAAAGACCAAATAAATGAAGCGCTGAATTCTTTTCCTTGCAGTTTTGTACTGCTTCTAAAAGTGCAGGATTCTCAAAAAAAGTGCCGTCCTGAATTTCTTTTGTAATTCTAGTAAGCTCCTGATATACGATTCTTCCGGCACCCATATTCAAATGGCCCACCTCAGAATTTCCCATCTGTCCATCAGGAAGTCCTACTGCCATCCCGCTTGCATTTCCTTTAGCAAACGGATATTCCTTCATAAGCCTGTCCATAACAGGTGTCTTTGCAAGTGCCACGGCGTTATGATCGGTCTTTTCATTTAAGCCATAACCGTCAAGAATCATTAAAACTGTTGTCTTCTTGCTCATTTTTTACTCTCCTTTTCTATGTTCTTTTCCGTATGGAAAAAGTATACACTTTTTTCATATTTTACGCAACATTTTTAAAAAAATAAGTTGACAGAATACAAAAATAAGAGTATGTTAAATAAACAACCATTGATTACAGTTTTTGGAAGAAATGCAAACTTGTTATGATATATTTTTGGAGTCAGAATCTCATACAAAATTATCCACACAAGAAAATTTTTTCGACTACTGAAATGGAGTGAACGGCAACATTTAGCAAGTACACTTATTTAGGAAAGGAGGTAGTAATGATGAAATGTACATTAACTTTTACAAACAAAAAAATAAATCATTTGAATATTGTTTTTAACAGTAAAATTATCTCCCGGCCCTATTGTATTTGATATATTATACAATACCCACGCTTTAGCAGACCTCATGATAATTTTATCATGAGGTCTTTTTATGCGCAGCCCCGCGCGGCGAGGAACTTTTATGAGTGCCCTTTCGAATGAAAGTTTCTCTCAGTACAAATGTGCTGAAGCGACTTTACACTTTAGTGCTATCGCGCAGCGATTTTAAATAAGGAGGAATAAACTATTATGAGAAAGAATTTATCAACCTACCTTTGGGAGTACAAGTGGTACTACCTATTGGGAATTATGTCGCTCATTGTCAGTGTCTCTCTTGATATGTTAGCACCAATGCTTACAATGCATATCATTGATGATGTGATTTTAGGCGGCCAGATAAATCTTCTGCCCCGCTTACTTGGCGGAATCCTGATTGTTGGCGTAGGCCGGTGTATTTTTCAGTATACAAAAGAATACACCTTTGACAGAACAGGTTCTGCTATCTCCTCAGACATGCGAAAGAATTTATTTGATCATATACAAGGTCTGAGTACCTGTTTTTTTGACAAAACCAATACCGGAGAACTGATGGCGCGCGTCAAAGACGATATTGACAGAGTATGGAACACGATTTCATATGTTGGTATGCTAGTGATTGAAGTCGTTTTTCATACCTGCGTAGTCCTTTTTTGTATGTACAGACTCCATCCGCTACTTGCTATTATCCCAACCATTGGAATGATGTTGTCTGCTTTTATTGCTGTCAGTATGGAACGAAAACTTGGCAATATATATGAAGATATCAGTGAAGAAAACGCTATCCTAAACACTGTAGCAGAAGAAAACCTAGCTGGTGTCCGAACCGTCAAAGCATTTGCGAGAGAAAAATTTGAAATTCAGAAATTTTTATCACACAACAAGCGTTACTATGAACTGAATATGAAGCAATCCAAAGTATTTGTACGCTACTATCCGTATCTACAGATTATTTCAAAGCTTTTGCCTATGCTGATTCTTTTGCTTGGTGGAAGGTTTGTCATACAAGGAACAATTACGTTAGGCGTACTTGGGGCATTTCTTGAGTATTCCAACAATATTGTATGGCCCATGGAAATGTTAGGCTGGCTGTCAAACGATTTCTCCGCGGGCATTGCTTCCAACAAAAAACTCAACAAAATTTATGAACAGCAGCCTGTTATCACAGAAGAAACAAGCCCTGTTGTTCTGGAAAAAGTTCATGGAAAAATAGAATTTTCTCATGTATCTTTCCACAAAGAAGATCAGCATGAAATCCTTCATGATATCACTTTTGAGGCAGAACCAGGCTCCACGATTGGCATTATGGGTGCCACTGGTGCGGGAAAAACTTCTGTAATACAACTACTGCAAAGACTCTATGATGCAACCGACGGACGAATCTTCCTAGATGGCGTTGATATTCGTCAAATGTCTTTAAAACAGCTTCGCAGCAGTATCTCGGTTGTCATGCAGGATGTATTTCTGTTTTCTGATACAATCAACGAAAATGTAAAGCTTGGCAAAAAAGCTCATACAAATATAGAAGTTGTCAGACAAGCAGCCAGAGACGCTCAGGCAAGCGAATTTATCGAAAAAATGCCCGACACATATGAAACAATTATTGGAGAACGCGGTGTAGGACTTTCCGGAGGCCAGAAACAGCGTATCAGTATTGCAAGAGCGCTTGCCAAGCATACACCTGTATTAATTATGGATGACTCAACCTCTGCGCTTGATATGGAAACAGAACATGAAATACAAAAGACGTTGAACGCTCTGCCAAATACGACAAAACTGATTATTGCCCACCGTATCAGCGCAGTACGCCATGCAGATGAAATACTGGTGCTTGAAAATGGATCTATTGCAGAACGAGGTACGCATGATACCCTTCTTGCTAAAAAAGGACTGTACTATACTACGTATGTATCACAATATGGAGACAATCGTTCTATCCAAGCACCTTCTGATAGCGAAATTGCATAGCAACAGCAAACTTGTATTCGAAGTAAATAATGACCTAAATTCAATATTATACAGAAAGGAAACCTATTTATGGCAGTTAATTCCTTCAAGCAGGATGAAAACCTGACGGAAGTCAGCAAAATAAAAACCCTGGGCAGACTTTTTTCTTATCTGCTCGCACACAGGCTACCTATTTTGGGCGTACTGCTTATCATGGCATATTGCGTATTTGTTAGCCTGGTAAACCCTTTAATTATAGAATCCGCTATTGACAATCATATTACTATTGGCGATTATGCTGGGTTGGTTCGGCTGGTTTGTATCGCGCTAATCCTGAACGCGCTCCTTATCATTCTCGTGAAAACTCGTATGTATATTATGGCAAGCGTATGCAATAAGGTTCTCGTTACAATCCGCCAGCAGCTATACACACATATTCAGACACTTGATTTTAAATTTTTTGACAGCAGGCCAACAGGAAAAATACTTGCGCGTATTATAGGGGATATCAATTCTCTAAAAGATGTCCTCTCAAACAGTGTTACAACACTGATACCAGACTTTATCACCATTTGCTCTGTGGTTGGCATTATGTTTTTCAAAAATGCAAAGCTTGCTGCCGCTGCATTAATCAGCATTCCATTAATGGTTGCTGGGATGTGGTTTATACAGAAACACTCGCATAAACGATGGCAGATTCACAGAAAAAAGTCCTCCAATCTAAATGCTTTTATTCATGAAGATTTATCTGGAATCCGTATCATACAAAGCTTTACTGCTGAGGAAGAGACCAGAAACACTTTTCATACGCTTGTAACAGAACATAGAGGATCTTTTATGGACGCAGTACGATATTCCGATGCTTTTGGTTCAGTTATTGATTTTTGCTGGGGACTTGGCAATGTCTCTTTATGGTTCACCGGCATTATGATACTTGGGATTGATACTGTATCTGTCGGCACACTCATTGCTTTTGGAACCTATATTTCGATGTTTTGGCAGCCGATTATGAATCTTAGCAACTTCTATAATCAGCTTATTACCAATATTTCCGGAGCAGAGCGAATTTTTGAGATTCTTGATACCAAACCTGAGATTGAGGACGCTAAAGAAGTCTCTCAAATGCCTGAGATAACTGGAGCTGTAGAATTTGAACATGTAGGATTTTCCTATGATGAAACTACCCGTGTACTGAATAATGTCAGTTTCTATATCAAACCAGGGGAGACAATTGCACTTGTTGGACCTACTGGTGCAGGCAAAACAACGATTGTTAATCTAATCAGCCGGTTTTATGATATCCAGGAGGGTACGATAAAAATTGACGGACATGATATCAAAAGCGTCAGCATCGAAAGCCTTCGACAACAGATGGGTATTATGACACAGGATAATTTTCTGTTTACAGGAACCATTCGTGAAAATATTGCTTATGGAAAACTCGATGCTACCGACGCGGAGATTATCGCCGCTGCAAAAGCTGTCCATGCACATGAATTTATCACCAAACTTCCAGACGGCTACAATACCAAACTGGAAGAACGCGGCGGCGGATTGTCTGTTGGTCAAAAACAATTGCTTGCCTTTGCACGAACTATGGTTAGTATGCCCAAAATATTAATCCTTGACGAAGCGACTTCAAGCATAGACACCAAAACCGAATTGCTTGTGCAAGATGGCATTGAAGCTTTATTAAAAGGGCGTACCTCCTTTGTTATTGCGCATCGTCTCTCAACTATCCAGAAAGCCGACCGTATCTTTGTTATTGACAACGGCGGCATTATGGAAGAAGGAAATGCTACGGAACTGATGGCAAAAAAAGGCGCTTACTACAGATTATATACAGCTCAACTTCAAGACGTCATATAAAAAGTATACCAGCTCACCACAAAAATTTGTTTTAATACCCCCTAATGGGTCAGATGATTAATCATCTGGCCCATTAAACGCTTCTCCTTCTTTCTTTCGAATTTCCATAAACCTTGAGAATGCTTCTTGGTGCATCTTTGATGTTGCCTGCGGATTACGGTTTAACAATGAATTGATGCGCTTATACTCTTTTTTTGCTCTTGCATGATTGACTTTTTCCATGATTGACTGTCTTGTGATTCTACTGTTTTCCTCCATTTTTTCATACATTTCTTTTCCAGTTCCAATCGCAGAATTGATTTTTCGAAGCCCCGCTTCTGACCGTTCTTTCAGCTCGCTGCCATAAAATGCCGCAGCAATTTCAAAATGCTTCTGGAGCCTTCGAAATTCTTCATTGTTTTCCTCTAAACTCAACAATACTTCTTTGAAATTAATCGCCTCACGAACACTCTCTGCCATATCAATCGAAATGTATATGGTAAGTACAAATACCACACCCTCCAAAACATTCTGGTTCATGCGAAATACAAACCGTTCTACTGGAGTATGCCCATATAATGTCAAAATCACAGAAAATATCCCCCATGCCAATGATGAAAACAGGCAGATATGCCCGTTAAGATTCAGGGGTTTATCACTGTAATCCCAATACCGCACATGAAATAATTTTTCCATTGTAGCACCCGTAAAATATTCCAGTATTGTAGCGCTTGCCATTCCTGCTACAAATACAAGTATCGCATTGGTTCGAAATGGCAAAGTAAAAATCAAAACAATCACTGCTCCTGATCCATAAATAGGTAAAAAGGGACCTTTCATAAAACCTCTGTTTACCCATTTTGTTTTGCATACCGAGACATAGCAAGTCTCCCATATCCAGCCCAAAAAACAATAAAAATAAAAAAAGAAAATCCATGCACAAAACGTATATCTCATTCCTATCCTAATCCTCCATGTCAGAGCAGTTTATTGCGCTCAAATTGACAAACACTTCCGTTCACCTGATTTCTGAATTTCATCAATGTCTTTGTCAAAAATCTTTTCTCTGATCTTCTATGCACAGCAACAAAGTGCCATTTTTAACTTCTATCGCAGCATCCATTCCCATAAATTCATTGCTTATTCCAACAGGAAATTCTTGTTGGAGTATCACATTGTCAAGGGTATATTTAAGCCCTGTTTCAGATACTCCATATGCATCTTGTCCAAAAGCAAATACAGAAATTATTTGTCCCTTTTCGTATGTATTAGGCGGAAACATTATTTTCTCATTTCTCATTAACAGTATCCTTGTATCATTTCCAATAATTACACCTCTTGCACCACGGTTCATCAAATATAGAAGACACTGCAGATTCGCTATGGTATGGTCAATCCGTCCGCCAAGCGCCCCATAGAATTCAAAACTACGAAACCCCAGCGTCAGTCCTTTTTTAATCGCAGCAAGCATATCTGTATCATCTTTTTCCACAGGAAGTCTCTGAATCGGAAGTGTTGCAGGAATTTCGTATTGTTTCAAAGAATCCATATCCCCTAGTACAATATGCGGCGTCTTGCCTGCCTGCAAAAGATGCTCAACTCCGCCGTCTGCTGCAATACACAAATCCCCCTCACGAACAACAAGTCTTTCCTGAAGTTTTTTGATACTACACTCTCCTGCTCCAACAATAATACATTTATTCATAAAAATCTCCATTCCACAGCGGCTTAAATTGACAAAAGCAATATTCCGCCAAAACCAAAAGTCCGCCAAAGTGAAACTTTTAGCGAACTTTTATTTTTTATTTAAAAGTTTTGAAATACATCTGTCTCTTTCTGAAGCGCTTTTGCAATCTGCTGATTCTCACCCATTCTATTGCTGATGTTTTCCATATCTTCAACAAGGATTTGTGTACTCTCAGCGGCTCCTGTTACTCCTCTCGCACCTTCTTCAATCGCGTTCGTAATGGTATCTATCGAAGCAGCAATTTCATCGACGGCTTTCTTTAGATCATCTGTCTTTGATGTAAATTCGTCCATGACGCCCTCTATGTAAGTCGCGTTATCTCTATATTGTTCACCGCTGCTTACAAAATTCTCAAACTCTGGAAGAATCGAATCTGTCATATATTCCACAAGATTATTGGAATGACCTGCTAAATTGTGGACTGCATTGATAACAACACCATTTATCTGCTGGATACGATTTGCCGTTTCACGGCTTGAGGCCGCAAGCTGCCTGATTTCATCTGCAACGACTGCAAAACCTTTTCCCGCTTCCCCGGCTCTTGCTGCTTCAATAGAAGCATTTAATGCGAGAAGATTCGTTTTATTTGAAATATTAAGGATATCATTGGTAAGACCATTTACTTGTTCAACATTCTTGCTTTCATCAATTGCCTGATTCAATACAGAAAGGATTTCCTGTACTTTTGTACTTGTCTCCTGCATATTCGATTGCGCATCTGCTTCCATTTTATCTGCATTTTCTTTCATTTTCTTGGAGTAAACATTAATGCTGTTTGATTTGTCTGCAATCAACTCTACCTCATTACGAACAGACTCTGCATTTTGATTAATAATACCTGCTGAATGCCCTACCTCCTGCATGGTAGCAGACAACTCCTCTGTCACTGCAGACAAGTCTGAAGCACTGTCATTAGACGTTCTCACGCTCTGCTGAACCTCATTTACCACTTCCTCAAGCTTTCTGGAATTGGCAATAATCACTTTCATGATATTTTGGAGTTTTTCCATAAAAGTATTGATACCCTTTCCCAAATCTGCAATCTCATCATTGGAAAGGATGCTTACCCGTTTGGTCAGGTCGCCCTGGCTTTTATCAAGGTCATGAATGATATCATTAATCTCATGATTTGCAATACTGAGTTTTCTGATAATCAGTATAAATACTCCATATAGTGTTATCAGCAGTGCAATCATGCTAAGAATAACAATGATGGTATTCTTTAGCACTGCCTTTTTGTACTCTGTTGTCAAATTTTGACTTGCCTGATCCGCACTTGCCTGCGCATTTTCCATCATAATTTCAACTTGATGCTGCATTTCATTGCTGTATTGTTTGATTGTTCCATTTGCAAGTGCAAACGCAGTCTGCTTCTCTGCATTGCCGCTAAATGCCATCAAATCCTCTATCTCATATTTCATATGCTCATAGTTTGATACCAGACTATCATATGCGGCAGCATCTGTCGCGATTAGATTTTCTTTGTACTCCACTAAATATGCATCAAGAATCGCTTCTTCAGCCCGCACCTCAGCAACGGTTGCTATTAATGTATCCAGATCCGTTGCAATAATATGAGAAAGTGCTTTCTTATGAATTTCTTGCAATTCCTTTTCAATATTACTAAGTTCTGAAATATTTACCATATGTTCATTTGCTATCATTTCAGCAGTTGTATTCACATTCTTGAGATTTGTTATTGCAGCCAAATTTGAAAAAATTGCCAGTGCTCCGAGAATAAAAACCGGAACTAAAATGATTACCTTTATACTTAATCGTTTCTTCTCCTTCATTTTGTTCCCCCTCATTTATTTTAACATACTCTCACTCTTGTGCTTGATTTTTTATCAAAACCAATGAGACTTTGAGAATAAAGATAGGCATGCGGCCTAGATTAATACAAGACTCGCTATTGTACGACTGAAGCCGTAATTCCACTCACAAGCCTGTCAAGCAAATCCTGCAGCGGCATATTATCTGGATTGCCTGCCGCAATCGTATCTCCGAAACTAGTACATGCGTCCCAATAACTGTTACCCACTCGCTGCAACACGCCATACTGCGACTGTTCTATAACTGCTACGATAGCTGGAACTTCTTCAACCGCATCAGAAGCAGCGGCAACAACATTCGATGGTCCCTGGCTTCTCTCTTCAAATCGAAGAATCTGGTTCTGCTCATTCGTAATCCAATCTGCTAATTTATGCGCCCACCCAAGATGCTTTGAATATGTATTGACCCCAAACATTTTATATCCTTTAAACGAAGCCATCTGTATCTGCTGTCCATTGCAGGTATAGGTAGGAAGCTTGCAGGCGCCATAATTGCTGCCCCATGCCTTCTGTATTGTAACTGCATTCCACACACCGCTGATACCCGCGATACAAGTACCGTTATTCACCCCTTGTATAAATCCTGCGTCTGCTTGTGCCACAAATCCCGGATGACTTGTAATATTAAGCAGTGCCTGCGCGACATCAACACCCTTGATTTTACCTTCCGTGGCATTCCAGTTGCAATAATTTGTCACACCATCTTCGTTAAGACCAAAATCAAGCCCTGTATTACCAAAAAAAGAATATAAATACCACCCAGAATTGAACTCCATAGATATTTTCTTCTCATTTTCGGCGGCTACTTCAAGAATTCTGTCAAAGGTCTGAACATCAGAATCCGAAAAATATTCTTTATCATAATACAAAAAATACCCATTGTCTGCCGCATAGGGATATGCATACACGGTTCCCTGATACGAAGCAGCATCAACTGCATCTGGCAGATTTGCCGCTTTCACTTCATCCTGATTTGCCACAGGGGAAAGCGCACCACCTGCAATCAGGCTGTAAAGCTGATCGTCCGGCATAGAAAAAACATCTGCTGCATTGTGGATATCACTTAGAACATTTTTTCTGGTATCCGCATCTCCAGATGCCTCTATTGTAATTTCAAAGTCAGCCTGTCCTGCATAGTTTTGTTCGAAACTGTCAATCATCTTCTGCAGATTGTCAATATTGGATTCCTCTACCCAAATTCTTAATGCAACTTTGCCTGATTCTAACGGTTCATTTTCCTTTTGAACTGCTGGTTGAGATCCTGCTTCTTGTTCTGTGGTATTATCAGCATCCGAATTCCCACATCCTGCAAATAATGCAGACAATAAAGAAACAGACAGTACAACAGCTAATAATTTCTTCCTCACGGCAAATCTCCCCTTCTATCTCATTTACTATTTCCCGATAATTATTTACCTAATATTTTATACCATCTGTCTATTGTTTTCAATATTTATCTTTGTTTTATACTTTCTTTAGTAATAACGCACAAAAAATAATGAACTATAGTTCTTTTATAAACTCCTATCATCTGCTATCGTTACTTTTGGACCTTCAAAATTTCCTATAGAGTGGTTCTCTGCCAAAATCACTCTAGGCTTCATTCCCACCGCACTCTGTACTGCTCTTGCAATCTTACTTTTTAATATTTCATCATCTGTATATGAAAAACAGCCTGGTTCATCAGGCTCTGCAAACACCTCCACAATATCAAGATTGGCTTCTTTTTTGACAGATACCATATAATGTGCCTGAATATCTTCCAAATCCATAAGAACAGATTCGATATAAGACGGAAATACCGTGTTGCCTCTTATCAGAAGCACCTCATCTGCCCTCTCACAAAATTTTTCGATCCGTGCAGTTGTCCTTCCGCACTCACATCGTTCATGATGAATACTGGTAATGTTTGTTGTCTTGTACCTTATTAAAGGAACTGCCTCTTTGCTGAGTGTCGTAACTACCAACTCTCCCTTGCACCTATCTGGAACCGCAGTCGATGTATTCGCATCCAGCACCTCTGCAAGAAAATAATCCTCCTGCACATGCATACCCTTTTGATATTTACATGCACCTGCAAACCAAGAACCTGCAAACCTGCATAAGTCACATATTATATTTTCTTTTACTGCTGACTTTTGCAATGCAGATTTTTCTGCCCATAACATATCATCCTGTATCAATGATTGCAGTTCTTTTGTATTTTGCTGCCCGGCTGTATGAATCGCTCTCTGTGCACACTCCTTCCATATACGCAAATCATTCTTGGTATATCCTATCATAACTTCCGATCCAGCGGCAATGCATGTAGTCTGATATCTGATAATTTCATTTTGCGGCACCGCAAACAGCTCCCCCCAATCTGCCCTTTTCAAATCTTGTTTGGTCGTAAACGGAAGCTTATCTAAGTCTTCCATCCCCTGAATATCACCTGGCTCAATTCCTAGCAGCTTCATCTTCATTCTATAATATTCTGCATTATGATACATATGCTTTACAAGCTTTACAAGCTGTCGTCCCTGTAGTTCATTCATCTCATCACGACTCATACATTCTCTTGATTGATTCCATATCATAACGGTCTCCTCTCCATCAATACAAACCTGTTTACATTGCTATTGTAGTGGCGCCAAGATAAATCATAGATATTTTGTTCTAATTATCGCTTATCTATCTACCTATTGCAAGTAAATTTTTTGTTAAACCGGATGGCGCGATTGCCTTTTTTAGCCTGTATACAATCACGTAGAGAAGATTTATTGTGCGGCGCTTCAGCAGTATATTTTTATTCTGCGTTTGTGTGCAATCGAGTAGGGAAGAGCCATCTTCCCCTACTCGCCGCGCGGGGCACGTGCAGCAAAGCTGCTAATTTCCTTACGTGCCCCTGTGCATCAAAAAA
>OFGE01001529.1_pt1 | contig 19833 bp, 14 predicted proteins | sample 1521681 | NCBI WGS metagenome assembly OFGE01 (sample SAMEA3504093, study PRJEB24116) | mouse gut metagenome | biome: mouse gut; feature: mouse-associated habitat; material: faeces | place: Denmark | collected 2011
TCCCCTGTGCAAGATTCCCGTGGTACAGTCCAAACCAGACTGAAGACACAACAGCCGCTGCCAGAAATGACAGCTCCCTGCGCATCCGCCCGTACCCCAGACCCCGAAACACCAGCTCCTCCCCAATAGGAATCACAACTCCCATGCAAAGAAGCTGCACCCAGAAAGAAGGCTGATATAAAACCTGGCTTACCTTGCGGTATCCTTCCTCCTGCAAAGGAAGAAGCATCATCATACCATTAAAGAACAAACAGGATCCTATGCCGGAAACAACAGCGCTTATTACAAAACCTCTGCTTATCCTGGACTTTTCTTTGAGCCGGCTTTTCCATCTTTTATATTCTATTCCCAAAGGAATCGACGCAGCCGCCCCTGCCACTGCTGTCAAAGGAAGATACTGCTCCTGTCTCACCTGACCCGGAAAAATACTCCAAATTCCAAAGACCAGCTCCCCCACAGCCAGATAGATCAACAGAGGAAATCCCGCTTGCCATAAAACGAACATCATCCGCCGGATCCTCTCTGCCATAAATGACTTCCTCCTGAATCTAAGTTTTCTCGTTGGTTTCAGGCTTTCCCGTGCTGCTTTCAGGTTTTTCCTGGATTGTATTTGAAATAACGCTCCTGTTTTCAAATACACTTTAGTATAGCACAAACCTATAGGATTTTTCCAGTGAAAAAATATTGTATTATTTAATCTCTTTTCCAAGATAAAAGTTATCTAAGTAAACATACCAGAAAATAATAGCATGGTTAAATCAATTATTAACAAAAATACGGTGAATTTAGGTAAAACGATTCCAACATATAGATAAAGCCTGTCCTATTATCAAAAGTATAAAATTTCGGTTCAATGTTTTTGTTTTCATATCCTACCTCTTAAAGTTTTTCTTTAATTATAAAAATTATTTTGTTATCTTTTATAATGGTTTTATTATGTCAAATGATTCCTCTTGTTTATATGATGAGATTAAATACTGCAAATACATTAAAGGGTTAAAAAGAGTTGAAATTTATAGAACATATGCTATAATGTTAAATGATAAAAAAATCTATGAAAAGGAATAGTAGTTGTATAGATTTCAATAGAGAGCTTGTGGTTGGTGTAAACAAGTGAATGAATGCAATGAACTCGCCTAGGAGATGTAAAGATGAAAAAAGAGTAGTCTTTATCGTATCACTGCGTTAAAGTGTTGAGGGCATATATTACATATGAACTAAGGTGGTAACGCGATGAAGTCGTCCTTAGATAGGATGACTTTTTTATTTTAAGGAGGAATGAATAATGCCGTTTGAACATAGAAAAATAGAAAAAAAGTGGCAAAAATATTGGGATGAAAATAAAACTTTTCAAACTGATGTATGGGATTTTTCAAAACCTAAGTTTTATGCTTTAGATATGTTTCCTTATCCATCAGGACAAGGATTACATGTAGGGCATCCAGAAGGTTATACTGCAACAGATATTGTTTCAAGAATGAAAAGAATGCAAGGTTATAATGTTTTGCATCCAATGGGATTTGATGCTTTTGGTTTACCTGCTGAACAATATGCAATTAAAACTGGAAATCATCCAGAAGGTTTTACTGTTGAAAATATTAATACTTTTACAAAACAATTAAAAATGTTAGGTTTTTCTTTTGATTGGGATAAGTGTGTATCAACATGCGATCCACATTATTATAAATGGACTCAGTGGATTTTTAAACAATTATATAAGGATGGATTGGCTAAAAATGTAGATATTCCTGTAAATTGGTGTGAAGAATTAGGAACAGTTCTTGCAAATGATGAAATTATTGATGGTAAAAGTGAACGCGGAGGTTATCCTGTTGTCAGAAAAAATATGAAACAATGGGTTATTGATATTCCAGCTTATGCAGAAAAATTATTGTCAGGTTTAGATGACATAGATTGGCCTGAATCAACAAAAGAAATTCAAAGAAATTGGATTGGTAAATCAGAAGGAGCTCTTGTTGATTTTCAAGTAGCCGATTTTGATGATCAATTTACTGTTTTTACAACACGTTGTGATACATTGTTTGGAGCTACATATTGTGTTTTAGCACCTGAACATACTTTGGTAGAAAAAATAACAACTTCTGAACAAAAAAAGGAAGTAGAGGAATATGTTAGAGTTTGTTCTACAAAATCAGAATTAGAACGTACAGAATTGAATAAAGATAAAACAGGAGTATTTACAGGAGCTTATGCTATAAATCCAGTTAACCAAAAGAAAATTCCAATTTGGATTTCAGATTATGTTTTAGCTGGTTATGGAACAGGAGCTATTATGGCAGTGCCTGCACATGATGAACGTGATTGGGAATTTGCTAAAAAATTTGATATTGAAATCATTCCAGTCTTAGATGGAGGAGATGTTACAAAAGAAGCATGGACACAAGATGGTGTGCATATTAATTCAGAATTTTTGGATGGTATGAATAAAGAAAAAGCTATTGAAACAATGGTTCAATGGCTTGAGGAACATCATTGTGGTGAAAAGAAAATCAATTATCGTTTAAGAGAATGGATCTTTGCTCGTCAGAGATATTGGGGAGAGCCAATTCCAGTTATTAACTTTGATGATGGAACTTCAGTTGTATTATCTGATGATCAGTTACCATTAATTTTACCACCATTAGAAGATTATTCACCTTCAAAAACAGGAGCTTCACCACTTGATAAAGCAACAGATTGGGTAAATGTTGAAATAAATGGTAAAAATGGAAAACGTGAAACAAGTACAATGCCTGGAAGTGCAGGAAGTAGTTGGTATTATATGCGATATATTGATCCGCATAATGAAGAAGCTATTGCTGATAGGAAGTTATTGGATCATTGGTTGCCAGTAGATTTATATGTAGGTGGACCTGAACATGCAGTAGGACATTTATTATATTCTCGTATGTGGAATAGATATTTGTACGATAAAGGTTATCTTTCACATCCAGAGCCATTCCAAAAGTTATATCATCAGGGAATGATTTTAGGTGGTAACGGTGAAAAAATGAGTAAATCAAAAGGAAATGTTATTAATCCTGATGATATAGTTAACCAATATGGAGCTGATACATTACGAGTTTATGAAATGTTTATGGGACCTTTAGAAGCAAGTAAGCCATGGAGTGATAGTGGTGTTGATGGAGCAAGAAAATGGTTGGATCGTGTTTATCGTTTAGTAATTGAATCAAATAAATTAACTGATGAAAATGATCATACATTGGATTTTGTTTATCATCAAACTGTTAAAAAAGTTACTCATGATTATGAAACCTTAGGATTTAATACAGCTATATCTCAAATGATGATTTTTGTAAATGAAGCATATAAAGCTAAAACAGTTTATCGCCCATATGCTGAAAATCTAGTAAAAATGTTGAGTTGTATAGCACCACATGTATGTGAAGAAATGTGGGAGTTATTAGGATATAATCATTCATTAGCATATGAAATTTGGCCAGTATATGATGAAAAGATGTTGGTTCAATCTACTATTGAAATGGCTGTACAAGTTAATGGGAAATTACGTGCTAAAATTACTGTTAATAAAGATGAAGATGATGAAATTGTTAAAGGAATAGCATTATCTCAAGATAATGTTAAGATACACACTGATGGTAAAAATATTGTAAGAGTTATTGTTGTTAAAAATAAGATTGTGAATATTGTTGTTAAATAGAACTATATTAAAAAAATATATAAATCAAAGTAGAAGAATGTGAATATCTTCTACTTTTTTATGTCTTACTATCAAGTATTACTTAGAATTGGACGTTAAATTAATGTTTTATTTGGTTCTGTATTTTTAATTGTAAATATAATAGAGAAACATTTGATATAAGTAGTAAATAAAAGAAAAAGGTAACTATTTATAATGGTAAAATAATGATTGACAAAGTTTTATAAATTGCTATAATATATGAGTGCAATAAATGATAGCAGCATATAGAGTGTTGAGTATTGCGTTTATAACAATAGGATGTAGAGTATCTTGCTGCAATGAGAAATACTTAGTATAAACACAACTTGATTGATCTATAAATGTTATTGTTTTATGCCAAATAAAACAATAGGAGGAAAATAAAATGGCACGTTATACTGGACCACAATGGAAAAAATCTAGACGTTTAGGTTTTTCTACATTAGAAACTGGTAAAGAATTAGCAAAAAGACCTTATGCACCTGGACAACATGGTCAAAAGAGAAAAAAACCAACTGAATATGGATTACAATTAGCTGAAAAGCAAAAAGTAAGACATATGTATGGAGTCAATGAAAAACAATTCCGCAACACTTTCTTTAGAGCAAGTAAAATGGAAGGAATTACTGGTTATAATTTCTTTTGCTTACTTGAATCAAGATTAGATAATGTTGTTTATAGATTAGGATTTGCTACAACAAGAAGACAAGCAAGACAATTAGTTAACCATGGACATATTTTATTAAATGGTGTAAAAACTGATATCCCATCTTGTCATGTAAAAGTTGGAGATGTTATTGAAGTGAAAGAAAAATCTAAATCTTTAGATATTATTAAAGCAGCTTTAGCATCACAAAATCATGTACCAGGATTTGTTGAAGTAGATGCAGATAAAATGGTAGGGAAATTATTAAGATTACCAGAAAGATCTGAATTGAATCAAGAAATTAACGAATCATTAATTGTAGAATACTACAACAGACTTGGATAAAAGAAAAATAAATTTGAGGTATTTGATAATTTTTCAATTATTGAATACCTTTTTTATACTTTAAAATGAAAAAGAACTATTTTCAGTTCTTTTAGAAAATCAACTTATTTGATTTAACTATTATATTATTTTGATAACTATTTAATATTTATTTCTTAATTTTTAAATTGACTATTAAAATAAATATATGTTAATTTTTTTTGGAGTTTTAATGATTTCTTTTTCTTGTTATTAAATTCTTCTTGTGTTATTATCTAGTAAAAATTTAAATTCGCTAATTTCATCAGCAACGGATAGTGTATTATTAGAATATTTCATTTTTTGATATGATTATCAAAGTTAATTCTACATACTCTACAAAAATCTTATTTAAGTCTTTTTTCCCTTTATTCTCACAAGATGTACAATTTCCTATAACGAATCACTTCCTTTTTATATCTAATAATACTTTCATTTTGTATTATTTAATGTTTATTTATACCATACTTTTTATCTTTTATTTTAACCATAGTGAAATAGATAATGGTTATAAAATAAAAATTATAAATAGATATTTATAACAACAATTATTTATTTTTATGTTTTTTGTAATATGATGAACTCAATAATTTTATTTTGTGTCATTTTTTCTTATTAATTGATGAAATCATGATAAAATTATGATAGAATAAAAGACATGAATAGGGGTGGATTAATAGATGGATGATATTATGAACCAATTAAATCAATTAATCAAACAAATAGGAACAAGAAATCTAATCATTGCTACAATTGTTGTTGTAGTTATTGTTATTATATATATTGTTATGAGGGTATTGCGTTTAAAAGTTTATCGTAAACAAATTGTAGAAGTTGAAAATCAAATGAATGCGATAAAATCACTTCCATTACAATATCGTTTAGGTAGGGTTCAAAGTATTTCTAAAAATGTTCCAGATATTGCAGAATTATATGAAGAATACGCTAGTGAATATGAAAGAATAAGTGATTATCAAAAAAATGAATTAGCTATTTTAGTTAATGAAGTTGATGAACAATTATTTTATGGGAAACTTCGTAGAGTATCTAAAAAAATGGCTCAATTAAATGAAATGATTAAATCTTATGAAAAAGATTCTCAAGCATTATTAACAAAAATAGAAAAAATTACTGAAATTGAAAATATTCAAAGAATAGAAATTATTCGTGTGAAAGAGAAATATCGTAAAACAATTGATAATTTTGAAAGTATACGTTTTAATGTTGAAGATTTTGTTCCTCATTTATTAGATGTTTTTAATGAAGTTGATGATTCGTTTGTTAAATTAGAGAATATGATGAATAATCAAAGATTTGAAGAGGCTAAAGAATTTACAACAACAATTGATAAAAAAATTATTTGGCTTGATGAAGTTATTGAAAATATTCCTAGTTATTTAGCAGTTGTTAGACAATATGTTCCTAAAAAGATAGAGAAGATTCAGTTTTTAATCGATCATATGCCAGCTGAACGTTTTTCTTTGAATCAACTTCATGTTGATGAACGTTTCCAAAAAATTAAAGATGATTTGGATGAAATTGTTATTTATATAAAACAGATTCAATTAGATGGTATCTCTGATGATTTAGAAAAATTGGTTAATGATATTGATGAATTGAGTAGTGATTTAGAGAAAGAAAAGGAAGCATTTGATATCTTTAAACAAAAATGGGATGATTGTTATACATATATTACTCAGATTTATGATCAATATAAAGAAGCATTATTAGATTTTAATAAAATTAAAAATTTATATCGAATTGATGAAATAGAAATTGTTATTGATGAGAAATATCAAGATTTTGATATTATTTTAAGAGAGTCTTATGCTTTAGAGGAAGAAATGAAAAAGGGTGAGTTTTCTTATATAAATATGATTCAAAATGTTGAGTCGTTAAAAGAAAAATCGCTTGTTCATCAAGATTATCTCAATGAATTTTTCTCTATTAGAGATCATCTTTATTTGCAAGAACAACGAGCTATCAATGAGTTAGAAAATATCAATATTGTTTTATTGGAAATTAAGTCTGAAATTAAAAATAGACATTTACCTATGATTAATGAATCATATAAAGATTATATCCAAGATTCTTATGATAAAGCAGCACAAATTCAAGCATTTCGTCAAAGTAGACCTGTTGAATTAACAGAATTATCTCAAAAAGTTGATGATGCGAGAGATATTATTTATAAATTATATGATAATGTGCATAATTTAATTGTAACTGCAGAAATGGTTGAAGAAGCGATTGTCTATGGAAATCGTTATCGTTCAACTTTTATGGAAGTCAATACAGAATTAACAAAAGCAGAGGTTTTATTTAGAAATGGTGAATATACAAAGGCATTATCTACTGCTGTTGATATTATTGAAAAGATTAAGCCAGGATCATATGAAGAATTAATAAAAAAATCAAGTAAAAAATAAAAAATCTTCCTCTAAACAGAAGGTACAAAATCGTACAATCTGTATAAGAGGAATTTTTTAAATGAATTATTTTACATAAAATATTTCAATGAAGAGCTAAGTTCAATAAAAAAATGTAGAAATTTTTCATTGAACATGATATATATACATATATTAAGATATGGAGGGAAGATATGATTTATTTAGATTATGTATCAACAACACCATTAAATAATGAAGTTAATAAGATGTATCAATCTTTATTAAATGATTATTTTGCTAATTCTGATTCATTGTATTTATTAGGAATACAAACAAGTAGACTTATGGAGCAATCAAGAAAATTAATTGCTGATATGTTAAAAGTGAAAGCAACAGAAATTATTTTTACAAGTGGTGCAAGTGAATCTAATAATATGGCTATAAAAGGGTGTGCATTTCAATATCAGGGACGTGGAAAACATTTGATTACAACTGCTGTTGAACATTCTAGTGTATATAATACATTTATTCAACTCAGGGATGTTTTTGGTTTTGATGTTGATTTTATTTCAGTTCATAAAGATGGTCACCTTAATTTAGAAGAGTTAGAGTCTAAAATTCGTAAAGATACTATTTTAGTATCAACAATGTATGTGAATAATGAAGTTGGTGTTATTAATCCTATTCGAAAAATAAAAGAAATAATAACAAAATGTAATCCTATAACAAAATACCATGTTGATATGGTTCAAGCATTAGGAAAAATTCCAATAGATTTATCTTTGGTAGATTTAGCAAGCTTTTCTGCTCATAAGATATATGGATTAAAAGGAAGTGGAATTTTATATAAAAAAGATTCAACATCATTAATCCCACTTATTAATGGTGGACAACAAGAAGATGGTATGCGTGGTGGAACTTCAAATACAGCAACTCATACAATGTTTGCAAAAACTTTAAGGTTAGCATTAGAAAATCAAGATAAAAAATATCAACATGTCTTATCTATTCATCAATATGTAAGAAAAGAATTAAGTAAAGAAGATGATATTGTTATAAATACACCATTACATGACTTTTCACCTTATATCCTTAACTTTTCATGTGTTGGTTATAAACCAGAAGTCATATTACATGCTTTAGAAAAAGAAGAATGTTATATATCCACAAAAAGCACTTGTTCTTCACATAAAAATGATGTTTCAAGAACATTATCAGCTATGAAGTTGAATGATGAAGTTGCAAAAAGTGCTATACGTATAAGTTTTTCACATTTAACAACAATAGAAGAAATAGATGAATTTTTATATCATCTTCATCATACTTTGAAAACAATTAAGAAACAGAGGGGATAATATGGAGTGTAATCATATATTAGTTCGTTTTGGAGAACTAACAACAAAAGGTAAAAATAGAAAAACATTTATTCGTAAATTATGTCATAATACAAAGGAAATATTAAAATCATTTGATAAATTAAAATATGAATTATCTTTTGATCGTATGTATATTATATTAAATGGAGAAGATTCAGAGGCTGTTTGTCAAAAACTTCAAACAGTCTTTGGAATATATTCTTTTTCACTTTGTTATAAGGTTGAAAGTGATTTAGAGAAAATAAAAGCAGTTTGTTTAGAAATTATTGAAAAAAATGAAGGATTTACTTTTAAAATTAATACAAAAAGAAATGATAAAGATTATCCATTGCATTCTCATGATATTAATACTGCTATTGCTGGTTATATTTTTCATCATACAACAAAAAATCTAAAAGTTGATGTTCATCATCCTGAAATCTTAATTAAAATTGAATTAAGAAAAGGATATACATATGTTATGGATAATGTTATAAAAGGTGCAGGTGGCTATCCAGTAGGTATAGGAGGAAAAGCGCTTTTAATGTTATCAGGTGGAATTGATTCACCAGTAGCAGGTTATTTAACCTTGAAAAGAGGAGTAGATATTGAATGTATTCATTATGCTTCACCACCATATACAAATGAATTAGCAAGAGAAAAAGTTTTAGATCTTGTGAATGTTTTAAAAGAATACACACATGGGAAAATTATTGTACATATTATTCCATTTACAGAGTTACAGTTAGCTGTTTATGAACATTGTCATGAAAGTTATGCTATGACTGTTATGCGTCGTATGATGTATAGAATAGCTCAAGGGATTGCTAAGAAAAATAATTGTTTGGCAATTGTGAATGGAGAAAGTATTGGACAAGTTGCTTCACAAACATTAGAAAGTATGTCTGTTATTAATGAAGTAATACAAATGCCAGTTTTACGTCCTGTTGCATGTATGGATAAATTAGAAATTATTGATATTGCTCAAAAAATAGGAACATATGATATTTCTATACGTCCTCATGAAGATTGTTGCACTATATTTACTCCAAAACAACCTGCAACAAAACCAAAAAGTTATAAAGCAGAAGCTTTTGAAAAAGAGTGGGATTTTGAAATGATGATTGAAGAATGTGTTCAAAATGCAGATTCTATAGTGATAGATGATACTTATAAAAAATTTGACGAATTATTTTAATTTTTTTGAATAAATATCACACTTTGGCACAAACTAATTGTGTCAGGAGGTGAAAGTTATGAATACAAACTCAAGCAAAAGCAAATTAGTAGTTCCTGGTGCTCAAAATGCTATTGACCAAATGAAATACGAAATTGCTAACGAATTTGGTGTAAATCTTGGACCTGATGCAACTTCTCGTGCTAACGGATCTGTTGGTGGTGAAATCACTAAGAGATTAGTTCAAATGGGACAAAACCAAATCGCTGGTAGAAATAATCAATAAGATAAAAAAGCCCTAATCATAAAAAAATATGACTAGGGTTTTTCTTTTTAAAATTTTTTAGAATAAAACTGAAAAGAAAGAATATAAAGCAATACAAATGAATTGATAATCAATAAACAAATTTTTAAAGTATCTAAGTTGATAAAAACAGAGAGCAATATAATGACATAAACTTCTATTAAAATAATGATTAATGCAAATTTGGTAGCTAATTCACTAATAAGATGATTTCGTTCATCAGAAATCTTAATTCTTGATTCTCGCAATTTTTGTTCATTATTTATTATTTTATAATTTTTAAATAATAAAAGAGCACTTCCTAATATTATTCCAAAACTAGCACCTTCAAGGAATCCTTTCATAAAATCTCTCATATAATTTTTAGTTAAAACCGAGAATATAAAAGTGAATACTCCTAAAATAATAAAACAAATGTATACTATATTATGATTATGTAGAATTTTTTTAAATTCTTGATCAGTAGAAATATTTCTATAACAAAATGGACCTATCATAAATTTTCATCCTCTTCAAAAATAAAAATGTCCTCAATACTCAAATTAAAAAATTGTGCTATTTTATGTGCTAAAACAAGTGAAGCCTTATATTTTCCATTTTCTAAAGAAATAATTGTTTGACGTGTTACTGATAAAGCACTAGCTAATTCTATTTGTGTAATGTTATGTTTTTTTCTTAATTCTTGAATATGTGTTTTCAATTAAAAAACTCCTTCAAATAATGTATAGTTAACTTTACATTGATAGTATAACATAATATTTTTATATAAGTGTTTCAATCATAAAAATGATATTGCTTACAATTTGTTATTGTGTTATTTTGTTTTTTTATGTAAAATAGTTTTATGTATACAAGGAGGATAAAAGTATGACAAAAGTGATGGCGGTTAATGCTGGAAGTTCATCTTTAAAATTCCAATTATTTAATATGCCTAGTGAAGAAGTAATAACTTCAGGTATAGTTGAAAGAATAGGATTAGAAGATGGTATTTTTACGATTAAATATAATGGAGAAAAAAAGACAAAAACTTGTCCAATTCCTGATCATCAAGTTGCTGTTGATATGTTATTAAAGGCACTTGTTGAAGAAGGGGTTGTTAAAGAATTAAATGAGATTAATGCAGTTGGACATCGTATTGTTCATGGTGGAGAATATTTCAATGATAGTGCAGTGGTTGATGATGATGTGATTGCGAAAGTTGAAGAATTATGTGAATTAGCACCTTTACATAATCCTGCACATTTAATTGGTTATCGTGCTTTTAAAGAAGCTTTACCAAATGTAGGACATGTTTTCACATTTGATACTGCTTTCCATCAAACATTAGATGCTGAAAGATATTTATATCCATTACCAATGGAATATTACACAGATTTAAAAGTACGTCGTTATGGAGCACATGGAACAAGTCATAAATATGTTTCAGAGCAAGTTGTTGAAATGTTAGGAAATCCAAAAGAATCAAGAGTTATTGTTTGTCATTTAGGAAATGGAGCAAGTATTTCTGCAGTATTAAATGGGAAATGTATTGATACATCAATGGGATTTACACCATTAGCAGGAGTTATGATGGGAACACGTTGTGGTGATGTTGATCCATCAATCATGCCTTATTTATGTGATAAATTAAAGAAAACACCAAATGAAATTCTTGATATTTATAATAAAAAATCAGGAATGTTAGGTGTTTCTGGAATTTCTTCAGATTCTCGTGATATTGAAGATGCTTTATTCAAAGATGGAAATGAAGAAGCATTAAAAACAAGTTTATTATATGCACGTATTGTTTCTAAGTATATTGGATCTTATTATGCTGAACTAGGTGGTTGTGATGCTATTGCGTTTACTGCTGGAGTTGGTGAAAACGCAGCTTATTTAAGAAGAATTATTATTGATGACATTTCTAAAGCATTTGGAGTCTTCTTAGATGAAGAATTAAATAATATTAGAAGTGGAGAAAATAGAGTTATTTCTCATCAATATTCACAAATTAAAGTCATGGTTATTCCAACAAATGAAGAAGTGATGATTGCTAGGGATACTGTAAGACTATTAGAATTATAAAAAAGGTATTTTGATAGAACTATTAACAATCACTTATTGTTAATAGTTTTTTTATAAAATAAGTATTGTTATTGTTAAAGAACTTGATAAAATATTTAACTCGTTATAATATTGAAATGAGTTATTTTTATATTTTTTGTGAATAATGTAATTGATTTATATAAAGAATATTTAATAATATATAGAAAAATATATGGTTTAAAATAATTCTTGAAACTATATGAGTCTTTTTTATATAAATGTTTAATTTAATTATATTTTTTGATATAATGTAGCAATGAAATGGAGCGTTGAGTGATGTCATTTGAAAGATTAAATGAAATAAAAAAATTATTAAATGAATATAATTATCAATATTATGTTTTAGATAATCCAACAGTTAGTGATCAAGAGTATGATCGTTTGATGCAAGAACTTCAAAGTTTAGAATTAAAGCATCCTGAATGGATAACAGCAGATTCTCCAAGTCAAAGAGTTGGGGGAGAGGTTTTAGATAGTTTTCAAAAAATAACTCATGAAAGAATGATGTTATCTTTAGGAAATATTTTTAATAAAGATGAACTATTGACTTTTGATGAGCGTATACGAGAGATTTATCCTCAAGTAGAATATGTATGTGAATTAAAAATTGATGGATTAGCTGTTTCATTAGTTTATGCTGATGGTCGTTTAGAGTATGGAGCAACTCGTGGAGATGGAACAATTGGAGAAGATATTACCCACAATGTTAAGACTATTAAATCTATTCCATTAACTATTGATTATGATGGTGATTTTGAGGTGCGTGGAGAAATCTTTATGCCTAAAAAATCATTTAATGAATTAAATGAACAAAGAAAAGAAGCAGGGGAAACATTATTTGCTAATCCACGTAATGCTGCTGCTGGGAGTATAAGACAACTTGATTCAGCAGTTGCAGCTAGAAGAAAATTAGATGCTTTTTTATATATGGTTCCAACAGCAACTGAAGTTGGCTGTACAACACATAAAGAAGCTCTTGAATATATTCAATTATTAGGTTTTAAAGTTAACCCTATGACAAGGGTTTGTTCTTCAATTCAAGGAGTTTGGGAATTTATTCAAGAAATGACTCAAAAACGTCCTACATTTCCATATGAAATTGATGGAATTGTTATTAAGGTTAATCGTATAGATTGGCAGGAACGTTTAGGATATACTGCAAAAGTTCCAAAATGGGCTATTGCCTATAAATTTCCTGCTGAAGAAGTAACCACAAAATTAAAAGATATTATTTTTACAATAGGTAGAACAGGGCAAATTACACCTAATGCTGTTTTAGAGCCTGTAAGAGTTGCAGGAAGTACAGTTCAACGTGCTACACTTCATAACGAAGATAATGTTAAACATAAAGATATTAGAGTTGGTGATTATGTTGTTATTCGTAAAGCTGGTGATGTTATTCCAGAAGTTGTATGTTCATTAAAAGAAAGACGAAATGGAACTGAAAAGAAATTTGAAATGATAAAAGAATGTCCTTATTGTGGAACACCTTTAATAAGAAAGGATAATGAGGCTGCTTATTATTGTCAGAATAGTGAGTGTGATTCAAAAAAAATAGAACAAATTATTCATTTTGCATCAAGAGATGCTATGAATATTGAAGGTTTAGGTGAAAGAATTATTGAACAATTTTATAATTTAGACTTTATAAAATGTATTGAAGATATTTATATATTAAGTACACATAAACAAGCTATTATGGAAATAGAAGGATTTGGTGAAAAATCAATGGATAATTTAATTGAGGCTATTGAAAGAAGTAAGAAGAATTCTATGGAAAAATTATTGTTTGGACTTGGTATTAAAGGTATTGGAGCAAAGATGGCAGATAATCTATCTAAAGTATTTAAGAATATGGATGCTTTATTAGAAGCGACAGATGAGCAATTATTGAGCATTAAAGATGTTGGAGAAACAATTGTTCAATCGATTAATCGTTTTAGAAATAATTCTAACAGTATGGAATTATTAGAGAATTTAAAGAATATAGGTTTAAATATGGATTATTTAAAAGAAACTTCACTGCTTCAAGAGAGTATTTTTAATGGAAAAACAGTATGTGTAACAGGAACATTAGAATTAATGACAAGAAAGCAAATAAAAGAATATTTAGCAAGATTAGGAGCAAATGTAACAGGCAGTGTTTCTAAAAAAACAGATTATTTGATATGTGGCAAAGATGCAGGTAGTAAATTAGAAAAGGCTAATCAATTAGGAGTTATTGTTTTAACAGAAGCGGAATTTAAAGAGGAGGTTCATTTATGAAAAAAATAGGAATCTTATGTTTGGTTTTGTTTTTATTAGTTGGTTGTATGGGAAAGCAAGAAGGAGTACAAGAAGAAGCTGGCCAAGCGGCCCCATCCCTCCGTGTCCTACGAGATCGCCGAGGAGCTGGGCAGGCGCTGCGGCCTGGAGGTGCGGGTCACGGTGCCCGGCCACACCCAGCGGGGCGGCAGTCCCTGCCCCTATGACCGGGTGTTCGCCAGCCGCCTGGGCAGCGAGGCCGGGGAAATGATCATGCGGGGCGAGTACGGCTTCATGGTGGGCTACAAGAACCGGGAGATCGTGAAGGTCCCCCTGGAGGACGTGGCCGGAAAGCTGAAGATGGTAGACCCCGATTCCTCCATCGTCAAGGAGGCCCGGCTCCTGGGCATCAGCTTCGGCGACTGACCTGCAAATATGGACAGGCCCCGAGGCGGATGCCCCGGGGCCGTGTTCGTCCGGAGGGAGGTGTCCCAAAGAAGGGCGGGAAGTTTCGCCCGTTTTCCTGGCAGGGGCAAATGGGCTCCCTAAGAATCTGTTTCGCCTTCCAGCCCCTTTTGCAGACGTTTCAGATGCTTTTGATTTTTCTGTATCCCCGCTATTTTATTATAGATAGAATTTATCTAAAATGCAATAGACAATTTCCATCTACCGTATTCTCTTCATGGGTGATAAGTAAGATGGAAACACGAATCAAAGACCTCCGTGTGGATGGGGACTTGACCCAGGCGCAAGTGGCAAAGGCGATCGGAATCACACAGCGGAAATACAGCTACCTGGAGACGGGGGCCCAGCAGTGGCCGGACGAACTGCTGACGCGTCTCGCCGCGTTTTATCAGACCAGCGTGGATTACCTTCTGGGCCTCACGGATGAGGAGCGGCCCTACCCAAGGGGAAAAAAGCGGCTCGGGCTTTGATTTACGGCTCCTCCCCCGATTCATAAAATATTTACACCAACCGCGCAACTTTTACTTGCGAAACGGCGGCATATCGAGTATACTAGGGGAAGTTGGCCGCAGACAGGGCCCCCCTGTGCGGCAAATACAACATGATACCGCTGTTCCCGCGGGGCGGGAGGAGCAGAAAATTTGGGAAGGAATGAACGAACCTATGAGCGCATCAAGAGAAAAGAAAAAGCGTCAGGAGCTGACCCCCGGCAGTACTGTGGACCCCAAGGCCGCCCGCGAGGCCGAAGCCAGAGCCGACGCACGCAAGACCAACATCCTCTACGGCACCTTGGGCGTCCTTTTCGTGGCCCTGGCAGTCTTCCTGGTGGTCTACAACTCCGGCATTCTGGAGCGGAACAAGACCGCCGTCACCATCGGCGGCGAGAGCTACAGTGTGGCCCAGGCCTCCTACTATTACCACAGCGCCTATCAGAACTTTATCAATAGTCAGAACGGCTACTACGCCATGGCTTTCGGGATGCTGGACACCAACACCCCCCTCAAGGACCAGAGCTATGACGACACCCAGACCTGGGACGACTACTTCAAGAGCGTAGCCGTGGAGAACATGCAGTTTGTCCACGCCGCCAAGAAGGCCGCTCAGGAGGCGGGCGTCACCTTGGGCGAGGAGGAGATGGAGGCATTCAACAACACCGTGGACAGCCTCAAGGAGTCCGCCAAGTCCAACGGCTACGGCTATAAGGCCTACGTGGGCGCCGTGTACGGCTCCACCGTCACCCCCTCCATCTATGAGGACTGCCTGAAGGACTACCTGCTGGCCAACAAGTTCGCCACCGACCATTACGCTGAGCTCTCTTACACCGACGACGAGATCGGGACGTACTACAGCGAGAACAAGAACAGCTATGACCTTGTGGACGGCATCCTCGTCACCCTCTCCGGCACCCCGGAGGCCAAGACCGACGCCGACGGCAACGCCGTCGCCGCTACCGACGAGGAGAAGGCCGAGGCTATGAAGCAGGCCAAGGAGACCGCTGAGGAAATCCTCGCGGCCTACAAGGACGGCAAGGACATCGAGCCCATGGCCACCGAGGCCGAAGCTGGGTACTCCGAGAGCGCGGAGATGACCTATACCGACAGCCTCTACGGCAACTGGTTCTTCGGCGAGAGCCGCAAGGCCGGGGACGCCGAGGTGCTGGAGAACGAGTCCGGCAGCAGCTACTATGTTGTCATCTTCAACGGCCGGGAGCGGGACGAGGCCCTGGAGTACAATGTCCGCCACGTCCTCGTCAGCGCCGAGAGCCTGGAGCTGGGCGAGGGCGAGGAGGCCACCGAGGAGCTGCTCACCGCTAAGGCCCAGGAGATTCTGGACACCTGGGACGGCACCGAGGAGGGCTTCGCCAAGCTGGCGGAGGAAAACTCCAAGGACCCCGGCAGCGTGGACAACGGCGGCCTCTATGAGGACGTGCCCAAGGGCCGCATGGTCGCCGCCTTCCAGGACTGGTGCTATGAGGACGGCCGCAAGAGCGGCGACACCGGCATCGTCTACAACGCCGGCACCGGCGCGCATATCATGTACTTTGTTGGCTACGGCGACACCCCCTATTGGCACTACGCCTGCGAGAGCGCCCTGAAGGAGGAGGCTTACAACGCCTGGTACACCGAGATGAGCGAGAGCGCTCCCGCCGAGGTGGACGAGAGCGGAATGTCCGCCATCTAATCCCCCAGACTGCGCACATGGCCCCGGAGGTCCCCCTCCGGGGCTTCCTTTCGCCAAAAATTGGAATGGAGATATTGCACAAATTTGGCTTTGGCATATTGAAGTGGAGCCGGTTTTGTGGTAGGGTAGTCTATGTGAAAAAGGGCCCCAGCGGGCCCCGCCCGAGAAGGGATGAGAGGAGTTTCTTGCTATGAAAAGAAGGTTTTTATCAGCTCTGCTGGCGCTGTGCCTGATGCTGTCGCTGATGCCAACGGCGTGGGCGAGCGGGGGAACGGCGGACCCGCCTACCAACGGGAGCTGCGGGGCTAATGTGGAGTGGATTTTGGGCGACGACGGGAAATTGACCATATTTGCTACATCTGGTACAGGCGAAATGGCCCCCCCAAACCCCAGCTGGAGCGGCAGTGCATCGAAAATCACAGCGATTGAAATTCTCAGCGGAGTGACCAGCATCCATGACAGTGCTTTTTCCGCCCTGTCCAATCTGACACAGATTACGATTCCAAGTTCGGTTGTGACAGTGGGCAAATCGCCTCTGGTGGGGTGTTCCAAGCTGACCAATATCTATTTCAACGGAACAACAGCGCAGTGGGATGCCATTAAAACCCAAGTGATGGATAATCTTTCTGGTAACATCTCAGTCCGGGTGCAGGAAGAGGAAACCCGGACCTCCGGTACCTGCGGGGACGGGACAAATTGGACGTTTGCCGATGGTACGCTTTCCATCTACGGCTCTGGCGTAATTGACATCACGAAGGGCGATTCTTGGCAGCACCTGAGAGGACAAATCGAGCATATCCAGATCGACGCCGGCGTGAAGGGGATTGGTGCCGGTGCCTTCGCCGGATTTACAGTGTTGGTGGACATCATGATCCCGGATACCGTGAAAGAGGCGGGCAGCGGTGCTTTCAGCAACTGTCCCAAATTGGAAACCGTCTACTACACGGGCTCTTCTCAGGAGTGGAATCAGATTACCGGAGACGGGATGGCGATTTTCCCCAACAGCGGCATTAAGGTTATCACAGATTACAAGCCCCTTGTGATTACGTTCACACCCGGCAAAGGTTCGATCAATGGCAGCGGCGGAAATGTGACGCGGGAGACCTTGGCGGGCAGTCCATTGGTTCTGATTGAGAAGCCGAAGCGTTTTCTGCCTGAAAAAAATAACGATGGGTCAGAGAAGGCGTTTGCGGGTTGGCTCATCGGCGATGTGGTCTATCCCGTCGGATATGCTTATGCCTTTACGGAGAACACCACCGTTGAAGCGTGGTGGGATATACCGACCACGGCCAAGTACACCATCACTAACGACAACGTCTATGACGGCGTTCGGATCACAGATGAACCCCCAACGACGTTGGCAGAGTATTCGCGCTCTGACCAGAAACAAGCTATACGGGTACCGACACCGCATAAGGACGGATATATCTTCCTCGGCTGGACCAGCCCCCGGGATAAAACGCTCCGGCAGGAACTCATCATCCCCGCAGGAGAGACAGGAGATCTCACCTACACGGCGAACTGGGAGGGCGCAGCGAAGAACATCTTGGTCTTTGATGACAAGGACGATATCTACCGTGAGGTAGATATCAAAGTCGCGCCTAAGAAACAGACGGTCACAGTGGAGGTTCCTGTTGCGGATGGCATGACCTGGAAGATCGAAAGCTATACCGAATATGATCCAGAAAGTCCTCCTGGTCCCTTGGACGCTGTATACGTGACACAGCCCACACCGGATCAACCTGGAACGGCAACCGTATATATCCCGGCTGACCATTTAAGTGACATTTTGCTCTATGGCGAGTTTGAGCCCAACACCTACGACATCATCTGGGATGCCAACGGCGGTGTCTGGGGGAGTAACGGAGAGGAAACACAGACCGATGAAGATGCTTATACGTTCGATGCAGATACAGATGATGCTTCTGTAAAGGTCCCAGATCCCCTCCCCACTCGCACTGGCTATGACCTTGACGGTTGGACCTGTGATAATGATAAGGTGAGCATCGAGCGGGATGATACCGATCAAAAGTACATTATCACCATCGGTGCTGGGACCTTTGGCGACCTGACAATTTCCGCTCAATGGAAAGTCCATGAATATAAAGTCGTCTGGAATGGAGGCGGCGGTATCTGGGAGCAAGACGCTGACGGAAACGACATCACAGAAAAAGAAGACCTGTACACCATTGAGTCCGAGCCCCTAACCCAGACGCCTCCTACCCGTGAGGGCTGGACCTTCACAGGCTGGACGGGCGAACTGACCAAAGAAGATGGCACTAAGGTTGAGATTGTCAGTTCCGAGGAGGATCCCAACACAGTCCCCCTGCCTGAGGACTTGGTGGATTGCTTGGGCGATCTGGAGCTGACCGCCCAATGGAAAAAAGAATACACGATCAAATTTAACCCCGGCGATGGCGGTACCGGCGAGATGGCGGACGACAAGGCTCTGGAGGGTGACGAGTATCCCCTCCCGGACTGCGGTTTTACTCCCCCGGCATCCAAGCAGTTCGCGGGATGGGAGATCGACGGGACGAAATATCCGCTCTTTGCGGAGGATACAACAGACCCTGATAATCCTACCACTAAGCGCAATACTTATCAGATTCCGCCTTACATCAGCGGTAATGCTGAGATCACCCTCACAGCTCTATGGGAAGATATCAAATACACCGTAACATACGTAGCTGACAACGGCACAGAGGAGCCAAATCACACGGTACCCGTTGTTCATGGACAGGAACACACCCTGCTTGCGCCGTCAGACTGCGGCTTCACGACCCCCGAGGGCAAAAAGTTCCTCCACTGGAAGGTGGAGGGGCAAACCCGGAAATATCAGCCCGGCGACAAACTCCCAAACACGCTGGGGAACCTCAATGTCACGGCTGTGTGGGGAGAAGAGGCGCATACCGTCACCTTT
>OFGE01001531.1_pt1 | contig 19825 bp, 25 predicted proteins | sample 1521681 | NCBI WGS metagenome assembly OFGE01 (sample SAMEA3504093, study PRJEB24116) | mouse gut metagenome | biome: mouse gut; feature: mouse-associated habitat; material: faeces | place: Denmark | collected 2011
TTGATATTTATACCAAACAAAAACTTTCATCCCTAAAAGTTCTTTAATATCCTCTATACATAAATGTTTTGCAGTTGATTTTGAAACAAGAATTTCATTATTCTGTAAAGGCATTCTCCCACACATCAAAAGTAAATTTTGATAAGGAGCAGTATCATCACCTATAAACAATGTTTGTGATTCTTGATATCTTCCACCTTTAAAACTAATCCCTAACTGTTCATAATCATCTAAAAACAATTGTATTCTCTCTACTTCATGATGACCTTTTAACATTTCAATAAAGCTATCATTTAATGACTGATGAACACTTTGAACACTAATACTACAAGGTGGAACAAGCGAATAAATATATTGATGAATTTGTCTTTCAAAATTTTGGCTCATTGTTAATGTTATAAGAACACAAATGAGTGCCAATGCAAAACCAATAATCATTTGAAAAGTTCTTCGTTTATAAGAAAACAAAGAATGTAATGATAAACACAAATAAGGAAATGTCTTTCTTTTCTTTTTGTTTGGAGGAAAAATAATAGGTAAAGAATCATTCAATTGTATATGATTAATAATTTTACCATCTTTCATTTCATAAATCTGATCACAATATTCTTCAATTAAAGTTAATTCATGTGAAACAATAACAACCAATCTTTGTTTAGACTGATCTTTCAATAATTGCATTATTTTTCTAGTATTTTGTAAATCCAAAGAACTAGTAGGCTCATCACATAATAAAATACGTTTATGATAACAAGCTCTCAAAAATGCTACTCTTTGTCGCTGACCTAAAGATAAATAAGAAATCTTTAATTTTTTAAAGTCTAATATATTTGAATTTTTAGATTGGAATTTTTCTTTGTGGAAATATTGTGGTAATCTTATATTTTCCATTATAGAAAGCCACATAATTAAATGTAATTGTTGAAATATAAAACTTACATGTTTTTTACAATATCTTGTTAATTTTCTTTTAACAGATTGACCTTCAAACAACAAATCTCCTGAAAAATCCTTATCTATTCCTCCCATAATATTTAACAGTGTACTTTTACCACAACCTGATGGACCTACAATACCAATCAAACCAGTATCAGGTAATTTCATTGAAATATCCTTTAATACATTTTGATAATTATATTTCTTTTGAATATGTACAAGTTCTAACATACTCTACTCCTCTCTTAAAACAGCAATCATATCTGTTTTCATCATCTTTTTCATTGGCATAATTGTTCCTAATATAATCATCATGATATAAACAATAAAAATAAAGAAATAAATATCATAAGAATGAAACCATATCTTTTGTAACTGTAAAGTAAAATGAAAATGTGATTGCAAATTATAAACATACTTAAAAAAGTAATATACAAGTGTTGATATAACACATCCTCCAACTGTTATAATCATACCCAATATAATAGATTCCAATAATGACAATATAATCAATCTATATGATTCCATTCCTAACGACATTAAATAAGCTACATCATGTTTTCTTTCATAATAAAGAATAGATTCAACAATTCCTATTAATAGTAACGAAATCAATAAACTCATCCCAATAAAAACATAAGCAACTATTTGTGTTAAAAAAAGTATCGATTGATAATTCTCTATTCTCTCTAAAACTTCACTATAAACATTAAATTTTTTTGATAATAATTGATATAATTTTTTAATATCTTGGCTTTCTAACACCAAAGAATAATCATCTTTTAAAAAAGGAATTTTTTCTTGTAATAACGAAGAACAATATATATTTTTTTCTTCAAACAAAGAAGGATACAGCACACCAACTATTTTTAAATCTATTTCTAAATCATCATAAATTATCTTTAAATCATTTGTTTTTAAAGAAGAATAAAGAGATTGACTTACCAATATTTCATTATCTTGAGAAGGAAATCTGCCTTTTTGTAATTGTATATGTTTTGTTTCTTGAGGTAAAAAAGATAACGAAGCATTAATTGATTGATTATGTGAATAAATATGCAATTGATCAAGATGGTAATAATATTGAGTATAAGTATTTTTAAATTGAAGAATTTTTTTAAATGGTTTTTTATCCTTATTTTCTATAATTAATACATGACTCATAACAGAATGGATTTCATCTTTGTTAATAGCCTCCTTAATGCCATTAATTGTTGTTGTCATCAAGAAAAAGGCTAGAATTAAAATCCATTGAAATAAAAAAAGAAAAAATAATTTTCTTCTTTGAAAAAATAATTGTCTTAATGAATAACATAATAAAGAATGATAAACTTTCTTTTCTTTATTTATATATTGATTATCACTTTTAAAAACTTCCCCATAAAGTTGTCCATTTTCAAGTGTTAAAACACTATCACAATACATATTTAATAATTTAGGATGATGAGAAACAATAATAACCAATCTCGTTTTTGAAACATGTTTTAAAATCGTCATAACTTCATTTGCTTGCATTTCGTGCAATGCACCTGTTGGTTAATATGACTTAGTAAAACAATTTATTTTGAATAAATGTGTAACATATTGTATAGTTATATTAACATAAAAAATAAGGGGGATATATTAAAATGAAGAAAATATTTATTAAATTATGTATGTACTTTTGTCTATTTATGCTTCTTGGTAGTTTATTTACAATACCTCAAATGATTTCAGTTTCAAAATCAAGTGCTCAAACAATAGCAATCTTTGTACCTCTTTTTATTTTTGGTTTTGGTGATTTGGATGCTGTCCCTGTGCCCTTTAGTGAGTCTGGCTAAGGGTTTATCTATCTTGGGATAGCATTTGAAATGTATATAAAGAAAATGTCTAATAAAAAAAGAAAGTAAAAAAAGATACCTTAATCAATCATCAAGCTAATCAAACTATATTTGACAATAGAAATGAAGAAGTTAGCCCAACAATAGAAACAACAGATTATGACAAGTCTTTAGAAAGATTTATTCAACATAAAATAGAAAATGATCAAAAGATAATAGATGAAACTTTAGATTTAATAAATAATTCTAAAAATATTGAAACTGTTTTAAGTAGGATTCAATTTGGATATGACAAAGGATTTATAAACTCTAAAGATGATTTTCAAATAAATGGTATCAAAAGATGTTATCAAATATTACTTGATAAACCAACACCAAAAAACAAAACTAAAAGTATTGAAAAATACATAACGCAAGTCAATGAACACAAAAATGAATTTTCTTCACAAGTTAATCAGTTTTTAGAAACATTTATCCAGTCTCAAGAAAACCTCATCAAGGTTGAAATTAAGCATAATTTACCAGATTTACCATTTGATGAAGAATATTTGAACACTATATTAGAAGATGGAAAAACAATAAGAGAACATATGCAAGAAGATTTTAAAAATGCATTAAATAATATAGAAGATGACACAGATTTAGATGAAGAGGATGAGTACATAGAATTATTTTTACAATTAAACGCAGATGATTATGTGAAAAAACTTGAAAACAAGATGATCATTAACCTAGAAAAAGAATTATTACATCCTGATCAGGTAATCAAGATATATGAAAATGGTATTGCGGCTTATTATGAATTAAAAAAATATTGCTTTTCTTTTGGAAAATATGGCAAAAAATATTTCCAAGAAATGTGGCAACATTTACATAATTCAAAAGAAAAAGACTTTGATTTTGTTGATTCTTTAAAAAGTTATTTAGAAGATTATAAAAATAATTATGATAAATATTTAAAAGAATATAACAAAACCGCTGAATTATTAAAACGAGTATCAAATCCATTAGAAGAAAACATTAAAAGACATTATGATCCTGATGCTTGGTATATTCGAATTGGTAATAGAGTAAATATCTATGCAAATGATACAAACACATACATATCTTTAGCAGGACAAAAATGTATAGAATTTGAAGAAACACTATTAGAATATGCAAATGATTTTAAAGATTCATTATGTCCTTATTGTAAAGAAAAAATAGAATTACCTAAACAAAGAAAAAATTGTCCTTTATGCAAAAGAAAAATATACATTGTAGGTGGTGGTATTAAACAAGGAATGATGGCACTCAAAGAAGAAGATAAAATTAAGTTATATCAATTAAGAAAAGATTTTAAAATAGATAAAAAATACAATCCTAATTATGGACATGGTATTGTTGTTGAAGATAGTACAAATATAATTGAAAACACAAAAAAAGAACCCTAACCAATTAAGGCTAGGGTTTTTAATCATTTTTTAATACTCTTTGCTTTTGCTAAAGATTTAGCTCCAAAGATACCATCTATTGTTAATCCTGTTGCTCTTTGGAATGCTTTAACCGCTTTTTCTGTATCAGAGCCAAATAAACCATCAATTTTCAATCCATAATTCCCATACCAATTCAAAAACTTTTGTAAATTCTTAACTTCATTTCCTTTAGAGCCTTTTTTTAAAGTTCCTTTTGGGAATGTGCCTGTGTATGCTTTTTTCTTTTCTTCTACTGCTTTATTTGTAATACCCTTAACAATAGCTCTTGCCATTTTATCAGCACTATATAAAGTTGTATCGTCTTTATCATCAACAAAACAGCATTCTATTAACATAGCTGGAGATTTTGTTTTTCTTAAGAAGTATAATGTCAAACTTCTCTTTACACCTCTGTTTTTGAATCCTAAAGAAGCAATAGCAGTAACTGTTCTTTGTGCATAACTTTTAGCTTTGTTAGATAGACTATAAATATAAATTTCTGTACCAGTTGTTTTCTTGTTTCCTTTTTTATCTTTTGCTCCACTGTTAAAATGAATAGAAACATCTAAATCAACCTTATGTGCATTACATTTAGCAACAATCTTTTTAAGTACATCATTTTGTGATGTTCCATTTGAAACGGTACAATCATAAACTGTATGTCCTAGTTGTTTTAAATATTTGATAACCAAATCTTTAACTTTTCTAGCTTCTGTACTTTCTTTAATCAATCCTACTGCTCCACAAGCAATCTTCCCATCAGGATTATGTCCTGCGTGTACATTTATTTTCATTTTGATTTCCTCCTAACACTTGATACATTTGTTTTCCCATTTCTTATATGCATCAAAATATAATTCGTTCTTATCCCCGTTGTACGTAACCTCGTAGTACATACCATCAAACAAAGTTGTAGATAATAGTGCTTTATTGTTTTGTAATGCTTTACAACACCAAACCATAAACACATTATCTGTTGTAATTTCTTTATGATCCGATTTATCTAATTGTTCATTTGTATATTTAACAACTTCTTTTTTACATAATTCAACAAATTCTTTTTCATTCATTTTCTTTTCCTCCTATTCAAAGAGTAGCCTTTCAACTACTCTTGCTCCTCTTTATTTTCTACATCTACAGTTGACTCTATCTTTTTTCTAATAAATCTTAATACTGGTGCTAGTAATGGTATCTCAACACCTATCTTTTCACAGTTCTCTGTAATACTGATCAATTCATTAATAACCAGCCATGAAGCAATGATAGCACTGAATAATAGTGGTAATACCATATCAATATGCAGTGTTGATGTGACATAGCTAATCATACAGTCAATACCAAATCCAACAAATATCAGTACATACATTGTTACTTTCTTGACAATGCCTTTAAAAGAAATATCACTTGTAATTTTGATACCCACTACTTTTGAAGCTGCTATTCCTGTAAAATAATCTATTAAATTACATGGAACCAATAAAGCTAAAGGAATTGCTAATATTCCAAAGAAACTAAAAAAAGCCCCTATAACAGAGCTTGCTAACCATTCAATTTTTTTCATTTTTTATTTATCCTCCTGTTTTTTATTAAAAAAAGCACTCTATGAGTGCATGTGAATTGAATTAATATATCTCTGCGTCTACTTCCATGTTTTTAATGTAGCACATTGTAGCACCTACTGCTTCAGTCAGTTGTATGTATGTTATACCATTTGTATTAACGACGGCACTATCTTGTCTAGCATCTAATTTAGATGCAGAATTAGCATAAGAATAGAATCCATCACTTGTGATTTTGGGAATAACTCTTTTTTTCACCTTGAATCCCATCAAAGGAGTTACGATTTTGCTAGTTTCTGTTGGAATAATACATAACATACTGTGTAGAAAGTTTTCATAAGTTCTTTGACATAATTGTACTTCCTCTCCACGTAAACGGGGAATAAATGGTGTTGCTACTTCTCCATACTCCATTTTCGCCCACTTAATATCTACATAGTCATCAGACGTTATTGTCTGACCTGTTTCTGTATTGTTACGCATATAATACATAAAAGTTAAATAGTCACCATCGAAATCATCTGGTATTTTAGCGGTAATGCTGTATGTTCCTGCTTTGTCTATTAGCATACTGCAAATAGACATATCAGGTAAACAACCATACTCTTCGTATCCATAAAACAAACCCAGTTCTATGTATCCTGTAATTTCTTTTATTTCTGTTGATAAAGTTACAATTTTACTCGCATAACTTTTAGGAAACTCTAACGGTTGTCCAAACTTTACATCTTGTGCCATAACAGTATTTCCGATAGAGAATCTAATACAACCGTCAAGAATTTCAACACCTGAAGCTTCACACTTTTTAATCCATCTGTCAATTGTGTACCCTGGTTTAGTAAGAGTTGATCCTGTCCCCAATCGGCCATATCTATTTAAATTTCTTTGATTAACAGGATTTGAAAAATCGCCATTAATCAAGATATTAGAATTTGGTATATCCTTTAACTCTGTTTTTACATTTCCTAATTCATCTATCTGTTTTTGTAAATCTTGTATATCTACAACTGTTGCGTTATTACCGCTTATTTCAATATTTACATTATCTGTATTACCAACAGCCAATGTGATATTGAATATTGATGATGAAAAACTAATCCCTGTATACGGTGGCATCCATCCTGCAACTTTTGCAATCATAACTGCATAAAGTATTTCTCCTTCATCTGGATCATTAGCATAAATTCCAACAGTATTCATAAAATACCCTTCTGTTAGTGTTTCATTGCTAATTGATGCCTTTAATTGAATTGTATTATCATTAACTCTTAATATTTTTTCAATAGCAACTGTCTGTTTGATATTATCAATATGAGTTAACGATTCAATCTGATCATCTTCATAAACAGAATCAGAAATACTCAACTTTGTTAATTTCATAGACTTACCTTCAATTAATTTTGAAATTAAAGACTTACCTTTATCTGTAATTACTATTTGTTTAAATTCTGCCATTTCATTTTTTCCTTTCTATGTTTTTGAACTACAATTAAATTCTTCAACTATATTAACTGCACCTGAGAAAACTTTTTTTCCTTTTGCTTTACATATAATATTATTTTTAATAACAACAACCAGATTGCATGGAATAATAGAATCAATAACTCTTTCTAATTCTGTTACTTCGCCTATTTCACTAAGATATGTATGTATTTCTAAACGATAGTTTTTAAAATCTTCAATAATATCATAATTTTCTTTACCACAAATTACATCAAGTTTTGATTTTAGAAAATCAAAAGTATAGACTTCATGTTCATTCCACTTTGACAGAACTTTCATTCTTCTGTTTTCAATAGATTCATTAGACTGACTATATATATTAAGCATCTTTTCAAATCTTTTTAACCCTTCATCATCTAACGAAAATATGAACTGGTTTTGTTCGATTTTATTTAAGTCTATAAAAATATTTTGAAATTCTACATCCTCTGTATACATCAACAATTTATATTGTAAATATTCCTGAAGAAATGGTGGAAGATATTCAATAATACTAATATCATTCATTATACACGCCTTCTAAAACAGGTATCATATGACTTGGAATAACAAGATTTTGTTCTAGTCCATTTATCTTTGTTCCTGAAATATCTACAATACCATTTATTGATAATATTCTTGTTTCTATCTGTGTAATTCGCACAATGGTTTCATTTGTATTTGCCCAATTCATTCTAAGTGATAAAAAATAATCATTTAAGATGTTTTCAATACTTTCTTTTACTCGTTCAAAATCATAGCCATCTTCAAAAGTAATTCTTAAAGAAATGGAAATATTCATTTCTTCAGCAGATTCAACAGTAACAATATGTCCAATTGGAGCAAGACCTGTACCAATACCTCCAGGTAATGGATCTATGATATTTTTTACTGTTTGAATAAGTTCATCTGTTGCTTTTTCAAAATTTGAATTAATAATTGTAAGCAATACAGTTCCTCCACCATCCCAAAGTGGAGTAACTTTTGTAGCTCCAACACCATCTATTGCATTTGTTTTTTCAACATAATCTTTTTTATTACCACCAAAGGCTTGAGAATCAAAAGAAGAAAAATATCTTTCTCTTAATACTTCTGTATCTTCTTCATCTTCTCCTGGTATTAATAATCTAGTTAATTTCGCTGTTTCTAATCCCTCTATATAATCAATAGGGATTAATGTTCCAAAACGAGAATTTCCAACAATTCCAGGTGTTTCACATTCTAATTTGAATAGAAAATCACTTATCTTTTCAATAACGGTGTAGTTCAAATCATCTAATGAAAACCTCGCACCAATAGGAACATCTACATTAAATGTTCCCTCTAATATTGATGGTGTTTCCTCTTTGGGGGTTATTCCTCTCTCTGCACATCTTTTCACAAGTGCCTCCCTAGAAGCTGTATCAGCAAATGATTCATCATAAATTCTTTTCATTTCAATATAAACTTCCATCAACTCATAAGCAGCTGGTGCAACTGCATTATAAATAATAGAACCTTCTCTTATATCTATATTAGAATTTTGTTCAACAACCCTGTCTAACATTCTTTCAATCAAAATTTCAAAACTAATATCATCAAACATCAATATCAACCTCACTTTCAAATTTTCCAAAAATTGTATAAACATAAAAGGTAGCATGAACATTTCCTCCTACTACCTCAAATTCAAACTCATCAACATCTTCGATTCTATCATCATATGTCAAACATTCTGTGATTCTCCTTTTCAATTCAGACAGTACATAAGGTATTGGTTCTCCTATCAACTCATCAAACTCAACACCAAAATCATCAGAATATATTTCATAATCCATTCTTTCTACATTCAGCATAATATAAACTGCTTGTTTTATTGCTTCTAAATCATCAATTGTACCTACAATTTGCTTTTTTTCTATATTCATACAATATGTAAAATTTGAAATTTCTTCTATCTCAATTTCATCTTGTAAAATACTATCTTCATTTTCTGGCAACATATCAATCACACCCTATCTAGGACAATGAACTTCTGTCCTCCTTGCATTCTTATAAGAATAACTTTTTCATTTCTTTTAAGAGAATTATCAATAATAACTTTTTGATCATTGATTTTTGTTTCATGTAACTTAACTGCATTTGTAAGAATTAAAAATTCTTCTGTAAGTTCTATTTTTTGCTCTATATTGATTGTTAATGGATTCTCTTTTACAACTACACCAAAAGAAAAAGCAACAGGTTTACTTGTTTCTACTGCTTCAATTGCTGCTTTTTTTATCAGTTCTATAAAATTAGCCATCAAATATCCCATTCCCTTTCAATGTTAAATCCATACTGTGATGATTGGCGTTAAATTTGTGTGTAACCTTTTCGACAAGCATATAATGACTAATTTTAGTATCATCTAAATCAAGTCTAATAACAACCTGTGTTCCAGCACGTACCCTCAAATCACCAAAAACACCATTAATTTTTAATGACTTTGTTTTTTGGTTATAGAGTTTTAAAAGAGCGTTCGCCTTTGCTGATGCATTTACTTTTTCATCAACTGTATCATAATATTGAAGAATCCCCCACTTATTCATATTGGCACTACTTTGTGCAATATAGACATCACGTTTACCTGTTTTTTCATTTTCTCTTACAAGTTTAATTTTGTTGTAAGTTTCCCCATCAATAGATGAAGAATAATCAAATGATTCAGCTGTTTCTTCATCAACAATCAATCCAACTTTCATATTTGAAATATTAGATAATCTCAACTTACCAAAATCATCATATAATACATATATTTTCCCAGTATTTGTAAGAGTATCATCAAGAGCATTTTGTATAATATCAAACAATGTTTGATTATCCTCAATCTTTGATTTTATCTTGAATTTTGAATTATCGAGTTTTCCTATGTTTAATCTAAAATTCTTTGCAATCATTTTTATTAATTCAGTTGCTGTTTTATTTTTATACACATAGGTATCTTTGTTTTTCAGATAACGCAACTGATCATATGCAATAACTTTGATATTCTTATCTTTGTCATATGTTTTTTTGAATACAAAACCAAAAAACACTCTTGTGTTATTGACTTTAAAACTAACAGATGCCCCTTCTTCAAAATACAAATATTTATCCTTCAAAACAGTAAATTCAAGTTTACCAGGAGTTCCCTTACGTTCTAATGCCCAAGTAATATCATCTTTGAGAATAGGTTCATAAATTTTGTTCGACCACTGTATATATAATAAACATTCCATATCAAACAACCTTTATAGAACTTTCAGTAACCCAACCAAGCCAGCCACCGTTTGGTGTTGTAACATGATAAGGGCATTTTCTACCTTTCTTTATAAAATTTATCTTTCCTTTATAGTTTGTTTTCTTTTGTCCTGCTCCCTTGCCATAACTGTCCCTATGCAAACGCCCATTGACAACAACTGTACATCCCTTTGTTACTTTCTTACTTTTCTTTTTAGATGCTGTCTTTGCTCGTGTTTTTTTATTTTTAACAGTATTTTTTGTAGTTGTTTTTTTGTTTGATGTTACTTTCTTTTTCTTTACTGTCAATACCTTTGTAGAATAACTTTTATATTGTTTTAAATTCAACGAAACAACAATATCAAGTCCATTAGATGCATCTTCATTGATTGTATAATCTTCAAGAGATACGCTCATATTTGTATCAAAAAGAAGTTTTCCTGAAGGTGTCGCTCTTGTAAGAATGTATGTAAATGGCTTTTTTGATGTTTTTAACTTTTCAATTTTATCAAGATAATATGATGCCTTTTTAAACCCTTTTGGATATTGTGCAAAGGGATAATAAACTTGTGGAAGAAGCAATTCAAACGAAATATCAGTTAATCCTGCTTTTTTTAAAACATTAACCTCATCATCATTGATGAGGTTAATTGTTTCATTTTGATTATTCACACTCAATTCTATTGATTCTGGGACTACTGGATATTGAACACCATTTAAAAATATACTGTAACCTTTTGACATATCATCTACCTCCTATTTATGTACACCTTCAGCAGTAGAAAGAAGTTCTTCTTCAAGTTTATTTTTTAAATGATCTACCATTCCATCAACATCCATGTCAGAATTAATATGATTATTATTGTTCATTTCAATTTTAATTTCAGCAGTTGTAAAACGATTGATTGTTTCACGTTCAGCAATATCTCTTAGATATTTCAAATCTTCACTTGAAGCATCCATTGTCTTTGCCATCTTTGCAGTGTTGCCTGCTGTTTTCTTTCCAGAATCGGCAGCTTTTTTTGTATTGTTTTCTACACCTTTGAAATTTTTCTCTTTATCAGTTTTGTTTTGTGTATCACCAAACATATTACTAAACCAATCTCCTATACCATTTTGCCAACTTTCGCCTTGTTTGTAACCATTGTTATATGCCTCGCCTATATCTTTGAAATCGAGATATGCGTCATCAGGACTTAATAACTCTGGCATTTGAAAACCATCATATTCAAATCTATCAAATTTAACTTTTGTCGGTCCTTTGTCTATCATGTCTTGAAATTCTTTTATATTTTTATCAAATCCACTTGTGTCAGGTTTCCAATCAACTTCACCAAATTTTGTAGCATGTGATATATCTACACCTGGAATAAGGTTTAAAGCGTCGATAATCCAGTTAATACCATCTATTGCTTTATTAGCACCTTTTATAAAAAAATTAGCCACACCACTCGCTGCTTTACCTGCATTTTCAGCAATACCTTTTGCCATTTTATTTCCAGCTATACCTAGCCTAGCGAAAAATGATGTAACATTGTATACTGCCTCATTCCATTGATTAACAACCCATTCAGCAGCACCTATCGCAAGATTGGCCACAAATTTCCATACAAAATCCCATGCAGCTGCAATAGCTGCCCCTGCAATAAGACAAAAATTAGCTATCCCAGTAACAACAAACACAACAATGTTATATACAAACGCTGCTATATTATATATAATCGCCCCAAGTGCATAGACTGCCCCTACAATAACACCTAACGCACTAATCGTAGAACCAGTAAAATGATTAATAACACCTACAACTATAAATATAATAGCAATCAATGCAATAAATCCTGCAACTACCCAAAAAACTGGACAAGCTAATAAAGCACTATTCAATCCCCATTGTGCAGCGGTTTCAGCAATTGTTGCTTTTGTACCTTTCTCTTTAATAAGTGTATAAAGTTGCATTGCTCCTATCATAATACCTGTTACAAGCAAGCTAGCCATTTGATATATTTTCATAATTCCTAATGCAACATAATAAGCAGTAACAGCTGATGCTGCACCATAAAATATCGGACCAACCACATCCCATGCACCAACAACAAATGAAGCTCCAGATGATAACAAATCAACTGTTTTTGTAACAATATTGCTTAATAAATACATTCCTTGCACTGCACTGTCAAACAAGGTATCAAAAGCCTTGCTATTAGCTATTTCATTGATTTTGTTAAGAATTGGCTGAAAAGCCATAAGTGCATTATTTTTAATCATTGTCCATCTTTGACTCCATGTTGTAGACATTTTATCAAATTGTGCATTTGTTTCATCAACAGATGAAAGAATCGCATTTTTAACAACATCAGCTGTCAATTTACCATTCGCTGCCATTTCTCGAATTTTTCCAATAGGAACACCTAAATAATCAGCGATTGATTGTATGATGTTTGGTGCTGATTCAAACACACTATTCAATTCCTCGCCACGCAATACACCTGAACCCAAGCCTTGCGTTAATTGAATAAGTGAATTTTTCATTTCTTCACTAGATGCCCCTGCAATGATATATTTCTTGTTTAATATTTCCGCAAACTTAACAAGTTCAGCATTTGATTTAAACACACCTTTTGCATTATTACCAATTCTACCAATCATATCAGCGGTGCTTTGATATTCAGTTCTTGAATTTTGTGCAGCTTGAAAAATCATTTTTTCCATTTGGTTTATATCGGTTTGTTTATCTAAAATCATACCTAATTTAGATTCTGTCTGCGACATTTGATCTGACAAATTGATAACATTTCCAATTGTTTGAATACCAGCATAAGCACCAACAAATCCCATGATTTTTTTAAGCAATCCATCAGAAACAGATTTACCTTGATTGATTTTTTCATTAAAATTTTGTTGTTGCTTTGTTGCTTGTTTAATTTCATCTTCAACACCATTCATAGCAATTTCAGCACGTGCTAGTTCTTCTCTTGCTTGTTTAATCGAAGAAGTATCAACTGCGTGTCCTGAATCTCTTTGCATTTGTTCAAACGAACTAATAACAATATTCAATGCCTTGTTCATAGAAGTAAACGCAGGCGTCATTCTATCTTGTATATTAATAATTGTACTTATAGAAGCCATATATCCAACTACCTCCTACGTCCTTTACTAGAACTTCTTGATTTTATTTTTTTTGCTTCCTCTTCATCTTGTTTTCTCTTAATATCAATGGCAGCATATATAAATGCTTGCTCATTAGTAGGTAAAGAAATAAATTGAGAAGGAAGCATATTAAATTTATGAAGGCAATAGTAAGCAACACTTGCTTCAAAATCGCCTTCTTCAATTAGTTTTTTGCTTGTTCAACTTTATCTTCAAAACTTTCATTAAAACCATTGATTTCTTGAACTTTTGCTAATAAATCAGCATACTCTCCTGGTTTTAACATTTTCTTCAATAATGCGTCTGCTCCCATGACATGATAAGAATCTTGAAGTTTAGCATCATTCAAATTAGGGAACACAACACATTCAACTGCTAACAAACCAACATATTTATCGTAGTCAACATCTTTCGTATATTGTCCTTTTTTTCCTGGAATTTCTAATCGTTTAGTGCACGTTTTTCTCAAATCCTCATCAATTTGAGAATCTATGCACTTCAAATCCCAAGCAATAGGTTCTTTTGTTTCTTCGTCAATAAATCTCTTTGAAACAACATATTTAATATTTTCATCTTGCACAATATTTGGTGCCATAAAAGCTGTTAAACTCATAATTTTTATAATCTCCTTTTCTGTTTTTTTAATAATCTTTTGTAAATAAAAAAATAAGAAGGAAGCACAAAACTTCCCTCGTATCTATAACATACCTTGTAATAAATTAAATTTTTCAGGGATTTCAAAATCCTCAAATGTAAAGTCAACATCCTCATCAAGATAATCTGCATCAGCATCAAATTTAGCTAGTACAAGAGAATCGAAGTTACAATCAATCAATGTAACAGTTTGTCTACCAACACTTGATGTTGGATCATCATTTGTACACTGCATATCAAAATAAATATCTTCTCCTGTTTCTTTAAATCTATATGCCAATTCACGCATAACAGAGGTGTTAAAATGTAATGTCATTGAACCTGATCCACTCCATCCAGTTGACTTGTTTCCTTTACCAGTACGTCCCAAAATAGGAACTTCTGTCTTATTTTTATCAAAGTTTGCTTCAAATTTGATTGCTTGCGCGAAATTATATCTAGTATTTCCAATAGTTACATATAACTCTGCTAATGAACCACTTACAGCATCCTTTGATTTCATTGTGAATTTACCCATGTCATTCTCCTTCCTATGCAACAACACAACTCATATAAAGTTGATTCATTGCATTAATAACTGTTATTTTATTTGTCAATACAACTGATTTTTTTGTATTTCCTTGTAATATTTGCACATCATCAGCAACAAAATTCTCAATTGCTTGAATATCTTCTAACGCTCTATGAATAGCAACTATATCCATTTGTAAAGAAATTCTTCCGCTATCATTATTTGGAATTTTTCCTAAATATTTAGTATTGAATAAAGTGGCTACATCATTAGCGATTTGATCAATAACTCTAATTGTTTGATTGTTTGAAAAATCAATACCTTTTTCATCTGAAATTGATATAAATGTATTTATATCTTCTAATACTCTAGCTTCACCAATTACATTATGAAAAATAAATTTTCCATTTTCTAATGCTTCAGTCAATTGTGTTTGAGTATAATCTACTTTAATTACAAACTCACCATCATATGCTGTATTAGTCAATGATTTATTGACTTCACAGCTTGCCTCTGCACCTGTTACCCAGTAAACAGCACTTGCTTTATTATCATCATCAGTAACTTCATTTTCTAAAGAAATAACCCCTTCATAATCAGCAGTATTTCTTTTATAAACTACTGTTTGAAATTTTAATCCAACTTCATCACGCATTCTTTTTGTAAATGCAATGAATAAATCATTTATTACTGAATCGCTTATAGGGCATCCTAAAGTATTAAATGAATAAGATTCAATTTTGTCTAAAAATTCTTGATAATCAGTTGTTGTTACTTCATTACCATTTGTTCCTCCTGTTAATGGTGTTGAAGCTGTTTCAGCAAGTTCAGCCTCTGCTTTAAATGTCAACCAATCATTCTCGACTAATTCATCAGCTTTAGCAACTGTTTGAATATCTATTTCACTAAATTCAAGAATTGTTTTTACATCAAACTTCGTTTCATCATCAATATTCTTTGTAATAACAATTTTTAAATCATTACCACGAACACCAGAATACTTTGCTTCAGCAAAAGCATTACTTGCCTTTGTGCCTTTGCCATTCAAACGATAAGCATATAATGTTCTTGCGTTTTTGAATAAATCTCTAAGACCTTTCATTTTATCATGTGGATAATCATATCCAAAAAAGTTTGATGATTTAGACATAAAATCTTTATTTGTTACTTCAAATACTTCACCTTCTATACCCCAGTCCATAATCAATGGCATTGCAACAATACCACGTTTAGATAATGTTGAAGATGCATGAGAAGCACTTACAAAGTTAATATAAGTACCTGGAAGGCGTTTATTTTGTGAAGTAAAAGTTCCACCACCTAATGACATTAATATTCCACCTTTCTATTCTTTTCTTTTTTTAATAATTCTCCAACTTCTTTTGTTGTATATTTTTTGCCATCTTCTAAAATGACATTTAATAAATCTCTTTGTTTTTCAAATGATTTAGAGCTTAAAAAAGCAGCTTTTTCAAAAACTGCCTCATCATTCTTAATAATGTTTTTTGTATTAGCCATATAATCACTCCTTTATTGTACTGCTAACATCCCATGTTTCCATGGAATCGTTTTTTTCTTCACTTATTATCTCTATATAATTATAGTTAACAAAAAAATGAAGAACATCATCAATAACTTCACTTCTCATTTTAGTACCATGAAACAATTCCTCATCAATACACTTAATCATGTGTAATTCATTCATAAGTGTATCCGACACTTCATAACATTGACTTTTTCCTTTATCAGGGAAGAATAATATGTCAAATGGTAAAAGTCGCTTAGAACGCAAATTTAATAGGTTTTCTTTGGTACTATCAATAAGAGTTATTAAAAAACAAGGCTCTTGTAAACCTTGCTTAATATCGTTTTTATGAATTTCATATTCTTCTCCAAATGTTTCATGCAACTTAATAGCAATAGCATCCATAATTTTATTGATCATTGAATATCTCACCTAATTTCTTCATCAATAATTTTTCTACTATTCGTGGTGCTTGTGCATCTAACTGAAGTGTTGATTTTTCAAGAACAAAACGACCATTAATCCAACCTTTATGGTCTGCTCTTCTATGACCATATTCAAAATAATATGCATATTCTGTTGAATTGACAATTTCACAAATAAATTCGTTACCTTTGTGTTTAACATGGACTGTTTTATTTTCTTCACTCCATGAACGCCTTAAAGTTCCACCTTGTCTATTATTATCACCATAGAACATAGCTAAATTTTGATTTTTGGTTACATAATATATAGGTTTGTTATCGTATCTTCCAACAGGTGTTTCTTTAATAACTCTTGAAAGCAATCTAGCAGCAAGATGTTTAGCACACATTTCACAAAATTCTTCATTCTCAATTTTTGAGAACTTTTCCATCTTTTTTTGAAGTTTTTTCAACTGTCTAAAATCACACTTACCCCATTTAGCCATTATGCATACCCTTTAAATAGTTCGAGAACTATTTCCTGATGATTTGAATGAATGGCAGGAACTCCACTTCTTGTATAGTCAGTTGTAATTCCTTCGTGAGTTACTTTGATTTTAGAACCTGGTTTAATATCAACTTCAGGTGCTATGAATAATTTTGTGATTTGCACAATAGATGAAACATCACCTTTACTTGTACTTTGGATAGTAGAAAAAGAAAGTCTACACTTAGCATTAGTATAGACTTCAACCTCTTTAAATTCTGTTACATAAGTAATAGGATTTTTAACTTTTTGTTGCTCAAAAACACTGCAAGTATCTTCATACATACTTTCTAACGCTTTTCTAACTGCATTCATGTTATCACCACAAAAATCTTCTGTATTTAGCAAAATCATCATTGCCATAGTTGATTAATCTTGATACAAGAACATCAAAAACAGCTTGTGGTGCTGAATCCTTATCAAATGATACTTGTGTATCTCCCTCTTTGATTGAAGTAACAGTAGCTTCTATTTGTTCATCAGTAAGCATATTAGAACCACGCATACCTTTTAAAAATTCACCACATACACGTTCAACCCACACATAATGAAGTCCTTCGTAAACTTCACTTTGATTTATTTTATTTTTGATGTCCTGTTCAACCATTTTCATGATGTAATTTATTAGAAAATCATCTTTTTCATTATCTACTTCATATTTGAGTGATTCAAGCCTTTTAACGACATTTCCTCTTATTACATCATATGCTTCATTATCCATAATGATTAACCTTTAGAAATAATTCTAGCAATTGGGATAGCTTTATGATCGTAGTATTCAGGTTTAGTTCCACCATCATTTACTAATACCCAGTTTGAACCATCAGCTAATTCTTCATTTGTTGGCGATAATGTTTTTTGTTTTTTCTTTTCATAAGAAATACCTTTAACACCATAAGCAGTTCGCCATCTATGAATTAGTGTATCTAAACCGCCTTTTGTATGTGCATCACGTGTCATTTCATATGGATGTTTAACTGGTACTGGTTGTCTTTCAATTACACCATCACCAAACAAATATGTTGTATATTCAATATCTTGTTCATAGTATGTTGCAATATCATCAACGTTTGGTTCATCAACTTCAACATAATCTTCACCATCTTTAATGAAATAAATTTTTGAATAATCAATTTCAGTATCTTTTGTAATTGTGTATGTTTCTTTTGTAGGTACTGAATCATCAATGATGATAGTTTTGCCATTCCATGTTGCGATTGTTAAATCACGTGTAATTCCATCCGCATCTGTATAAGTCATATATTTTAATAACTTCATATTTTCTAAGTTAGTAGAAACTTGTGAATGCATAATTCCTAATGTAAATAATTTTTTATCTTGTTTAGATGCTTTTTGAATAGCATTGTTCATAGTAGTTTCTTTAACTTTACCATCACCAGCTCTACTGATGTTATAAGTATGACCGTTGACGAATTTTTTGTTTTCTTTACCTGTCATTGCGAAAATACCAGCTAAAATTGATAATAGAATATCTTGGTCGATTTCATCAATAATATCTGCACATTGATTTCCTACTTGATCTAAGAAATCAACACCGCTTGTAATATCATATGAGAAGTCTTGTTCAACTTTTTCAAACGTTCTACCCAAAGTGAAAACACCTCTTTCAAAAGTTGTTGAACCAGTACCTTCAATATCAGTTTGTCCATCATAATTTAATACATTAGCAGTTGCTTGTCCAAACATTGGAATACGTGCGTATGCACTCCCTGTTTGACTTGCAAATAACTCTGCTAATATTTGTGAACCTACAACGGCTCTACTTTTTAAAATCTCATTTCTTTTTAATCTTGGTACACTTTCCACGTACTTCCCGAATGCTTCAGGATTAAATGATTTTGAATCAAATTTTGTATTTGGCATAAATAATACCTTCCTTTCTTTTTTAATTAATTAGTCTTGATTGTTTTGTGCTTCTAATTCAGCCACAAAATCCGCATAAGTTTTTGGTTTGTTTGGATTTGATGGTGGATTTGGATCACCTGGACTAGATGTTGGTTGAGCACCATTAATCTTTGTTGTTTGTTTTTCATCGTTGAATAAATACCCATCACTTTTCTTTAAAGCTTTGATTTTATCATCAAGTCCTTTGATAGTACCATCTTCATTAAGTTCAACATCTTCACCTAATTCCAATAAAGCCTGAACTGCTTTAGTGTTCTTTGCTTTTGCATTAGATAACGCTTTTTCAAGTGCATTAGACACTTTTAATTGGTGCATTTCTTTTTCATGCTTATCAGTAGCTTTCTTGTTATCATCTTGAAGTTGTTGAATTTGTTGTTTCAATGTTTCAGGATTATCAGGACTGTTTTTCAATTGTTCCAACTGCGTATCACGTTCTTTAATTGTGTTGTTTGCAGTATCTAATTGATTTTGAAGGTCTTTTGCTTTTGCTTTTTCCGCTTCAATATCTCTACCATTTTCAGCCATGATTTCATCAATGACTTCTTTTTCTAAACCTAAACCTTTTAAAAATGCTGTTTTCATATATAATTACCTTCCTTTCATTTAGGCTTTTTAAGGTGGTT
>OFGE01001532.1_pt1 | contig 19820 bp, 9 predicted proteins | sample 1521681 | NCBI WGS metagenome assembly OFGE01 (sample SAMEA3504093, study PRJEB24116) | mouse gut metagenome | biome: mouse gut; feature: mouse-associated habitat; material: faeces | place: Denmark | collected 2011
AAGATGTAACAGCAACAGTTACTTTTGATAAAGAAAATGTTACAATAACAAATAATGGAGGAAAAAATACTTATACATTTACAGAAAATGGAGAATTTGAATTTGAGTTTGTAGGACCTGCTGGAAATACAGGTATTGTAATTGCAACTGTAGACTGGATAGATAAGACATTACCAAAAGCAACAATAACTTATGATAAATCAGAGCCAACAAATCAAGAAGTAACTGCTAGCATTGCATTTGATAAAGAAAATGTAACAATAACAAATAACAATGGAAAAAATGCTTATACATTTACAGAAAATGGTCAATTTGAATTTGAGTTTGTAGGACCTGCTGGAAATGCTGGTACAGCAATTGCAAATGTTACATGGATAGACAAAGAAGCTCCAGTAGCAGAAATTCGTTATAGTACAGAAAGTGCAACAAATCAAGAAGTAATAGCAACAATTACTTTTAACGAAGAGGATGTAACTGTAGAAGGAGGAAATACACATACATTTACAGAAAATGGAGAGTACATTTTTAAATATTCAGATAAAGCAGGAAATCAAGGTGCAAAATTAGCAAAAGTTACATGGATAGATAAGACATTACCAGTTGCAACAATCAGTTATGATATAAACGAGCTAACAAATCAAGATGTAACAGCAACAGTTACTTTTGATAAAGAAAATGTTACAATAACAAATAACGATGGAAAAAATACTTACACATTTACAGAAAATGGTCAATTTGAGTTTGAATTTATAGGACCTAGTGGAAATGCAGGTGTTGCAGTTGCAAGTGTAAATTGGATTGATAAAGTAGATCCAATAGCAGAGATAGAATATTCAATAGATAAATTGACAAATCAAGATGTAGTGGCAACAGTAGTAAATCCAAGTGAAGAAATTACTTTTATAGAATCTGATGGAACACATACATTTACAGAAAATGGAGAATATGTTTTTGAATTTATAGATTCAGCTGGAAATAGAGGAACTGTAAAAGCAGAAGTGTTATGGATAGATAAAATAGTTCCAGTCGCAACAATTACTTATAGTACAGAAAATGAAACAATGGATCCAGTAACAGCAACAATAACATTTGATAAAGAAAATGTAAAAATTACAAATAATGAAGAAAATAATACTTATTTATTTACAGAAAACGGAGAATTTACATTTGAATTTATAGATTTAGCTGGCAATACAGGAACTGCAATAGCTAATGTTAATTGGATTCAAAATGATTTACCACAAGAACCAAGTATTACATCTGATAGTTATAACATTAAAGAAAATATTATATCAAGAATATCAGCACAAACAACAGTAACAACATTTAAAGAAAAAGTAACAGCTAATAAAGAAATTAGAATAATAGATGAACAAGGAAATATTTTAAATGATGATGCAATTCTTGCAACAGGAATGAAATTAAAATTAGATGAAAATACAGAATATACATTAGTTATTACAGGAGATATTAATAAAGATGGTAGAATATCTATAACAGATCTTGCAAAATTAAAATTGCATATAATTGAAAAAGATGTTTTACAAGATTATAGATATCTAGCAGCAGATATAAATGGAGATGATAGAGTGTCAATAACAGACTTGGCAAAATTAAAGAAATTAATTATTGGAATAGAATAAATAGATATAACTAATATGTATTTTTGATGGTGCTGAAAAGTAGTATATACTTTTCAGCACTTTTATATATTATTAACAATTATTGTTATATTTGTTGAATTTTTCTTGAAAATGTTGTATAATATAGAATTAAAAGAATACATAAAGAATATAAAATTTATTTTAATAAGGAGAAATAAAATGAGAGAAATCATTAAAAGTAAAAATATTTTTTGTATCTTTTTCATAATATCCTTAGTATGTATAGCAGTTTACTTTGGAAAAAACAAAACTAACTATAAAAATGCACAGGGATATAACTTACATACTTATAATAGCAGTAATAATTCAAATCAGAAGAATCTTTCATTTGATAATGTTGGTAGTACAGATCAAGTGGTATATTTATCTGATATTCCTTACAGTAAGGCTCAAACAGCATGGGGAAGTATTATGCTAGATAAAACAACAGATAATGGACAACTTACTATGTTGTTAAATGGTTCAACAAGTGTAATAAAAAAAGGAATTTGGGCACATGCTACATCTACTTTAGAGTATGATATTAGTAATTATAAAGATTACGCATACTTTACAACATATTATGGTGTAAATACTACATCAGGTGGTAAAGGAAATGGTGTAAAATTTTATATATATACTTCTGAAGATGGAAAAACATGGAATTTATGTACAGAAGAAAACCCTACTGCAATGTTAAGTACAAATAATGCAGTATATGCAAAAATAGACATTAGAAATGCTAATTATATTAGATTATATGCTAATGATAATGGCTCTAATGCAAATGATCATGCAGTATGGGGAGATGCAAAACTTGTGAAAGAAGATTATAAAGATAATCTTATGACAACAGTAAAAGAATATGATGAAATCATAAAAGCCGAATATGATGGTGGAGTAATTAAAGACGATTTAAAACTTACTCTTTTACAAAGAAATTTTATTAAAAATGTTGGTCAATATCAACTTAGAAACTTTTTACAAGAAGACCCAAAAAATAAAGAAACTTTAGAATGGTTTATAAATAATGAAGAAGCATTACGATTATGGACAATTGGTGGAAAACCAAGTGGAACATATTTAAAATCATTACAGGTGTTAAGCAAATTATATGATACTTATAAAGAAGACTTAAATAATGAAGAATTAACTCCAAATGGAACAAAGTATAAAGATTTATATTTAAAAATGATGTTATCATTATCTTTATCACATGCGGGAAATGTTGGATTATGGATTGGCGGAAATCAATTTTCTGATGCAGTAACTCGTTATGATATTTATAAACAAATGCATTTAAATGGAGATTTATATTCTAATGCAATGTTTGAAAGTTATACAATAGATGAAATGCGTGGTGTTATGTTTGTTAACATCGATGATGAAGAAATAATGTGGTTACATGATTATTCTGAAAAGAAATATTCAAATTTAGTAGATCGTTTTAATCCATTCAAATATATTACTTATAGAACAGGTTATGGATATTATAGACCACAATATTATAGTCAAGAAAATTATGAAAAATGGGATCAAAAATATAATTTATCAGACTACAACATCACATATCAAAGTGGAAAACCAAAATTATGGATAGTATTTGAAGAAGGTTCTGTTTGTGGTGGACTTTCAAAAACAGCAGCTAACCTTTACGGTGTTTGGGGAGTTCCTGCTTATGTAGTAGGGCAACCAGCACATGCTGCTTATATTTATTTAAAAAATATTGGTGGCGGAAATTATGCATGGCAATTATCTTATAATGTTGCATCAACAGCATGGGCTGCTACTGATGGTAGACCATTAAATGGATGGGGAAGTAAATATAATAGTGGTGTTATCAAAACAGGTTCTTATAGATTGCTTGCTCAAGAGGCACAAAACGAATACGATAAATATGAACAAGCACAATTAATTTTATTATTAGAAGATGTTTATAAAAATGATAAAGAAAAGCAAAAACAAATTTATCTTGATGCTTTAGAAGAAGAAAGAATTAACTTTGATGCATGGTTTGGATTAGTAAATTCATATATTAATGATAGTACTAAAACAGATTCAGATTTAATAGATTTAGCAACTGAAATTACAGATGTTTATGCTTATCATCCATTACCAATGTATGATTTATTAAAGAAAATCGGAATGAAAGTTTCATCTCCAGAGTATCGTAGTAAATTGATGATGATACAAGATAGAACATTACGTCAAGCTACGAAAGCAACATCAGCAGATACGATATATCATGCAGAAGTACCAGTAATTGCAAATGCAATTTTAGGTGTAATTGATTCTAGAATTGCTACTTTCTCTTTTTCAGGTGCAGATGCTGGGAAAATAGTATTATCTAAACAATTTCAAAGTGCGCAAGTAACTTGGAGTTATAGTTTAGATGGTGGTAATAATTGGAAAGAAGTTTATGAACATTCTATACAACTTACTAATGAAGAAATTGCATCAATAAATGCTAATGATGATATTAAAATTCGTATATCAGGATTACCATTAACTGATGAAAACATTTTCACTATTAATATTAACAAGGGAGTATTCCCAAGCAATACTGTTTCAATAGACGATTTAGAAAATTGTATTAATGGTACAACTGATCAAATGGAATGGACATTAGATCCTAATTCTGGAGAGTGGACATCATTTGCAGATGGAAAACCAAATTTAAGAGGAGATGTAGTTGTATACCTTAGATTAATGGCATCAGGAACAAATACAACAAGTGATCCTGTACATTATACATTTACTACTAATACATCTTCAGAATCACATCGATATATTTCTAGAACAGGTTTAAAGGTTATAGAAGTATCAGGTACAAGTGGAGGAGGAAATAAAGATAATATACTTGATGGAGATATAAATACATCATGGCATGGAGCAACTAGTTCTGGCTTGGGAGGAGCATATAAGCCTTCATATGTAGTAATAGAACTAGATAAACCTAGATATGTAGCAGAAGTAGATTATGTTCCTGATGCAAAGGCAACAGGAACAGGAGGATATCCAACTGGAAAGGCAAGTAAACTAGAAATTTATGTAAGTATGGATGGCACAAATTGGGAGCTTGCAGCAGTTGGTAATAATTTAGGAAATAACAATAATTTGAAAAAGATAACTTTTGAAGAAGCAAAACAGGCAAAGTATGTAAAAATTCATTGCCCATCGGTTCATCAATCAGGGCTTCAACATTATTTTTCAATAGCTGTTATTAATTTATATGAAAATCCATCAGCTAGTGAAATACCTACTGCTGAGATTAGTTATAATATTACTAATAAAACTAATAAAGATGTTATAGCAAATTTAGTAGATGAAAATAGACCAATTACTGTTACAAATAATGATGGAAGCAAAACGTATACATTTACTGAAAATGGAACATTTACATTTGAATTTGTTGATGATGAAGGAAGAAAAGGTAGCGCAACAGCTAATGTAGATTGGATAGATAAAATAGCACCTGAAGCAGAAGTTACTTTTAGTACAACTGAATTAACTAATGAAGACGTAGTAGCAACAATAACATTTAGTAAAGAAAATATAACGGTACTTTCAAAAGATGTACAAATTGCTGAAAATCCAGTAGATAAAAGTAAAACTATTACATTCGAAGCTAATGCATCATATGAATTAGAATTTGCAGATAGTTTAGGAAATGTAGGAACAAAAACAATTGCAGTAGACTGGATAGATAAAGAAGCACCAACAGCAGAACTTACTTATAGTACAGTTAATCTTACAGATCAACCAGTTACTGTAACAATGGAGCCAAGTGAAGAAGTAACAGTTACAAATAATGATGGAGAAATGACACACACATTTACAGAAAATGGAACATTTACATTTGAATTTGTAGATAGAGCAGGAAATGAGGGAACTGCAACTGCTAGTGTAAATTGGATAGCTAAAGTACCAGAATATACATTAACATATTCAACAACAGAACCAACTAATCAAGATGTTACTGTAACATTAGAGTTAGAAGAAGGTTATAGAATAGTAAGTAATAATGGTTCAAATACTTATACATTTACAGAAAATGGAGAAAGCAGTTTTGAATATATAGATGAAAGTGGTAATAGAGGAATAATTCCTATTAGTGTTAACTGGATTGATAAAGTAGCACCAGTAGGAACAATAGAATATAGTACTCAAACAGAAACAACAGAACCAGTAACAGCAACAATAACATTTGATAAAGAAAATGTAAGAATAACAAATAATGATGGAAAAAACAAATATAAATTTACAGAAAATGGAGAATTTACATTTGAATTTATAGATGAATCAGGGAACACAGGAATGGAAACAGCAGTTGTAACTTGGATAAATAAAGGAAAATCAGAAATTTCTTCAGAAAAATATGTAATTGAAGATAATATTATATCAAGAGTATTACCAAAAACAACCTTAAATGAGTTTAGAAATAATGTAAGTGCTAATAGAGATTTTATAATTGTAGATGAAAACGGAAATACAATAGCTGATGATGAGATTATAAAAACAGGAATGAAATTAAAACTTACTGAAGAATTGGAATTTACTTTAATTGTTATAGGAGATATTAATAAAGATGGAGTAATTTCAATAACAGACTTAGCAAATTTGAAAAACCATCTTATTAAGTTAGAGGTATTAACAGGAGATAAATATTTAGCAGCTGATATAGACGGAAATGGTAAAAGTACAATAACAGATTTAGCACAATTAAAAATGATAATTATTGGATTAATGGAACTATAATTTTGTGTTAAATAAAAAAGCTTTTTAAACTTAAGTATTAAATAAAATAATATTTTAATTAACCCCCAGTTGAGTTTTGTTGCTCAATTGGGGGTTATAATATTATATAAAATTACTTTACAATTGATATTATATAACTAGTAGAAAATTTTAGTACACAAACTTTGAAACTAATCCTGTATCTGCAGATATAACACATTCTAAAGGTTTAAAATTTTTTATGATGTACTTTTCAAATGGTTTTAATGTTATTTGTTTGTTTATATTTCAACTATTTATGCTAAAGAAGTAAAAAGCACATATTACTTTCAATAGTATAATATAAATTGTTATATAAAAAATTTTTTATAAATATGTCATTTTTTTATTTTTATAGAATATTATATTATTAACTTGACTTTTCATCTCATTTCTGTTATTATAATTATGCTTTAATTATGAGGCAAAGATAGCTTAGTTTATAGAAAATTGATTTACTAAAGCCACAAGTTATCTAAAAAAATTAATGAAATGCAGGTATAGTTTAGTGGTAAAATAAATCCTTGCCAAGGATTAGTTACGGGTCCGATTCCCGTTACCTGCTCCATTTTTTATTTATATAAAAAATTTATATGGCGCTATAGCCAAGTGGTAAGGCACGAGTCTGCAAAACTCTGATCCCCGGTTCAAATCCGGGTGGCGCCTCCAAAATAAAAAACACTTTTTTCAAAGTGTTTTTTTATTTTGGTGCAATATATCTACATTTAGCAAAGATGTCTGTTACCTTCATTTTGAACTGTAAGGAAAATCCTTATAGTTGAAATTTTCTCTAATTCACCTTCATTATAGATATTTTTTATATGTTCACTTATAGTCATTTTATTTTTTCAAATAATGCAAGTTTAGTTTTTTTACAACCAATAAAAATACCTACTTGTACTTTATAAAATAATGTTGTATAGTGTTAATTATAGGAAACAAGAGGAGTATATGTATGAAAGAAGAATTAGTAGATGTTTATAATGAGAATAAGAATTTAACAGGAAAAATAATAAAAAGAAAAGATATTGAGTTATTAAAAGATGATGAATATATAATAACAGTTCATTGTTTTATAATAAATTCATCTAACCAAATATTATTAACTCAAAGAAGTTTAAATCAAAATCGTGCTGAAAAATGGGAAGATACTCATGGAGGATTACAATCTGGAGAAACCAGTATTTTAGGTATTAAGAGAGAATTAAAAGAAGAAATTGGAATAGATATTCAAACTAGTGAATTAAAATTAATAAAAACACTTAAGCGAAAAAATAAGTTTATGGATATTTATATTATAAAAAAAGATATTTCCTTAAATGATTTTAAATATAATACAGATGAAGTAATGAATTGCAAATATGTTACTTTAGAGCAATTTAAAACAATGATTGAAAATGATGAATGCACATTTAAAAAATTTGAAGATACGATTTTTTATAATAATAATATAAGTGATTTATAGGAGGAAATAATTTGAATATAAAAATAGTAAATGATGCAAAACTTGCAACAGGATTAGCAGTAGTTATAGATGTATTTAGAGCTTTTACAGTTGAACCTTATTTAATTAGTAATGGGGCTAAAAAACTAATTCCTGTTAGTGACATGCAAATAGCATACGATTATAAAAAGAAAAATAATAATTGTATTTTGATTGGAGAAAGAAATGGAATTATATTACCAGAATTTGATTATGGCAATTCGCCTTCACAAATTGAAAATATTGATTTTTCAGGAAAAATAATTATACATACAACAAGTTGTGGTACACAAGGAATTGTAAAATCTATAAATGCTAAAGAAATTATAACAGGTAGTTTAGTTAATGCAAAAGCTATTGTTAGATATATTATTCAAAATAAAATAGAAGAAGTATCTTTGTTAGTATTATGCAGACATGGAGAAATTCCATTTGATGAAGATGTGTTGTGTGCAAAATATATAAAAAGTATATTAGAGAAAAATCCATTAAATAATTTAGATGAAGAAATTGAAAGATTAAAAACAACTAGTGGCTCTAAATTTTTTGATAAGTTAAAACAAAAAGACTTTCCAGAAAGAGATTTTTACTTATGTACAGAAGTTAATAAATTTGATTTTGTATTAAAAGTGAAAAAAGATAAAAAGGAAAATTTGTATATTGAAAAAGTAATTGTATAAATTATAATATAAGGGGAGATTTATGAAGAAAAGATCAACAACCACATTATTTATGCTGGAATCTTTGGATGGTAAAATAAGTAGTGGAAACAATGATAGTTTAGATGCTGATAAAGATTTTTGTAAAATAGATGGAGTTAAGGAAGGATTACACCAATATTATGAAATAGAAAGTATAACTGATTATTATTCACTAAATACTGGAAGAGTAATGGAAAAAATTGGAGTAAATAATAAAAGCAAATACCATAATAAGGTTGAAGTTAATTTTATTATTATTGATAACAAACCTCATTTAAATGAAAATGGTATAGATTATATATGTCATTGGGTAGAAAAGTTAATTTTAGTTACAACAAACAAAAATCATATAGCATATTCTTTGAAAGATGAATATAACAATTTAGATATATTGTTTTACGAAGAATTAGATTTAAAAAAGTTATTAGAAGATTTATATAGTAAATATAATGTTGATAAATTAACAATACAATCTGGTGGGAATTTAAATGGTCTATTTGTAAGAGAAAATCTAATAGACTATGTAAATGTAGTAATTGCACCATTACTAGTTGGTGGAAAAGATGTATCAACATTAATTGATGGAAAGGCAATAGAAAGCAATAGAGATTTAGATAAATTGAGAGCTTTAGAATTAATTGAATGCAATAAACTTGATGACTCTTATGTACAACTTAAATATAAAGTGAGGAGATAAGTAGCACACATTGTTTGTAGCTCTCATTTCAGAAAAAAAAGTTTAGTTTAAAATTAAATTCTAATAAATAGCACATTTCAAATAGTTTGTTATATGCTATTTATTAGAATTTAATTTTTTTGTATTCCAGTTATATGTATAAATCTAATTTTCTTATATACGTATGTATTAATATCTCTTCTATAAGAATCAAATGTATGTGAAGCAATAAGAATTCTTTCTTTTTCTACACCCACAACTATTAAAGAATGTGTAAATCTTTCTCCATCAGAAGATAACTGTACTACATCTCCAATTTCAATTTTATCTGACGTATTTCCAATTGGCCCTAGACCTTTATTGTTTACTAGAAAGTTATACAAAAATTCGACTCCAGTCCATGATGGTGATTTATCATTAGTATTATTATAATACCAATCATTATAATTCATAACTCCACTTCCTGCGTATATACATTGTGATACAAAATTTGTACAGTCTCCACCAATTGCATCGAAATTATAATACTTAGGGTTTCTTTTGTAAGCCCACTTTTGGGCATATTCTACTACTTTTTGCCTGTTATATTTATCAATATACATATTTTCCTCCTAGATAATTATATGTTAAATATATAATATGTATGAATTCTAATATATTTGAATATAGTCAGATTTTAAATGTTTAATAAAACAAATTGTAATCTAAAATTAGTTATGATAATATATATTGGAATTTAATGTATAATAATGAAAAATAAAACAATACTATTTAATAAAGGAGATTTTAATGGGAAAAACTAGTGTTGAATTAAAAAAAGGAATTAAAGCACATTTTATTAAAACAGATTTATATAAAACAGATTTAACTTGTATTATAATAACAACACCTTTAAAAAGAGAAACTGTTACAAAAAATGCATTAATTCCATTTATGCTTAGAAGAGGAACTGCAAAGTTACCTAATCAATATCTAATTAGCAAAGAACTTGAAAATATGTATGGAGCTACATTCAATTGTGGTGTTGATAAAATGGGAGATAATGTTGTTCTTAAGTTTTTTGTAGAATCAATTAGTAATGAATATGCTTTAAATAATGAAGATATATTAAAAATGAATTTAGAAAATTTATTAGATTTAGTTTTTAATCCAGTTGGAGAAAATGGAAATTTAAATAAAGATTTCTTAGATGTTGAAAAAGGAAATTTAAAAGATGTTATTGAAAGCAAAATTGATGATAAAGATGGTTATGCTTTAGAAAATTGTATTTCTGCCATGTATGGACAAGAAGGTTTTGGTATTTATAAATATGGATATATAGAAGATATTGATAATATTTCTATAGAAGATGTTTCTGAATATTATAAATGGCTAATAGAAAATAGCAAAATAGATTTATTTATTTCTGGAAACATAGATGAAAAAGAGCTAAAGAAATTTCTAGATAATAATGAAAATATAAAAAAATTAAAACCAAGAGAAGAAAATTATGTGTTAGATTCCACAGAAACTAAACAAAAAGTGGAAAACATAAAGGAACTTAAAGAAGTAATGGATGTAACTCAAGGAAAACTTGTAATAGGACTAGATATTTTATCAAATATGGAAAATTTACGTGCAATTGGAAATGTATATAATAGTATTTTAGGAAATGGTGCAAATTCTATGATGTTCCAAAATGTAAGAGAAAAAGCAGGACTTGCATATTCTGCTAAAAGTGTATTTTACAAACAAAAGAAAAATATATTTATAAAATGCGGAATTCAGATTGAAAATTATCAAAAAGCTGTAGATCTTATAAAAGTTCAATTAGAAAATATTAAAAAAGGTGAATTTTCAGAAGAAGATATTAATAATTCTAAAAAATATTTAATTTCTGGAATAAAAAATGTAGAAGAGGAACAGGATACAGAGATAGTTTATTATATAGGACAAGAAATTTCTAAAACTAATTTATCTTTAGAGGAATACATTAATAATATAAATAAAGTAACTAAAGAACAAATTGTTGAATTTGCCAATTCAATTAATATTAACACAATTTATTTTTTAACAGGAAAGGAAGGTTAGAGTGCAAGTTATTGAAAATAATCAAATAAAAGAAAAAGTATATATAGAAAAATTAGATAATGGATTAGTGGTAATGATTCTGCCTAAAAAAACTAGAAAAAAATATATTGTTTGGAGTACAAATTTTGGCGCTATAGATAATAAATTTTATGCTCCTGGAGAAAGTGACTTAACAACTGTTCCAGATGGCATTGCTCATTATCTAGAGCATAAATTATTTGAGCAAGAGAATGGAAGAAATAGTTTAGATGTCCTTACATCAATTGGTGTAGATGCAAATGCATATACAACGAATGATCATACAGCATATTTATATGAATGTACAGATCATTTTGATGAAGCCTTAGATGAATTTATGAACTATGTGCAAAATCCATATTTTACAGATGAAAATGTAGAAAAAGAACGTGGAATCATAGAACAAGAAATAATGATGTATGATGATTATCCAGAGTGGAAAGTTTATATGAATGCTATGAGAGCAATGTATAAAAATAATGAAATAAATATTGATGTTGCAGGAACTATAGATACAATTGCCAAAATAGATAAAGATAAATTATATAAAATTTATAATTCATTTTATAGACCAGAAAATATGATAATGGTGATTACTGGTGATTTTATTCCAGAAGAAATTTTAGAAAAAGTGAAATCTAGAATTACAATGAAAAAAGATGATAAACAAACTATTAGAGAATACAATCAAGAACCAAAAGAAGTTGTTAAAAATTATGTGGAATCAGATATGAATATAAGCATGCCATTAGTTTTAATAGCATATAAAGATAATAATCTAAGTGATGATAAGATAAAAAAAGATTTATCAATTGATATGCTTGGAACAATATTATTAGGTAAAAGTTCTGATACTTTTGAAAGGTTATATGAAAGCGGAAAGCTAATATCAGAACCATCAATGTCATATGAATTTTCGAAAACATATTCTCATGTAATGATACAATTTCAGACAAATGATATAGAAGATGTTACAAATGAAATTACAAGAAAAATTCAAAGTGTAAAACAAAATGGAATAAATGAAGAAGAGTTCGAAAGAGCTAAAAAGAAAATATATGGTGAAATAGTTAAAGATTATAATGATCTTTCAAGTATAGCTACATCACTTGTTTCAGACTATTTTAAGAATATAAATTCTTTAGATTATTTTAAAGTAGTTAAAGAAATAAACAAAGAGTATGTTGAAAATGTATTAAAAGAAGTATTTATAGAAGACCAAAAAGTAGTATCAGTTGTAAAATAGTATAAGCAGGAGAAAATAAATGAATGTTGTAACATTTCCAGGATTAAATCTTAAATTTGAAATATCAAAAATAGCATTTTCTATATTGGGAATTTCTGTATATAAATATGCTGTATGCATAGTAGTAGGAATCGTTATAGCCTTAATCTTATGTAAGTTTTCAAAAGAAAAATTTGGTGTTGATTATGATGATGTACTTGTAGGAACTATTCTGGGTATAGTATTTGGAACAATTGGCGCTAGATTCTATTATGTAATTTTTAATTTTGATTATTATTTGAACAATATTTCTCAAATTTTTAATTTTAGAAATGGAGGCTTAGCTATCTATGGAGGCTTAATTCTAGGAGCACTTGTTATATGTGTATATTGTAAAAAAAATAAAATAGTAATATTAAATTTTTTGGATTATGTTATACCATATATTGCAATTGCTCAGTCAATAGGACGCTGGGGAAATTTTTTTAATGTTGAAGCATATGGACAAGAAACGACATTTTTTTTAAGGATGGGAATTAACACTTCCGTAGGATATCAAGAGGTTCATCCGACATTTTTATATGAATCATTTTCAACTTTATTAATATTTATAATTTTAAAATTTTTACAAAAGAAGAGAAAATTTCAAGGAGAAATTTTTATAGTATATTGTTTACTATATTCAGCAATTAGAGCACTTTTAGAGAGTATGAGAACAGATAGTTTACTGTTATTTAATTTTAAAATTTCACAAATTTTATCGTTAATAATTTTATCAGTATCATTAATAATTATTACAATAAAATTCAAAAAAATCGATATGTCGAAAAAAAAGTAGAAAAATGTATAGCCTGAAAACAGTTTCTACTGTTATGAAAAATTGCATTTATGTCGAAAAAAGTCTTACGAAAGATGCTCGGTATACCTTGTAATTTGTTGACTTTGCACTAATTATATGTTATTTTTAAATAGGATAAAACAAGAGAAAAAACAAAATATTATAAAAATAAATATGAAAAGGAGTGATAATATGTTAGATGAAGAAATTTGTAAATTACGAGACGAATTAAACAAATGTATTTCTGACGGCGAAGATTACTCTAGAATATATAAGGTGAGTGTTGAGCTGGACAAGTTAATTGCAGAGTACTACAAAAATAACAGTTAATTATTATTTTGTATTTATTATTCGTTAAACAAAAGATATATATAATTTATAAATGCAGTATAAATATTAGAAAATATCTAATATTTATACTGCATTTTGTAATTAAAAAGATAAATTTTTAAAAAAGGCATTTCCCTAGAGATGTGCTTTTTTTTACTAAATTTGTAAAATTGATTTTATATTCAAGTATAAATAAATATAGTATATTATGATAAGAAATAGTAGATTAAAAAGGAGAGAATTAATATGTTAATGAAATTTTTATGACGGTATTACACATTAATTAAATGAAATAGAAAGAGTAGTTATAAATTATTTTAAAATATGTCAAGAAAAATATTCCATTTGAATTTTTATTAAAAAGTTTTATTATAAAAAGAGGAAATATATTTAAATTTTTAAGAAGGGAGACATTTATTATGGAGAAAAAATTAAAATTTAAATTAAATAAAAAAGTAAGAATAATTGAAGTATGTGCAATTGCTGTAATTGTAAGTATAATTGGACTTTTGTTATACAATAAATTTGAATTTAATATTATTGGGAATAAGAGAGAAGAAGCAAAAGCAGCAGGAGATGATGCTACAGCTGAATGGTTAACAGATACAGATTCTGACAAAGATTGCTATTTTTTAGGAGTAGGAAATGATGGCTCAAATCTAATAAATGAAGATGAATATATAAGTAAATATGATAAAAACGGAAATAAAGTATGGAGAATTTCCAAAAATTCAAATTGGAACAAATATATAGCTACATCTGATGGAAATATTATTGTTATAACAGATAATCAAATTATTAAATATGGTGGAAGTACAGGAACTCAAGAATTGTGGAAAGATAGTTTATATTTTGAGTATGATGTAAATTCATTGGTTCCAACTAATGATGGTGGCTGTATAATTTGTGCTACTATGCCCATGAGTAGAATGGAAATATATATGTATAATAGTTCAGGATTTGTGAAAAACGCAATGATTAATAGTGTGGGTGGAACAATAGTATCGAGTGGAAATGATGGAAGTTTTTTTATACAATATGATTCTAGTATAAAAAAATATGATGTAAATTTTAATGCTCAATTTGAAATATATACAAGTTCTTCAACTGTATCTAAAGTAGAACAAACAAATGATAATGGATGCATGTTAGTAAGTGATAAGAATATAAGAAAATATGATGAAACTGGAAATTTTGAATGGACCTTTACATTACAAAGCTTAGAAAGTTTTGAAACAGTAACAAATGATAATGGATTTATAACAATTGATGGAGGTAAGCTAAGAAGATATGATAGTAATAAAGCACTTATATTTGAAAAACAACTATCTTCGAGCTATGCTGCATATTTTAGTGATGTAAGAGAAAATGCAGGAATTGTTGTAATAATAAAATATTATGGCAATGTTGATATGGGAAATGGAGTAAAAAGAGAAAATGGTGCTACATACCATGATAATTATAGATTAATAGGAAAATATAAACAATCTATTAAATACACAATAACATTAAACAATCAAAGTGCAACCAGTAGTGGGACATCAGCAATATATGGAAGATATGAAACAGGAATATATTTAGATTCAGCAGAAACAAAAGCAATGACAACATCATCAAATGCGATAACAAAACCATCAAGATCATATAGAATAACATATAATGCAAATGGAGGAACGTGTTCAACATCAAGTAATACAGCAACATACACATTTGGAGGATATTATACAAGTACAGGAGGAAGCGGAACACAAAGAATAACATCAAGTGGATATTTAGCGTCAGGATTTTCAAATACAACATATTCAACAAATGGAACATTATATGCAAAATGGACAAGTAGAAGTGTAACATTACCAACGCCAACAAGAACAGGATATACCTTTAACGGATGGTATACATCATCATCAGGAGGAACAAAGGTAGGAAATGCAGGAGCACCATATACACCAACAAGCAATACAACAATATATGCACAATGGACAGCAAACCAATATAAAATTACTTTAGATAATCAAAGAGCATCAAGTACAGGAACAAAAGAAATATATGAAAAATATGGAACAGGCATATATTTAGATTCTGAAGAAACAAAGGCTATGACAACATTAACAAATTCAATAACAATACCAACAAGAATATTACAAATAACATACAATTCTAATCTAAGTGCAAATAGTAATGGTACTACATATGCAGCAACTTGTAAATTTCAAGGATATTATACAGAGACTGATGGAAATGGAACACAGATGATTGATGAAAATGGATATATTATATCAAGTCTTACAAATACAACATATTCTGCAGATACAACCTTGTATGCAAAATGGCAAGAAGTATCTGTAATATTACCAAATAGAACAAGAACAGGATATACACTTGATGGATGGTACACATCAAGAACAGGAGGGAAAAAAGTAGGAAATGCTGGTGACCAATATTCATTAAAAAATGGTACGACATTATATGCTCATTGGACACCAAATCAATATTCATACACAGTTAATTACTTAGAGAAAGATACAAATAAAGTAATTTATGATGCAAAGCAAGTAGATGGACAGACTTATGAATCAGAAATAACATCAGATAATGAAGTAATAGAAATATTAGGATATAAATTTGATAGTAGTGATAAAGAAAAACTAACAATAGGAACAGAAGAAAACATAATCAATTTATATTACACAATAGATGAAGAACAAACAAAAGAAATAAGTTATAGTGTAGAATACTACAAAGATGGAGAAAAGCAAGAAGCAGATATAGAAACAAAAAGCGCTACAGTACAAGTATTACAACCAGATATTTTAGAAGTAGACAAATCAGAAATAAATGTAACAAATAAATACTTAGCATATAACTTTGAAAAAACAGAACCAGAAACAATACCAGACACAATAAATGATGGTGATGTTATAAAAGTATATTATGCAAGAAATCTAGAAAAAACAGTATGTGAAATAGAATATTATTATGACAATAATATAGATAATGATAAAACAGAAACAATAGAAGTAGACACAAATACAGAAATAACAATAGAAAATATACAAGATAAAATAAATGGAAATGAAAAAGAAAACTACAAATTTGTTACAACAATGAATTTACCATTAAAAGCAGAAGAAGATATGAACAATAATGTAATTAAAGTACATTATTCCAAAGATATGATAGGATTATTTGACCCAGAGAATCCAGATGTACCAGTAGACCCAGAAAATCCATCTCCTTCAGTAGTATCAAAAACAGTATATAAAATCGAATACTATTATGATAACAAGATAGATACAAGAAAATCAGAAGTAATAGAAACAATAGTAGGAGAAGAAATAACAAGAGAAGATATTCAAGAAAAAATAGAAGAAAATACAAAAGAAGGATATGAATTTTTAACAACATTAAGTACACCATTAAAGGTAAAAGAAGATATTGAAAACAATGTAATAAAAGTACATTATGGAAAAGATATGATAGGATTATTTGACCCAGAAAATCCAGATGTACCAGTAGACCCAGAAAATCCATCTCCTTCAGTAGTAAGAAAAACAATATATAAAATCGAATACTATTACGATAACAACATAGATACAGAAAGATCACAAATAGTAGAAGCAATAGTAGGAGAAGAAATAACAAGAGAAGATATTCAAGATAAAATAGAAGCAAATACAAAAGAAGGATATGAATTTTTAACAATACTAAGTACACCATTAAAAGTAGGAGAAGACATTGAAAACAATGTAATCAAAATACATTACATAAAAGATTTATTAAATGTAGAAGATCCAGAAAATCCAGAAGCAATAAAGACTGCATACAAAATAGAATATTATTATGATAATGTAATTGATACAGATAAAACAGAATTAATGGTTGGAATATTAGGACAAAAAGTTGAAAGTACAATATTAGATACAAAAGCAGAAGATAACAAAAAAGATGGATATAAAGTACTTGGAATAGCAAATAAAGATATATTATTAGGAACAGATGTAGATTCAAATGTTATAAAAGTATTTTATATAAAAGATAAAACAAATCCAGAAAATCCAGGAATACTAGAAACAGTAGGATATAAAATAGAATACTACTATGATAATATAATAGATGTAACAAAATCAGAAGTAATATCAGCAACAGAAAAAGACCAAATAACAAAAGATATGATTTCTGATAATGTAGAAGATAAAAAAGAAAATGGATATGAATTATTTACAATAGTAAAAGTACCATTAACAGTAGGAAAAAATGTAGATAATAATGTAATTAAAGTATATTATGCAAAAAGTGGAACAGGAGAAATAGATCCAGATGATCCAAATCCACCAATAAATCCAGATGATCCAACAATAAAAAATACAGCATATAGAATAGAGTACTATTATGATGGAATAATAGATAATTCAAAAACAGACTTAGTAATGGGCAAAGTAGGAGATAAGTTAAATCCAGAAGAACTAAAACAAAGAGCAAATTCTAAGTTAGAAAAAGGATATAAGTTAGTAACAATATTAAATGAAAGCTTAGTATTAAGTGATAAAGTTGAAGAAAATGTAATAAAAGTACATTATAAAAATGAAAATGAAGAAGATCCAGAGAATACAACATATTATAAAATAGAATACTATTATAGTGGTAAATTAGATTCAGAAAGAACAGTGTTAGAAAAAGGAACAATAGGAGAATCAATAGAAATAATAACAGTTGCAGAAAAAATAGGAGCAAACATGCCAGATAATTATGTTTGTGCAACTGTACTAAATATACCATTAAAATTAACTGATGATATTGAGAATAATGTAATAAAAATATGTTATGAATTAAGAAATTCTGGAGAAGAACCAAGTAATAAAACATTATATAAAATAGAATATTACTATAATGGAGAAAGAATAAATGCTAAAACAGAAACAGTAGAAGCACAAATAGGAGATAGTATTTCTAAAGAAGATATCCAAGGCAGAATAGATATAAATAAACCAGAAGGAGCAGAAGAAATAGCGGTATCAAATATCCCATTAACAGTAAAAGAAGATGTTGAAAATAATGTAATAAAAGTACATTATAGAAGTGAAAACTCAGGAACAATAGATCCAGATAACCCAGATCAATCAGTAGAAACAGAAAATATAACATATTACAAATTAGAATATTATTATGATAATGAAATTGAAACATCACTATCAGATTTAGTAGAAGGTAAAAAAGGTGATGTAATAACAAAAGAAATGCTTCAAGAAAAAGCAGAAAATAATAGAATAAATCCTAATAAAACAAAAGAGTATAAATTAGTAACAATATTAGGTACACCAATAAAACTAGGTGAAGATATAAATAATAATGTGATAAAAGTACATTATAGAAGTGAAAATTCAGGACCAGTAGATCCAGACAAGCCAACAGATTCAGAAAATCCATATAGCCCAGAATATAATACAGTATTTAAGATGGAGTACTATTATGATGATGTAATAGATAGAACAAAATCAGAAATAGTTGGTGGAAAAGTTGGAGAAGTAATTGGAGAAGAAATACTTAATAAAAAAATAGAAAGTAACAAAGTAGAAGGTTATGAATTATTAATAGTATTAAATACAAACTTAAAAGCAAATGAAAATACTGATAAGAACATAATTAAAGTATACTATGTAAAATCAGGATCAATAGACCCAGATAATCCAGAAACATCAAGAACAGCATATAAAGTGGAATACTACTATGATTGGAAATTGGATGAAAGTAAAACACAAGTAGTACAAACAATAATTGGTGAAAAGATACAACAAGAAGCATTACTTGATAGCATTGAATTTAATAGAGGAGAACATTATAAATTATTAACAATAGCAAATTTACCATTAACAGCAAATAAAGAAATAGAAAACAATGTAATCAAAGTATTCTATGTAAATGATGGAACAATAGATCCAGACAATCCAGATAAACCAATAGACCCAGATCAACCAGTAGATCCAGATAAAAAGCCAATAAACCCAGATGATCCAGAAGAAACAAGAACAGTATATAAAGTAGAGTATTATTATGATAATAATT
>OFGE01001551.1_pt1 | contig 19650 bp, 17 predicted proteins | sample 1521681 | NCBI WGS metagenome assembly OFGE01 (sample SAMEA3504093, study PRJEB24116) | mouse gut metagenome | biome: mouse gut; feature: mouse-associated habitat; material: faeces | place: Denmark | collected 2011
ACATTTACCAACACTTTCTAAAAAGCCTATTACTGGCGTGGGTGTGAAAAGTAACATTATTGCTAAAATCATTGCTAAAATTCCAGATTATGTCTGGAAAAGCACAATGTTCTATGTTATAATACCGCATGTGTACACATTTATAAAAGCTTCATCTTTGGCAGCTAAGAATATTTCAGAGATACATAAGGAGCACGGTAATGAAAAAGTTAAAAATTCGAGGGAAACTGACATTAGGCTTTGGACTTCTGCTGATTATTATAATTGTGATGAATGCATTTTCACTTTCTAATTTGCGGGGTATTTCTAATCTTTCAGTTGACTTGTATACAGGTCCGCATATGAGTGCGCTTTCCTCTGTCGCGCTGCTAAAAGATGTTTATAAAATAGAGAATGCAGCCGACCAGATGCTGTTGGCTGCCGACGGAAAGCTGACGGATGATTACGAGAAAGCCTGCCAGAACATCGAAGCAGAATTGACTGCGATTCGGGAAACCGGCGTGATAGATACAGCGATGATAACGGCTTTTGAGGAAAAGCTGTCTGCATTGAAAGCATCGTATGAGGAGATTAGCCGTTTATTATCCCAACAAGAGCAGTGGCAGGCGCAGGAAGAGATGAAGCAGTTCGACGCGCTGGCGGAGGAGGCGACGGCGCAGCGGTAGAAGCAGCGCGTGCCGGCGAAACAGGCAAAGGCTTTGCGGTTGTTGCGGATGAAGTCCGCAATCTTGCGAGCAAGAGTGCGGAAGCTGCCAGCTCCACCGCAGAAATGATAGAAAAATCTGCATTAGCAGTGGAACATGGGATTCAGGTTGCCGACGCAACGGTGCAGTCCATGAAGCAGGTTGGGGACAATGTGCAGTCCATGGCAGAACTTTTGGGAAATATCGACCAATCTACCAATGAACAGGTAGAGGCATTTGCGCATATGGTCGATTCCATGTCTCAGATTAGCGGAGTTGTACATGCCAACGCAGCGGCAGCCGAAGAAAATTCTGCCGCGTCCAGGGAGCTGTCCGAACAGGCAAGGATAATGGAAAGCCTGGTCAAAAGGTTCCGCACCAGAAAAGAGCGTACATAAGTTTAGTTTATTTTTCCCCTGCCGATATGCTGCAAGGCGTTCGGCAGGGGATTTATTGATTTCTGGGATATCTCATTTAAATATTTTTGAATGATATGATATTGACAAAATCCTATCATTAGTGTAAAATGATAACAGGATTAAAAACTTAGTTATATTTTCTACGGAGGAAGATACATTGAAAATAGGGCTAAAAGATATAGAGCAGTATCTTTCTGATGTGAAAGATGCAGTAGAAAATAATAGATACCGCATTGCCAGAAACTCAAAAAGGCAGGACAACATAGACTTATTTCTGGATTATGTCATTGATGAAGCCAAGGCAAAGGAAATTCTCCTTAGTCTTGCGCCCATAGATTTTTCAGGGATTCTACAGAATGTGCATAAGGGATATGAATATGAGAGACTCTATGTTTTTGGGAAAGATGTGACTCTCTTAGAGAGAAATGGGCCGGGAGAAAAGCTCGTTTCCTTATATATCAAGGTTAACAAGCTAGAAAACTGTTTTGTGATAGTGATTTCATTTCATGAACAGAAAAGTCCGCTTACATATTATTTCAAATAATTAGCTGAAAAACAGAGGTGATTATGATGACAGAGAAAAAAAGAAGGGATTTCTGTGTAGAATGCAGGAAAGAAACAGAGTATTTTTTGCAGAAAAAGGATATCACAAAAAGTATAAGGAATAAGGAATATATTTTTGAAATTACGGTTGCAGTATGTTCAGAATGTGGAGAAGAGATGGGGATACCAGGGCTTATTGATAAAAATGTACAGGAGATTGACAGTCAGTATAGATTTGCGGAAGGGGTAGTTTCCATCGGTGACATTGAAAAGTTGATGGAGATTTATAAGATTGGGAAAGCTCCCTTATCGCTTGCTCTTGGCTTTGGTGAGATTACGATTCCCAGATACCTTGAGGGACAAATTCCATCAAGGGAATATTCCGATGTTATAAGAGCTGCCCTTTCCTCTCCGGCATTTATGAGAGATAAGCTGACAGAGAATAGGGATAAGATTACGGATGCGGCATTTAAGAAAGCTTTGGCCGCGGCCCATAGTTTAGAGAGCATTTTTACGGTATCCGATAAAATGATTAGAGTCATTGCATGTACTTTTGAAAAACTCGAGGAAGTCACTCCGCTAATGCTCCAGAAACTCCTCTATTTTATTCAGGGAACTTATTCTGCATTATATGGGAAACCAATCTTTCATGAAGATTGTAGAGCGTGGGTTCATGGACCTGTTTATCCGGATGTCTACGACCTTTTCAGGGATTTTAAGTACAATCCGATCGATGATGCAAGGTTTGCGCTCTTAGAGTGGACGGAAGATGTATTGACAGAGGATGAGAAAAAGGTTATTAATTTGGTCTTAAATACTTTCGGAATGTATGGCGGGAAAGTATTAGAGAAGATTACCCATAATGAGGAGCCTTGGAGAAGCGCGCGCAGAGGATATGAAGATGGTATTCCTTCCAATGAAATATTAACAAAAGACAGCATTAGGAAGTATTATGGCGCTGTGCATAAAAGATATGGCATAGATAAAGAAGCGGGATTGCAGAATTATATTCGCGATATGCTGAGAATGTAAAATGGACTGCAGCCCCGCAAGGGGCAAGTATTACGGTATGTCTTGAGGGTGTGTTTTATCTGACGATAGTCCCATTCTTTTTTTAAATATGCTGCATCCGTTGATTAAAAATCCGTATCCACCCGAATATAGTAAATCCCATTCCGGATACATAATTCTTCTATTAGCCGAAACGCAATATCTGCCAACCCAATTCCTCTGAACTCTTTTTGAAAGGCCATCCGATGGATAACGGCATACGGCTCTTCGGCGCTCCAAGCCCATTGGATTTTCTTATATGCAGACTCCCCATCAAAATCAATGCAATTTTTTCAATATCGGCGCATATGCGCCGGTATAACGCTCCATCTGCCTGATTTTCTCAAGTTTCCGCTTTGCCGCCGTAGAACCCTGTTTTATTTCGGCTTTGCACACATTCTCTTCGCCTTCCCGCCGGACGTTTGCCTGATTGGAAATCTTTGCCATGTCCAAATCTGCAGACAATTCGGTTATTCGGTCAATACTGTCTTCCAAAGAATCCGCGGGCGGCGTATTCTGGGGTTTCTGGTAAGCCGTATCCTTCTCATTATCCTTCTCGGTTTCCTCTGCCTGTTTTGCCATCTCAGAGGCAATCTGTTCATTCAGTGCGTCCAGTTGTTCCTCATATTCTTCTAACTGTTCCTTCATCCCGGCAGAACCGGCTCCTGACTCATCGTCTAAGGCACGCTTTAGCAGAGAATCTTTATTCATCTGAATCAGCTCTTTCTGGCTCATCAGGTTTGCAAGGCGGCTGGCGGCTTTCCCTTGCGGCGACAAGGCGGCCGTATCACTGCGCATAACATTCCCCTGCGGCTGTCCGTTCCCGGAAACATTTTTCCTGAACCCGGGGTTCCCAAGCCCCGGCTGTAAACATCTGTTTGTCTGGCTAAAATTAATCCGCATGATTCAATCCTCCATATTTGTTGAATTTACCCTGCCCGGATATCCTGCGGGGTATATCTGACTATCGGCAGATACCCTTATCGGATTTATCCCATTGATGCAGACGGGAACGATTTTGACGCCAAAGGAAGAGCCACAGAGACGGGAACATTATTTTGATGCCAAAGGAAGCATCACGCTTAACGTAAACTGTGTCTCGCACCTAAGGTCAAGCACGCCGCCATACCGCTCCACCACCGCCCGGATATTCTGAAGGCCGACCCCGCAGAACGTACCCCTTTTGGAAGACAGGAAGAACCTTTCACCCTGCACAGATACCGGCGCATGGATGCTGTTACTGATTTCAAATACCCAGTAATTCGTATGCATCTGCGCCCGAGCCCGTATCCACCCTGCAGGATTCCCCGCATCCATTCCCCGCTGGCATGCCTCGATCGCGTTGTCAAATGCATTAGACAACAGACAGCAAAGCTCCACCGGAGCAATCGTCTCCTCACCCGGAACCGTCATCAGGACAGAAAGGTCAATGCCCATCTCCTTAGCCTGACGGCATTTCGGGTTCAGCAGTGCGTCCGCGAAGACAGAACCGGTCTGTATCACAGCGTCCCCCAGTTCCATCCGCAGATTCATCTGCTCAAGATAACGCATGGCTTCCTCCGTTTTCCCATCTGCCAATAATTGTGCAAGGCACAGCCCATGATTTTTCATATCATGCCGGATTTTCGTAATCTGGCAGTACTGTTCCTTAGAAGCCTCGAGATGCTTTCCAAGTATCTGATACTGCTGCTTTGCCAATCGCTCCACCAGACGTCGCTCCAGCATGACTGCACAAGAAACCAAAAGAACCTCGCCGCCTAGCGCAATCAGGCTCAAGGAAACGGCGACAGCGAACACATTTGCTCCACTCCACCCACTGATTCCGGTAAACAGATTCAGCATCATGTCAACAGCCCCACAGATAAACACGATGATACACATTAGATAAACAGCGTCCCGGTCTTCAAAATCCCGCTTGAGTACATGGAGGTTCCGGGATAAAAGCTCCATCATGGCATACAGTGTCAGACATGCGGCACAGTCAATCAATTTCAGTGCAATATCCGAATAAACAGACGTCCCGTTCATGACCGTCAGTGCGTGAAACAGGGGGAAGAAGATCACGCAGGCAACTTCCGGGACACAGTACATCCACGCCGTAAAGAAGCATTTTTTCATCACGCTCCCATGGAACAGAAGCATATTGAGGGCAAATGCACATCCGCACAGATAGACGAGATTGCCCCAAGGCGTACCGGCAAGCACGAGCCATACGTTTAACTGCCCATAGAACAGAGAACCCAGGTAGTACCATATATAAGCGAACCGGTATTTCGCCCCCAGCATTTTCTTTAAGAACCGGTATCTCAGAAAAATATCCAAAAAGCCCCAGAGGACAGAGCCGACCGCCGCCCCGCTCAAAACACATCCCCGATTTCTTTCAGATAATGCATAAATTCCAGCCCGAAGGACTGATACCTGCGCTTGGACAGGGGAATCTGCTCGCCGTTTAAAAGCCATACGTCCTTTTTGTCATAACGCTGCACATGGTCAAAATTAACGATAAAACTTCGGTGGCATCGGAAAAACGTCTCCGGCAGCGACGGTTCCAGTTCCTCCAGTTTCCCGTAGAACGGAAGGCTTTCCTGCTCCGTATGCAGATGGATCTTCCGGTTGATGACTTCCAGATAATAGACCTGCTCAAATGGAATCCGCCTGACAGCCGTACCCTGCCTTATGGCAATGGCAGGTTTGCGCTCCTTCTGTAACGAAGAACACAGTTTCAGAAGCACTGTTTTAAGCTTTTCGGCATCCACAGGCTTGACGAGATAATGGGACGCCTGTACATCGTACGCATCTATGGCATATTGCCGATGGGCCGTGATGAAGATTAACTTACTTTCATCTCCGCGCATGCGAAGCTTTTTGGCAAGTTCCAGGCCGCTTAACGGCTCCATAGCGATATCAAGAAGCAGCAGGTCGAAAGGCTCGCGGACCAGCAATGCGCCGCCATTTGCAAACCTTTCGACCGTATAGCTGACAGAATGCCGATTTAGTATTATGTTCACCATATCTGCCAAATGGTTCAGGAGAACCGGCTCATCCTCACAAATTGCAATCCGAATCAATTTTCACACACTCCTTACTGAAAATATTATATAAAAAATATGATCCAGATACAAGACGATTGGGCAAACGGGACATTTTTTGATGTGAATGGGTATTGTATCTAAAAATTGTTTGATGAATACTATAACAGTATACACAAATAGCACACATAAAGAAAAATAAATTTGCTGAGTCAATTTGCTGTAAAAAATGAGGAGGATTACCAAAATGGAAGGTCAGTTAATATGGAAAGATGAGTACAATATCGGCGTAGACATTATCGATCAGGAACACAAAAGACTTTTTAAGATTATCAATAAACTGTTCCGGTTCAGTGATGAAAAAAATAAGAGCCAGTGGGCATGCCAGGAAGGAATCAAATTCTTTAAGGATCACGCTGTGAAGCATTTTACGGAGGAAGAAGAATACATGGCGTCTATTCATTATGAGCGGCTGAACGTGCACATGCATATTCACAGCGAATTTCGGGAGAGGACGCTTCCGGCTCTGGAAGAAGAGCTGGAGCAGACAGACTATTGCGCGGATTCCGTAGAACATTTCCTCGGAGTCTGCGCCGGATGGCTTGTGGGACATACGTTGATGGAAGACCGGGCGATTACGGGCAAGGGCAGGAGCCGGTGGGTTGGGCTTCTGCCGGGAAGGGAGCAGGAGGCAGTGAAAAAAGTCATACTTCAATTGATGTATGATTTGTTTCATTTGGAGTCTTATGTCATCAGCGACGCATACGGCGGGGAAAAATTCGGGAGAGGAGTCTATCACCGTCTGGTCTATGGAACAGATCAGGAGGAAGAAAAATATGAGATATTTCTGGTCTTTGAAGAAAAACTATTGATTAATACCGTGGGAAAGACAATGGGAATTAAGACGAATAAGCTAAATACTTTGCTGATGAATGCGGCCAGGTTTATGGCCCGGCAGTTTGCAGAACATGTGAGAGACCACCTTACGGACATGGACGGTTATGAGCTGAAGGAGGAAAACCTTCTTACGTATGACCAATTCCAGGAAGTATTTGGAAATGAAAAGCTGCAGGTCAGCCTGTTGTTCGACACTGGCGAAGGCTATTTTTCATACTGCACGTCCGTTAAAAGACCGCCCAAAAAAGGAGGCGCCGCCCCTATAAGAATAGATAACGCGATGGAAGAGGTGGGAAAATATCTCATGCAGAGAGAAGGCCATCGGAAGCGGAAGGTACTGGTGGTGGATGATTCCGCCACAGTAAGGGAGGGAATCCGGAAACTGCTGGATGAAGACTACGATGTGGCGCTTGCAAAGTCCGGCGCTGCGGCGCTGCGGTGCATGATTCTGGATAAACCGGAGCTGGTGCTTCTGGATTATGAGATGCCGGTCTGCGACGGGCAGCAGGTGTTGGAAATGATGCGTTCGGAGGAGACATTTGCAGATATCCCAATTATCTTTCTGACTGGGAGAGCAGATATGGAAACCGTTAAGAAATTAGTAGCCTTGAAACCAGACGGATATATGGTAAAATATTTAAAACCTGCACAGATTAAGCAAAAAATAGACGAATATTTTAAGAGGGAAAACAGGCTCCCAATATGATTGGGGGTCGCTACATATGTGCGGTTGCGGTTCGAGGAATTATTGTGTATACTGAAAGCAGTTGAAAGCTGTTCGGAAAGGGGAGACGATGATGAGGAGGGAATTTAATATCACAGGCTTATGCGTGCCTGAGAAGCATTATATGGTAAATTTGGACAGTCGTCTGGAACAGATGAAAAAAATGGTGGACAAGGGGAATTATTTTGTGGTCAGTCGTGCGAGACAGTACGGGAAGACGACGATACTTGCGGCTTTGGCAGATTACATGAGCGATGAATACATCGTTGTTTTTATGGATTTCCAGATGATAGGGAGCGCAATGTACGAGAATGAAGATTCATTTTCAAGGGCGTTTGCCGCCTGTTTTCTGGATGAATTCCAACATGTATCCGGTCAGGCAGGTCAGACGGCAGAGGAACTGGAACAGATGCTTAGGGAGCCGGACAAGCCCTTTTATTTGATGAGTCTTTTTCGGTATCTGATCGCCATATGTGAGCGTTCAGATAAGCCGGTTGTCTTGATTATTGACGAGATTGACAGCGCGAAGAATAATCAGGTATTTTTAGATTTTCTGTCTCAGATTAGGAAATATTATTTGCAGAGAGAGCGGAGAGGGACGAAGACATTTCAATCCGTGATACTTGCGGGCGTCTGTGATGTGAAAAATCTCAGAAGAAAATTAAGAGATGAAGAAGAGCATAAGAAAAACAGCCCATGGAATATTGCCGTGAATTTTGATATTGATATGAGTTTTTCTAAAGACGAGATTGCCGGGATGTTGCGGGAATATGAAGCTTGCGAACATTCGGGGATGGATATTGAGGGCATGGCGGGAAGGATTTACGGCGAGACGGGAGGATACCCGTTTCTCGTCAGTCGTTTATGCAAAATGATGGATGAAGAATTACCTGCGGCATGGAGTAATGAAGGCTTTCTTGCGGCAGTCAGAACGTTGGTTCTGGAAAAGAATTCGTTGTTTGACTCGCTGAACCATAAACTTACTGAGTATCCGGAATTAGAGCGTGTAATCAGCAAAATGCTATTTAATGGGGAGAAGATTGCGTATAACCCGGATTTGGAAGAGATTGACGTTGCAGTTATGTTCGGTTTTGCAAAGCAGGAAGGTGCGGCGGTGGTGATCGCGAATAGAATTTTTGAGACACGTCTGTATAATCGTTTTCTTGCGTCAGAGGAATGGAAGGAAAGCAGCATGACACAGAAAGCTTTTATGGATAAAAATGGTTTTGTGGTAGATGGGTATTTGAACATGCGAAGGATTCTTACAAAGTTCGTGATACATTTTCAGGAGTTGTATGGAAATGAAGAGAAAAGATTTGTTGAAGAATATGGAAGAAGATTTTTCCTTATGTATCTCAGACCGATTATAAATGGGACGGGAAATTATTATATTGAGGCGCAGACAAGGGACAAGAAGCGTACCGATGTGATTGTGGATTATCAGGGAGAACAGTTTATAATTGAAATGAAAATATGGCATGGAAAAGAATACCATGAAAGGGGCATGGAGCAGTTAGCAGAATATTTGGATATATATCAGAAACAAACAGGGTATTTGCTGAGCTTTAATTTTAACAAAAAGAAAGAGACCGGAGTGTTTGAACAGATGATTGGTGATAAGAAGATTATTGAAGCGGTAGTGTAAAAAAAATCATATTTCGTTAAGTAACCCGGTCAAAATGCCGATAGTTTTAATAACAGCAATCATTTGGCGAGACATGTAAGGAGGAAAAGTATGCGGATCTATGCACAAAATATGTTCCCCATGAATCGGGCGAACAGCCAGAAGACACTCAATCAATTACTGCCGGGGGCTGCAAGGTCAGCAGACGCGCAGAAATCTATAGAACAGAGAGAGATTCGGGAAAAAGCAGCGGCTCTTACAAGAGGCGGAGGGACGAGGCAAGTGGATACCGGGCTTGAGAACACAGGCGCGGCAGCGTTGTCTTTGCTTCTCATTGATAAAAAGGACGTACCTGCAAAAGCGGCGCAGAAGATAGAGGCTTATTACCAGACCACAGGTTCTCTGGCGGATACCATTACATACAAGGAGGCGCGGCTTACATACCTACAGTCCGAGTATGAGAAGATTGCCGCAAACGATTCTGGCAAGAGGGCGGATAAGATGAAGGAACTTATTAAGTCCGAATATAAGGACATGGCGGGCGTGCTGAATTATACGGCAGATTTGATGAGCGAAAGCCTCCGCAATTCCGAGGCTGTGTACGGGAAGCCATTCAGTGAAGAGTATCACGCGCTTCTGAATGACATTCCGGATAAGCTCCACAGTATTGCAGACGGGTTAAAAGATTTCGACAATATAGAAGATGCGCTGGAATATCTGGGAGCGGCAAAGGAACAGCTTTTCGGGCTTGGTGAGGAACTAAAGAGCCAATACCGGGAGTATACGGGAAAAGAACTTGCAGGATATGAATTCCGGACGGAAGAAGATTATGCAGGCGCAGTTGGTTCATATGCGCTTATGTGGAGTTGGGACGAAGTGACGGTAGATACGGAGCATATGGAGAATCTGGCAGATTACGGCGTGGATATCCATAACCTGAGCGCAATTCCTGAAGCAGTCAATCTTATAGATACGAAGGCATGAAAAAAAGGCTGATAGACGCTTGTTAGTTATTAGGCGTACCAGTGAATGGAGAAGATTATGGGAAAAAGACAATCTTTGCCGCAGATTAGGCTGTCTGATTTGCAGAAAGAGAAGTTGAACGACGAGATTAAGGCGTTTTATCTGGATGTGCGCGGCGAAGAAATCGGGATGATTGAACAGATGCAGATTTTAGAGTTATTTGAGCAGAAGATGGCGCCTGTCATTTATAATAAAGCATTAGACGATGCAAAAAGATGGTTCAGCCAGATGACGGACAATTTGGATTCCGACTATTATGCACTGTACAAGGAAGAATGAATGTAGACTTTTACGTCCGGCAGTCATCTATGTGACAGGCGGTAAGATTAACGAGAATTATGAGAAATTGGAAGAACTCAAGGCATATTGTGTGGAGAATAAAGTCGTGTATATCTGCCCTACGGCAACGGATGTGGAAGAATTGGGCAAGACATACCAGTATGCAGTCGATAAGTTCAAGGCTCTCAATATCGTGAAAGAAGAGATTTCGGTCAAGGCAGACAGCGATAATCTGGGTGCGGCACAGGAACTCGTAGAGTATATACTGGATGAGTTCGACGATGAGCTTGACGATGCGGAGACATTCAGCATATAAGTATTTGGTATCTAAAGAATATTGATGGATTAGCGCCGGCGTACAGGGAGAGGAACCTGTATGCCGGCGCTTTTTCTTACATATGCTTTAGCGCTTGTCTTTTACGGGCAGAATTGTTATACTTAACATATATCAGATTCGGAGCCTGACATATGTGGAAAAAGGGGGGAGGGCAGTGATATGGCTGGTGAAGGAAATGGCTTTGCGGGAGAACGGACAGTAAGGTATCTTCTGCTTAATAAAGATGTGGTGATTGCGGAATTTGAGGTGGATACGGTATATGATGATATAACAATTGTGAAACAGTATGTGGAATTACCGGATTGGTTTGGTAATTTAGACAGTTTTATCATAAAAAGACGAGCGCCAAAGCAAAGAGAGAATATCGAAGAGTTGTTACGTCTTAGTGGGTGCGATACTTTGCAGGGATTTTTGGATATCTCTCATGCGCTGTCTCTTGTAGATACATTTTGGGTAAAGCGTATAGACAGTGATCTATGTTGGAAAAACGTATCATTGTACACACATCCATTTAATGAAGTGATTGCGAAGATGGCGTTTGAGGGTGGTTTGCATGGCAGGCAGCTTAGTACCACGTCGCCAGAGTATGGTACGGATGGTTCGTTTGCGAAATGCTCCGGATGCTGAAGCGCGGAAGTTCAGGTGCGAGAAATGCTGGTCTGGAGCCCTATTCAGAGTTTTATGCAAGTCAGTTAGTGAAAATTTTTACGGATGATTTTGTGGCGTATGGTCTGAGAATGCACAATAAAAGGATTTGTTCCGTCTGTGATTTATTCACATCTGAGGATTATGGGTATCTTCCTTATGCTGCGGTTGATTCCAGAAGTTCGACATTAAAAGATGTATTGCGGAAAATGAAAGAACTTGGCCTTGAAGAAAAAGTGAAACAGATGTTTGTCATAGACGCCGTAATCCTGAACGAGGACAGGCATAAGAATAATTTTGGATTTATTGTAGATAACAGAACACAGGAAATCGTTACAATGGCGCCTCTGTTCGACCACAATATCTCCTTGCTGCCTTACGCAGAAGAAGGCGAGTTTGGGTACGGCGGCAATTATCTGAGGATGAAAGGCCCCCGAATCGGGGACGACTGGGTGAAAACTGCAGCCATGTGCCTTGACGCAAAAACCAGAAAGAATCTCATCCATTTATCAGATTTCAAATTCGAGAGACATAGGAATTATAATCTGCCGGATTGGAGGCTTCAAGACTTAGAAAACCTGATACACACGACCATTCAGAAGATATTAAGTTTTCCGAGTTAAAACAGATTTGCTTTCGTACTTAGGAGGTGGTACAATGCAAAATACAAATTTAGAAATTATTCAAAAAGCTATGGAAGAATATATATATCTAAAAAGTTTTCTTAATGTAGCCGGCGTTAATGTCACAGAATTGGACAAGATCAAAGAATAGAGTTGAATAGCTGCAGATGGTAAGGGTGCGGGAAGTATTGAAAAAGGCAAAACTTATTCCCGCACCTGCACATTACAAAAGCTCTTCTTTTTTCTCCAATATAGCCTCGCAAGCCGCACAAGCCGCGCAGTCACAGTACTTCGCCCCGGCAGCTTTTATCTCCTGCCCATGTGCAAGCACCTTTTTCGCCGTCTCCGCGCCGAACACCTGCGCCCCCATTTCCGACCCAGCAAATGCAATTAAGCCGTCAATGGGCATAATATCCTCTTCAAGCTCCGCAATCAAGTTCTTTGCCGCTTCTGCCTCCTTCTCTGTCCCGACAGCATCCAGCCAGTTTTTCGCCGCTTCTTTCGCCTCGGCACAGCAAGACTGCGCTTCAATCAATTCGTTTACCTTCTGAGTTACATAATCTTTTACTTCTGCGTTCATCCTATACTCCTTTCTTAGGAGGCCATTTTTGGCATCCAAATTCAATCATACCGCTCTTTCAAGGAAATCAATTTCTTTTATATAAAATTATACTATATAGGAATAAAAGTGTAAAGTGGACAAATTTCACCAAAACTAGAATTTTCTGAATTGCAATCTTCCATGCCCCATATTACAATGATTCTATAAGACAGGGCGATAACAAGGAGGATGTTATGTTTTTAACAGACAGAAAATTAGAAAGACGTATCAATGAGCTAGAGCAATACCGTTACCGTGATATCATTCCATTCAACAACTTTTGGGCGGCTGAAGAAGAACAGGGTGTAGTCAATCCTAAGCTGCCCAAGTTCCCACAGGAAGGAATCCCAATAGAGAAAGAAGCCGGACTTCGTCCGATAGGGGATACAATAAACACCGGCGATACATGGAAAGGACGCGACCGTTTCGTATGGCTGCATAAGGATATCCCGATTCCTGCCCAATGGAAAGGAAAAAAAGTAGTCGGCATCTTCGACTTCGGCAACACAGGCGGGGGAAATAATTCCGGATTTGAGTCTATGGCATATGTAAACGGAACCATGTATCAGGGCGTAGACGTTAACCACAAGGAACTCTTCTTCGACGAAGCCCTCTGCGGAACCACCGTAGACCTCACCTTCCGCCTGTGGTCAGGGTTAGAAGGCGGCGGCGTCCCGAAAGAGCAGGAACACCGGATTGCCCGCGCCGACCTTGCATGGCTGGACGAGAAAGCAGACGACCTTTATTACATGGCGTCCATGGTATATCAGACCTTGGCAGAACTTGCCGATTCAGACCCTATCCAGCATGAGCTGCGCAAGGCGCTGGAACAAGCCTTCTGCCTGATTGACTGGACATACCCGGGCAGCGGGGAATTCTACGAGTCTGTGTACCAGGCAGATGAAGCGCTGAATGCAAGCATAGACAAGATGGATAAGCGCTCCATGATAAATGTTTATTGCGTAGGGCATACCCACATCGACGTGGCGTGGCTGTGGCGGCTGAAACACACAAGAGAAAAATGCTCCCGCTCCTTTTCCACCGTATTTCGTCTGATGGAGCAGTATCCCGAATACATTTTCCTCCAGACACAGCCGCAGCTCTACGAGTATATGAAAGAGGAATTCCCGGATATATTTGCAAATATCAAGAAAAGAGTGCAGGAGGGACGTTGGGAAGCCGACGGCAGTATGTGGGTAGAAGCCGACTGCAACCTGACAAGCGGGGAATCCCTGACAAGGCAGATACTCATCGGCAGCAAGTTTATCAAAGACGAGTTCGGCAAGGACGTGGAATACCTCTGGCTTCCCGACGTGTTCGGCTACTCTTGGGCAATCCCTCAGATATTGAAGAAAGCCGGAATCAATACCTTTATGACGACCAAAATCAGTTGGAACCAGTACAACCGTATGCCCCACGATACATTTATGTGGAAAGGAATCGACGGCAGCGAAGTACTGACTCACTTTATCACCACGCCGGAGCCTTGGAGAGAGCGGGATTCCTGGTTCTACACCTACAATGGGAATCTGCTTCCAAGAACCGTAAAAGGCGTGTGGGACGCATACCGGGATAAACAGATGAACCAAGACCTGCTGATTTCCTTCGGTTACGGAGACGGGGGCGGCGGCGTGAACCGCGACATGCTGGAATGCCGCAGAAGGCTCGACAAGATTCCCGGCCTTCCAAACGTGAAGATGTCAACGGCAGGAGAATATTTCAGGAAACTGCATGAGACCGTAGAAAATACGGATCAGTACGTCCACACATGGGACGGGGAGCTGTATCTGGAGTACCACAGGGGAACCTACACAAGCCAGGCATATAACAAGCGCATGAACCGGAAAATGGAGCTGCTCTATCGGAGAGCCGAATGGCTTACCGTAATGGACGCCCTGCAGTCACGTAATCTGGCAGAGGCAAAGCAGGAGGAGCTGACCAAAGGGTGGAAACACATCCTGACAGACCAGTTCCATGATATCATCCCAGGCTCCTCCATCCATGAGGTGTACGAGGACTCCCGGAAAGACTATGCATATATCGAAGGAATTGCCAGGGAAGTCGAAGAGAAGGCATATGCACATATCACAGAGAAGAAAGAAAATACATACACCGTCTTCAACTCTTCTGGTTGGACCATGAGCCAGATTGTGGCTGTCCCGCAGGAACAGGATGGGATTTATCTGGATGAAGAGGGTAATCAATTAATTTCCCAGAAGGGACAGGGTGTGACTTATGTAGAAGTAAAGGACGTTCCGTCTATGGGCGCAAAGACGATTTATCTTAAAGAAGAGGCGGAAGAATGTGCGGCAGGCTGTGGGGCAGAGAAGCCTTTCAAAAGTAAGGGGATTCCAGAGAAGAATACAAATCTTGCGGCAGAAGCAGGGATGAAAGGCAGAGAGATTGAAACGCCGTACTATCAGATATCCCTGAACCAGTACGGACAGATTACAAGACTGTACGACAAGACCTACGCCAGAGACGTTATTCCGGAAGGGCAGCGGGCAAACGTACTCCAAGTATTCGAGGATAAGCCCCTTGATTTCGACGCATGGGATATTGACATCTTTTATCAGGAAAAGATGCGGGAAATCACTGACCTAAGGACATTTGAGATTACGGAAATGGGACCACTATGTATGAAGGTTCATATGGAGTGGAATTTCAACCGGGCTTCTGCTATTAAACAGGACATGATTCTTTACCGCGGCACCCGTAGAATCGATTTTCGGACAGAAGTAGATTTCCATGAACAGCACCAGCTTTTAAAAGCGGCGTTCCCGGTAGATATCCGCTCTACCTACGGCACCTACGACGTGCAGTACGGCAATGTGCGGCGCCCGAACCATTGGAACACAAGCTGGGATCAGGCGAAATTTGAGACGGTGGCCCACCGCTTTGCAGATTTGTCTGAGCGTAATTATGGCGTGAGTATCCTGAACGACTGCAAATATGGACACGATATCAAGGATAATGTACTGCGGATATCCTTATTAAGGGCAGGAACCCATCCGGACCATTTGCAGGATCAGGGATTCCATACATTTACCTATGCGTTGCTGCCCCATAAAGGGGATTTCGTAGAGGGAATGACAGTTCCGGAAGCGTTTGCACTGAATGAGCCGATGCAAGCCGTGGCAGGGGCAAGCAGCCTTTCCTACGACAGCTTCCTCTCCTTCGATAATGGGCAGGTTGAGCTGGATGCTGTGAAGAAATCTGAGGATGGGAAATATATTGTGGTCCGTTTCCATGAGTTTGCAGGAGCAAGGCAGGATGTCACTGTTACGGCAGGTTTCCCATACCGGGCATGGGCGGAATGTGATTTGCGGGAACGTCCGATAGCGGAGTTCGTGCAGGGTGAAATACAGATGAACCTCCATGCATATGAGATTAAGACGATATTGATGGAACTATAATTTGCTGTGCAGTCAGGAGCGGCGGGCTTTCGGGACGGAACAGGAGAGAGGAGAAAAAGATGGAAGAATTATTTAACATAGAAAAAGTATTGGGGTTTTGTGAAAAGGTGTGCTATTTTTTCACGGTGAACCTGTTGTTTATGATTTCCAATACTCCGGTATTGCTTTTCCTCTTGTTTGTGGGCGCCGGGCAGATTCGGGAATGCCTCCCGCTGTTCCTTGTGTGCCTGCTCCCTATGGCTCCTTCATTGTCGGCTGTGATGTATGCGATGAACCGGCTGATACGTGGGATGGAAGGGAAGGCGCTTAGGGATTATAAGAAGGGATACACAAGGGATTTTCTCCGGAAGGCAGGTCTTGGGGCAGACCAACTGATGTTCATCCTAATGTGCTGGACGAACATCGAGTTCTTCGCGGTGCAGTTTAGAATCCTTCCCCTTGCAATCCTGTTTATTCTGCTGTTTGCGGCAGCAGTCCTTGTTACGCCGAACCTCTATATGCTTGCCAGCCGATATGACATGGGGAATATGCAGACAACAAAAACGGCAGTTACCCTGTTGTTTGCAAAACCGGTTGCAACCCTTGGAAATATTGTGGCGCTGCTCCTTGTTCTTGCGGCGTTCGAGATAGCGGCGGGGACGACCGTGCTGTTCATGGGGAGTGCGTATGGGTTTCTGGTGATGTTTATGAATCAAAGCGTTATGCAGCAATTAGAAAATAAGTGAAATAATGAGCGTTCCAAAAAGCAGATAGCCTTTGGGAGCATTCAAGGGTAAGGAAATGCAGGAAATACTGCATTTCCTTGTTGATATTTAGATGTTTTTTATTCCGAAATGAAAGAAAGGAAATTCAGGATGGAAATCAAGGGCTCAAAACAGCTATACCATAAATTGTTTTTTATCTATACGGTAATCTTAGTCTGCGCGATATCGGCATTGGTCATTTTCTTCCTTAACAGCACTAAGAACCGTTTTTTAGAACAGAGTATTAGCTACACGGAAATGATGAGTGAATCTGCCGTCTCTTACCTTGAGGATACATCCGATATTGCAGAGTATATCCATGAAGATTTGTACAGTTCCAGCATAGAGTTGAACGATGTGCTTCATTACTTGACAGACGAACCAGACGTTTACCTGCAGCACCGTCTGGATACCTATATCGCAAACAAATACAGTGAATACAAGGGAATCGTGAAATTTTTCCTGGATGCGTTTCAGGCATACGGAAGCTTAAACCGTATTACCCTGTTCAGTTATGGGCGGGATGAAATCACAGAATACACAAGAGACGGGAAGAGTTATCGGAGAGCCGGGGATGAGGAGTTCAAGAAATCCTTTGGAAACGGCTGTCTGGTAGAGGAGGATTGTTTTTCCTATCTCAAGGAAATCCGCGACCCGGCGACCATGCAGGTCAAAGGCTGTATGATTCTGCGGTTCAGGAGTAAGAAATTTGAATCCATCTGGCAGTATTATTCCCGCGCGGAACTGCTTGTGTACCATGATGCCGGGATGGTAGTGTACGATTCTTCAAGGGAGCACGAAATTACAGATATTCTGGCGGCAGATGATAACGGAACACTGGAGGATTTGCTGGGAGCCTATGTGGAGCAGGCCCAGCGCGGTGAATACCATACCGTAAGCTATCTGGAAAAGAAACGGGCGGCGGCAGTCCCGCTGTCTATTGTCGTAATGTCCGTTCTGGTTGGAATTGCCGTGATGGCGTTAGGGGAACTGTTTGTAAGATATCATTTGCAGCACCTTGCCAAACGGCTGAACCGGATTCTGGACGGGATGACAAAAGTAATGGACGGAGACTTAGGGGTACGTATCCCCACAGATAAAAACGGGGATGAACTGGATGTGATTGCCCAATATTTTAACGAAATGTGCGTCAAACTGGACGGGCATATCAAGAAGCAGTACCTTGCGGAAATTGAGCAGAAAAATGCAGAGATGGATGCACTCCAAAGCCAGATTAACCCGCATTTTCTGTACAATACGTTGGAGGCTGTCCGCATGAAAGCTATCTGTAACGGCGACCGGGAAGTCGGGAAGATGCTCTACAGCCTGGCGGTCACATTTCGGGCGCAGATTAAAGAGGCGGATGTCATAACGCTGGCACAAGAACTGCATTATTGCAAGAAATATATGGAGCTTTTTGAGTTCCGGTATCAGAACCAGTTTCAGGCAAATGTGGAATGCCCGGAAGAGTATCTCCGGACGCCGATTATCAAGTTCGTGTTACAGCCTGTGATTGAAAATTATTTTATCCACGGTATCCGGTTGAAGGAGCAGGATAATTTTATCAGGATTATCGTGGAGAAGGAAGAAGGATACAGGATTATCGTGGAAGATAACGGGAAAGGAATGACGAAAGAGGCGATTGCGGCGAAGAACCAGGAGCTGGAACATGATACCATGGAGAAACATTCATCCATCGGGATAGCCAATGTCAACCGGAGATTGAAAGCCGTGTATGGAAAAGAGTGTGGAATCCGCCTGGAAACAAGGGACGGCAGAGGGCTTCGAGTGATATTAAGATTCAAGCCGGATGGAGGCGGGAGTGGAAGCATAGGATGAAAAAGGGAACGTGCATGGGAAATGGGAGATAGAGTGATGAAAAAGGTAATGATTGTGGAGGATGAGGAGCTGATATTACAGGGAATCCGTAATATTGTGGACTGGGAGGATTTGGGGCTCAAGGTGGTGCATATGGCGCACGACGGCGTGGAGGCTCTTGAAATGTGGGAGAAGGAGCCGGTACATATTGTGGTGACGGATATCAGCATGCCGGAGATGGATGGGCTAACCCTCCTTAGGAACATTCGGGAGAAAGAAGAGCAGGTGAGATTCATTATCCTGACCGGTTACGACGAGTTTGCATATGCCAGAGAAGCAGTCCGGCTGGATGTTGAGAATTATATTTTAAAACCAATCAATGAAGAAGAACTGGAACGCCAGCTTAGGGAAACCGTGAGGAAGCTGGAAGAGATGGACAAGAAGAAACTGCAATATATTGATGAAAAAACACAGTGGCTGCATTTCCTGAACGGGAATTCTGATAGAGCCGAATCGGAAAAATTTGCGGCAATGCTGGGACTTGCACCGGAGGGCGAAAGTTACTATGCAGCCGTGATGAAATGGAATATGAAAGGGCTGAAAGAGAAAAAAATTACGGATATGATTGTCGAACTGAAGAAGGAAGAGGGACTTAGAATCGTACATCTTCCTCCTGACAGCCTGCTTATGGTGCTGCGCATAGAAGCAGACAGTGCAGATGAAAACAGGGTGGCAGAAGGCAAAGTGTGGGAATATTTTACAGAGCTTCAGAATAGCATGGAAAGCAGATTTAATATTATGACCTTTATCTGCATAGGAAATTCTTTTACAAGACTGGAACAATTGCCGGAAGTTTACCGTGGTGCAAGAAAACTTCAAAAGTATCTGATCATTGAGGGATATGGGAATTGTATCAGCCTTCGACAGATTCAGGACAGAAAAACGGAGTCAATCCGTATGGATGAAACACAGCTTAGGAAATTCATCCTGAAAAAGGAAAAAGAAGCGGCAGTCAGCTACATCGAAGATTTGTTTATCAATAATATCCGGAAGGATGCCGCCGTAAGTTCTCTGTACCAGATGGCGGTGAAGATGGCGGTACTTCTGCAGGATATTAAGAAAGAGTATAAGCTGGAATCCGTCTTGATTGCGGCGGTTTTCCTCTTGATTGCGGCGATTTACCTCTTTCCAGTGTT
>OFGE01001554.1_pt1 | contig 19625 bp, 14 predicted proteins | sample 1521681 | NCBI WGS metagenome assembly OFGE01 (sample SAMEA3504093, study PRJEB24116) | mouse gut metagenome | biome: mouse gut; feature: mouse-associated habitat; material: faeces | place: Denmark | collected 2011
CAACTCTGTTCCTCCGATACGTTTAATTGCTAAAGGTAAATTGTCCTTTTCACCTACCGAAACACCACCACAAGTAATTAATACATCAAGTTTTGGTGAAATCTCAATCAGCCTCTTCGCTAATTCTTCAGGGTCATCTGAACAATGGTCTAGGTGGATTACTTCATTACCACTCGCTTTGACAAAAGCTGCTAACATGTAGAGATTACTATTATAAATTTTCCCAACTGACAGTGGTTCTTCCAAAGAAACTAACTCACTACCGGTCGCTAAAATCCCCACCTTCATGCGCTTCAAAACAACAACTTTATCAATCCCTTGCATTGCCAACAAACCAATCATGCGACTATTAATCTGTTGATGTTTTGCTAAAATTTTTTGCTGAAAAGCAATATCTTCTCCAATTTCCGCATAGTTTTGGCCCGCAGTGACAGAGCGAAAAATTTTAACATGGTCTTGCCCAAAATCCGTCCATTCTTGTGGCACTACAGCATCAAAATCGGTTGGAATAAAAGCACCTGTTGTTATTTTAATCGCACAGTTATTCGTCTGATTACAATAAAACATGGAATCCCCTGCCACTAAAGAACCGACGACTTTTAAACAACTTGGGCTTTCAGCAGTCGCACCTCGTGTTTCTACTGCACGAACGGCATACCCATCCATCCCGGCACGAGGAAAATGAGGAATCGCTGTCTCTGCAAAAATGTTTTCTCCGCTAATCCGTCCCAAGGAATCAAGCAGCGCCACTTCTTCTGTTTCACATTGACTCTTCATATGTTGGGTCATTTTCTCTCGTGCTTCTTCCAACTCGATCATGTTTTAACCATCCTTTTTTATTTATTCACTGGTTTAATCGCAACGGCACAAACTTTATATTCAGGAATTGTGGCGATATCATCAAATACAGCATTGGTGATTTCGTTAACATTCCCATCTGGAAAGTGGAATGTCATAAAGACTTCTTGCGGAAATACTCGATTTCCGACAGCCGCATAGGTTTCGATTTTGCCACGTCGAGAATGAACTTCAACTTTGTCACCTTCTTGGATTCCCAGAGCTTGTGCATCGACTGCATTTATCTCAATATAAGAGTGATTCGCTATTTGGTTAATCCCTTCCGTTCGTCCTGTCATTGCTCGGGTATTGTAATGGTAAAGCATTCGGCCTGTCGACATCAAATACGGGTACTCTTCATCTGGTAATTCTTGTGCTTGCTTATACGGAATTGCTTTAAATAAACCTTTCCCACGAGCAAAACTGCCCACATGCATAATCGGCGTACCTGGATCTGTCAAGCTCCGACAAGGCCATTGTAAGCTCTCCTTCTCTAATCGTTCATAATTAATTCCACCAAACGAAGGCGTCACAGCTGAAATTTCTTCCATAATTTCTTTTATTCTTTTTGCCAGGCTGCAGCATTCTATCACTTCATCATCACAAACCGCTATTGACAGCATTTAATCACCTGCCCTATATAAATATATCGTATATATCGGCCAAAACGGGCATAAGGTTTTGTTGATGCTATGAACGGGCATTACCGCGTAATAACCGTAATCCTTACTGTCCGGGCCAAAACTAATATGGGCAGTCCCATCCAATGGCGCCTGCCCCCGCCACCCGCATATGGTCCCTGGCTTCCCCTGTTTTCCCGATAATTTCCATGGCCAGGCCGCCCGGCCTGCAAAAATGGCAGGCCATGGTCCCCCGTCTCTATCAAAATGCCGCCCGGAACCAGCAAACAGGAAATCGTAACCGTAACTTTTTCCAGTTTTTTTCCCATTCGTCTGTTATTTTTCGTGATTATGTTGTATAATTCTTTTATAAGGCTTAAAAATTAGGAGGAGTAGTAATATGGCAAAAGAAATGATTGCAATGCTTCTTGCCGGCGGACAGGGTTCACGCCTTTACGCCCTTACGGAAAAGCTTGCAAAACCAGCAGTTCCATTCGGCGGTAAATACCGTATCATTGATTTCCCGCTGTCGAACTGCGTCAATTCAGACATTGATACTGTAGGCATCCTGACACAGTATCAGCCGCTGGAGCTGAATGAATACATCGGCAACGGCCAGCCCTGGGACCTGGACCGTCTTCACGGAGGTGTGCATGTGCTGCCGCCTTACCAGAAAGCAAGCGGCTCAGACTGGTACAAGGGTACGGCGAATGCGATTTACCAGAATATATCGTTTATTGAGCGTTATGACCCGAAATATGTCATTATTCTTTCCGGCGACCAGATCTGTAAGCAGGACTACAGCGATTTCCTGAAATTTCATAAGGAAAAGGATGCGGAATTCAGCGTAGCCGTTATGGAGGTCCCCTGGGAGGAGGCTCCCCGTTTCGGCCTGATGGTAGCTGACGAGAACGACAGGATCACAGAATTCCAGGAAAAGCCTAAGAATCCCAAATCCAACCTGGCTTCCATGGGCATTTATATCTTCAACTGGGATATCCTGAAAAAATACCTGGAAGAGGACGAAGCTGACCCTAATTCTGAAAACGACTTCGGAAACAACATTATCCCCAACCTTTTAAGGGACAACCGCCGGATGTACGCTTATCATTTCAGCGGCTACTGGAAGGATGTGGGAACCATTTCCTCCCTTTGGGAAGCAAATATGGAAGTTTTAGACCCCGAGCACAGCGGCATCAATCTTTTCGACGAAAATTGGAAGATCTACAGCCGTAACAGCGGTATGACCGGGCATAAGATCAGCGCAGGCGCTGTAGTGGAAAATGCCATGATCACCGACGGCTGCCGCATCAAGGGGAACGTAAAGCATTCCATCCTCTTTGCAGGCGTCCGGGTAGAGGCTGGCGCTGTAGTGGAAGACGCAGTGATCATGGGCGGCACCCATATCAAGGCTGGCGCTGTGGTGAAACACTGTATTATCGCTGAAAACGTTACAGTCGGCGAAAATGCCGTGGTAGGCGCAATGCCCTCCGGTGACGAAAACGGCGTGGCAACCATCGGTGCAGGCGTCACAGTAGGCGATAACGCCGTGGTAGGCCCCAACGCCATGGTAAAAAATAATATAAAAGGCGGTGAAGAACAATGGTAAAATCAAATACAAGTGCGCTTGGTATCATTTTCCCCAACAGTTATGACTCTCTGGTCCCGGAACTGGTCAACGTGCGTTTGATGGCTTCCATCCCCTTTGCCAGCCGTTATCGTTTGATTGACTTTACTTTATCCAGTATGACCCATGCCAACATTGACAATATTTCCGTAATGGTCAATAACAACTACCATTCCCTTATGGACCACCTGGATTCCGGGCGTGAATGGGACCTGGTGCGTAAGAACGGCGGTTTACATATTTTCCCTCCTTTCGCAGAGAAGGAATCCAAACCTTACATCGGCAGGGTGACTGCCCTGGCAAATATCCTGGACTTTTTAAGGGATGAAAAAGAAAAATACGTGATCATGACAGACACGAACATTGTAGTGAATTTTGACTTCCGTGCGATGTTAAAGGCCCACATTGACAGCGGGGCGGATGTTACGATCGCCTACAATGAGCAGGAGCTGCCTGAAAGCGTTATGACCTACCAGTCCAACGACAAGGGATTTTATTACACCTTTGACATTGAAGAGGGGCGTGTTAAGAAAATCTATGTGAATCCCAGGGTTCCCGGCGTCCAGAATTTCGCCATGAACATCTTTATCATTGAACGGGAAATGCTCATTGACTTGATCAATACCGCATTTGTACGGGGACAGGAATTTTTCGAGCGGGATGTGCTGCTGCCCCAGCTTAACAAGCTGAACGTGCAGGCTTACAAATATGACGGCTATGTGGCGCGTATCAGTGACATGAAGAGCTATTTTGATGAGAATATGAAGCTTCTGGACGACTACAACCTGGATGCCCTTTTCTCCGGCCCTTCCATTTACACCAAGATCCGTGACGACAACCCTACCCGGTACATTGAGGGCGCAAAGGTCCAGAACGTAATGGTTGCCGACGGCTGCGTGATCGAAGGAGAGGTGGAAAACAGCGTGATCTTCCGTGGCGTTAAGATTGCCAAAGGCGCTAAAGTAAAGAACTGTATCCTGATGCAGGACACTGTGGTGGAAGCAGGCGCAAATGTGGAATACCTGATCACAGACAAGAATGTTACTATTACCGCCGGAAAAGAAATGAAAGGGACAGATACCTTCCCGGTTTATATCAGTAAATTCCAGACAGTATAAATATTGCATGGCAGGCTGCTTTCCCTGCCTGCAAAAATTAGGGCCAGGGGTTCTTCCCCTGGCTCCTTTTCATAATAAGCTCTATCCCAATTTCACCTTACTGCGCTTTCTTCCTCTCAGAAGGTCTGCATACCAGAATATAATATCGGAAATGTGATGTAAATCTCCCTCTCTGCTGGTACTTCTCCACTGTTCTTTGTAGGACATAAACCATACTTCCAGGCGGTCTGCCAGCTCAGGCCTTTCCACTGGTTTTCCCTTATTCTCTTCCGCCAGCGCCAGCCCGATTTCGTTGAAAATCCTGATCCCTTCTATGGTAACTATATAGTTCCCAATCTGGCTGCGGGCAGAGCTGTCCATATTTACCCCATTTGCCCGGAGCTGTTCTGAAATTTCCACAAGGGCTGCATCCGACTTGCGGATTTTTTCCACATCCTCAAACCTTTCCAGATTGCGCATTTCCATTTCATTGGCGCCAAGTTCCCGGTTCTCATAGTTGATAACCGCATTCCACCATTCAAACCTGGAATTTTCCGGGATTTTTGCCAGCAGGCCCAGGACCTGCTCAGAGCTGTCCTTAAATTCCACTTTGGAAATCTGCCTGTTTATCTCCTCAAAGGAAATGTTTTCATGGTTCCAGGAAAAAGCAGCCCCGTAAATGATACCGGGAACGGAGTAATCCGGGTTATTAATATGCCCGTGGTCACCCCAGTCTGTGTTCAAAATACCAATCGCCTTATATTTCTGGGCATAGGAACACATTCTGGTAATATTCAGGTAGGAGTTCTCTATCAGGTTCATCCACTCATTCCAGCCGCACACACCGGGACAAAGATACTGCTTCACGCCTGTCTCGGCCATTTTCCGGGATTCATCCTCCCTCTGGTTGGGCGCATAACCCCAGTTCAGGCAGATAACCTCTTCCGGGAGCTCTTTTACAAGTTCAGGCTCTCCCACGATCACGTCTCCCCAGAACATAGGCTGTTTGCCCTCTTCCACCAGGAAATTGCACAGATCCTTTACATAATCTATATAAATCCGGTGCACGCCCTTTTCATCCGCCAGGGCTTTTGACTTCCCTTTTCCCAGGTCAAAGGTTTCATCTGCACAAAGGTTAAACTTATTGGAGGTAAACAGGGCCATATATTCCTTCAGCATTCCCTTGACCATGGGCAGCACCCTCTGGTCAGAGACATTCACCGTATGGTGTGCCATTCTGTCAGAGAAGGAGAAAGGCTGCTTTTCGGAATCCTCCATCTCGCACAGATGGCCATAGCTTTTGGTGGAAAGCAGTTTATAGAGATGGCCGAAGCTGGACAGGGAAGGAACCAGTTCCACATAGCGTTCCCTGCAGTAAGCGTCCAGTTCCAGTATTTCTTCCGCCGTAAGGGGCGTTTCATCCCGCCACATTTCGGAGAATCCCTCAAACATATAGGTATGTTCAATATAAAGCTGGAACTCGTTGATTTTATAACGGCTCAGCAGGTCCGCCAGCTTTTTCAGGTATGGCAGCTTCTGGACACGCCCCCTGGTCTGGTCAAAATAATATCCGCGGTGAGGGATGTCCGGCTGGTCGTTGATGGTAAGGCAGGGAAGCACGCCGCCGCACTGCTCGATGATCTGGCAGAGGGTCTGGACACCGTACATCAGCCCCTGCCCGCTGCCTCCCTTTACTTCAATCCCTTCCTCCGTTATCCCAAGGCGGTAGCCCTGCCCTTCCGGTCCAGGCACAATGGCCAGGTAAATATCCCCCTTCTTCTGGGCTCCCTTTACTGCCGCCGGCCTTATGCCTGCCCACTTAGCCGCGCATTCCCCAACCAGGGATATAAAAACCCCTTCGCTTTCACGGATCTGCGGATCTAACACTATGCGGGTACGGTGGCTGATAAAAAATTTCCCCTCTTTGTTCTCCAGTTTTTTTGGTTTTGGTATTATATACATTCTATTTCTCCTTTCCAGATCAGCTTTCCACTGTCCATCAGCAAAAGCTCATACTTTCCCTTCTGTTCCGTCCATTTCCCGTTCCCATTGTAGAGGGCAAAAAACTCCCGGCCTATGGAAACGGTTACTTTCCTTTTTTCTCCCTTTTTCAGCCAAACTTTCTGGAACGCCTTCAGTTCCCGCACCCTTGGGACCCTCCGTGACGTGAGGACGCTGCGGTAACACTGCAGCACAGCGGCATCCTCCCAATCCCCCCGGTTCTCTACCTGGCAGGTGAGGGTAATCCCCTCCTTTGTTACTTCTGCCTGAAAATCCCGGAAGCCAAACCGGGAATATCCCATCCCTTCCCCAAAAGCATACAACGCCCCTTCCTTCTGGTCGCAATAACTCATGGCCTGGTAGGATTTGGGATGGTTATAATAAACCGGGAGCTGCCCTGCGCTTCTTGGCAGGGACACCGGGAGCCTGCCAGAAGGAGATTTCTTTCCGTATATCAGCTCCGCAAGGGCCTCCCCACCCAGCGGGCCGGGATAGAAGGCATACAGCAGCGCGTCCGAAACTTCCGCAAGCCCTGATACTACATAGGGCCTGCCTGCGATTACCAGCGCAACGGTCTTTTTGCCCTGTTTCTTTGCAAGCGCCAAAAGAGCCTCATCCTCCTCTGGCAGGCCAAGGGTTGAGGAATCTACCCCTTCCCCACAGTCCATCTGCATCACGCCGCTTTTTACCGCTGCGCCGTTGCTGTCAAAAACTGCCCCCTCAAACCGGCTGGAAGAGCCGCCTGTGGCAAGAATCACCACATCACTCCAGCCTATCACTTCCTCCGCCTCCTGGGATACTTGTCCCTGGTAGAGGCGAAGCTGCCTGCCCTGGGCTTCCTTCAACAGCCCCTGCCAGAGAGTAACCCCCTCCCCTTCCCTTAAGGGCGGGGAATAGTCGCCAATCTGGCGGTAAATATGGTTGGCATTGTGTCCCATCACTGCAATTTTCACCCCAGGGCCTGCCAGGGGTAAAAGGCCGCCCTGGTTTTTCAAAAGGACAGGGCTCTCCTGGGAAAGCCGTTTCGACTGGGGATATTCTCGGTAAGGATATTGCCGGAAACAGGATTCCTCCGGGAAATGGCACGTCCTTTTCCCATCCGCCCCTATGTAAGGTGCGTCAAACAGCCCCAGTTCAAATTTCAGTTTCAAAACCCGGACCACCGCCCGGTCAATTTCTTCCTCTGTAACCAGCCCCCGCTGCAGTGCTTCCGGCAGCCTGGAAAAGGCGGTATCCCAAAGCCCCACATCCACCCCGGAGGAAAGGGCAAGGGCGGCGGAAGCCGCATTGTCCTGGGTAATGGTATCCAGGCGGTCCACAGCAGTGCCGTCTGCCATCACAATGCCGTCAAACCCAAAATCCTGCCGCAGTATGTCGTTTAGCAGATGGGAATTTGCATGGCAGTAAACGCCGTCGATCTCATTATAGGCCGCCATAATTCCCTTTACACCCGCTTCACAGCACTTTTTCCCGGCGGGCAGGTGGATCTCATAAAGCTCCTGTTCCCCGATACGGGCGGCGCTGGCGTTAACGCCCCCGGTAGTCTCCCCCTGGGCGCAGAAGTGCTTCGCCACAACACCCACCCCGGCAGCCTGGATCCCTTCCACGGCAGCCTTTGCAAAACAGCCTGCCAGATAGGGGTCTTCACCAAAACACTCCTCGCTCCGCCCCCATCTGGGATCCCTTAAAATGTCCAGGGCGGAAACCAGGGCCAGGTCAACCCCCATGCAGGCATTGAAAGACAGCCAGATTCTAAAAGGGCCTGGCATCGAAGAGCAGGCCGAAGACAGGCTGGTCGGCCAGAGGCAGGAACTGGCCGAGAGGCGGAGCAATCTCTGGAGCGCGGGGCAGCAGATAGCCGTCCAGGGCCTGATGGCCGTGGGGACATTCGCTGCTGTGCAGCATGGGAACCGGGAGCCTGGCATGTTCCAGTACGTATTTCTGCATCAAGTTGTATGCCTTCACCGCCAGCTCACCGGAAAGCCCGTTCCCATAGTTTCTCTCTGACCAGGGATCCGCCCGGAAAAGCCCGTACAGGACGCCAAGGCCGCCGCAGGCCTCCACTTCCGCCTTAAATTCATCGGAAATCCGGATCTCACAGGCACCTGTCCCATCCCTGCCCACTTCATAGCACCGGAACCCATAAAGCCTCTGGCATAGCTGCCCGGCCTTCTCCTTCAAAGTCATCTGCCCCAGCAGCTCTTTGGCCCTCTCCAAAGCAGACTTTTTCTCCTTATCCATTAATTCCTAACTCCCTCTTTCATCCTCCCCGGCACAAGACCTGTTTTCTTAGCCAAACTGCCGTATGACTTCCTGTTTTCATACGGCAGCTTTGTTATTACAATAAGCCGGCTCGCGTAGCGTGACGGCGTTTGTTGGCTATACAATTTTCACTGTAACAATTTCGTAAGGCTTACAGGTAATGGTAATTTTGTTTCCTTCTGTCTTTGCCTCTTCTATCTCTTCTTCCAGCAGGTTGCAGACATAAGCTTTGGTAAAATCCTTGTTCACAGTAAGGGTGGCTTTTGTAAGCGCGTTCTCCGATTCGTACATGCGCAGCACTGTACCTTCCCCTGATTCCGCCCGCTTGATGGTTTCCAATATCACATTGTCCCTGTCCACAGATGCCATGCCAAAGCTTCTTCCCGCCTGGCCGCCGGAGACTGCAATGGCTGGCTGGTTCAGCTTATAAGCCTCACTTACGGTGCCTGCCTGGCGCCATCCCTCCTTATGGGGATAAATGGCGTAGGTAAATACATGCTCTTCCTGGTCTGTCACCGGGTTCGGCTCAATGCCGGACTTAATCAGCGTCAGTGCCATATTGGAGTCCTTCACGGAATGCCCGTACTTACAGTCATTTAAAAGGCTCACACCGTAGTGGCCTTCCGACAGGTCCATCCATTTCTGCCCGCAGCTCTCAAACCGTGCCTTATCCCAGCTTGTATTCTGATGCACCTTTCTGGTAAGGTTCCCGAACTGGATATCAAAGGATGCCTCATCTGTATGCACAGCCACCGGGAAATGCACCTTCAGAAGATGCTGGTGTTCCTTCCAGTCAACCCAGGTATCAAAATCGATCCTGCGGCTGTGGGCATAAAAATGGATCTTCTGCCGTATGGTAGAATTGCTGATTTTCCTCTCAAGCTCCAGGGTCATCCGCAAAGGCCCCTTTTCCACCCATTCCATCCGCTCCAGCCCATCCGCATCCCAGAACTTTTCTGTATAGTAAATGTCAATGTCCCAGTTATCGTAGTAAATGGGTTTATCCTCATACATACGCATGAGATTCGCCCGCTTGCCTTCCTGGATGATTTCCCTTTCGTTTTCCTTATCATAAATACTGGTAAAAAGCCCCTGCCTGTCCAGGTGTACCTGATAATAAGGCGTCTCCAGAAAATACTCCCCTGTGAGCTTAAAGGGGGTACCGGCCTCTGCCTCCGGTAGGCCTGTGGCTATCCCAAAGGTTTTATAGCCCTTGGCAGGCAGCCCTTTTACATAAACCACAGCGCCCTCCGCCGTCTGCTGCACCGGATAGAGATTTCCTTCCCCGTCCTCAAGCGCCAGTGCCTTTATGTCTCCCAGGCATACCATATCGCTCCGTTCTTTGCCGGTGGTGTTGAAAACCGTCACCCCATCCCCGGCCCCGGCCAGTGCCCTTACCCTTTCCGTTTTCAGGGAAGCTGCTTTTTCGGAGATTTCTCCGTATTCCTTTTTGGTCACTTCGTAGACTTCGTGGATAGAAGATCCCGGGAGAATGTCATGGAACTGGTTCAGCAAAATGGTCTTCCACATTCCCTCCAGATCCTTTGCCGGGTAAGGCAAAAGCCCTTCCGCCATTACTGAGAGAAGCTCCAGGTCCATCATGGCAAGCTCCGACTTCCGGTTAGACCGCTTATTCCTTGCCATGGAGGTGAGGGTTCCCCGGTGATATTCAAAGTAAAGCTCTCCCTCCCACACAGGAAGCCTGCGGTTATCTTTTACCCGGCGCTCCAATTCCTCAAAATAAGTGCGGGAAAATTCCTGGCGCACCGTAGGGATTCCCTTGACCCCCTTTTCCATACGCTTGGAGGTTTCCAGCATTTCCCTGGTAGGCCCGCCGCCCCCGTCCCCATAGCCATAGGAAACCAGAATGTCATTGTTAATATCCTTATTCTGGTAGCGCTGCCAGCCGCCCATGATGGCATCCGCATGAAGCCTTCCATTGTAGGTGGTAAAGAAATTCTCCACCGGCTGCCCCACATCCAGGGTAGTAACCAGGTGGGTGAGCACCTCCGTGCCGTCAATGCCCCTCCACATCATGGTGTCATAGGGTACTTTGTTAAACTGGTTCCATGCCAGCTTGGTAGTCATAAAATAATCAATGCCGCATTTTTTCAAAATCTGGGGCAGGGCACCGGAATAGCCAAACACGTCAGGCAGCCACAGGATCCTGCTGTCTGCCTCCTTGCCGAATTCCTCCACAAAGAACCGCTTTCCATGGATAAACTGGCGGACCAGGGATTCCCCGCTGGTCAGGTTGCAGTCCGCTTCCACCCACATACCGCCCTCCGGCTCCCAGCGTTTTTCCTTCACCCGGCGCTTTACCTGTTCATACAGTTCAGGATAGCGCTCCTTTAAAAACGCATAAAGCTGGGGCTGGCTGGACATAAATTTATAGTTAGGATACTCTTCCATCAGCTTCAGTACTGTGGCAAAGCTCCTGCCAACCTTTTCCCGGGTCTGTTCCACAGTCCACCACCACGCCACGTCAATATGGGTGTGCCCAATACAGGTGGCGATCACATCGCGGTAACCCGCCAGATCTGAATACAGGGTCTTGTCAATATAGTCGGAAGCCTCCCTCAAAGACTCGTAAAAGCTGTCGGAATAGGGCGTGCGCAGATCCAGGAAGTTTATGGTATCATTTAAGATATCCTCAATATCCCTCCTGTTCTTGTCATCCTTATCCATCCTTGGGAACGCCGAGAGGGGAACCCACAGATCATAGTAAAGCTTCTCAATCTCCGGGTCTACTTCCCGCATATCCACAATCAGGTTAAATTCCGTATGCAGTATGCCAGTATAGGCTTGGAGCTCCAGAAGGATCTCCTCCCCTGCCTGGGCTGTGCCGGGAAGCAGGGCTTCCCTGTGGTTCATGTCGATCCCCTGCACAGCCTTTCCGTTAACAAACAGAAGGAACTGGGGATTTTTCGCATCATCCCACTCTTCAATCTGGGTGCTGACATGAAGCCAGATGGGCTTTCCCGCCAGCGCCTGCGGCAGGGTAAAGGCCGTTTTAAACCAGTAGTGCCGGTCCTTCCCGTACCAGTGCATGGTTTTGCTGTCAAATTCCTGCCAGGGGCTTTTGTCTTCCTGCGCATCGGCGGGATGTATAAAATTTCCTTCCTTGTACTGCCATTTTTCGATAGGGAATTTCTGTTTTACCTTTAACTTATTCAGTTGGTCGCAAATTACCTTGACTCTTTTATCCAAAAAATCCATTTCTTAACCCTTTCTTCCCAAGGCGCCCCTTATTTCATGCGGTGTTCCTTCACATACCCCACTAATTCATCTACTGTAGTAAACGCAATGCCTGTAACTGTATCGGCACAGCCATAATAAACGGCAATCCTGCCCGTGTCGGCGTCTGCAAGGGTTGCGCAGGGGAATATCACGTTGGGTACGTCGCCTACACACTCATAATATTCCCTGGGAGAAAGAATATAATCCCTTGAACGGTGCAGTACCTTCCAGGGCTGTTCCAGGTCCAGCAGCGCAGCCCCCATGCGGTAGGTGTAGCCGCTGCAGGTGGTGATCACCCCATGGTAGATCAGAAGCCAGCCTTCATCGGTTTCAATGGGAATCGGCCCAGGCCCGATCTTGGTGCTCTGCCATGCGGAATAATCCTCCTTAAAAGGGCTCATCACATGGCGGTGCCTGCCCCAGAATTCCATATCCTTGCTCTGGCTGATGAAAATATCCCCGAAAGGCGTATGCCCGTTGTCGCTGGGCCTGCTGAGCATCATATACATGCCATTGATCTTCCTGGGGAAAAGCACGCCGTTTCTGTTAAACGGAAGGAAGGCGTTTTCAAGCTGTACAAACTTCTTAAAGTCAAAGGTATATGCCACGCCAATGGTGGGGCCGTGATAGCCATTGCACCAGGTAATGTAATATCTGTCCTCAATAAAGCAAACTCTGGGGTCATAACGGAACTCTCTCTTTAAGACCTCGTCCTGTGCCCCTTCAAATACAATAGGTTCGTCCTCAATTTCCCAATGGAGCGCATCCTTGCTCCTGCCTACGAAAATGTCCATGCTCACAGATCTGCTGTCGCACCGGAACACTCCCACATAGCCGTCCTCAAAAGGGACTACCGCGCTGTTAAAAACGCTGTTGGATATTTTGTTCCCATCCCTGCCGATAATGGGATTCTTGCTGTAACGCCACAGGGGTAACCTTTCGCCCTCAGGCTTTTCCTCCCAGGGAATACCCGGCAGGGACTGTCCTATTATTCTGCTCATAACCAAGCCTCCATCTGGTCCCCATCCCCAGCTTTCCCCGTTCCGGGAACTGGTTTGGGACCCCACAATTTTGTGAAAATGGCCGCCAGCCCTTAAATGGGAAATGATCAACTGTTTACAGCAATCTGGCGGCAACTTTTGTTGCAATTAAATGTTAATATTATATAACAGCTTTGTCAATATCTTATTAACGCTAATTATGTGTTTTTTGTGCATTTTTCCATTACAAACAAATTTTTCCACCTTTTTTATCTACTTTTCCTACATATTTTATATTAATATAAATTAATTTAAGGAAAATAATTTGGTTTACACGCATTAACTTTTGTTAATCAATATTGCCATATAAAAAAAAAGCTGGTATACTGATATCAGTTTACAAATGTTAAGGAAGCATCCCAAAAAACGGCAGGCGGCAGGGGCGGAAGGCCGTCTGCAGGGAAGCTTCCCTGACTTCTGGGGGTGGGATAAAAATGAGCAAAATAACCATGCAGGACATTGCCGATGCCTTGGGCATTTCACGTGTTACCGTGTGGAAAGCCTTTAATAACCATACAGGGGTTTCCCCTGTGCTAAGGCAGGGCATCCTGGAGAAAGCGAAAGAACTTGGGTATGCCCGGGCGGGTGCGGAGCCTTCTTATTATGAAAAAGAAAAGACCGTATCCCTGATCGTGTCCCGGCCGGATTCCTCCACCTTCTGGACAAATATCATTCACCGCATGGCCCAGGAACTTTCCTCCCACAACGTGAACCTTCTTTATACTTATATGCCCTCATCCTATGACGATGACTTTATCCTGCCCTCGGTGCTTACCAGCGGGACCATACAGGGCGCTGTTATCTTAAACGTTTATGACGAAAGAATCATCCAGCTTATCAATGAGCTTGCACTTCCCAAAGTTTTTTTGGATACGGTCCCCGGGATCGGCATGGAAGCCCTGCGTGGCGACCTGATCCTTCTTGAAGGCTACCACGCTACTTACCGGATTACCCAGTGGGCCATTGGCAGGGGCATCCGCCGCCTGGGGTTTATCGGCGACGTGCACTATGCCCACACCAACCTGGACAGGTACCAGGGCTTCTGCAAATGCATGGAAGATAACCATCTGGAAATAAAAGAAGGGTACTGTATGACCTGCAGCATCCATATTGATTCCTATTATCAGGTGCTGAGCGGGTTTCTTGATTCTCTGGCGGAACTGCCGGAAGCTTTTATCTGTGCCAGTGATTATATTACCCACTTTCTGCAAATATATTTCTCAGAGCACAGGGAGCGCATCCCCAAAGGGATCCTGGTTACCGGGTTTGACGGAAGCCTGGAATATGCCAACGTATCGGGACAGCTTACCACTGCCGACGTGCGCACGGACCTGCTGGGCAAACGGCTGTCCATGCAGATCATTTACCGCATGGAATATGCCGATGCCCCTTATGAGCTTATTTATATCAATCCTGACATTATTTACAGGGATTCTGTTTTATATTAACCGAAGTTCCCTTCCCGTTTGCAAACAAAAAAGGGGCTTTCCAGGCTTTGGAAAGCTCCCCGTTGTTTTCCCCCTACTTCCTGCTCCCTGCCTTGAAATTATAGACAGGCTTCATCATCCCTGTAATCTCAACAGTATCTTTCACCAGCCCTGCTATTTCCGTAATAGAGCGGTAGGCAAATGGTGCCTCAAGTGCCAGCACCCACGCAACTGCTGTATATCCCCTTCATTTCCTTTTTAAACTCCGACACCGTATACTGGTTTTTCACATCCTCACGCTTTAGCTTCCTGCCGGAACCGTGGGGCGCAGAGCAGTTCCAATCTGCATTGCCCCTCCCAACCCCCAAAATAACCCCATCCCTCATGTTGGCCGGAATAACCACAGGTTCGCCTTTCCTTGCGGAAATAGCGCCTTTGCGGAGTATACCAAAATGATCCACATAATTATGCATCACTGAAAACTGTTCCAGGGCTTTCCATTTCATCCCTTTCAGGATCTCCCGTACAATGGCCTGCCTGTTCCATTCGGCATAATGCTGGATGGCCTGCACATCCTCCAGATAAGCAGTTTTGTTTTCACCTTCCAGATAACTCATGTAATAGGGGACTTCTTTTCCCTGTTCTTTCAGGCAGGTATTGGCAATTTTGGTGTAATACCCCGCTACTTCCTCCCCCAAATGCCTGCTTCCTGTATGCACTATAAGATACAGGCTGCCATCCTCACTTTGATCCAATTCAATAAAGTGGTTGCCTCCGCCAAGCGTGCCAAGGCTCCGGCCTGCTTTCTGCCTGTCTATATGACGGATGCAATGAAGCCTTTCATAGGAAAACTCATCAGCCATATATAGGGGGTCTTTCCGTGTGTTAAAGCCGGAGGGTACATTCTCCCTGATGACCCTGTCCAGCTTCTGGAACTCCACATTATTTTTGTTCAGTTTAACACAGGTTATACCGCAGCCAATATCCACACCTAGCAGCTGTGGAATTACCTTATCCGTGACTGTCATGGAAAGGCCGATTGGCCCAATTTTACCGGGGTGGATGTCCGGCATCATGCAGATTGTACTGCCGTCTGCAATTTCGTTATCACATATCATTTTCACCTGTGCCTGTGCATAGTCTTCTACATCGTCTGTAAATATTTTTGCTTCTGCGTAAATTCCTTTTACTGTTTTCATAATTAATTCCATTTCCTCTTCTTTAAAAATAGGCACAAAAAAAGCACCTCAAAGGGTGCGGTTCTTTCTGAACTTTGGGTATGACAGCACCGCAATTAAGCCGTCAGATAAGTGTTCTGACGGCTTAATTTATATCAGATCCATAAGGGTAAAATCTTTAGTTTTGATCAGAAAAGCGAGCTTGCATTTTTTGGTCAGGTTGACAATCTTAGACCTGCCATATACCATACGCTTGATGAGTTTAAATTTGTTGTTGTTCCCTTCGACAAACCCAGAACTCACGTCCATGGATACCGCATTCCTGACCGAAGGGATATCTTTTTTTAAACTATTACAGAAAGAGGACAGTTCCGTATCAGCATATTTCTCGATATATCTATCTATTTCCTCAGGTTCGTCACCCATCAGTATCCCGTGGAACTCATGGAATGTATCTGCAACCCATGTGACCATTGGGAACTTCTTCTTAATGATCTCCAGGTTTCCAGAAATGACCTTGTCCTTTTCTTTCTTCGGATCTATTGTCAGGATGTGCCTTAATAATTCATTCCGCCTGATGACAATTACATCATCAGGATATCTTTCATCCATGAGCCTCATGCCATACATTCTTTTTCGATCCGGAAAGTTTTCCCTGCTGATGGCTTTCATGTAATCAAACAATGTATTACGCGAAGTCGACACCCCGGATTTCCGGAGATATTGGTATATGGTCTCATCATCGTATCCATCCGCCATCATTTTATATATGATATTTACGAAACCATTCCCGGCACGTTTCCTGGTTTTATAGTCCTTGGGTGCATCCATCCCGTTGATCTGGCCATCTGTCATGGAAACATATTTTTCCGCTGTATGCCTTGCAATGCCATACTCCCGGCACACCAGGCTGATCTTCTTCTTTGGCAGGCCGTCCCAAAACAGCTGAATGTCACGTATCAATTGCTGTTTTTTTCCCTGTTACAGGCATTCTTCTTATACTGCTTGCTGTTGAGGTTCCGCTTCCTGCTCTTGAATTCAATTTCAGCTCCATCTTCATCAACCGGTGGCGAATTATCATAGGAAATACCATCCAGCAGATTCCCGTCAAACCCCTTCTCCCTGACTTCCTTTTCGGGGGCCTTGTCCAGCACTGCTCCGTCCTTTATGAATATAGTAGCAGGTATTTCGTTTTTGAAGATGTCCTTCATCTTATCCAGCAGATTCTGCATCAGGTGAAAACGGTCCGCAACCTGCGTACACTCCGGCAGCACCTCACTGATCGCAGATGCATATGCACTGGCCCGGTCCCTTGCGGCCAGCCGGATCTTCTTATGGCCTTTTAACCATTCCTTCAATGGGGCGCCATCCCTTCCTTCCAACAGGGCGATCATGTGGTGGTCCTTCAGGTCATAAATTGCCGTCGCATACTTTTGACCTTTTCTCATGGCTACGTCGTCAATTCCAACAGCTTCCACATCAGGGTCATCTTTGAATTCAATCCTGTCATACAAACGTTGGATGGTATCGTTGCTTATAGCGACACCCATAAGTGACAGAACAGTGCTGGCTCCTTCATTACTCATGAACATTGCCATGGCCAGGACCAATGCGTTTAAGGAATCTGTCCGAACCTGGGAAGCAGATGCAAAGGACAACGGCTCCATAAATACTTTCTGGCGGCATTCAGTGTTTACACAGTCGTATTTGAAAACATTCACATGGACATACGTTGGCTTACATCGTATAGGGACATCCTGCAAGGTCCGTTCGTAAGTGGCATGTAGATCCGAAGATCTTGTTCCGCAGAGCGGGCACTTACAACTATGGACAGATGATTTCAGGAAAATGTCAATCCTGTCATCCGTTTCTTCTGTTCTGTATATGAATTGGTTCTTACCGTATAGCAGCGAATTATCTGAGGAAGGGGAATATTTCATTTGTGTTTACCTCTCATTTTGATGTCTCTATTATAACACAAATACCCAAATATGAGAAGTAATAAATCAATAAATAAGACAGGTGTAAATCCTGTCTCATTTATTGATTATACCCAAAGTTCAGAAAGAACCAAGGGTGCTGGCCATAATTTCTCTTTCTATCCAAAAATAAAATAACAGAAAATCCCTATTAAGGGCTCCCATTGCTATCACAGCAGCCCTGCCACGCCCCGCAGCTTATTGTAATAAAGCTATCTGTAAAATGTGGGAAGCGGCATACCTTTGATTGGCAATTTCATTATTCTGTTCTGGATTGTAATATTTTTCTCCATGGTAAGCCCTCCCTTTCTTTAAAATTAATGTTTCATTTGGCCAATGGTTAAATGCTAACACAGATGATCCGGATTTGCAAGCGGATATTTTTATTTGCCCCGATAAACCTTCCCGGCTAATGGGTTATTATGAAAATGGGGCAAACAGAAAAGGCAGCTCTCCGGAATGCCCAAACTGCTTTTCTGTTTGCCCCATCATTGGCCCTAACCTAAAGAATTTATTCAAGCCATTTGACCTTCATTACAAAGTTTTTCGCATTTTGGTAGCCGGCCTTTCCGTAATATCGCTGGTGCATATCATCATTTACTGCTTGAAGCCCAACGCAAGATGCTCCCTTTCCTTTTACCCGCTGTTCAAGTTCCCTCAAAAGCATACTTCCAATCCCTTTGTTTTGGCACTCATAAGCAATGACTATTTCCTCAAGTGTATATCCGATAATATTATCGTACTGTTTGAAGTATCCCATCACAAAACCAATCACACTATTAAAGAGGCAAGACAGCCGCAATATCTTTTAATTCCATCTCTCTGATAAGCATAGATTTCGATACTCCCCACAACACCCGGTTTGTTTATTTTCATGTTACCAGCTATGGCCTTAATTCTTTAACATACAATCGGTCTGTCCCGTTCCCAAAATTAACAATATCCTTGAGATAATGGTATCCATATTTTTCGTACATGCCAATATGTCCTGATGGGATATATGTTCTGTTAAAGCCGTTTTCCATTGCATATACATTTGCATAATCAATTAGCTTTTCACTAATTCTGTGCCCACGGTATTCTTCTGTTACAAACACGCTTGAAATCCACGGATATATTTCAGGTAATGGATAATAGTCTTTTTTCATGATAGAAGCCATTCCAACAATCTGGCCGCCTGCCATTGCCACAAATACAGTTTCCCAATCGGTAAACACCCATGTCCGAAGCATCCATAAAATATGTTCTTTCACATCCTCCCAGGAGAAGTTTTCAACAAAATGGATTAGCCTGGCTGCCAAACCGGTATCTCTTCCGACCTTCCTTATCTCTAACATATCTGTGCTGAAATCTTTTTGGGCAAGGCCAAAGTGTTGCCCTACCTTTCTTACTGTGTCATCCACTGTACTATCGGGGGTTCTTTCAATCCACAAATAGTTACTGCCCTTGATATCAGTATACCTTTTCTCATTGAGGGATTTTAAGGTTGCATTACACGTTGCCTTTGCTTTTTCAATATCAGATGCGCTGTTAATAAAATTACTAAATCCTTGATGGTCCGGGCGGTTACAGTAATCTTCAACTAAATCCGATGGTTCTTTTATCAAAAATACTATCCGGGATGCTTCCGTGTATTTTTCAGCTTCTTCCACTGTGAGATGGCAGTCACACAATACCATTTGATTTTGTGATAGGCGAACCAAATCCAGGAGAACAAAATCTAATTGTTCTCTTGTGTTACTCATCAGCCATTCTTTATATTCCTCTACAGTACGCCCAAAAAACGCATCCGCATCTTTAAAGGATTTATTCATTGATGGCTGAAAAGCAGGATTTGAAATTTTTTGATGATTTGCAAACTGCCCATCAACATCATAAACTAATAAATTATGCCGTTTAGCCAGCTCCCGTGAAATTGTTGTCTTTCCGCCGCAAGGTGTCCCGGTGATAAAATATACATTTTTTAAATATTCTTTGATTACGTTATCTTGAAATATCATTACAAGTTCTCCTTTATTAAATAGTTTTTAGTGTCCTGGTAAGTACATAAAACTATTTAACACAGTTCCATGTACTTAGATATTTCTTAAGCGTAAAAATGCCACCATTTTCTTCACCTCCATGAAATTCAGATTTCTTTTTTATTATACAGCTTTCTTCTCCCATTTACCATCATAAAAATATGGGACATAACAATTTTCCTATCTTTGGGGCTGCGTATCTGTTTCGTAAAGGTCTGTACCTGCCACCCTGCCGTTCCCCTCTGGGAATGGTACGATGGGAATACAAAAACTATTCGTAAACTTCCCAATAACCG
>OFGE01001575.1_pt1 | contig 19418 bp, 17 predicted proteins | sample 1521681 | NCBI WGS metagenome assembly OFGE01 (sample SAMEA3504093, study PRJEB24116) | mouse gut metagenome | biome: mouse gut; feature: mouse-associated habitat; material: faeces | place: Denmark | collected 2011
AAAATTGTACATTCTTAAGTGAGCAAATTTGTACATTTTTAGATTGACATTTATAGCCTCCTTCCTATTATTATAAAATTGTCTCATTTTTTAAACAGTTTACATTTCCAGCATAGTATTATTAAAATAATTTTCCCATATTTACTGCCTTATTAAAGATACCTATACTGTTTTTAGATAACCAAAAAACTAATTTAAACTATTTCTTGTTACTTGTAAGAATTATAAAACAATATCCTACTTATAGGATAGCGCCATAAAAAAACACTATCAAATATTTAAAAAAAATAAATAAAAAGGCTTAACTCCTTTATATGCTAGGAATCAAGCCTTACAAGAAATATTACATTTTAGTCTAATTTTGGAATAAGAGAATATATTTATTGACTTCCTTTTTTCTTTAGTTTTAAGGATACTAACACTACACCACTTAGCATTACTATCATTGCATATGGAGCAATATTCATTATATCACTAGTTTTGACTTTTGAAGGTTTCTTTTTACTGTCTGTTGTTGTATTTCCATTAACTATTAGTTCATCTTTAACATCTGGTTTTTGACTATCTGATGGTTGTTGTGGTTTATCAGGATTTTGATCATCAGGAGTCATATTATTTCTAAAATTAACTGAAGCAACATTTAATTCTTCTCTATCAGTTAAACCATTTTTAAATATTTCTCCCATTCTTTCTCCAGTAACTATCTTACCATTTTCAACAATTACTAATCCACCATTCCATGTCGAATCAGCTGTTATTTGTTCTCTTGCATATTCCAATGCAGTTAAAACCCATGACGCATACTCTGTTGTATTCAAGTATGGTGTATGTCCTCCAATAATATATTCTAAATTATTATCTTGAATATATTTAACTGATTTACTCACACCGTCAATCCAACTATCTAAACCAGATAATCCAACTGTTGTTCCACCTAAATGAATTTGTGCTCCTAATGTATCTCCACAATATAAGATTTTATTACTTAAATCTGCTAATTGACCTCCACCTGGAGTATGTTCATCAGGAATTTCAATAAATTGGAATGTATTTCCTGCAGCTTCAAATGTTTCCATATCTTTGATATTTACAACATTATCAAAGATTTCAATTAAGTCTTTTCCTACTAATTCTTTAATGATAGCATCTTTGTCAGTTAAAACAGTATGTGGTTCATTTTCTGGCCAAATAATTGTTGTTATATCTTTTAATTGCTTATCTTGAGCAATAACTGCTAAATTATTTACATGATCTCCATGATTATGTGTTAAGAAAATCTTTAATGACTCACATTTATCGCCAATAACACTCTTAATTACATCATTAAGTACATAAGCACCATAGAAATCAACATCAATCATGAAAGCTTCTTTTCCATCTTCACTAACATAAATCATAGGATTTTCTAAATCAGTTCCATTTAACATATATAATTTTCCTGAACCTTTATTTTCCATTTCAATTACAAAGAAATTCCCATATTTCATTGTATATTCATGTTGTTTTTCTTGTGCTTCTTCTGGGCTTAATCCCATAACCAAACCAGTAATAGAATCATGAGCCCCTAAATCATATCCCCACCAACCATGAGAATCAATATGGAATTTAAATGATACATTCCCTTCTTTACTTGTAGCTATAACATCAGTTCCACCTAAATTTTTATTTGTTTCAAACTCATCTGAATCATAAACAGCATCATAATCATATTTTAAGTTAGTTTTTGGATCAAAATCAATAATTTGAGCAATCAAATTATGTAATTCATTAATATAATCAGCATCTAATGTATTTCCATTTGCATCTATAACACTAAAATCATCATTATCTGCTAATAGATTTTTAATTTGTTTGACATCTGTAAAGAAGTTAATCATGTTATAAAAACTTCTTCCTGGAGCAGAAGCTCCATTTAAATAATCAGAATCTAAACGTACATCTTTTAATGATAAATTAACTGAAATTGTTTTCTTACCATCATTTTTAACAACTGCTAAATCTGTAGTATCTAGTTTTTCTTGTAAATATTTAGATACAGAAATTAATTCTTTTTTACCAGCTTCATCATACTTAGGTATTTTAACTTCATTAATTGCTTTATCATAATCACCAAATGTATAACCATTTGAAAAATTAATAGAAGCAATATTTAATTCATCTCTATCACTTACACCATTTTTTGCCATTTCTGCTTGTCTTTCAGCAGTAATAACTTTACCATTTTCTACAACGATAACAGTTCCTCTACCTGTACCAAAAGTATGATCCTCATTTAATACTTTATTCTTAGCATATTCACATGCTGTTTTAACCCATGTTGCGAATGCAGTATTACCTAAATTTGGTGTATGACCACCTATAAAGTATTGAATTCCATTATCAGCAACATATTTTTCTGTCTTTTGAGTACCAGCAATCCAATTATCAATATTTGACATAGGAATATTAGTACCACCCAAGTGAATTTGAGCTCCTAATGTATCTCCTACATATAATACTTTATTTGTTAAGTCGGCTAATTGTCCTCCACCTACTGTATGTTCATTAGGAATTTCAATAAATTGGAATTCTGTATTAGAGAATTTAATTTTATCTCCATCTTTAAGTTTAACAACTTTATCTTTACCAAATAATTCTTCACCATATTTACTATTGTAATCATTTTCTGGCCAATATACTTTTGTAATATCTTTTAATCTTGAATCTTCAGCAATGACTGATAAATTATTAATATGATCAGGATGATTATGAGTTAAGAATATATTTAATTCTGTACATTTATCCCCAATAACATCTTTAATCACTTTATTAAGAACATTTTGACCATACATATCTACATCAATTAAGAATGCTTTTGTCCCATCAGCACTTACATAAATCATAGGATTTTCTAAATCTGTTGCATTTAACATATAACATTTATCTTTTCCAGAATATCCCATATCAAGAACAAAGAAGTTAGCATACTTAGTTGCAATCTCTTTTTGTTTCCCACCTGCAAATGAAGGTTTACATTCTGCTTCAGTAAATCCCATTGGCAGTCCATTCATAGAATCCATTGCGCCTAATTCATATCCCCACCAACCATGAGAGTCGATATGGAATTTGAAAGATACATTTCCTTCTTTACTAGTTGCAATGACATCAGTACCACCAATCTTATCATTTGCTTTAAAAGTAGCTGTATCAAAAATTGAATCTCTATCATATTTTAAATTTGTTTTTGTATCAAATTGAATAATTTGATTAATCAAATCATGTAATTCATCAACATATGCCTTGTCAACAGTAGTCCCCTTACTATCAACAACTTTATAATCTTCTTTATCTTTTAATAATTGTTGTATTTGTTTCACATCTGTAAAGAAGTTAACCATGTTATAATAACTTTCACCAGCTTGAGATTTACCATTTAAATACTCTGAAGCTAAGTAAACATCTTTTAATTGAACATCAACTGTTATTGTTTTTGCAACATCATCTACACTAGCAGATAAATTTGTATTATCCAACTTTGCTTTTAAATCACTTGAAACTGGAACATCAGTTTTTATATCACCATCCCATTTAGGATTAGTAACTTCACCAATTGCTATATCATAACTTGCTTCTACAATATTACCTTCTTTTACTTGAGCTCCACTCTCTTTAACAATTGTCTTTTTTCTTTCTGAATTTTCTAATGACTCATTTTTTGTTCTTTTAACTTTTTCTGTTTTTACAATATCTTTTTTTTCTTCTGCTCTAACAAGATAATTATTAGAAGCTGTTCCACAAAAGACCATTGATGATACTAACATCAAAGTTAAAAATTTGTTTGTTTTCTTACTCATTATATTCCCTCCTTGACACCATTCTATCACTTATGTATACGGTTTCATATTTTTTAAAATTTATTTTCATCCTTGTTCTGATACTCTTTCTAATAAAAATAAAAAGTCTCATTTTTTGAGACTTATAAAACATTTTAACTTAATAATATCTAAAATGATTAATAAAATAAGATCATCATAATCAGAACTTTTGGTTTCAGGTAAAGGTATATTTAAAGATACATTCCCAATATACTCTTTCTCTTTTGAGAATAATATTGTTGGCTTATTCATTTGACATAATGTTTGATATTCATCATACCTTGTCTGCATATATCGACCAGATAGACTTATAATTATATGAACACCTTCTCTTTTAATAATTTTATTTTTTCCTCTTGATATTTGCATACCATGTACAGGTATTTCCATCACACTCATATCTTCACAAAAAGATTGAATCAAATTAATAGGGAAAACTGCCCCATAAACATAAATTCTCTTTTTTTCTAAAATATAATTAACAATACAATTCATTCTATTCATAAAATCTTCTCGATTGATTTTATGAATAGAAAACATATCTATTTTATCCATCAATTCTTCTTCTGTTAAATATTGATGCTTTTCATATAATTGCAAATTTCTTGCTTCAAAATTAGATAATAATTGTCTTTTAAATTCACTATAACTATTAAATCCTATTAACTGATAAAATTTAATAATTGATGAAGTTGATGTAAAGCATTCTTCTGCTAATTGCTTAATACTTTTCTCTTCCATTTCATTAATATGTTCAATAATGTAAAAAGCAATATTATACATTAAATCATTTTTTAATGTATTTTGACTTAATAAAAAGATTAATGATAATACATTATTCATTATTTCATCTCTCCTTTTGTTTTTACTAATTCCTTTGCTATTATTTTATCCAATATCTCTACAACTATATTCTTATATTCTTCTTTTGAATTAGGAATCTTAATATTTTTAAATCCTAAATAATTATCAACATTTGCTTCACCAATATAAAACTTTAAAAAATCACTATTTCTTAATTCATGTATATTTATTAAATAATTATTACTAATACTCATTTCACTTAAATTTTGAATGTTAAATGATGTATCAATAATAATAAATATATCTTCTTTTTTTAAAGTTTTTAACTGATTATAAATCATTTCTATTTCCCACATATTTAAATATGTTACTTTAATTTTATTTTTTCTTAATATATGAGTTGTATATTCTAAACAACTCATTTCTTTTTGATTTCCATAAAACAGAATTTGTTTTGCATTTATTAATTCTTTAACAAGTTCATTAATTTGTTCTTTATCAAAATGATAATCTTGAAGAAATAATATTAAGTCTTCTATATAATCTTTATCAGGAAACGATAACTTTCTATTTTCTTTCATTAAAACAGAAATAAAATTTTTAAAATTATTAAAACCTGCTTTTTTATAAAATCTATTAAGTGAGGCTTTGGAAACACCAGTATCTTTCATACACTTTTGAAGTGACATCTGAGGTAAATCATCTAAAGAATGAATAAAATAAGATGCCAATATCCCATCTATACTATTACCAAATAACATTGCCATATTTTCAAGTTTATTTAAAGTATACATAAATTTCACCCTATTTTATTATACAATCTTTTTATTTTATTGAATAGTCTTATATAGTAAAATAATCATGAAATATCCCTTTGTATCTTTATTTTTTTATGCTATGATAGACAAGAAAGGACTGATGATAATGAATAAAAAGTTATTAGCAAAAACTGCTTTATTAAGTGGAATGTTTATTGGTTTTACAAGTATTTGTGCAATTGATATGATTTGTAAAAGAGTTTCAAAAAAGAAAGAAAATGATTTAAATCATTTATCACCTGAGATATTAGATTGGATCAATGAACAAAGCTTTGAAGAACTTTCTATACAATCTGATGATGGTTTAACTTTACATGCTCAGTTATTAAAATCTCATCATCAAACAGATAAAGTCTTGATTGCTATTCATGGTTACCATTCTTATTCTTTAAAAGAATATGCTTATTATTTAAAGTTTTATCATGATTTAGGCTTTCATATTCTATTACCTGATAATAGAGCTCATGGAAAAAGTGAAGGTAAATATGTTGGTTTTGGTTGGTTAGATAGATTAGATTGTATAAAATGGATTTATAAAATAAAAGAATATTTTCATAAAGACTTACAAGTTGTACTACATGGTATTTCTATGGGAAGTGCTACTGTTTTAATGGCAAGTGGAGAAGACTTACCTAATGATGTTAAATGTATTATTTCTGATTGTGGTTTTACAAGTGTATATGATGAGTTAAAACACGAATCTAAAAATCATCAAATTATTTCAAGTCTCATTCTTCCTACTGCAACATTATTGAGTAAAAAAAGAGTTGGATATAGTTTTAAAGAAGCTTCTACTATAGAACAAGTTAAAAAATCTAAGACACCTACTTTATTTATTCATGGTGATCAAGATGATTTTGTTCCAACATATATGGCTTATGATTTATATAATGCCTGTGCTGCTGACAAAGATTTATTAATTGTTGAAGGGGCTAAACATGCTGAAAGTTATTTAGTAAATCAAGAATTATGTGAAAAAACAATTGTTGAATTTATGCAACAATATATAAGATAAAAGAGGATAATTTCATTTATCCTCTTTTGTATAAACTTTAAAATAAGGGAGTTCATTTTATATTAATTATTATTTTATTTAAAGATCTTCACCATTTGTAGCGATGACTGTTTTATACCATTCAAATGAATCTTTCTTTATTCTTTTTCCACTACCATTTCCTTCATCATCTCTATCTACATAAATGAAACCATATCGTTTAGACATTTGACCTGTACTTGCACTTACAAGATCAATACATCCCCACATTGTATATCCAATTAATTCAACACCATGTTGAATAGCAACTTTACATTCATGAAGATGATCTTTTAGATATTGAATACGATAGCTATCATGAATAGAACCATCTTCTATTTTATCAACTGCTCCTAAACCATTTTCTGTAATAATCATAGGCATTTGATAACGATCATATATTACTTCAAGATAATAACGAAGACCTTTTGGATCATATGACCATCCCCATTCAGAATATTCTAAATATGGATTTCTTGCTCCATTAGCAAAGTTACCTTGCACAATATCATTAACTTCATGTGTTGTGACAATATTTGTCATATAGTAAGAAAATGTATAAAAATCTATAATTCCTTCTTTGAAATCAATAAAATCTTGTTGTTCTGCTTCTAAATGAATTTCATATTCATCCCATAATCTTTTTGAAAATGGTGAGTATTTTCCAAAACACTGTACATCACCTGTATAATAAATACCTTTTTCCCAACGATATCTTGTTTCTAAAATATCAACTGGATCACAACTTCCAGGATAATTTGGAATTCCACAAATCATTGAACCTACTTTATTTTCAGGATCAATTTGATGTGCTAATTTGACAGTTCTTGCATTTGCAACTAACATATTATGAATAATTTGAAAACTTTCTTTATGACTTTCTTTAGTTGAAATATTTCCAAACATATCTAACATAAGTAAATAATCATTCATTTCATTAAATGGTAACCAATATTTTACAAGATCTTTAAATTCTGTTAAACATGTTTTTGCTAATTTCATATAAAAGTCAATAAGTTCTCTATTAGCCCATCCTTTATAATGTTCTTCAAGGTATAAAGGTAAATCACCATGAAAAATAGTAACTAATGGTTCAATATTATATTTTTGTAATTCTTTAAAAACATCTTTATAAAATTCAATTCCTTTTATATTAGGTTTTTCTTCAATTCCAGTTGGATAAATTCTTGACCAAGAAATAGATAATCTAAACATTTTAAATCCCATTTCTGCAAATAAAGCAATATCTTCTTTATAATGATGATAAAAATCAATAGCTTCATGACTTGGATAAAAATATTCATCAAGAACTGCTTGATGTGCTCCTTTTGGAAGTGTTCCACCGAGGTTAGAAGGAATAGATCCATGATGTCCATCTTTATCTATAAAAGTTACTTCTCTTCTTTTAGAGAATGAGCCTGCTGTTTTACAATCACAAGTTGCTAAACCTCTACCATCAACATCATAAGCTCCTTCTATTTGAGTGGCAGAAGTTGCTCCACCCCAGAAAAAATCTTTTGGAAATTTATTCATATTCTCCTCCTTTTATTGATTAATTTTCAAATTCAAATGTAGTCCACTTTTATAATAGAGTTGAAGTACATTTTCAGAAATAAACAATTCAGAATTTATTGTCATAAGAGTATCTTGAGCATGAATAAATAACATTGTCATTTCTTGTTTTTCATTTAGGATTGTACTCTGTATAACATCTGTTTGTAATTTATGTGCCTTTGTAATTTTTAATCTTGCTTGATTAAATAATTCTTTAATTTCTTCAAAATTTTTGCCATCTCCTGATGCTTTAAAAGCGTCATTTACTAAGTTTCTACAATCTCCAGCATATAAAATAATTTCCATTGCTAACTTATTTAAATCACTTGCATTATATTCTTTCATAACTGTATCCATTTCTATTATCAAGATGCTATTTTTTTATTTTCATCTTGTTCACAACATTGTTTATCATAAACTTTGAAGAAAGGATAATAAATAACTGCTGTTGCTGTAAAACATACAAGATGTAAAATTAAGCCACTAATTGATTTTAATGCTAATGGTGCATAAAGAAGAGAAGGCATTGTCATACGGAATGGTTCTACTGGAACAGTGCAAAGTCCAGAAGAGAAAGCAATCCATACAATAATACAATTGGCTAATCCTGCAAACCAGAATGGTATCATTAATGTTGGGTTAAATGCAACTGGAGCACCATAAACTATTGGTTCATTAATATTAAATATAGATGGTATTAATGCTGCACGTCCCACTGTTTTTACACGTTTTGATTTAGCTAAGAAAGTCATAAATAAGCATAGTGCTAAAGTTGCTCCTTGTCCTCCAATAAAACACATTTGGAAAACTTCATATGTATGAACATTTGTTGGTGGTAATCCTTGTGCAACTAATGCTAAGTTAGCATTTTGTCCTTCCATCCAAATTAATGATAATAATGGGAAAATAATCCATGCTGAAATTCCAAATGAGTACATAAATAAAATTAATGTAACTACTAAGATGAATCCACCAAATGATTGAGAGAATGTTGAAATTGGAAGTAACAATGCTCTGATAGCCTCAATCAAATCAAATTCTAATGTAAATGTTAATAAAATTCCAAATAATAAACATAATGTCCATGGAATAATTGAATCAAACCACGTAATAATAAAAGAAGGTAAAGCTGAATCTTCTTTGAAAAGAGAATGTTTAACGAAAATATTAAATACAATAGCTGTAATATATCCTGAAACTAAAGCATTTAACATACCTCCAGCACCAAGGTTCGCTGTTGTTAAAACTAGATTTCCTTCTTCATTAAAACTTGGATATACAAGAAGTAAAAAGAGTCCTAATCCTGCAAGCCCTGCTTGTCTAGCTACTTTTCTATGTCTCTTTTTTTCCATAATGATACATGGAAGCTGATATGCTAAAAATAAACCAAATAAACCAAAAGAGAAACTACTTAACATTGATAAATCTGGTAAAAAAGATAATCCAAAGCCTCTAAATACACTGATTAATGTCGCAACTGAACCAACTAATGTTGCTGGTACTGCAGCAAGTATTGCTTCTTGTGTTGCACTAATCCATATATTTTGTCCTATTTTTCTAATAAGTGGAGCGACATGTTGTTCCACATAATTCATAAACTTATTCATATATTATTTGTATGATAATTATAATTTAAAAATATAATTACATCTCTCTCCTTTCCTCAATTTTTAAATCATTATTTTAAAACTTCAATAATTTGATCAACAAGACCTTCACCATTTAAAGCTCCATAAATAGTCCCATCAATAAGGACAACTGGTACACCATATTCACTTGCTATTTCTTTAATAGCCTCATATCTGTGTTTAAAATGTGGTCCTACCATAACGAGATCAAGATCATCTAAATAATCTTCAACTTCTGATTCACTTCTCGCTTTAATGCTATAATCAAGTTTTCTTGCCTTTGCTGCTGTATTGGCATTCTTCGCCATAAAACCACTTGAAGCTCCAGAACCACAACACAAAAGTATTTTTTTCATGTTTATTCCTCCTTTCCCTATTGTCATCATATCAATCCCATTTTTATCTCTCAAATATAAAAGAGTTCCAGTAGTAGGAACACTTTTATATTTGTCCACAAATGGGGAATATTATACAATGAAGTAAAATAAAAATAATCATATTTTTTAAATCATTTTGGAGGTATTATCATAATGAAGAACTCTAATAAAATTCTACACTATCTCTTACAAAAAAAAGATTGGGTTAAAGCAAGTGAATTATCAACTTATCTTTCTATATCACAAAGACAAGTAAGAAAATATATCTCTACAATTAATGATAAAGAACAAATTATTATTTCAAGTTCTCAAGGATATAAAGTTAATAAGAAAAAATATGATGCTTTTGTATATAAGCAAAAACATATACCTACTGAACAAGAAAAAAGACATGAATATATTATTCAAAAACTTATTACACATCCTCAAGGATATAATATTTTTGATTTTTCAGATGAACTCTATGTAAGTGAAACAACAATAAAAAAAGATATTCACATTATTAAATCTTTTATTCAAAAATATAAATTAGTTATTGCAAGAAATAAAAATATAATTCAATTATTAGGTAATGAAGAATGTATGCGTAAACTTATTTATTCGTTTATATCTGATTATTCTTTTAATACTCAATTTTTTCAAGAAGGTTTTCATTTATTTGAAATTCAATATGATTATAATGAAATACAATTAAAACTAAAAGAAGCCATGAAACATTATCATCTTGTATGTAATGATTTTTCACTTAATAATTTAACAACACATCTTATTATTATTTTAAATAGAGTAGAAAGTGGATATCAATTATTAGAAAGCATAGAAGATGATCAAATTATTCATTCTAATAGTTATCGTGTAGCTTTAATGATGAATGATTATTTTATGGAAGAATATGGAATTTTATTTAATGAATCTGAATTAACTAATATTTCTCTTATTATTGCTAATAATGTTAGTCAATCAAATATGATTAATTATGATAATCTTAATCTTCGTAATATTCATAAATATGTTGATAATAAATATATTGAAATTACAAAGAATATTATTCAAATGGTTGAAGAAAATTATTATTTATTTCCTTTTAAAGAAAGTTTTATTTCTAAATTTATTTTACATATTCAAAATTTATTTTTTAGAGCTCATAATAATTTTCATGTTAAGAATCCATTAGCTGATACAATTAAAATGTCATATCCTTTAATCTATGATATAGCTGTATTTATTGCTCAACAAATAAAACAAAATTATGATATATACTTAAATGAAGATGAAATAGCATTTATTTCATTTCATATTGGTTCTTACTTTGAAGGAAATTCATTTATTAAAATGACAAGAGTAAATTGTGCTTTTATTTATATAGAATACTATGACTTCTATAAAACAACTTTAAAAAATCTTTGTCAAAGATTTGATGATAAAATTGCTATTACAAAAATATCATCAATTAGTGATTATATTGATGAAATAAATTCTGATATTGATTTACTTATTCTTGCAACTGGAATAAATACTCATTTTAAAACAAAATCTGTTTATATGAAACCATTCCCTGATTTAGAAGATTATCATAAAATAGAAGAAATTATTGATGAAATTTCTTTTATAAAACAACGTAATGAATTAAAAGATTATATTCTTAATTTCTTTAATGAACAATTATTTTATAAAAATCCACCATTTTTTAATAAAGAAGAAACTCTACTTCAAATGACAACAGACTTATCTAATTTAAATTATACAGGAGAAGATTTTTATAATGATGTTTTAAATAGAGAAGCTCTTTCATCAACAGCTTTTCATGATATAGCTGTTCCTCATTCACTTACAGCTAAAAGTACACATAAAAGTTTTATTTCTATTGCTTTATTTGATGAAGGAATTTTATGGTCAGAAAATAAATATGTTCATGTTGTAGCTATTATTGGCATTAATGATCATTCAAGGAAGATTTTTTCTAAATTTTTTGATCAATTAATTGATATGTTTGACAATCCTGTTAATATTCAAAAACTTCTTAATGCTAATAACTTTGACGAGTTTTTCTATATTATTAATATGCTTTTTTCTTCTAGTAAATAAAAAAAATATATAACAATACAATGTTTATATATTTTTTTATTTATTATTAGAATAACCAATCAAATAAAAATGATTTCCTTTCTATATCTTTTGTAGATTCACAATAATTTACCTTTAATTCACCAGATAAACTTTTTCCTTTTCCATTTCCTAAAATAATCTGATAAACTCCTTGTTTATATGTAGCATGATAATCATTTTGATGATCTGCTAAGACTTGATCCTTATCATCTACACCTTTTACCCATTCTTTATAATCTTTTAATAATTCATTTTTTATTTTATACATCTCTTTAATATCTTCTTCTTGATAAGAATGAGCTATAATTTTATATTGTGGTTCTTCATTTTTAGCTTTTACACTTATTAAAAATAAACCCATTAAAATAATAATAACTAACTTCTTCATTCTATTCACCTCTCAAACAGTATGAACAAAATTGGAAAATATATACAAAAAAATCTTACTTTTATAGTAAGACTTTTTCACTATTTTATTTTAAATTTAGTTTACAAATCAAAATATGTGTATTCTTTAGATTTATACACAATACTTATACTAAATTTTACCATGTGCTTAACACATTAATAAAGTGCTACAAGGATTAAATTTTGTAATGGAGAATGAATTTAATTAATTATTGTTTATTTATATTTATTATTTAACAATCAAATTATTAAGTTTAGGATCTATAACTTGAAATTCTTTTTTCCAATACCCTATATTTTGTTCACAATAAGCATAAAAATTTTCTGCTGTTTTTACATTTGAAATTGCTTCACAAAGATTTAATGGATCATTTATTAATATTCCTTTTCTATTTAATAGCATAAGAATATCATTCCAAATTAAATAACTCATAGACTCAAAATAGAATGATTGATTATTCATATGAATAGTATATGCTATATTATAATCTCTTCTTGCTATTTTTGTTCCAGAAGTATAACGAGGACATATCATAAAATCAATAGAAATTATATCTGTATACTTAATTTCGTATAAATATTCTTTTTGTTTATTAGTTATATAAATTTCATCTTCCCTAAAATCAATATTTACAACAAGTTCATAATTCATAGTAAATTTTGAATCTTGATTTTTACCACATTTTAAGCATGTCTTAAATATATATTTTTTGACATTTGAAAGAAATCTTGTGTTTTCATCTTTTTTCTCCTTTAACAAATTAAACAATCTTCTGTAACATTACTCATAAATAAACAAAACAAAGATATTCTTCTATTTGTTCACACTGCAGATAAACTTAATAACTCAATATCTCATCCATTGCCATAATAACTTAACTCTTTATTTATATTCTTCTTGAACATCATAATAAATCAAATCATCAAATGTTTGTCCTCTAATAACAATCTTAGACTTTCCTTGATATGTAAAAACAACAGGTGGTCTAGGAATTTGATTATAGTTTGATGACATTGAATAATGATATGCTCCTGTAGAAAATACTGCCAGTATATCTTTTGATTGTGGATTTGCCATCATAATATCTTTGATTAAAATATCTCCAGATTCACAGTTCTTACCAGCAATAGTAACCAAAGTATCTTTTTCTTCTTCTGCTTTATTAACAATAAGAGCATCATATTTTGATTGATATAAAGCTGGTCTAATATTTTCATTCATTCCACCATCAATACTAATATACTTTCTAATATTAGGAATATCTTTAATAGAACCAACTGTATATAATGTAACACCAGCATTTCCTACAACAAAACGTCCAGGTTCTATCATAATCATAGGTCTTTCCCAACCTTTTGCTTCAAATCCAGTATTAATAATATTAACAATTGTTTTAACAACTAAATCAAAATCTAATGGTTGATCAACTTTTGTATATTGAATACCAAAACCACCACCAGCATTTAATTTTTTTATGACAATACCATATTCATCATAAATTTGATATGCAATCTCTACAAATTTTTGCATTGCTAAAACATATGCTTGAATTTCTTCAATTTGACTACCAACATGGCAATGTATTCCTTCAAACTCAATAAACTTTGAATCTAAAACTTGACCAATTGCCTTTAAATAAGTCATATCATGACTACTAAATCCAAACTTTGTATCTTTAGCACCTACTCTAATATAATCATGTCCTCCAGCATAAACACCTGGTGTAACTCTTATTGTTGCATATACTTTTTCATTTAACTTTTCTGCTATTTCTTCAATTAATTCTATTTCATAAAAATTATCAACAACAAAATGGTGAACATGATGTGATAAAGCATATTCTATTTCTGAAGGTAACTTATTATTTCCATGGAAATATATCTTTTCTGGATCAAATCCTGCTTTCAATGCTATTGAAATTTCTCCTGCACTGACACAATCAATACCAACTCCATATTCACTAGCAATTCTATAAATTTCTAAACAACTAAATGATTTAGAAGCAAATAATGGTAAAGTATTTTCATATTTATTCATAAAATTTTCTTTTAATGTTTGAAATTGATGTCGAATATGTCCCTCACTCATAACATATAGTGGTGTTCCATAATTTTTCACTAAATCCATTGCATTGACATCATCTATATATATAGTATTATCCCTTACTTGTGCAAATTGTGTTTGTAAAACCATTTTTATCCCCCTAATATAAATTCTTTAATGTATATAAACCATTGTCTTTATCTTGCATTGCTAAACATGCTGATAATGCACCTTGAACAAAAACTTCTTTTGATAAAGCCATATGATTTAATTCTATCACTTCATCATGACCTGCAAACAATACAGTATGTTCTCCAAAAATTGTTCCTGCTCTTACAGATTGAATACCTATTTCTTGTTTTTCTCTTTTTTGATGAACTTCACTTCTATCATAAACAGGTTTCACTTCTTGAATATCTTCCTCTATAACATCATATAAAAGTTTTGCTGTTCCTGAGGGAGCATCTATTTTTTGATTATGATGTTTTTCTATAATTTCTATATCATATCCATTTTCATAAAATTCTTTAGCAACTTCCTTTACAATCTTTGTTAACATTGAAATACCAAATGAAGTATTATATGATTGAAAAATTGGAATTTGAGAAGATGCTTCTTCTATTCTTAATAATTGTTGTTGATTATATCCTGTTGTAGCAATTATTAAAGCACAATGATTTTTAATTCCAAATTTTAATAAATCATCTAAATTATTTGGATGTGAAAAATCAATAACAGCATCTACTTTTTGATGACATTCACTTAATGATGAATACATTCCTTCTTGAACATCTTCATCAAATATAGGTGAAACAACACCTACAAGATTCATTTTTTCATGTTGTCTTACTGCATTGGCAACCTTTTTTCCCATTAAACCAAATCCATAAACTAATACATTCATATTAATAACCCTTTTCTTCAAATGCTTTCATAGCATCAAATAATAATTTCTTATTAGCATCTGTTGTTGGAATAAGTGGTTTTCTTACCATTTCTCCACACACACCTAATTTTGCTAAAGCAGCTTTAGGCATAATTGGATTTACATCTGCAAATAAATATTTACTAACATCATTCAAATCATATGCCATTTGTTGCGCTAATTTTAAATCACCTTTTAAAATAGCTTGAGTAAACTTTTCTGTTTCTCTTGGATAAACATTAGATAATACTGAAATTACACCTTTACCTCCTGCTGCCATAAAAGGTAAAATATTATCATCACAACCACTATACATATCAAAATCCATATCTTTTGTTTTTGATAAAACATCCATAGCATATGCAATGTTATCTGTTGCATCTTTCATTGCTTTAATATTTTTATGTTTAGCAAGTTCAACAACTGTATCAACAGCAATATTCATTCCAGTACGTCCTGGTACATTATATAAAATCATTGGAATATCAACTCTATCAGCAATATATGTATAATGATGAATTAATCCCCTTTGACTTGTCTTATTATAATATGGTGATACTACAAGGATAGCATCAGCTCCTACCTCTTTAGCAAATTTTGCTTTTTTCAAAGCTGTTTGTGTATCATTAGATCCTGCTCCAGCAATAACCTTAATTCCTGTTCCTTTTGCCATTTCCATAACAATTTTTGTTAATTCAAATTCTTCTTCAATTGTGATAGTTGGTGTTTCTCCAGTTGTTCCATTAACTAATAAAGCTTGAACACCTCCATCAATCATACGTTGAACTTGTTTTTTAAATCCTTCATAATCAATACTTTCATCATCAAACATTGGTAATACAAGTGCGACTGCACTTCCTTCAAAAATTGCGCTCATAATTTCCTCCTATAATTGATATAAATTTTTTATTTTTTGAACTGCTAAACTTGTTAATTCTTGAGGAATAACATATGAAATTGATGTTTCAGATGTTGTAACTTGTAATAAAGGAATTTGACATTGTCCAAATATATCAAAAATATTAGCAGCTACACCAACTTCTTCTTTCATTCCTTCTCCTTCAACCATAATTTTTGAAACTTTTCTATTTTGATAAATCATTATTCTTGGATGTTTTTCTTTAATAATTTCTAATGCTTGATTTAATTTTTCTTGATCTGTTTGTTGACAAGTAAAATCTATTCTCATTTCATCTTCTAACATAACTTGTGAAATCATATCAATATTAACATTCTTTTTTGATATTTCTTTAAAAATATCTCCTACGAATAATGAATTTTTTTCAACATTTAATAATTTAACTTGAATGATTTTATCATCATATTCAACTTGAGTAACTATATTTTGTCCCATTATATACCCTTCTTTCTATAAAAAAATTGCAATGATACCATTGCAATCAATAAACATTTCTCAAAGCAATAGCACCCCACTTTAATATTTTAAAGTGACAGTGATATAGATATTCTCTATATCCCCAGATAATAGTTATGTGCAAATAACTATTTCTTCGGCAATTGCTCCTCCTTCTTTTTAGTTGCACCTTTTATAAAAGAATTCTTAACTCTTGCACCTCTATCTTGCATTTAATACTATCACAACATGAATATGAAAGCAATATTTATTTTTTATACTTTTATTATATCATCTTTTTTATATTTTCATTATATTTTTCAAATATTTACATTGCTTTTTAATATATTTTATATTATTTATTCTTATCTTGAGAATATAAAAAATGAAAGTGCATAAAATAATTTTGTAGTATAATTTCATGATGTGAAAAAATTACTTTTTTGTAGACTTTTGTAAATAAATAATATATTATATGATAGGCGAAGATAGCGAGGTAAATATTATATGGTTATAGAATTGAATAGGACATTTGATAAACGTAAAAGTGAAATTGAAAATACTGTTAAAGAATTTATAAAAAAATATAATATTGATCTTTCACAAACTATTATTGATAATATAGTTATTCATTTATCTTTATGTGTATCTAGAGAAATAAATGGTTCTTATATTCATACAAGTGAAAGTCAAATTCATCATTTAAAACATCATGAATATTACATTGTTGCAAAAGAAATTATTTTATCTTTAGAAGATAAATTTGAAGTTTCTATTGATAAAGCTAAATCTCAAATAACTTCTGTAAAAGTTGTAGAGTATGCAGGTGAAACAGAAGGTTATGGTTTAGATCTTATTGAAGGAAAAGCAACAAACGAAAAAGCAAAAACTTTCTATGATAAAGTTTTAAAAGGAAAACTTGCCATAAAAGATGTTGAAGGTGTAGATACAGCAACTGGAGCTACAATAACTTCTAAAGGAATTATCGAAGCTATTCAACAAGCTATTGAAAAAGTTAATGCTATTTTAGTTCCTAATAAAGATGGGTTCTATGAAATAAAAACAAATGGTTTTGGTGGAGAAAATCAACCTATGACAGTATTAGTTAAAGTTAAAGGAGATAATGTTACTGTTAAGGTTAAAGAATATGCAGGCGAGACAGAAGGTTATGGTTTAGATTTAATTGAAGGTAAAACAACAAATGAGAAGGCAAAAGCTTTCTATGATAAATATTTAAAATCTTCATTTAAGAAAAAAGATATTGAAGGTGTAGATACTGCAACTGGAGCAACAATGACTACGAAAGGAATCGTTGAAGCAATTGAAAAAGCAATTGCTGCAGCTCAATAGGAGGTAAGGAATATGAATAAAATAATTAAATTAACTCTTTTCCTTGCGGTTGTTGCAGGACTTTCTGGAGCAGCTTTATCATTTGTTTATCAAATGACTGATCCAATTATTCAAGAAGCAGCTATTGCAAGTGAAAAAGAGAATTTAGTAAAAATATATAATTCTGGAGAAGAATTTAAGGCACTTGATACTGGTTTGGCTGATTATACAGCATTACAAGGATGTTATGAGGCAAGTAGTGGCGGAACTGTTAAAGGTTATGTTTATAAATGTAGTGTAACTGGATATGGTGGAGCAAGTACACCAATTGTTTATTTAATTGCATTAGATAAGGATGGTACTTATAAGGGGTATGAAGTTATTGATTGTAGTGGAGAAACAAGCGGTTTTGGTTCTAAGGTTGCTGAAGAAGGTTTCAAAAGTGGAATTGTAGGAAAGAGTATTGATGAATCTATTGATGTTATTTCTGGAGCGACAATTTCTTCTTCTGCTGTTGTTGATGGAATTAATCAAGCAACAGAACATTATAATGCTAATTTTAAATAAGGAGGGGACATAGATGAAAAAATTAGATATTTTCAAAAAAGGTTTATTTATTGAAAATCCAATCTTTGTTTTATTGCTAGGTCTATGTTCAGCCTTAGCAATTACAACATCATTAACAAATGCGATTGGTATGGGAATGGCTGTAACTTGTGTATTAATTATGAGTAATATTATTATTTCATTGTTAAGAAAAATCATTCCTAATGAAATTAGAATACCTGTTTTCATTGTTGTTATTGCAACATTGGTTAAATGTGTTCAAATGTTAATGAATGCATATACTCCTGCTTTGTATGAGTCATTGGGTGTATTCATTCCATTAATTGTAGTTAACTGTATTATTTTAGGTAGAGCGGAAAGTTTTGCATCTAGAAATGGAATCGGTGATTCTTTATTAGATGCTTTAGGAATGGGATTAGGTTATACTTTAGCAGTATTAGTTATTTCATTCTTTAGAGAATTTATTGGAACAGGTGGATTGAGTTTATATAATCCATTTGATGCAAGTCAAGTTATTTTTGATATTAAGATTTTTGCTGATTATGCTGTTTCATTATTTACACAACCAGCAGGAGCTTTCTTGACTTTAGGGTGTATACTTGCTTTTGTTCAATTCT
>OFGE01001577.1_pt1 | contig 19405 bp, 17 predicted proteins | sample 1521681 | NCBI WGS metagenome assembly OFGE01 (sample SAMEA3504093, study PRJEB24116) | mouse gut metagenome | biome: mouse gut; feature: mouse-associated habitat; material: faeces | place: Denmark | collected 2011
AGTGACAATATTTCGGATCAGAATACTCTTGAAAGAGAATGTCTGCCATTACTGCAAATCCGGGATGCTTATCCTAAAAAAGTCATTGCCAGAACCAGGCACCCGAAATATGGTTATGAGGGTATTGGGATTTACAATCTAGTTGATTGGCTATTGCAGGAAGAGGAAAATGGTGCGCAATAAACATAGTCAAGGGAACAGCTGATATGGAATGGTGCAGGCTCCCGGGTATTTTGACAAAATAACATTTGGGCGGTATAATAGCCATCAGACATTGGGACGAATGGAGGGCAGGCGTATGCAGATAGGAAAGCAGGGCAAAGAGGGCGGCGAAAGTTATACAAAATATGCGCTGGCGGCATTTTTGGGAATGGCTGTTTTTGTTATCGTTTACAAATATGCGCTGAACCAGGTGGGGAGCCAGGAGTTAAATGATATTCAGGAACATGCCAGATATGCCCAGGATATTTACCTGGACAGAATGTGGAACGCCTGGCGCAAAATTCCGTATCTGCTGTGGCATCTGTGTGTCAAGGGCAGTATAAAGTTTCTGGTGATGCCGCCCATGGAGGCTGTGGCATTTGTGTGCGGCGGCTTTGCGCTGCTGAACTATTTTGTCATGTTTTTTCTGGCAGACCGGACAGTGGCCGGACTTAACGGGCGGGACGGGGGAATCCTGGCGGCAGGGGCAGCCGGAATGCTGAGCCTGGTACAGCCCATGTATATGTACTGGTTCAATCCGTATCAGTACGAAGGACAGTTTTCCATCAATCCGATTTTCAATCCCACACATACGGCGGTGAAACCTTTCGGCCTGCTGTGCTTTATGCTGGCCGCAGACCTGATCCGCAGGTACCGGGGGAAGGAAAAACTTTATTTTACGGGTATCGGGAGCGACAGGGTGCTTTACGTACTTTTCTCCGTATGCCTGCTTTTTTCCGCGTTTGCCAAACCTACTTTCATGTATATGCTGCTTCCGGCGGGGGCGCTGTACCTTCTGGGAGATCTGGCGGGGGCGCTGTGGCGCGGGTCCGGCAGGGAAGGGCCCTGGACAGAAATAAAAAAACATCTGCCGGGGAAGGCATTTCTGTCCGGTAGGAAAGCAGGCATGGGTTCCGGGCAGGAAAGTGTCCGGGCAGAATCGGGAGGGAAGCACAGGGCAGGACAGCCGGAAGGGAAGGAGAAGGCGCAGCACAGAGGAGAAGTCCGGGAGGTATGGGGCTTTATGTGGAGGATAGGCTGTGCATCCATTCCTGCCATGCTGTACCTGCTGCTGGAATATGCGGCTTTTTATTTTCTTGGGGGGACGGATCCGGATTCCCATGTGGCGGTTTACCCGTTTTTGACGGCCTGGCACAGTGTTTCCCCCAGTATTCCGAAATCCCTGGTGCTGTCCATGGCTTTTCCCTTCTGGATGTGCCTGACAAACTGGAAATATTTTTGGAATTCCGTGGAGGGAAAACTGTGTCTGCTGGGATATGCGGTGGGGACACTTGAGTTTTGCTTTTTTGTGGAGACGGGGAGCAGGCTCTGGCATCTGAATTTTGCCTGGTGCATGATGTCGGGAATGCTTCTGATATGGGTGATGGCAGCTGCCAGGCTGGTTCACATTACCATTGCCCCCGGCCCCGGGAGATGGGGCAGGGCGGAGGTTGCGGCAGGCTGGATGCTGCTGTCGCTCCATTTTTTCAGCGGACTGTATTATATCAGTCCCTATCAGTATCTTATCTGAGAAGCAGGGACCGCAGCCATGCGGAAAAACGTTTTTCTATCAGCGCCCAGCTGATGAAAGCGCAGAAGATGCTGACTGCCACAGCCACGGCGGCGCCCAGAAGGGCCCGGGGGGTACAGGCCGAGAAATCAAAGACTGCCCGGTCCAGAAGCATGACAGGATAGTAATGAACCAGGTAGAGTGAAAAGCTGATATTGCCAAGCCAGACCAGAAGGCCTGGCTTTTTTGTGTGCACGCGGGTGCATAAGGAAAATGGTTGCTGACGCAACATGCACCCGGCGGGTCGGGGAGTGGAGAAGAGCGTTCCCCTGCTTGATTGCGCAGGGGCGCGTGAGGAAATCAGCAGCAAAAGCTGCACGCGCCCTGCGCGGCGGGTAGGAGAAGATGAATCTTCCCTGCTGGATTGCGGCGCAGACCGTTCCGGGCATGAGGGGGAAATATCCGCGTCTGCCCCGGAAAAAAACAGGCCGGTCAGAAAGGCGCACAGCACAATGAGAAAGGCGGGAATTCCCCACACAAGAGGTCTGCGGAATCCCAGAATATTGACGGTCTGCTTGGTGAGGGCCAGGACAGGGAAGCCGACGGCGAGAAGGGGAATGGTAAAACAGAGGCAGAATCGGGACAGCTTCCGGCTGCGGTACAGGCCCCGGGCCGCTCCGTAACAGATCATGCCCAAAAGAAACTCCAGCATCACAGGATTCCCGTAAAAGGCCAGGAAAGCGGGAGGAGAGGGAAGAAGCCGGGCCGCGGCAACAAATGCCAGCAGGAAGAGGCCGCAGTAAAGTCCCCGGTATTTATGGCTGATGCGCATGGCAATGGCAAACAGGAAATAGAAGAATATTTCACAGTTTACCGTCCAGCCGATGCGCATCAAAGGCTGCAGTACGCCGCCGCCGATGTCGAAAGGAAGGAAGAGGAAACTTTTCAGAAGAAATACGGGATTTGCCCGGGTCTGTTCGAACATCCGGGGGAACAGCAGCAGGAGCAGAAAGGTTCCCAGGGTCATAAGGTAGTAAAGGGGCAGAATCCTTATCAGCCTTTTTCGCAGAAAAAAACGGCTGTCCGAATGGGTGGAGAACAGGATCATAAACCCGCTGATACAAAAAAAGATATCTACGCCGAAAGCGCCGCAGTTCAGAAAACGAATGTGCTCCAGCAGGATAAAAAGCGCCGTGATGCCCCGCAGCGCCTGGATGCTGTCAAAATGCATCTGATGAAAATCGTCCAGGGGTTTTGTGCCGGATTGTGCCATAATGTCTCTCCCGTCCCAGGATACCTTCCGTGGACAGGCGTGTGTGCCTCTGGCCGCGGAGGATATGCTGTCATAAATGAATTTTTTTAATCTTACCATTAATTTCCGGGTTTGTCGAGCAGACAGGTTATTTTAGATTTCGCGCAACTTTTCCTTGCGATAAATGCCATTACATAATAAAATAATATTAGAAGCAAAAGGTCATGCCTGCATGTGGATACATGATTCCGGGACCGTGGTATGACTGGGGTCAAAATACTTTCTGACCTTACCTCATAAAATGGAATTAAGAAACTGGTTTGGGGGAAAGGGAAGCAGAAGAGGGACGGAGAATCTTGTGTCTGCCGGGGAGGACCCGGAAGCGGGACAGAAAAGGGAAAAGGTACCCGGAAGAGGGACGAGGAATCCGGTGTCTGCGGGGCAGAAGCGGGACAGAAAAGGGAAAGGTACCCGGAAGAGGGACGGAGAATCTTGTGTCTGCCGGGGAGAACCAGAAGCGGGACAGAAAAACGGAATCAGGATAAGAAGGGCCGGAAGAAGGAAGGCGGGAGGATAAAATGGAACCGAAACAGTACAATACAAAAGAATTATTGCGGAGATTTCTGCCTTATTTTAAAAAATACCGGGGAACTCTGTTTCTGGACTTGTTCTGTGCTGCCATGACCACGGTGTGCGAGCTGGTGCTGCCCCTGATCATGCGCTATATTACCAATGAAGGAATCCGGGATCTGGCGGCCCTTTCGGTGAAGACCGTGGGCGGCCTGGGGCTTTTGTACCTGGTTCTGCGGATTCTGGACTGTTTTGCGGGCTATTACATGGCGGACATGGGGCATGTGATGGGGGCCAGGATCGAGACGGATATGCGCAGGGATGCCTATGAGCATCTGCAGAAACTGTCGGACACCTATTATAATAATACCAAGGTGGGACAGATCATGGGCCGGATCACCAACGACTTGTTTGATGTGACAGAATTTGCCCATCACTGTCCGGAGGAATTTTTTATCGCGGGAATCAAGACCGTAATTGCCTTTGTGGTGCTGGCGGGCATCAATCTGCCCCTGACGCTGCTTATTTTCCTGTGTGTGCCCCTGATGCTGGCCGTGTGCATGTTTTTGAATTTCAGGATGCGGGCGGCGTTCCGCAGGCAGCGCAACCAGATCGGGGAGCTGAACGCAAGGATTGAAGACAGTCTGCTGGGACATAAGGTGGTAAAGGCGTTTACCAATGAGGCGGTGGAAACGGGAAAATTTGAGCGGGACAACGGGGAGTTTCTGGACATCAAGAAGCTGACCTACCGGTACATGGCGGCATTTCACACTGCGGTAAAAATATTTGACGGACTGATGTATCTGCTGGTACTGGTGGCAGGCGGCATCTTTATGATTGAAGGCATGATCGCACCGGGAGACCTGGTGGCATACATGCTCTACGTTACCACTCTGATTGCCACAATACGCAGGATTATTGAGTTTGCGGAACAGTTCCAGAGGGGGATGACGGGGATTGAGCGCTTCCTTCAGATCGTGGATGCGGATATTGAAATTTTTGACGAGCCGGACGCGGTGGCCCTGGGGAAGACAAAAGGGGATATTGTGTTTGAAAATGTCAGTTTTGAATATCCGGACGATCACAACAAAGTGTTCGCAAACCTGAACCTGAGCATCCGTTCCGGGGAGAAAGTAGCCATTGTGGGGCCTTCCGGCGGCGGAAAAACCACTCTGTGCAACCTAATTCCCAGGTTTTATGATGTCTCTGCCGGAAGGATTACTCTGGATGGGGAGGATATCAAACATTTTACCCTGAAAAGCCTCAGGGGAAATATTGGGATTGTACAGCAGGATGTGTATCTGTTTTCGGGAACGATTTACGATAATATTATATACGGCAGACCGGGCGCTACGGAAGAGGAAGTGGAAGATGCGGCAAAACGGGCCGGCGCCCATGAATTTATCACGGGGTTAAAGGATGGCTACCGCACTTATGTGGGAGAGAGGGGCGTGAAGCTGTCCGGCGGACAAAAGCAGAGAATCAGCATTGCCAGGGTGTTCCTGAAAAATCCTCCGGTGATCATACTGGACGAGGCCACTTCTGCCCTGGACAATGAAAGTGAATTTGCGGTGGCACAGTCCCTGGCAAAGCTGTCTGAGGGCAGAACAACCCTGACCATTGCACACAGACTGTCCAGCATCCGCAATTCGGACAGAATTCTTGTACTGACGGAGGAGGGGATTGTGGAGGAAGGAAATCATGAGCAGCTGATCGATAAGAAGGGAATTTATTATCATTTCTACGAAACTGCCAACGCCCTGAAGTAAGGAGGCCAGGGGACGGAACAAAAAATAAGTCATCAGCATCCATGCCCGGGAGAAAAAAACAGAAGCAGCCAGGCTGCAGGAAATGATTTCCCTTGGAGTGGCAGGGAGGCGAAGTGACGGAACTAAAAATAAGTCACGAGCATCCATGCCCGGGAGGATTTTCAGAAGCAGAAGGCTGCTGAAAATGACTCCCCCCAAGGGGGCAGGGAGGCGAGGGGACGGAACTAAAAATAGGAGGTATGGCTATGAAACTGATTTTTGTTGGTGCGGCCCATGAGGTAACAGGAAGTTGTCATTACCTGGAAGCGGGCGGGAAACACATCCTGGTGGACTGTGGTATGGAACAGGGGGTAAATGTATTCGAGAATGTGCCCCTTCCGGTGGATGAGTCACTGATAGACTATGTGCTTCTGACCCATGCCCACATTGACCACACCGGTCTGCTGCCCCTCCTTTATGCAAGAGGGTTCAGGGGCCAGGTGTATGCCACGGACGCCACCGCGGACTTGTGCAGTATTATGCTCCGTGACTGTGCGCATATTCAGATGATGGAGGCAGAATGGAAAAACCGCAAGGCAAAACGAAGCGAAAGCGTTGCGGCCATGGAACCTCTTTACACCATGGAAGACGCGGAAGGCGTGATCAGGAGACTGGTTCCCTGCCATTATAACCAGAAACTGGAAATATGCGATGAACTGACCATACGTTTTACGGATATCGGGCACCTTCTGGGTTCGTCCAGCATCGAGGTGTGGCTGACGGAAGACGGGAATACGAAGAAAGTTGTATTTTCCGGGGATATCGGCAATAAAAATGATCCGCTGCTGCGGAATCCGGCCTGCACCAAGACGGCAGACTATGTTGTTATGGAATCTACATACGGTGACAGGCTGCATGCCACGGACCGCCCGGACTATGTGAAGGAACTGGCGGGCATCCTGAAAGAGACATTTGACAGGGGCGGCAATGTGGTCATTCCTTCCTTTGCCGTGGGCCGGACCCAGGAGCTGCTGTATTTCCTGCGGAAGATCAAGGTGAACAATCTGGTAAAAGGCCATGAAAACTTCCCTGTGTATGTGGACAGTCCCCTGGCGGTGGAGGCCACGGGAATTTTCCAGGATAACCGTATGGAATGCTTTGCCGGGGAAGCTCTGGAACTGGTGCGTGACGGTATCAATCCCATTTCCTTCACGGGATTAAAACTTGCTATTACCAGTGAGGAATCCCGGGAGATCAACTTTATCGACACTCCCAAGGTAATCATTTCCGCATCCGGTATGTGCGAGGCGGGGCGTATCAGGCATCATTTGAAACACAATTTATGGAGAGAGGAATGTACCATTCTCTTTGTGGGATATCAGGCCGTGGGAACCCTGGGACGGACGATTGTGGAAGGGATTGACGAAGTAAAGCTGTTCGGGGAGTCCATCCAGGTCAGGGCCCAGATCCGGAAGCTGGTGGGCATGAGCGGCCATGCGGACAAAAACGGGCTCATCGACTGGGTGACCGGATTCGAGGAGAAACCCAAAAAGGTGTTTGTGGTACACGGAGAAGACACCGTATGCATCAGTTTTGCAGAATGCCTGAAAAACGAATACGGACTGCGGACCTATGCGCCATACAGCGGGACGGTTTTCGACCTGATTTCGGGAAAGCTGGAATACGAGGCTGTTCCTGTGCCGGTAAAGAAGAAGGCAAAGACTATTGCTGCGGGTGTGTATGCAAGACTGCTTGCGGCTGCCCAGAGGCTGCTTAACCTGGTCAAGGACATTGACGGCATGCCGAATAAAGATATGGGTAAATTCGCAGACCAGATCAATTCCCTCTGCGATAAATGGCAGTAAGGAAAAAGGAGAGACTGATTTTATGAATATGATCGCGGCAGTGGACAGTAACTGGGCCATCGGCAGAAACGGCAGGCTTCTGGTGACGATTCCCAATGACCATAAGCATTTCCGGGAGGAAACCACCGGCAAGGTAGTGGTGCTGGGGAGAAAGACTCTCGAAACATTTCCCCAGGGTCTTCCCCTTCAGGGCAGGACCAACATTATTCTTTCCAGGGATCCGCAGTTCCGGGTAAAAGGAGCGGAAGTGGTACATTCCCTGGAGGAGCTTAGGGCCGGGCTGAAGGCGTATCGGGAAGAGGATGTCTACTGTGTGGGCGGGGAAAGCATCTACCGCCAGCTGCTTCCCTGGTGCAACAGGGTTCATATCACCAAAATAGACCGTAGTTATGAGGCAGACGCATGGTTTCCCAATCTGGACAAGGATCCGGACTGGGAGATCACCGCGGACAGTGAGGAACAGACTTACTTTGACATTGCGTATACTTTCTTAAGATATGAAAGAAAATAAGAATAAAAGAAAAAGAGTCAAAAAGAAAATGTGGCTGCCGTGAATGCAGGCCTGAAATACTGCGGGACTTGTGAACGGCAGGAAAATAAGGATGTCTATTGACTTTTTCGCGGAAAAGTATAATAATTGTAAAAAATACACATATGGAAAGAAGGTAATGGCAGTGGAAAAGAAAAACATTGACTGGAGTAATCTTGGTTTCGGATATATTCAGACGGAAAAAAGATATGTCTCCTACTATAAAAAAGGCGCCTGGGATGAGGGTACGATCACCGAAGATGCCAATGTGGTACTAAACGAGTGCGCCGGCGTGCTGCAGTATGCGCAGACCATATTTGAGGGGCTGAAGGCATATACCACGGATGACGGGCATATTGTTGCGTTCCGTCCGGATTTAAACGGCCAGCGCATGGAAGACTCTGCCAGAAGGCTGGAGATGCCGGCCTTTCCCAAAGAGCGTTTTGTGGATGCCGTTACAAAGGCCGTGAAAGCCAACGTGGATTATGTGCCTCCTTATGGAAGCGGCGCGACTTTATATATACGTCCTTATATGTTCGGCATGAATTCAGTCATCGGTGTAAAGCCTGCGGATGAATATCAGTTCCGCATTTTCTGCACGCCGGTGGGGCCTTATTTCAAGGGCGGCGCCAAACCACTGACCATATGTGTCAGCGATTTTGACCGGGCAGCGCCCCACGGAACCGGAAATATCAAGGCGGGCCTGAATTATGCCATGAGCCTGCATGCGATTGTGACGGCACACAAGGAAGGTTTTGACGAAAATATGTATCTGGATCCCGCCACCCGTACCAAAGTGGAGGAGACGGGAGGCGCCAATTTCTTGTTTGTCACAAAGGATAACAAGGTGGTGACACCCAAATCACAGAGCATTCTTCCTTCCATTACCAGACGTTCTCTGGTGCATGTGGCCAAAGAATATCTGGGCCTGGAAGTGGAGGAACGGGAAGTTCTTCTGGAGGAAATTAAGGATTTTGCAGAATGCGGTCTCTGCGGTACGGCGGCCGTGATCTCCCCGGTGGGCAAGGTGGTGGACCATGGGAAGGAGATCTGCTTCCCCAGCGGCATGAACGAGATGGGGCCGGTCACCAAAAAGCTGTATGATACCCTGACCGGTATCCAAATGGGCAGGATAGAGGCTCCGGAAGGCTGGATCCATGTGATCGAATAGAGGTAAAAACGGTAAAACATTTATACATGTCATGAAAATGCCCATGCTCCGTAGCAGAGAGAACCATATACAGAGTATGGGCAAATTGTTTTGTCATTTATGTGCAGATTATTTTGTCATGAATATGCAGAGTGTTTTGTGATGTATGTATAGGCTGGCATGCCATATATAAGCAGACTGCCATGCCGTATAATCATGAGAAGCAGTGACAAGGGATGGGAATGGAGACGGGAGAAGACAGGTGATATCTTGATGGAAATGAGAGAAAAGCACGGTCCGGGCAGACAGAAGCCGGGGAAGGGAAAAACAAAAAAAAAGCCGGGTCGGCGCTGGGCGCTGGTTTTTCTGGGCTGTCTGGTACTGACTTTCGGGGGACTCACGGGCTGCGCTGACAAAGAGGGGGCGAAAGTGGTCTTTACCACGGGCCTGGGCAGGAATGAGGTGTTCCGGATCGGCAGCAGTGTGTGTACCGTACCGGAAATGATGGTATATCTGACCAACACCCAGAACCAGTACGAAAGTGTCTACGGGACAGCAGTCTGGAATGTATCCCGGGACGGGGTCACGCTGGAGGAAAATGTGAAAGATACTGTCCTGGCGAAAATGGCCCAGATCAAGACCATGTACCTGCTGGCGGAAGCCAGGGGTGTGGAACTGGATGAATCCGAAAATAAAAAGGTGGAGAAGGCGGCGGAAGAATATTTTGGCTCCCTGGCAGAACGGGAGAAGGAGCTTCTGGGCGTGAGTGACGATACCATAGAGCAGTTGTACCGGGAATACGCCCTGGCAGACAAAGTTTACCGCTATATCATTCAGGATGTCAAACCCGAGATCAGCGATGACGAGGCCCGTACCATCACCGTGCAGCATATTCTGTTCCGCACCTGCGTCACGGATGGGGCAGGGGAGAAAATCGATTATTCTGATGAGATGAAGCAGGGGATCCTTGAAACCGCCCGGGAGGTCCAGCGAATGGCGGTGGAGGAAGGGGAGGATTTTGTGGATCTGGCATCCCGTTACAGTGAGGATTCCGTGATTACGTATTCCTTCGGCAAAGGGGAGATGGATCCCGCTTTCGAGGAGACCGCCTTTTCCCTGGAGACAGACCAGGTCAGCGAGGTCATTGAGACGGAGGTGGGGTATCATATTATCAAATGTATCAGTACCTTCGACAGGGAGCAGACAGATCTGAACAAGCTGACCATTGTGGAGGAAAGACGCAGGGAAGTGTTCGGGCAGGAATATGACGCCTTTGTGGGAACCCTGGCCCGGCAGCTGAATACAAAAGTGTGGGAGGAAATAAACCTGCTGCATGATGACGCCCTGGTGACCATGGACTTTTTTGACGTGTATGCCAGGTATTTTCCGGACTGACCCCGGAGCGTTTTCCCATAATCATGCCGGTTATGCGTATTCTTTATTTTCGTGATTTTTGCGGCGGATTCAGGTTCTGTATCCTGTCTGCGCCCTTGTACGGCACAAATTTTCCAAAACGGTGACATATACCCGCAGAGAGTATTTTGGGACACGAACCAGTTTAGAAAAAATTTAGATTTCTGAAAATGCCTTATTTTCAGGCTTTTCACGATAATTATTAGCACTCATGCAAAATGAGTGCTAATTTATGCTTGACATTTGGGAGAGCCCGTCTTAAACTTAATCTCAGGGTTTGAAAACCGGAATTTATGAGGTTCTGCAAGACAAAAAAAGAGAAAAGAAAGGGATGTTGAAAATGGCAGCAAAGAGCGGTAGTTTATCAATCAACAGTGAAAACATTTTTCCGATTATCAAAAAGTGGCTGTACTCCGATCATGACATTTTTTACAGGGAGCTGATTTCCAATGGCTGTGATGCCGTGACGAAATTGAAGAAGCTGGATATGATGGGCGAGTATACGCTGCCGGAAGGCTATAAGGCGCGTATTGATGTGGTGGTCAACCCGGAGAAGAAGACCCTGACGGTAACCGACAATGGTCTGGGAATGACCGCGGACGAGGTGGAAGAGTATATCAACCAGATTGCTTTCTCCGGCGCCGCCGATTTCATTGAAAAATACAAGGATAAGAGCAATGCGGACCAGATCATCGGACATTTCGGACTGGGCTTTTATTCAGCGTTCATGGTGGCCGACGAGGTGCATATTGATACTTTATCCTACAAGGAAGGTTCAAAGGCTGTCCACTGGGAATGCGATGGCGGCACGGAGTTCTCCATGGAGGATGGGGACAGGACGGAAGTGGGTACTTCCATAACTCTGTTCCTGAACGAAGACTGCCTGGAATTCTGCAATGAATACAAGGCGCGGGAAGTGATCAGGAAATACTGTTCCTTCATGCCCACGGAACTGTATCTGTCCAAGGCAGACACCACGGAGACCCAGATCATCAGGGAAGACGAGAAGCTGGAGGATGATGTGGTGCTGGAAGTGATCCAGCCGGAAAAGAAGGAAGAAGAGAAGAAGGAAGAGGAGAAAACGGAGGCGGAAGGGAACGATGCCGGGACAGAGGAAAAAGAGCCGGAGCCGGTGAAGCTGAAGATCAGGAAGCGCCCGGAGCTGCTGAATGAGACCAGGCCCCTGTGGACAAAGCATACCAATGACTGCACCAGGGAAGAGTATCTGGAATTTTACCGCAAGGTTTTCCATGACTATAAAGAGCCGCTGTTCTGGATTCACCTGAACATGGACTATCCTTTCAACCTGAAGGGAATTTTGTACTTCCCCAAGATCAATATGGAGTATGAATCCATCGAGGGCACCATTAAATTATATAATAACCAGGTATTTATCGCGGACAATATCAAGGAAGTGATTCCGGAATTTCTGATGCTTCTGAAGGGCGTCATCGACTGTCCGGATCTGCCCCTGAATGTGTCCAGAAGCGCTTTGCAGAATGATGGTTTTGTAAAGAAGATTTCAGAATATATTTCCAAGAAAGTGGCAGACAAGCTTTCCGGTATGTGCAAGACCGAGAAGGAAGAGTATGACAAATACTGGGATGACATCAGCCCCTTTATCAAGTTCGGCTGCCTGAAGGACGACAAGTTCTGCGAGAGAATGAACGACTATATCCTGTTCAAAAATCTGGACGGCAAATATCTCACACTGCCCGAGTGCCTGGAGGTGAAGCCCGCCGGCGAAGGTGAGGAAGCAGAAGGTGAGGAGACCGGGGGAACCGGCAATGCCGTGGACGAGAACGGTGAAAAGGTGGAGGCCGAGGTGGTGTCCGACAAGGATGAAACCGGGGACGAAGAGGAGAAGAAGGAAAAGACCATCTATTATGTCACCGATGAGCAGCAGCAGGGCCAGTATGTCAGAATGTTTAAGGAGAACGGCATGGAAGCCGTCATTCTGACCCACAATATTGACCAGCCTTTTATCCAGCAGCTGGAGTCCAAGAATGAGGGTGTGAAATTCAGGAGAATCGATGCGGATGTGACGGATGCCCTGAAGTCCGAGACTGACCAGGAGACAGAGAAGGAACTGGAAGAGCAGGCAAAGGCCCTGGGCGAGATCATGAAGAAGGTCCTGGACAATGACAAGCTCACCGTGAAGGTGGAGAAGCTGAAGGATGAAAAGATTTCTTCCGTGCTGACGCTGTCCGAGGAGACCCGGCGTATGCAGGATATGATGAAGATGTATTCCATGCCCGGCATGGATATGGGAGGCTTCGGCGGGGAGGGAGAGACACTGATCCTCAATGCAAACCATCCCCTTGTACAGTATGTCAACGATCACCAGGAGGGTGAGAATGTGGACATGATCTGTGAACAGCTCTATGATCTGGCAAAGATTCAGCAGGCGCCCCTTGCCCCTGAAGCCATGGCCAGGTTCATCGCACGCAGCAATGACATTATGATGTTTCTGGCAAAACAATAGAAAACACGCCCCGATGATTTGAAATTAGATTTTAAGGTGGTGAAGAGATTCACCACCTTTTTCATTTTGGGCTTTCCCTGAGTTTCCGCAAACTGCAATTGAAAAAGGAGTATGTTACTTCAAAGTACCAATCTTAAGGAGTTGGATCTGCCTTGGAATGTGTCCTCATGCCACAAGCCCGGATAAAGGGCGGCCCCGGTGCTTTGAAATATTCATGGGGCTGTCGTACGGCGCGAAGCCCGCTCATTTTACCGCCCGCCGGCTTGGCCGATTTTGCTATTTATCAATTTTCCGTAACAGAATATTACATATAACAGTAGATAAAACAAAAATCAGGAGTAGTGGCAAAAGGCATTGGAACTTCAAAGCATTTTCTGCCATTAGTTTATATCCCCATGTAGCCGGAAATAATTTTCCTATTGTTTCAAACACTTCTGGAAGCAGTTCCATCGGAAACATAATTCCGGAAAGCATGATTGACGGTAAAAAAACAATAATAGAAAACATAGAGGTTTTCGCCGGGTCTTTTACTGCCAGACCGATTATGCTGGCAATACTAAGTGATACTGCAATAAAAACAGCAAGGCTGATGAAGTACACGCTGGGATTGTTTGGTATTTCAGCATGAAAGGCCAGTGGTGCGGCAATATATAAAATAATGCTCATAATGAACAAATGAATATACGCTGAAATGTTGGTTAAGGCAAGACCCAAAATCGATGGAACACCATTTGCTTTATAGACCTTTTTGATATCACTGCCATAAATTTCAACAAGAGAAGGGGGCAGGCCAATTAACGCTCCCATTGTCACGCCGAATACAGTCATGGACTGAATAAGCGTATATTTCGCTTCCGGCATAACTGACGTAAATATGCCGCCCATGATTGCAAAGAATATAAGCGGAACGATATAGCAGGTGATAAGTAATGTTTTGCTCCTGATATCTAATTTCCATTGTAAAGCAACTCCATACAGAAATGCTCCCATTGTTATGCCTCCTTTGCAATTTTTATAAAGTGTTGTTCCAGTGAACCCCGGTCTATCTGAATATCTACTATGGTTTCTCCTTTTTCTTTATACTGCATAAGCAGTGTAAGCAGAGAGTCTCCAATATTTTCAGATTCATATTTTTCCATTCCGTTTTCAGTCTGGATTGTGATATTATAATGCTTTCCGATTGTTTTGACCAACTGCTGGACAGTCCCGGTAAAGGCAATTTTACCGCCGGAAAGAATGGCAATCCGGTCGCATAAATTTTCCACTTCTGTCATATCGTGGCTTGCCAATATAATTGTCTTTCCCATTGCTTTCAGCTGCCGGATTTGCTCATGTAAGGACAGGCGTCCCTGAACATCCAGTCCTGCGGTTGGTTCATCAAGAAACAGAATATCCGGATTTCGTGTTAAGGCAAGCGCTAAATGAAGCCGCCGCTTTTGCCCTGTTGACAACTGACAATACTGTTTTTTGGCAAATTCATAAATGCCCAGAGCGTCAAGTGTTTTTTTATCAGGAGATGCCTTATTCCATTTGGCAAACAACTTAACGGCTTCCAGTGGTTTTATATGTTCCGGCAAAGACGCTGACTGTAATTGAATCCCCATGATTCCGTTTATGATAATGCTTCCGCTGTCATATTTTCGTAAACCCTCAATACATTCAAGGGATGTGGTTTTTCCCGCACCATTTACGCCCAGCAGAGCAAAAATTTCTCCCTGATGTATGCAAAAATCCAGACCATTCAGCACAATGTGCGTTCCGTAACTCTTTGTCAGACTGCTGATTTTTATAGCTTCACTCATTCGGTTTCCTCCTGAAATGGGTCAATGCCTAAATGTGAAAAATAGAAGTCCAATGCCTGCCCGATATATGTGTTGGCAATTTCCTGCTTTTCTTTCCATTCATGGTCTGTATTTTGAAATTGCCCTAATTCCATAAGCCTGGGAAGCATGTTCATATCTCCGCCCGTAAAATCTGTTATCATATCCCAGTAGGCTTTTGCAAAAGTTTGTCCCTCATCACTGTCCGCGGAAACCCCTGCATTTTGAAGCCTTATTGCTTCGTCCTGAAGCTGCATGAAAGTATTCATAAAAACCATTCCGCTATCTTTATCAAAACGGCTGCGAATATGGTCAAGGGTCTGGTCGTCAAAATGTTTAATCAGCCAATAGAAATCGTTTTTCATCTGTAAATTAACAATAATATCAGCATATTTTTTGAAATCAACAGACTGCATTTGAAGGACTTCTTCCCGCAACAATTCCAATTCCCTGAGTGATTCAGACAGACTTTCTATTTTCCGTTTGACAGCGGCTGCCTGCTCCATTAGAACATCAGCAATTTCATCTGGTGTATCAAGTGGGATCAGCCGGTTTTTTATGTCGTCCAAAGAAAATCCTAAATGTTTGAGCGATAAAATCTGATGAAGTTTTACTATGTCTTTATCTGTATATAACCTACGCCCTCCCTTCACTTATGGAAGAGGGGGAAAGTAAGCCCTCTCTATCGTAATGTTGTAATGTCCGTACAGTAACGTCCATTTTTTTTGCAACTTCACCAACGGTCATATAACCTTGTGGTATAGCTTTATGTTTATTCATGTCTCACCTCCTGTTGCTTTATAGTATACCTTATTACGTTGCGTCACAAGCAAGTGTTTTTTCAAAGATTTCATTGCACCGTTTTTAACAGTTGTGTAGACAATAAATCGCTGTAACCCCGGTGTTTATGCGGGCTGCAGCAATTTAAGCTTTAGAAATAAAACATAGTAATTTATTCTCTGCCTTTATTTCTTTTTTAAATGCCTCTCATTTTTTGTCCGGTAATAAACTGATAGTCAATATGTATGCCACAAACCGCATGCAGGGCATCCGTCAGCTTTGAACGTAACCTTTCCTCATCATTTGCCTCCAAAAACACCACCATTCCGCCTCCCATATGCTGCATATCCTCAATATCGCTCCAAGACAGTTCGAGAAGCTCCGCACACGTAATTTCCTTATTTCTGCCATCTGTCTAATTTTGGGTTTCATTGATGATTCTCTCTATGCTTTCTTTTCTTTCTTTTTCCTATACAGATAATTCAACTTTCTTTTGTCAGAATGTTTTTATTTCATTTTTATTATAACGTAGATACTATCTAAAGATATTTCGCAAAAACCCTTTTCCTTTCGGTATTGATATATTGACGATCAAAAATGGCAATGATAGAATTAGTAAAAGAATAATTTGAATATAGGGGGATTACAATGAAATCACATAAAAAACAGCCCTCAAATGACGATTATGAAACTTGACTTAAAACAGCCTCGCATAAAGAACTTGATGATGGGTATGAAGAACGAAGATTAGAATGGCTGAAATGGTATTTACCTAACAACGGCTAATTAACTTCCGTTTTATTATATAACACTAATCACAATACAAAAAACTATAGGAGTAATTTGTATGGCTAAAATAATGAAGCTCCTAACAACCTTTAGTTTTGTGGCAGCCGCCATTACAGCTGTATTATTTCACTGTTATAGCATGAATATATACCTGACCCTTTCCATAACCTTTGGCACAACCGCCTACCATTTAGGAATGAGGTTACTCATTGGATTGCTTTACAACCTCATAATGAAAAATCAGGCTGACTATACAAAAAAATGGTATCAAATACATCCGTGGGAGAACAAGTTATATCAGTTTTTAAAAGTAAAAACATGGAAAGGCAAAATGCCTACATATGATCCTGAAATATTCTCAAGCACCAAACATACATGGGATGAAATTGCTCAGGCAATGTGTCAGGCAGAATTAGTACACGAAACAAATGTCCTGCTTAGCTTCATACCACTCATTGCATCCTTATATTTCGGTTCATTTTTTGTTTTCCTTATCACCTCCATATGTGGAGCTATGTTCGATTTATTATTTGTTGTCATGCAGAGATTTAACAGACCCCGTATAATAAAAATAGCTCAAAGGCAGAAGTGAAATCTTTGTAAATGTCGAAACCAATATTCAGTTCGTTTTCAAATACGCAAAGACAAGCGTTATGAATAGCGATATCAATATTCCTAAAACGCTCCATCGCCTGTTTTACTCCGTTTTCTATGCTCCCAAAAACTTTAGCATCCGCAAGAATGGGCAAAACAGTTTTGGGGTAGTTCTTCTGTAGTTTTTCAATCGCGTCTATCTGAATGTCCAATACCGTTACGGAATTGCCCAATTCCAATAATCTTTCTACCATATAATATCCGATACCTTGATTTGCGCCAACAATAATGATATTTCTTCAAAAAATCTTTGCATATGCTGATATACGTTTGCCCCGCTGATGCAAGCCTGTATATTGCTTTTCATACTGCTGCAATGACCATGTCCCTTTTAAACAGTCATCCTCTTTGATGCTTAACTGGTATGCACGGAAAACCTCCGAACAATTCTCTCTTCAGCAGGCAGACTGCCTGCCGGAACAGTTGTGGATCTGTCCCGTTTGGAACACGGAGCACGCAGCCGCTTACGGAGAGTTCCATAACGGGTACCGGTGCCGCAGCCCTCCGGCACATAGGCGGAATAGTCCAGCCGCTACTCGATCAGGACGACAGAGTCCGGACATTCATGCAGTCCGAGTACAATATGGGGATTGGAAGGGCTACATGGAGTGGGAGAAGTTCTTGGGATTTTTGGAGAATTAGACCATTCAGATTGATTACATAAAGCACAAACGATAAAAGGGAATCAAACATAAACACTTCATGCACGGACGGTTATGTGGCCTATGCAATGGAGCAGGTGGAGCTTGCAAAACAGGAATGCATTTACAATTTTCACCCAATCCGTCTTTTCCGAAAAGCTCCATGAACCCGCGCTTCTCTGCTCCGCATTTTTCACAGCTTTAGCGACTGCTGCTTTCAGAGCCGTATCCTGCTGCTCCTATTCCATTTACATTCATTTTTCAAATTCTCCATTGTCATCAATTATTTTAATGGCAGCCCCTCAGTCGTTCAGAGCCGCATCCGCTCCCTTGTAATAAGTCCGAGCAGTTCATTACCTCATAATTACATTTTGCCTATGTTCCCCGGCCAAATTTCATACCAGCCTTCACCTCCTCTCACTGATCTGCCAGAACGCCGGGGATGCCTGCCCTCTGTGCCATATTAGTAATATGCACCCATAAACAGCCATCCCCTCCATAACCCTAAAATCCCCAAAACTTCGATGCCAGCTCCCGGTTTATGATAGGTGAGAGGAAATTGGGATTGCTGCTCTGGAACATTCTCAGGCTTTCAAAGAAAGTGGCCTTGCTTCCCGTCTTTAATCCTGCGAAAGTCTTATCCAGCTTCTGATTTTTCACATTCTTCTCCACATATTCCTCCGACTGCTTTTCGTAATTATCAACCATCGAAGGATTCTTCTTTACCGCGCCCGCATACCAGTTTGTAAGGTATTTCAACGAACTAAGCCCGCCGTCATCTTTTTCCCCCATCTTCTGGTACTCTGCGTATGCGTCTTTGTCCATCGTCCGCATCATGTCAAGCGCGTTTGTGGTCTGGACAAGATTGCTCCCATGCCCAAGATACCTGCCTTTCGCCACACCGTAATCCATGTTTCCGTTACTGTCCGCTTTTCCCGCGCTTGCCAGTTTCGCAATGGATTCCATTGCCTCCAGAAACGCATCCCTGCTGTCCTCCGGAATAAAGTTTTCCGCCGCATATTCCGCTTTCTTCATGCCGAGCGATATGTTCGCCTGCCGCTCTTCTTCCGTCATGGAGCCGCTGTTCCCGACAAGGAAATTCTGCCGGATGATGTCATACACAAATCCCTGCTCCTCTTTGCCGCAGTTCTCCAGTGCGGACGCAACCGCCTTGTCTGCGCCATACATCCCCGAATATGCCGGGAGATTATTTAAGGACTTGTCAACCTGCACGATATCCTTTTGGAATGCCGCATTTCTTGCCTCCACTGCTTCCTTATCTTCCGGCACCATCCAGCCCTTCCTGCCCTCCGCAAGGGCCGCCATGCCGTCTCCCGAAAATTCCACGATAACGCTGTCCCCATACTGTGAACGGATGTCCTTCATCGCCTGCAGGGTTTCCTCCCTCGACATCTTATCCATGACCTTGTTGCCATGCTCATCCGTGGTGTTGAACTCATATTTTACAAGGGTGTCTTTCTTGTTGGCTCCCTTCCCATAAGACGGAATCTCCGTTGTCCCCCTGTAAAACCTGCTGTAATCAATCCTCATAATTTGTTCTCTCCTTTTCCTATGCACAGGCGGCTTCTGCCCTTCCCCTATGCCAATGCCTGCTGTCCCATTTGGTATGCTCCTGGCCAGATAGTTTATATATCGGCAGAAATTGGCAATTTACTTTAGCAGAACCTCCAAAACATGACTTAGGAAAAGTATATTTTTCTGGAGTATTTCATCATCCAGCCCGGCGTCTTCTGGGACAGCATTCTGGCAATTTTGGAGCGGAAGTCGGCTCAAGGCGTAGAAGTCCGGGTGATGTATGACGATTTTGGCAGGCTTACATTAAAGAATATTTCCTCGATGGCAGTAGGAGATCCGGGCGCCTATCTGATGGTAGATGAAGAAACGGGCGAAAACTTTGAATATACGTCCTCGATTGACGATGGCGCCTACAACAAGATAAAGCTGACTTACGACAATGAGGAGAACGGGTTCCGGGAA
>OFGE01001578.1_pt1 | contig 19404 bp, 19 predicted proteins | sample 1521681 | NCBI WGS metagenome assembly OFGE01 (sample SAMEA3504093, study PRJEB24116) | mouse gut metagenome | biome: mouse gut; feature: mouse-associated habitat; material: faeces | place: Denmark | collected 2011
GATATATGGGCAAGAAGTGAAAGAGGCGCATTTTATAAATTTAGAATTTGTATGAGATTTAGCTTGAGCGAGCACATTTTCGAATTTTTCATATTGTATTATTGTAAGAGTAATATTAATAAATTTATTAAATTAGCCCCACCAATTACTATTTATGATATACAATTTTTTATATATTAAATTATAAATTTAAGTTAATTATCTGCCCATTTTTTATAAGACTCCCAAAATTCTTGTACTATTTTAAAGTCATTTTCTAACATTGTATTTGCAGTTTTAGTTTTTAATTTTTTTTGAAACCTTTTTTGAACTGCAATAGTATCATCAACTGCCTTTTCCCATTCTTTATTTCTACATTTAGCATTACAAATTATTTCACGAATCATACCATAAGTACTAAGAACTTCAATAGCATCTGCGTCGTATACTATTTTGCTTTCTAGTAAAGAATCATCAGTAATATATTCAGGTCTGCATTTAACAATTTCATATAGTTTAATTTTTAGTTCATCATTTATATCTAAAGTTTTTATAAAAGAATTTACTTCGTCTATCTTATCATGAAATTGATGTAACCATGCACCAGCTTCTATTAGAAAAAGATCTCCGCCTTCAATTTTAGCAATATTTTTAGCATTGTTTACAACTTTTCTTCCATGTTCCAAATTATGTGCAAAATCTAAACTATTATAGAATTTTGTTGAATACTCTATAATTTTTTCCATACACTCTTCATAATCCACTGTTTTTATCTCCTTTATAAATAATTTTTATTTTACAAAATATTAAATACTTAATAGTTTTGAAAATACATTCCTTGAAATAAATTGTTTTCTTTTAGATATTTGTTAAGTCCATTAATAATCCACTTTTTATGAGAATTCCATTCTGGTGCAACAAGTAAATCTTTTGGGGCATCTCCAGAAATTTTATGAATAATTATATTAGGATTAATATGAGTTAAAATATATGAAGCTGTTTCTAAATAAAATTTCAAAGTAATTGGTGTATATTCTCTCTTTTTATACATTTCAGCTAAAACGGTATTTTCTACAATATAAGTCGAATGAATTTTTAATCCCTGAATATTGTGATTATTTATAAAAGTTACAGTATTTTTTATATCTTCAAAAGATTCATTAGGAAGACCAATCATTAAATGAGTTACAATATCAATATTATATTTATTTAAAAGTTCTACTGCCTTAGAAAAACATGTACTTGAATAACCTCTATTAATCAATTTTCCAGTTTCATCATTAGAAGTTTGAAGCCCTAATTCTACCCAAATATCAACCTTTTCTTTATATGAAGTCAATAATTTACAAACATCTTCATTAATACAATCTGGACGAGTTGCAATAGCTAAAGCAACAATTCTATTATCACATAAAGCAGAATTGTATTTAGCTTTTAGATTTTCTATAGAATCATAAGTATTTGTGAAATTCTGGAAGTAAGCAATAAATTTATTTGCACGTTCTGACTTATAACTATTAAAAAAATTACTTATTTGAGTTTTAATACTTTGTAATTGAATTTTCAGAATAGTGCAATCTGATGAAAAAATATTTTCTTCTGAACTATGTTTTTTCATGAAATTTTCTATATGTTCTCCAGATCCTTTGTTACTACAAAAAATACATCCATTAGTAGATATTGTCCCATCTCTATTAGGACAAGTAAAACCACCATCAATGCATATCTTTAGAGTTCTTTCACCAAATTTATTTTTTAAATATTTATTTAAATGCTTATATCTTTCTATTTCCATAATTAATATTATAACATAATAAGTATTTAAAATATATATTAAAATAAAGTAAATAGTAATTCAATGTAAAATATTATATACCTTATTTTGAGGGTTAAATAGATTGTAATTTAATTAAATATTATATAGCAAAATATTTAACAAAGTCTTTTGTTTGAAGTGAAAATATAGTATAATACTAAAAAATTAATGCTTAGGAAATAAGAAGATGAATTATAGAATAACAAATGGATCAGTATCTTATGGAGCTGAAACTATTTTAGAAGAAATAAATTTTAATATAAAAGGAAAAGAAAAAATTGCAATAGTAGGTAGAAATGGAAGCGGAAAATCTACTTTATTAAAAGCGCTTATAAATAACGAATTACTTTCTGAAGGTGTTGGAATAGATAAATTCAGTATTTATAAAGAAAGTGTAAAAGAAATAGGATATCTTAAACAAATAGATTTTGAAGATGATAATATAACAATGCTTGATGAAATTTTAAAAGTATATAAAGAAATAATAGATTTAGAGAAAAAAATGGAAAGTCTAGTTATAAAAATGCAAACTAACTCTTCAGAGGAATTAGCTAAAGAATATTCTAAAACACATGATAAATATGAACTTTTGGACGGGTATACATATAAAAAAGAATATGAAACTGCAATAAATAAGTTTGGATTTTCTGTAGATGATAAATATAAAAAAATAAGTGAGTTTTCAGGAGGTCAAAGAACTAAAATTGCATTTATAAAATTGCTTTTAAGTAAACCAGATATTTTACTTTTAGATGAACCAACAAACCATTTAGATATAAATACAATAGAATGGCTTGAAGGATATTTAAAAAATTATTCTAAAGCAGTTATTATTGTATCTCATGATAGGATGTTCTTAAATAGAATTGTAGACAAAATTTATGAGATTGAATATGGAACAATTACTGAATATTCAGGTAATTATGAATTTTTTGAAAAACAAAAAAGAATAAACTATGAAAGACAACTAAAAGATTTTGAATTTCAACAAAAAGAAATAAAAAGACTAAATGATATAGCAGATAGATTTAGGTTTAAACCTAGTAAAGCCAAAATGGCATTATCTAAACTAAAACAAGTTGAAAGAATGGTTAAAATAGAAGAACCAAATAAGTATGATTTAAAATCTTTTAAGACAAATTTTGAAATTAAACAAGAAAGTGGAAATAATGTTCTAGTAGTAGAAAATTTAGAAATAGGATACAATAACACTTTATCAAAATGTTCTTTTAATTTATATAGAGGGCAGAAACTTGGAATTATTGGGAGTAATGGTACAGGTAAATCAACATTATTGAAAACACTAATAGGAAATATAAATCCAATAAGTGGTACATATCAATTTGGACATAATGTACAAATTGGATACTTTGACCAGCAAATGTTAGGACTAAATAATGAAAAAACAGTGTTTGATGATTTTTATGATGATTTTCCAGAACTTACAGTTACTGAAGTGAGAAATTCTTTAGGAGCATTTATGTTTTCAGGAGAAGATGTTTTTAAAAAAGTAAAAATGCTTTCAGGAGGAGAAAAAGTTAGACTCTCGCTTAGTAAAATCTTGAAAAAAAGTCCAAATTTATTAATATTAGATGAACCTACAAATCATATGGATATTGTAGGAAAAGAATCTTTAGAAAATATGCTAAAAAGCTATACAGGAACATTAATATTTATTTCACATGATAGATTTTTTGTAAATAAAATTGCAGATTCAATTTTAAGCTTTGAAAATGGAATGTCGAATTATTATCCTTATGGCTATGAGTACTATTTAGAAAAACGAGAAGAAAATATAAGTACTCAAGTAAAAGATGAAAAAGTAGAAAAGGCTAAAAAAAAGATATATGTAAATCCTTTGAAAGAAAAAGAAAAGCTTGAAAGAAAAATAAAAAAAATAGAAGAAGAGATTTCTAAAAAAGAAGAAGAAATTTCACATCTTCAAATTGAACTTACAAAAGAAGAGGTATATTCAGATTATATAAAAGTTGGAGAACTTCAAGAAAAAATATCTGTTTTAAATAAGGAAATTGAAAATAGTATGGATTATTGGGAAGAAATGCAAGAAGAATATAATAATATAGTTATATAAAATAGACATATTAAAAATTTTATATCATTTTAGTAGAGCTAGGGGCTTGCCTTTCCTCTGTATAACTTATCTAATATATATAATATAAAAAAGAGTAATTATAAAGTGAACTATATGAGTTTACATTATAATTACTTTTTGTTATACAAATTTAATATATTTGAAATAGAAATTAAATTAACATAGAGCTATAATAATATTGAGATAATTTATATTATATGAGGGAAAAATGGAAGAAAATAAAAAAATAAATTATAATTTAAGAGATTATCAAACTAGTATAACAAATAATATTAGAGAAATTTTTAATAGAGAAGATAGTAAATATAATAGATTTGCTGGAGTTAATGTGCCTACTGGTGGAGGAAAATCATTTGTAGCAATTGAAGAAATGTTAGAAGTTTTTGAAAATGAGAATGGAGATATTAGGTTTAAAGATATTGGTGAAATATCTAATATAGATCGTACAAAAGAAATAAATGATACGCCTATTTTATATATTGCACCAAGTCATGAAATTCTTTCACAAGTTAAACTTCATATTGTAAAGAATGTAATCCTTAACATTGACGGATTAGAAAATATGTCAGTAGAAGAAATAAATTCTATGATTAAGGACGATTTTCCGTTTCTTAATTTTTCTGGAATAGATGAAGATATAACAGATTCTAGTAGTGAGAGTGACAAGAAAAAAGCAATAATGAGACAAATAACACCAGAACAAGTTACTGAAATTGTAAAAAAAGCATTCCCAGGACTAGAGCTTAAGTGTTACGCAGGTGTTAAAGAAAATGGAGAACCTGAGGAAGATGAGTATATTGTAACAGAAGAAGATGTCAAAGATAAATTTAAATTAGTTATATTAGATGAAGCACATAGAGTTGGTGCTGATACATGGAGTGAAAATGTTAAAAATTTAATACGAAATTCAGTAAAAACTAAAATATTAGCAATTACTGCAACTCCAAAAAGAACTGATGATAAACAAAAAGATATGATGCAAGAAATTGCAAAAATGGTTTATAATGATGAAACTATTTTACCAGATGTGTATATGGCAAAAGAAATATTAGTTCTAGATGCGATGAGAGATGGGATTGTAACTTCACCAGAAGTTGTAGATTATGCTCCAGCACTTGCTAAATCTGAGGAATATAATCAAATAAGACAAAAATATGAAACCGCTAAAGGAAAAAGTAAAACAGAAATAAAAAAAGTTTTGGACCAAATGCATGAAATAATGGGATTTGTACCCGAAGGTAGGATTCATGAAAATGATGAAGATAAAAAAATAGGAGAAAACCTTCAGCAAAACTTAAAAAATAAAAATGGAAAATTTATAGCGTTTATACCAAGCAATAAAACTGGAAATGAAGAAGATAAAATTGGAACAAGAGAATATTTTTCTAATTGGGAAAAAAGAATAAGAAACCAATTTGAAAATGTAGTAGATGATAATGGAAATCCTGTAAATGTAGAAGTATCTTTTGTAACAAGTGATAGTAGTGTACAAAACGCTAAAGAAAATTCAAAAATATTAAAAGATTTTGAAGATAAATCAAATACTATAGGTGGAATAAAAATTTTAGTTGCTATAGACAAATTAAATGAAGGCGTTCATGTTGATGGAATAGATGGATGTTTAATGTATAGAAGAATTGGAAAAGATAGTAGTACATTATTTTTACAAGAAACAGGTAGATGTATTTCATCAATGGATCCTAAAATTGTAACATCTGAGGATTTTATAAAACAATCTAAAGAGCAAATTTTTGACTTTTCTGGGAATTTTTTAAGACAAATAAATAATAATATTGGAGGAAAAGTATCTAGAAGATATGATTTAGAAAAGATAGGAGAAATTGCAGAATGGATAAAAAATAATGGGACTCCTGATATAAATAGTAAAAATTTAAGAGAAGCAAGATATGCAGTTGCATTGAAAAGATTATATGATAAATATGAGACTTATTCTCAGCGGAGATATTCCAATAACATTAGGTGATACAAATAAAATTGAAGAAATTGTAACTTTAGGAAATAGTATTAAATTGTGGGATATGAATTTTCCAGAAAGAACAGAAATACCTTCTGAAGAAGAATTAACAGGAACGAATTTCTTAAGTTATACTGATTCACAGAAAAAGTTTATGGAATTATATTATAAAGGACTTTCATTATCAAAAGAACGTGAAATTCCTTCAAATATAAGAATTAGTAAATTAATTAATGTTTTAAAAGTTTTGAAAAATCATAAATCAAATCTGGAAGTTCCAGCAGGAGTGATAATTAGAAATAATAAAAGGAAATATATAAAAGCTTCAGATTGTGAGAGTAAGAAACTAGAAGACTTTTTAAATGAAAATTTTGAATCACCAGAAATAGAAAAGATTTTAATTGAACTTGAAGATATGGATATTACAGGAGCAGATAGTAAAAGAGAAGTATATCATAGAGGAGAAAAATATGATATAGGGGAAGAAATTGCTTTTGCCAGAGGCATGCTTTTTACAAGTAATCATATATATTTGGCTACTAATAGGCAAAATATATTTTCTAAATATAATGCACATGAATTGATAAAATTAGGAATATTAGATACTCAAAAATATGAAAAAGGAATTCAAGAGATTTTCGGAGTAGAACAATTTGTAGATCATAAAGGATTTATTCAATCTAATAATACAAAAATTATTCCTAAAGAAGGTATACCTAATTTTGGTATAATTGAAGAATTAGATGCTGTATCTATTGAAACTGGAAGCAAATATATAAATGGTAGAGATATTGATGGATACGATGAACAAGGATATGATGAATTTGGATTTGATAGACATGGTTTTAATAAAGAAAAAACAAAACATAAAATAACTGGAAAAAAATATGATGATAAAGGGTTTATGTGGGATAAAGAAAATTCTAAATGGTTCAATTCTAGAACAAATACAGAATATGATTTGTTAGGTTTTAATATTGATGGAATTGATGAAAATGGTTTTGAAAGACCTACAGAACCTAAAATTGACGAACATTCACCAAGATTATGGTATAAAAAAAGAGAAGATGGCACTTATGAAAAAACAGGTAGAAAAGTAAATCCAGAGACAGAGTTAGATGCACATGGATTTAGATATGAAAACGGGACTATATTAGGATATTATGGTAAAACAGGAAATGAAAGTACTTATAAACGTTTTTGGAGTAATGGTGCAACAGTTTCGCATCCTGAATCAAAAAAAGATTTTTATTCATATGATGATTTAGATATTGATGGATATAATGAATATGGATTTAAAGCAATTCAGAAAGATGGGAAAACACTTTATATTCATAGAGATACTTCATCAGATTTTGATAAAAATGGAATGATTTTAAAAAAAGATAAAGAAGGAAATATTGTAGGAACTAAAGCTCATCCTTCAATTGTAAATACCAAATTTATAATTAAAAATATGATAGAAAATGGTAATACAATAGATGAAGTTTATCAAAATTATGCTGGTAAAGCTAAATGTTCTGTTGAAGAGGCACAAAAAAGGTTAGGGAAGTCAGTAATAAATTTTGTAAATATTACAAGAAAGTTACCAAATATATTAGATGATGCATATTTCCAAAAGGCTTTTTCTAGAGGAAATTCAGATATAAAAGCAAAATATATACATGATTTTTTTGAAGCATGTCCTGAAATAAAAGAAAGAATTATTGATGAGACACAAGAATCGCTAAGAAGAATAAGTATACTAAATTCGAAATTGGAAGAAGTAATGAAAAGTGGACAAGAAGCAATTAAAAATCAAAATATGCAAGAAATGGTTAGATTAAATAGCAGATATGCACAAATTCAAAAACAACAAGAAGATTTATCTAGAAGAAAACAAACTCTTAAAGGGTATACTGATCAAGATGGAAGATAGGTGAAATTATGGATAAAAACAAAAGTTTAATTGAAAATAAAAAATCAATTTTTAATAAAGTAATCAATTTTTTTAAAAAGATATTTTGGAGAAAAGAAACTCAAAATTGTATAGAAAAGATTGATGATTTGAAAATTGAAAATAAATCTGAAGTAAAACATGTGATAAAGCCTATTACAAGTATATTAAAAGAAGATGAAATTTCAGAAGATATTGAATTATATGAGTATGAAGAGGAGATAGATCCTGAAGAAGTAAATTTTGAAAAGTATAATGAAAATAGAGAATATAATTCACAAGATGAAAAAAATAATTTTTTTGATTTATATAATAATATAAAAGAAGAAAAAGTTGATATTAATAATGTGGATATTATAGATTTATTTCAAGTAAATTTATTATTAAAAGAAGAACAAAAATTGAAAAAAGCAAAAATTAATGAAAAAGAAAAGTTATTACTAAATGTGAAAAAGTAGGAAGGTATATTGTTATGAAAGAAAAGTCTGTAAGAGTTGCTATAATAGCTAGAACAGAAGAAAATGAGAAAAATTTTATTCAACTTGTAAGTAATTCAGGTGAAAATAATATAGATTTTTTACAAATAGTTGAAAAAAACATATCAGAAAAAGTACAAAAATCCATAGAAATATCTGATAGAATTATAGTGCTTATAAATTCAATAGATGGTGTAACTCCAATATTATCCGATATTATAGATGAAATTATTAATCAAAATGTAACTCCAATATTTGTATTTAATAAAATATTTGATTCAAATGCAAATATATCAATGGCAATAGATGAAGTTGAACACGTACTTGTAATGAATAATGCAACTGATGAACAATTAGATTTTCCTATTGTATATGTTGATGATGAAAAAAGAATTGCTACTTCGAATTTTGAAGAAGAAGCCAAAGATCTTAATGCATTATATAATATAATTAGAGGAAAATAATTTAAAACATAGGCAGTAATAAAGGAATCCCATGAAAATAGGGATTCCTTTTGATATTTACTTTTGAGGGAGAAATACATCAATCCGATTTATATAGTAAAATTTTCGTATTAAGCTAATAGTAATTATGAATTCAATAAACAGTAATATTTAATATGATATCTTTGTGAAAAATATTGATTTTTAGAATATTTTGTTATATATTAGGAAAGTGATTTATACTCTAATAAATCAATCATTTTTGAATTTAAAGAAAAATGTTAATAGACTAATAATTGTATTAGAGTATATAAAAAGTAATTCTAGTATTTAAATAGAATATTAATATAAAAGAAATGAGGAATAATTAAATGGAAAAAACTTATATTTTTGGTCATAAAAATCCAGATACAGATTCAATTACATCAAGTTTAGTAATGGCAGATTTTGAAACTAAATTAGGAAATACAAATGTTATTGCTTGTAGATTAGGGAATATAAATAAGGAAACAGAATATGTTTTAAATTACTTAGGAATTGAAGCCCCAGAATTTATAGAAACAGTAGAAGATGGATCTAATGTTATTTTAGTAGATCATAACAGTCCAAAAGAATCTATAGATAATCTAGATAAAGTTAAAATATTAAAAGTAATAGATCATCATGTAATAGCATTAAACACTTCATATCAATTATTCTATAGAGCAGAACCTGTTGGATGTACAGAAACAATTATGTATAAATTATATAAAGAGAACGGATTTGCAATAGATAAAAAAATTGCAACATTAATGGTATCTGCAATTATTTCAGATACTTTGTTATTAAAATCTCCAACAACAACAGATGATGACATAAATGCTGTTAAAGAATTATCTGAAATTGCAGAAATAAATCCAGAAGTTTATGGTCTAGAAATGTTAAAGGCAGGAACTGATTTAAGCTCTTTTAACATAGATGAAATTTTACATTTAGATGCAAAGAAAATTGATTTTAAAGAAGTACAATCTATAGTTGCACAAGTTAATACAGCAGATGTTTCAGAGGTGATGAATTTAAAAGCAGATCTAGAAAATAGAATGAATGAAATAATTAATGAAGAAAATCTAGATTTATTTATGTTTTTGATTACAGATATAGTAAACAGTAATTCACAAGTTATAGCTCTTGGAAAATCAGCATTACTTGTAGAAAAGGCATATGGAGTAAAATTAGAAGATAATACAGCATTATTAAAAGGTGTTGTTTCTCGTAAAAAACAAGTTGTACCAATTATGACTGAAAATGCTTAAGAAAAAATGCTCAATTTATACTGAGGAGTTGATATTTTGAATTTAAGAGAAAATGATGGAAGTATAAAAATTATAGCAATAGTTGCAATAATAATTTTAGTATTTGCAATTGGTATTATTGCTACAATAATTAATAATTCTTCAAAACCTGTTGCTACATTAAAAGAAGAACCATATGAATATTTTACATTATATTCTTTAGATGGAACTGTTGGTGTTGTTAATAAAAAAGGTGAAGAAATTATAAAATCTGAATATATTCAAATATATATACCCAATAAAGCAAAAGATGTATTTATATGTTTTAAAGATGAGGAGAACTATTCTGTTTTAAATAGTAAAGGAAAAGATATTTTTTCAGAATATACTTCAATATCTCCAATAAATATTTCAGATACTACTTTAGAGATGGAAAAAAGAGTATTAAGTTATGAAGAAGATGGAAAATTTGGTTTAATAAATTATGATGGAAAAAGATTAACAGATGCTATATATGAATCTGTTGCAAGTCTACCAAGCAAACCAGGTTGTATATTAGTAAAAAAAGATGGACTATATGGAGTTTTAGATTCTCAAGGAAGAATAATTATAGATACAAAATATAATTCAATAAAAGGTGATGAATACTGTTCAGAAAAAGATGAATATTTAAAAACTGGATATATAATTTCTGAAAAAACAAAAACAGGAATTATTTATGGTTATATTGATTATAATGGGAAAATTTTGATAGAACCTAAATACGAATCAATTTCTAGAAATTTAGAATATGAAGATGATGATATATATTTAACATTTATGGAAAATGGAAAAAAAGGTGTTATTAAAAATAAAAAAGTGATAATTAAACCTAAATATCAATCTGTAGTTTTTTATGATGTTTCTAATACTTTTGTTGTTAATAGAAATGGAAAATATGGTTTCTTTAATAATAATGGCGAAGAAATATTAAAAACAGAATATACAAGTTATTCTATAGCTGGTAATTATATTTCTGTAAAAAAAGATGATACAATGGCACTTTATGATATTCATGGAAATTTGGTTAATAGAAATAGTTATAAGAGTATTATAGAAACAACTAACCCATCTTATTTTATAGCAGAAGACGAAAATGGATATTATAGTATTATCAGTAAAGATATACAAATTCAAAACAATTATACTAATATTACTTATGCTTTTGATAATTTTTTTGTATATACAACTGAAGAGGGAAAATCAGGAGTATTAGATCTTTATACTGGAATTGAAGTAGAGCCTCAATATGATTACATAATTGTTTTAGAAAACGTTAATGCACTTGAAGCTAGAATGGAAAATAGAGTGGACATTTATTCGGAAAAAATTGAAAAAGTTTTATCAATGGAAAATGGAATTGTACAAGAAGTAAATGATGATTATGTTTCAATATACTCAGATAAAGAAATATTATATATTAATAAATCAGGCGAATTAGTAGATAATACAGAAATTTTTAAAAATGCAAAATTATATTCTTATAGGGCAGATGATGAAAAATGGGGATTTATAGATAGCACAGGAAATGTTGTTGTAGAATGTAAATATGATATAGTAACAGAACTAAATGAGTATGGATTCGCAGGAATTTGTCAAGATGGAAAATGGGGAGTAATTAATGAAAATGGAAAAGTTATAGTTGTGCCAACTTATGAACTTGACACATATTATAGACCATCTTTTTTAGGTAAATATAAATATGAAACATTAGATAATGCTTGTTGTGTAGAATTAGAAGAAAAATAATAAGAAAACTCGACTATAAAATTGAAATAATCAGTAAATAAGTCGAGTTTTTCATATAATAGAAAATAATTTACTCTTCTTATTATATAAAGTTTTCAATAAGAGGAACATATTTATTATCTGTACAAAATGAGGTAGGTTTCTTAGCAGTATAAATTTAATTTGTATATATAAGTTATGTATAATTTGAAGAATAATAGATTTGCGTAATACTTAAAGATGTATAATAAGTTATAATTGAGATATTGTAAATCTGAAGTTTATTTTAAAAGGAAATTTGTTTATGAATGTTATAGTTGTTGGTGGAGGACCTAGTGGAATGCTAGCTGCAATTTCCTCTGCACAAAATGGGAATAAAGTGATTATATTAGAGAAAAATAGTTTTTTAGGAAAGAAAATATTGGTTACAGGAAAAGGAAGATGTAATGTAACTAGTTCTATTGAAATGGAAGAATTTATAAAAAATATTCCTGGAAATGGTAAATTTTTATATAGTGCATTTCAAAACTTTACAAATAAAGATATAATAAATTTATTAGAAAATAATGGTGTGAAGTTAAAAGAAGAACGTGGAAATAGAATTTTTCCTGTATCAGATAGAGCAGAAGATATTAGAGCTTGTTTAGAAAACGTAGTTAGAAAACACGAAAATATCGAAATAAAAATAAACTCTAGAGTAGAAGAAATTCTAACAGAAGGTGAAGAAGTATATGGAGTAAAATTGGAAAGTGGTGAAAAAATACAAGCTAATAAAGTTATAATTGCAACAGGAGGAAATAGTTATTGTCGGTACAGGATCTACTGGAGACGGATATAAAATGGCAAAAAGAGTAGGACATACAATAGAAAAAATAAGAGGTTCGCTGGTTCCATTAACATCAGATAATAATGTGTGTAAGCAAATGCAAGGATTGTCTTTAAGAAATGTAAAAATAGAAATTAAAGATGTTGAAAAAAATAGAAAGATATATGATGATTTTGGTGAAATGCTATTTACACATTTTGGAGTAAGTGGTCCTACAATACTAAGTGGTTCAGCACATCTTTTAAGATATAAAAATATTGATAAACTTTTAAAAGAAAAGAAAATTGTTTTGTCAATAGATTTAAAACCTGCTTTGTCAGAAGAGGAACTAGATAGAAGAATATTGAGAGATTTTGAAGAATTTAAAAATAAGGAATTCAAAAATGGCTTAAATAAATTATTGCCAAAAAAGATGATAGATGTAATAATTCATATGAGTAAAATAAATCCATACAAAAAGATTAATGAAATAACAAAAGAAGAAAGAATAAATTTAATAAAAATTTTGAAAAAATTTGAGATAGTAATAAATGGATTTAGGCCAGTTGAAGAGGCTATAGTAACAGCAGGAGGCATCTCTACAAAGGAAATAAATCCAAAAACAATGGAATCAAAATTAATAAAAGGATTGTATTTTGCTGGAGAAGTTATAGATGTAGATGCATATACAGGGGGATTTAATTTACAGATTGCATATTCTACTGGATATACAGCTGGTTTAGAAATTGGAAAGTAAAGGTTACTATCAGCATTATCTTTAAAAGTAATTAAAAATTTGGGAGTAGAAACAATGTTTAAAACTATAAATCAAAATGCTACTGGAGAATTTGTAGAAAAAAAGTCTAAATTTATTGCAAATATATTTTATATTGAGACTATAGAAGATGCAGAAAAGAAAATAAAAGAAATTAGAAAGAAGTATTTTGATGCAAGACATAATTGTTATGCATATAGTATATATACTAAAGAAGGAATTATAAATAGATTTAGTGATGATGGTGAACCTTCAGGAACTGCAGGTGCTCCAATGCTTAATATAATAACATCGAGAAACTTGACAAATGTAGTAGTGATTGTTACCAGATATTTCGGCGGAATTCTTTTAGGTACAGGAGGATTAGTTAGAGCATATACTAATGCAACTCAAGAGGGATTAAAGAAAATTACAGAAATTGAAATGGATAATGGATTGGAAGTTGAAATAGAAGTATCGTATTCAAATTTTGAAAAATTTAAATACTATTTGAAACATAATGAAATAAAATTAATAAAATCAGAATATTTTGAAAATATTATTTCAATAATAGAGATTTCAGAAGAAAAAATGAAATTGTTGGAAATAAATAAAAAAAATTTAAATTTTGAAATAATAAATAGTAAAATTCTTAGAGAAAAATATATAGAATTTTAATGTAGAAAAGTGCTGATATACAGTGCTTTTTTACATATTTTTGCAAAAAAACAAAAGTAATTTGTTTTTAAAAGTAATTAATGAAATTATTTGACGAATTTTGTCAAATCTAGAGATACGAAAAGCTTGAAAATAGAGGAAAAATTATTGCATAATAATTTTTTTAATAATATAATTCGACTTGTAAATATTTACAGATTTTTTTTAGGAGGTATTATTTTGAAAGAAAAAATCAAAATACTTATTGCAGATGATAATATTGATTTTGTTTCTACAGTAGTTACATATTTAAGTGCACAGGAAGATATAGAAATTGTAGGGACAGCTAAAGATGGATTAGAGGCCTTTGATAAAATTATACAAACTAATCCTACAGTTGTTTTACTAGATGTTATAATGCCACATTTAGATGGATTAGGAGTATTAGAAAAACTAGTAGCAAACAATGCGAAATTACCTATATGTATAATGCTTTCTGCAGTAGGACAAGATAATGTAACAGCTAGAGCAATAAATTTAGGAGCTGAATATTATATTTTAAAGCCTTTTAAAATGGATGTATTAATCAAGAGAATAAGAGAACTAGTAAATAGACCAGATATGAGACAAGAAAATAGTATAAATTATAATGAGTGTAAAAGCAATTATATAGATATTAATAGTCAAGCTACAAAAGAAGAAATATTAGAAATAAAAGTTACAAATATCATCCATGAGGTTGGAGTTCCAGCGCATATAAAAGGTTATCAATATTTAAGAGATGGAATTATTATGGTTGTAAATAATATAGAAGTAATAAATCAAATAACAAAACAATTATATCCAGATTTAGCTAAAAAATATAAAACTACACCATCAAGAGTAGAAAGAGCTATTAGACATGCAATTGAAGTTGCTTGGAATAGAGGTCAAATAGAAACAGTTGAAAGTATATTTGGGTATACAGTAAATTCAAATAAAGGAAAACCAACAAATAGTGAATTTATAGCGATGATAGCAGATAAGTTGAGATTAGATTTAAAGAGTGCATAATTAATTCAATTGTAAAACTTCATTTTGATCTATCCTTAAATAAAGGAGAATAAAGAATGTTAAATTATTCAGAAGAAATCGATAAAATTCGAAAAAAAATAAAAGAATTGGAAAATGAAGATGTTTACATAGAAATTGAAGGAGCATTGCAATTTCATATTACAATTGAAAATGCTAAAATATTAGTTAGTAGTGAAAAAATATTTATAACTAATGAGAAAAATCAAGATATTATTGTGGAATTGCATTATTTAGATACTGTGGAAATAAACAATGATACAATATATTTAGAAATGTCAAACGATATAAAAATTACTTTAGATTTTTAAAAAAATATAATGATAAAATAAAAACCCTAGAATAAAAATCTGGGGTTTGTTGACAATTAGGGGATTAATTTACTAATATAGTAATTAATTCTTTTTTATTTAGTTGGAAAGTGCTTTGTACATCCTACTAAATAACAGCTTCGCTAATTTTTCTACACGATTTTGTACAACAAAATCGGTGCTTGGAACAGATACGTGTATGATTTAGTAATTTTTGAATTTTGTAATTATTATATCGTCCACTTTTATTATTTAGAAATGCAGATATCTATAAGTCATCACATGAAACAAAAACCACAAATTTAAAGTGGTTTATATTTTAATAAAAATTATGTAATAGTAATTTAGTCATTATCATCATCTACTATGGATAGCAATTCATCAAAAGTACAATGTAAATTTTTGCAAAATTCGTTCTAAATATTTATATGAAATAGAGTTATGACTTTTAATTGCTTTATTTAGATTATATCTAGTAATATTCATAGAGTTACACAATTTTTCTTTACTCATTTTACGTTCCTTAAGTAGCTTTTCTACATTTAATTGTACCATTTGATACCTCCAATTTTTTTTATTATTGTATAATAATTATTTTAGTAGGTGTAGACACCTAGACAAGCCCACCACTTTGTGGTAAAATTTTAAATGCTTATGAAAATTATATAACTAATACAATTATTATCTAGTATACTGATATTATTTAGTAATACTGATTGTATAAATTATACAAAAGAAAAATAGTTATTAATTGGGAATAAAGTTAACATTGGAGGTAGTGAAAATGACTATAGAAAATATTGAACTTAAAGATAATAAAAGAAAATTTATTTTGGAAAAAGAAATAGAAAAAAATAAGAAGATATTAGAAAAAGAAATGATAACAAAAGAGGAATATGAAAAATTGGAAAATAAAATATTTAAAGAAATGGAAACAAAAAATATTAAATTTTGGTAATATTATTAATAATAAAAGAATCGGCCTTTATAAAGCCGATTTTTTTATTTAGTAGGAAAGTGATTTGCACTTTCTACTAAATAACAGCTTCGCTAATTTTTGCACACGATTTTGTACAACAAAATCGGCGCTTGGAACAAATACGTGGACGACTTACTGAATTTTCTATATATAGTCATGCTGGAAAAATTGAACACAAATTTTGAATATAGAAAATATTGATTTAGAATAAGTGCAATGATATAATTTCGAGGAGAAAATAAATTTAGGAGGTAAGTTTATGGCTGTTCATAATGAAGCAAAATTAGGAGAAATTGCAAAAACTGTTTTAATGCCAGGAGATCCAATGAGAGCTAAATATATAGCAGAAACTTTTTTAGAAGATTATAAACTTGTAAATCAGGTTAGAGGCATGTGGTGTTTTACAGGTAAATATAAAGGAAAAGAAATAAGTGTAATGGGTTCTGGAATGGGAATGCCAAGTATAGGTATATATTGTTATGAGTTATATAAATTTTATGGAGTAGAAAATATTATTAGAATAGGTTCTTGTGGAGGTCATGTAGAAAATTTAAAATTACTAGATGTTGTATTAGTAGATAATAGTTATGCAGAAGGTAATTTTGCAAAAAATATGACTGGAAAAGAGTGCCATTTCATAAATTCCTCTAATTATTTAAATAAAATAATAGAAAAAACAGCAAAAGAAATTAATCAACATTATATAAAAGGAAATATGGCGTGTACAGAATGCTTTGATCCATATCTAGATGATCCAATGTCTTTTACCAATAGAATTCCAAAGGAATATAATGCTATGGGATCAGAAATGGAAAGTTTCGCTCTTTTTTATACAGCAAAGCATCTAAATAAAAATGCTGCTTGTTTACTTACTGTATCAGATTCATTATGCTTTAAAGAAGAACTAACTTCTGAACAAAGACAATTATCGATGAATAACATGATAAAACTTGCATTAGAAAGTGCAATAAATATTTAATGAAGATATATAACCTTAAAATTGTATAAAATAGTAAATAAATTAAGAATTATATATAATAATTGTATATTTATTAGTATAGATGATACATACTAATACATTCTAATAAATATAATTTTTTGATTTCCAAAAACTATTCTTGAAATATAAATAATATTAAATGTAGATTACTATTAAAATATAAATTTGTAAGTAGTAAAAATGAAGTGCAGTTAGAAAAAAATATAAACACTTGCCAATTTTATGTAAATATGCTACAATTATATTAGTTATATGTATATAAGTTTCAACAAGTTTCATTTCAATTTAAATCTTGGGAACTCATTCTTCAAGATGACATTAAGGAGGAAAACAAAAAATGGCAAGAAGGACTGAGAAACAGCAAATGATGAGAGAGTATAACGCTTTTTTGGAAGAAGGAAGTAAAATTGAGAAACTGGAGGAAGAATATGGGGAAGAACGCTGGGAAGACTATTTAGAAAACGGCGATGACCCCGATGACTACGATGACTACGACGACTGCTATGACTACGATGTCTACTATGCAGAGGAGTATTTGAAAGATATTGAGAATGGAAGGTTGAGATGAAGAGTTACGAATAAGACGAGTAAAAGCAGGTAGAGAAGTAGAAGCGACTTTATTGCTTACCGACCAGAGTAGAAATTTGGGCATTTTTTATTAGTATGATTAATATCATCGTAACAATTAATATTATAACAAAGTAAAAAAACAAGGGACTGTAATAAGTCCCTTGTTTTTCTATAATAGAGAATTAATCTATAAATCCCATTATAGAAGTCATGCAAGAAAAAGTGTGTACAAATTTATTTTATGGATATAATAGGTAATATTAATTTTGACATAAAAATACCTTATAAAATATTTTAAAAAATATTTTCAAAAAGTGTTGACAATATAAAATAATGGTGCTAAAATAATCAACGTTGTGTAAAAAAACAACAAAAATGATTAAAAACACTAAAAAAATTACTTAGAAAAAAATATAAAAAAGTTTTAAAAAATATGTTGACAAGTAAATATAAAAGTGTTAAAATAATCAACAGTTCGTTAAGAAAAATGAACAAAAAGTACATTGAATTTAACCTAAAAAATTAGTTAAAAAAACTTTTAAAAAAAATAAAAAAATATTTAAAAAAGTTATTGACAACTAAATTATAAAGTGTTAAAATAATGACTGTTCACAGGAAAAATGTGAATAAAAAGTACATTGAAAAGTAAACAATAAATATCCTTTAAGAGAAACCAAGCGGTAGTTATAAACTACCAAAAATTATAATTTTAAAAATCGAGCTATTAAGCTCAAACTCAATTAGATTTATATTTATAAAATATAGATACCATTAACAAGAGAGTTTGATCCTGGCTCAGGATAAACGCTGGCGGCGCACATAAGACATGCAAGTCGAACGAACTTAACTCATTCTTTTAGTTTGAGAGCGGTTAGTGGCGGACTGGTGAGTAACACGTAAGCAACCTGCCTATCAGAGGGGAATAACAGTGAGAAATCACTGCTAATACCGCATATGCTCACAGTACCACATGGTACAGTGAGGAAAGGAGCAATCCGCTGATAGATGGGCTTGCGTCTGATTAGCTAGTTGGTGGGGTAACGGCCTACCAAGGCAACGATCAGTAGCCGGACTGAGAGGTTGAACGGCCACATTGGGACTGAGATACGGCCCAGACTCCTACGGGAGGCAGCAGTCGGGAATATTGCGCAATGGAGGAAACTCTGACGCAGTGACGCCGCGTATAGGAAGAAGGTTTTCGGATTGTAAACTATTGTCGTTAGGGAAGATAAAAGACTGTACCTAAGGAGGAAGCCCCGGCTAACTATGTGCCAGCAGCCGCGGTAATACATAGGGGGCAAGCGTTATCCGGAATTATTGGGTGTAAAGGGTGCGTAGACGGAGAAACAAGTTGGTTGTGAAATCCCTCGGCTCAACCGAGGAACTGCAACCAAAACTATTTCCCTTGAGTGTCGGAGAGGAAAGTGGAATTCCTAGTGTAGCGGTGAAATGCGTAGATATTAGGAGGAACACCAGTGGCG
>OFGE01001580.1_pt1 | contig 19372 bp, 19 predicted proteins | sample 1521681 | NCBI WGS metagenome assembly OFGE01 (sample SAMEA3504093, study PRJEB24116) | mouse gut metagenome | biome: mouse gut; feature: mouse-associated habitat; material: faeces | place: Denmark | collected 2011
TTTTGCCCTGTCGTTTTTTTCTTTTTTATGCTTAATATTGGCAAACTTGGAATGTCCTGACATAAAAACTCCTCCTTTTCTTTATTCTACCATTATTTCCGCTTCCTGACAAGAACTATCCGCCGGGACATCATTCTCATTTTCCAAAATCCTTGTAGCGCTGGCTTTTTTTATAATTTTATGCTCCACCGCAAGTATTTTAAAACAATATCCATGCGCCCTTACTTCAATCCTGTCATCCTCGTCTGGTATTTTATCAATCTTCGCTATCAGAAATCCGTTCAGCGTTTCATATGTTTCATCTTCACCGGCTTCAAATGCAAGCGCCTTTGCCACGTCTTCAAAGTCTGCCATCCCATTTAACAAATAACTGCCGTCCTGCTGCATACGGATCATCTCTTCGTATTCATCGTCATGCTCGTCCAAAATATTTCCGACAATCTCTTCCAAAATATCTTCCATAGCCACAATACCCGCCGTTTGCCCATATTCATCTACAACAATTACCATATGGGTTTTCTCGGACTGCATTTCCTTAAACAGGGTATTGATGTTCCTTGTCTCCGGAATAAAATCTACCTTACGGATCAAATCATGTATCTGATTTATTGGCTTTTGGTAATATTCACGGTGCGTACAAATACGAAGCGCTTCTTTAATATGCAGCACACCAATGATATTATCAATATCGCCTATGTAAACGGGAAAGCGGGAATTGCTGCTCTCTTTCATAAATTCCATCGCCTCCGCAAACGCCATTTCCCCATCCAATGCCACTATGCCCTTACGGTGCGTCATAATGTCCTTGGCTTCCTTATCGTCAAATTCAAATATATTGTGGATCATTTCCGCTTCACTTGCTAATATCACACCGCGCTCATGCCCCTCGTTTACCATGGACATAATATCCTCTTCTGTAGAATCATCCATATCCTCACCCGGCTCTGCGCCAGTTAGGCGGACAACCAGATCTGCCGCAATTTCCATGGATTTCACAAAAGGATACCCCAATACTACAAAAAAGGCTATTATCTTACAGAACCCAAAGCTCCATTTTTCCGACTTTTTACCTGTAATCTTTTCTGGTGCATATATGCCTAACACCAACACAAAAACCCAATACATAATAAAAAACAAAATTCTTGTTATGCCCTGGTACGCTGCAATAACATAAATACCTGCAAACAAGTCCATGCCTGTTACAAAAAACTGTAATGTATGTAAGCTGCCTGCAGGCTTTCTCATTAGCCGCAGCAGCAAAGACGCTTTTTTATCCCCTTCCTTCGACCTTTTTTCAAGGCCGCCTATGTTTAAATCCGAAAGCGCCGCAATAGATCTGTAACATACCGCATGCAGTGCCACAAACAATAGCAAAATGGCCACGCTTATATGAGGCCCCGCTCCATCATCCATTTTAAATTCTCCTTTAGCTTCCTCCCATATCCGGAATTACTTTACAGTTACTTACAAACATTTGAAATATACCATTATAAAGCGTTTTCGTCAAGTTTATGTTATGTAAGTAACTCCAGGCTTACCTCCAGCGCTTTATCTACTTTAAATAGCATACTGCTGTCTAAATGGCACACCTTGTCTTTTAACCTTTTTTTATCTATCGTCCTAAGCTGTTCCAATAAAATCACAGAATCCTTTACCATATCGTATTTTTCACTGTCCAGCTCCACATGTGTTGGAAGCTTCGCTTTGTGCATCTGTGATGTAATAGCCGCACATATTACGGTAGGGGAATGCCTGTTCCCAACATCATTTTGAACAATCAACACTGGGCGCACCCCGCCTTGTTCCGAACCGACCACCGGGCGCAGATCCGCATAATAAATATCTCCTCTATGAATTGCCATACTCTGTTCACCCCATATCTTTTTATTTTCTGATATGAAGAGTATTTCCGGTTTTTTTGTTTCTATTCAAAAACCTCCAAAAAATTTATATCTCAAAAAAATCACGGGATAAAACAGGCTTTCCCCCTTTATAAAACACCCGTGGGACGCGTTTGGAGATATCACAGGCAAATTCATAATTGAACCGCCCGGAAAGAGCGGCAAGCTCTTCCATACAAAGAACGCTACCGCCATCTTCCCCTAAAAGCGTCACTGTATCCAAAAGCCTGGCATCCTTGATATCGGTTATATCTACCATAAACTGATCCATACAGATTCTGCCCAAAATAGGCGCCTTTTTCCCATGGATCAAAACATAGCCCCTGCCAGAAAGGCTTCTAGGGTACCCATCGCCGTAGCCAACTGGAACTGTTGCAATCATACGTGCCCCTGCCAGGCAGTATGTGCCCCCGTAGCTGATACATCTCCCAGCTTCTAATTCTTTGATATGTATAATTTTACTTTTCAGCTGCATAACCGGCTTTAGGGAAATGGCGTCCTTGCCTACTTCATCGGAGGGGTATAGCCCATAGAGAATAATCCCGGCACGTACAAGATCAAAGCCCGCGTCAGGGAATTGTGCAATACCAGCGCTGTTAGAAACATGTTTGATGGGAATTTGTACATTCCTGGCCTTTAGCATGGAAAGCATTTTGTGGTATTCGTCCAGCTGCGCTTTGGTATGCGTTTTATCAGCTTCATCTGCACGTGCAAAATGGGTAAATATGCCCTCTGTAACAATGCCCGGAAGCGTTTGGATTTTTGCAATTTCATCCGCGGCAGCTTCTGTGACCTGGTACCCTATCCTCCCCATGCCTGTGTCAGTTTTTATGTGGATATAAGCTTTTTGCCCAGCTTTCAAAGCTGCTATAGAAAGGGCTTTCGCCATTTGGTAAGTATAGACAGTAAAGCGGATTTGCTGTTTGATAAGTTTGGGGTAATCCTCTTCAAAAGTATATCCCAATATCAAAATAGGCTTTCGGATACCGTGGCGCCTTAAGGACAGCGCCTCTTCTGCCGTAGCGGCTGCAAAACCTGCTACTTTGGAGGAGGGTTCCAGCTCATGGGCGATTTCAACAGCTCCGTGCCCATACCCGTCAGTTTTTATAACAGCAAGGATTTTTGTATCTGGCGAAAGCTTTTGTACGATGGACTTTAAGTTATAATGGATAGCATCTAAATCGATCTTAGCGAAAATGCGGTTATAAGTTTGCATTTATTTTTTTCTCCTTTTTGTGGTAGTTGATGTGGTACCGTTAATGTTGGCCAGCTGGCTAACCCTTCTAACCACCCCAGGTATCTCTTCCAATAAATCTGAAGCAACCATCCCATAACTCCCCCTCTTTTCCGCTGCCTTGTCTCCCGCTTCCCCATGCAGGCAAACGGCAGCCGCAGCCGCATTCCCCAATTCCAAGCCCTGCGCCAAAAATCCTGTAACTATCCCTGCCAGCACATCCCCGCTGCCCCCGGTAGCCATCCCGCAGTTTCCAGTCGTGTTGATATAATACTCTCCTTCTGGCAGCCCTATGACTGTCCTTGCATCTTTTAATATGCAAACAGCCTGGTATTCTTTTGCAAAATCCTGTGCTATTTTTAAAAGCCCTGCCTGTATTTCCTTTATGCTTTTGCCTGCCATACGCCCCATTTCCCCCAAATGAGGCGTTACAATACGCTGCGCTTTCGATTCTTTCAGCAATACCATGTTTTTGGATAGTATATTCAATGCATCCGCATCAAATACAATTTTCTTATCTGTATACTGTAGCGCTTTGGTTACAAGCATTTGGGAAGCGGGCGACTGTCCTAAGCCAGGGCCGATTAATACGGCGTCTGCCCAATCCATGCACACTTCGAGCAAATCCATAAGGCTTCCTAAATCATCCGCCTTAGCATCATATACAGACAGGACTGCTTCTGGCAGCTTTGTTAAAAGAATATCACGGTTTTCGTTTGGCGTTAAAATGCGGACCAGGCCGCATCCGGAGTAGTAGGCTGCTTTTGCCGCAAAATAAGCAGCGCCTGCCATTTCGGGTGAACCTGCAATGACCAAGGCTTTGCCAAAGGTGCCTTTGTTGGAATATGGGCTGCGTATAGGGAGCATCTGTTTTGCATTCTGAGTTGTCAGGTATCTTGCCTGGGGGGCTTTACCCAAAAAGCTGTGCTTATCGATCCCAATATCTTTTATGATAAGCTCACCTGTATATTCTGCGCCAGGGTATAAAAGATGCCCAATTTTTGCAAAGGCAAATGTTACAGTAAGATCGGCACAAAAAGCTGTACCCAGTACGCTGCCTGTGTCTGCGCTTATGCCTGATGAGATGTCAAGGGCTATTTTATATGCATTGATATGATTGATCTTATTGATTAAACTGGCCAACCTGCCTTCTATGGGACGGGCCAGCCCAATTCCAAATAGTGCGTCTACGATAACTGTATATGGGTATTCCAAAAGCTCCTTTGTTTGAGGGACATTGTATTTTTGGGCTGACAGGCACTGCGCCTTCGTCTCTGGCGTCATACTGCCTTCGTCCATTGCAAAGAAGATTTGTGTTTGATAGCCTTTTAGGTATAAAAGGCGCGCTAATGCAAAGCCGTCCCCACCATTGTTGCCTGCACCGCACAAAACTAAGATTTTTCCGCAATCCGGATAAAAACGGCCTGTAATCTCATAAAAAACGGCTAAAGCTGCACGCTCCATCAAAACAGTGGATGGAATACCATAGTATTCGATTGTGTTATTGTCATATTGTTTCATTTCCTGGGCGTTTACTGCATAGTTCATACTGTTACTTCCTTTATATCTATAATTTCATCCCCATCATGGTATTTACCTTACTGAATATAATTATAACAATCTTCTTAGCCTATTTCAAGGTGGTTTGCCGCAGGGCGGCCGTCAGTTACTGCCAAGTAAACGCCTGCAGCTTTTTTCACTCTAAACTCCAAAACAATTTTTGTAAATACAGCCATCCAGTTAAAGCCATTTTACAACTACTACGCGGCTTGAACATCCCATACTCATATGCTACAATACTATCGTACAATTGAAACGGTAGCAGGATGCGGTTCTTCCAATGACTGCTAGTACTCCATCCGAACAGGAATTGAAGTTTGGATGGAGTACTAGAGCGTGTTTGAAAAATGCTCTAGTTTTACGAAAGAGGGTGGTGCCCTATGATAAGTTTAAGTGATTTACTAACACTTCTGCTTGTAAATTTTACGGCATTGCCTTAAAAGGGAGGATACATTAATTTGAACAATTTAAAAGAGATTAAAGAAATGTCCTTAGATGAATTATGGCAGTTATTTCCGATATTTCTTGTTGCACATAATGATAAATGGAAATTATATTATAATGAAATGGAATTTTTTTTGAAAAAGATATTGTCTGAATGCCCGGTTGTACGAATCAGCCATATTGGGAGTACTGCTATAGAAGGCATATGGGCAAAAGATATTGTTGATATACTAATCGAGGTATCAAAAAATTCCAATATTGAGAATACGGCAAAGGTAATTGAAAAGAACGGATTTATTAGGATGTCAACCGAAACGGACAGAATATCGTGTAACCTTGGATATACGAAAGATGGATTTGCAGATAAAGTTTTTCATGTACACCTTCGCTATATTGGGGATAATGACGAATTGTATTTCAGAGATTATATGAATGAACATGTACATTTAGCCAAAGAATATGAAATGATAAAATTGCGACTGTGGAAGCTATTTGAACATAATAGGGATGCGTATACCAATGCAAAGACAGAGTTTATCCGGAAATGGACACATAAAGCAAAGGAAGCTTACGCAGGCAGATACTGACAACTGAAATCTGATAGACGCATATGGGCAAGACTATTGAAGAAAAAATGAAACAACCTTAAAAAACATCAATTGGCTGGGAATCTAAAAACAAGCCCCCGGCCTTATTTTTTGCTCTGAAATGTATACTTTTTGCGAATTTAGCTAAAAAGCCCTTTTCAAAACGTCTCTGGCGCAAATAAAAAAATATATTTTTCTTGTCACACGGCCATCCCCAGGTTGTCTAATAATATATAGGAGGTAAAAGCCATGAAAAATAAAACCAATAAAGAACTGCTGGCTTTCATTGAAAAAGCTATTGCCGGAGATAAAGAATCTCTGGAAACCGTCATACTCAGCGTACAGGATTTGGTGTTTAACTTATCTTTGCGTATGCTTGGCACTTTCCCTGACGCAGAGGACGCCACTCAGGATATCCTCTTAAAGATCATAACGCATTTATCCTCTTTTAAGGGAGAAAGCGCCTTTTCCACTTGGGTATTCCGCATTGCAACAAACCATCTGAAAAATTATCAGAAGCATATGTTCGCAAAATTCCCCCTCAGCTTTGAATTCTATGGGGATGACATTAAAAACGCAAAGCTAGACGATATACCGGATCTGACACAGAATGTAGAAAAATCCATTTTGGCAGAAGAGCTTAAACTATCCTGTACAAATGTAATGCTCCAATGCCTCGATACTGAAAGTAGATGTATTTTCATTTTAGGGACAATGTTTAAGGTAGACAGCCGGATCGCCGGAGATATTCTTGGTATCACCCCCGAAGCTTACCGTCAAAGGCTGTCAAGAATCCGTGGGAAAATGGCAGATTTTTTAAAGGAATACTGCGGAGAATATGGGAACGGAAAATGCCGCTGTACAAACAGAGTCAATTATGCCATCCAAAATCACAGGATCAGCCCCGCACAATTGGATTTTACAACAGCCGTCCCGATGGAAACCATGATAGAGGTCAAAAAGGCTATGGAAAATATTGACGGCCTTTCACAGGAGTTTTCCTTCTGCAAAAACTATCAGTCACCTGAACGCCTGAAAGAATTCGTTCAAAAATTCTTAGACGGAACCTCATATTCCGTTGTTACAAATGCATAGGAGGTTTTGCAAATGAATACGCAGCTTATCTTAAAATACCTTTCTGATTTGAGTGAAAATAATAACCGGGAATGGTACCATGAACATAAAGCAGAAAACAAAGCAGCAAATGCCGAATTCGAAGCATTGATCCAGTCACTTATTATTAGCATCGGTGAGTTTGACAATAGCATTCTACATAACGAACCAAAAAGCCTTACATTTAAGCTGGTAAGGGATACCCGGTTCAGCCACGATAAATCACCCTATAACCCGGCCTTTCGCGCGCATATTTCGTCACAGGGAAAGCTGCCAATCCCTGTTGGCTATTATCTGATGATAAAACCCGGCTGCCAGTCCTTTTTAGGAGGCGGCCTGTTTGCAGGTATGTTCAAAGACGCAACAGCGATGGTACGGGATTATATTGTACAAAACGGCAAAGAATTAGAAGCCATCATCAAAGAGCCTGAATTTCAGAAATATTTTACGGTACAGGGTTTGGCGCTCAAAAATGTCCCGGCCGGATATGACAAACGCCACCCTCAGGCGGAATATTTAAAGTTTAAAAGCTGGTATCTGGAATATCCGGTCAAAGACGAAGAATTACACGATGCCAAAGCATTCCTTGCAAAAGCAACTAAGCTTTACCGCATTATGAAACCATTTAACGATTATTTGAACAAGGCGCTTGCAAACTTTCAGATGCCCAAAAGGTAAAGGCCTGCAATCCATATTTACACAATGTGAAGCAGGCTAAATCAACAAATATAGCCAGGAACCTATTATTTTAGATTCCCGGCTATATTGCCCCCATCATATATCTCTTTGACTGGTATACTGTGGTGACATTCCGTAAATAGCAAAGCTGTATTCATCATATTTCCAATCTATCATAAACATATCCCCGGCTTCATTAACCTTCATATACCGTACGATCCAGCACTTCTTTGGGATTTCCAAACTCGATTGCGTTCACTGCTTCCACTTCATCCAAACTGCCGCCTTCTTCAATGCTTTTAGATTCCATCCCAATTTGCTGCGTGATGCTTTCTGGCTGCTGTAAATGTCATCTCTAATTGCGTAAATGTTTTTTAATTTCCTCTTGCAGTTTAATCAAGAACATGTTATATTGAATCTATACAGACTTCTTCTGTATGCAATAATATCTTTTATTCTTCATTTCTCATATCAATTCTATCAATCCCCATTTCAAAAGGAGTTATTCTATGGATTATGAAAATTTCAAATCATCAACTATCACTTCAATTCGCGAATATTTTGGCGATAAGGTATCCGTAACATTGCATCCAATTATAAAAAACAACAATACCAAGTTAGACGGGCTCACAATTGAAGACGGCTCAGTAAACATCACGCCAACACTTTTTTTAAATTACCACTACGAAGACTATTTAGCAGGCAAGCCGCTTTCCAGTGTCTTAGACGACATCATTGCATCCTACCAAAGCAACCTGCCTTCCCAAAATATCGATCTTTCTTTCTTCACAAACTACGATCAAGTTAAAAACCGCATCATCTTTAAACTGGTTAGCTATTCACAAAACAAAGGGCTTTTAAAAAACCTGCCCCATTTTTGTTTCCTGGATCTCGCCGTCGTCTTTTGCTGTTTTATGCCAGATGTCCAAAATGGCAACGCCACTATCCTAATCCACAACCACCATCTTGATTTTTGGAATATCACAGCGGATTCCCTGTACGCCTTGGCACAAAAAAACACCCCCACACTGCTCCCACAGGATTTAAGCAGTATGGAAGATGTTTTAAAATCCGCCTGCACCGATCACCAATTCACTCACAGTATGCCGCAGCCGGATCCGCAGGATGCTTGCCAAAGGGCGTCTGAGAAGCCAGAGCCGCCCTCTCTTTATGTCCTCTCCAATACTCAAAAATATTATGGCGCATCTGTCCTGCTTTACCCTAAAGTCCTCTCATGCTCTGCCCGCCTATTAAACTCCGACCTTTATATCCTGCCAAGCTCCATCCATGAAGTACTCTTACTTCCTAAAAGATGCTGCCCCAATGCATCTGGATTAAACTGCATCATCCAGGAAGTCAACACACGCCACGTATCAAGGGAAGAAATCCTTTCTGACCATTTTTATTATTATGATCGCGAATTAGACTGTGTAACCATGTAGCTTAGCAGATACCGTCATATAGCTGTTCATACTCCTTTACTGAGCTTTCCCAGGAAAAATCCTGCTCCATGCCACGTAACATTAAGTTCTGCCAGTTTTCCTTCTCTGTATAATAAAGCCCCATCGCAGAGCGTACAATGGATATCATTTCATCGGCATTGTAATTGGCAAAGGAAAACCCATAACCCTGCTGCGTATACTTGTTGTAAGGCTCCACTGTATCCCTAAGCCCCCCTGTTTCCCGCACAATTGGCACCGTTCCATAACGCAGGGCCATAAGCTGGCTTAAGCCGCATGGTTCAAATAGCGACGGCATCAAAAAAGCGTCTGCACCCGCATAAATCAAATGCGCCATATCTTCAGAATAACAAATATGCACCGACAGCTTGGACGGATATTTGTCGGCAAAGTAGCGGAACATATTTTCATAACGCGCTTCCCCAGTACCCAAAACCGCAATTTGCACATTTTCATTAGCAAGAAATGTGTCTAAAATATGCGAAACCAAATCAAACCCCTTCTGATCCGACATCCGGGATACCATCCCTATCAAAAATGTATCCGGCGCTTTTGGAAGGCCTACCATTTCCTGCAGTTTTTCTTTGTTTTTTGGTTTTATCGTTTTAATATTAGACTTGTTAAAGTGGTATGGGATACGTGGATCCGTTTCAGGGTTAAATTCCTTATAATCCAACCCGTTTAATATACCAAACAGCTTATCGCTGTAATAACGCAAAACGCCATCTAACCCTTCGCCGCCCTCCGGCGTCATAATTTCCATCGCATAAGACTTACTTACGGTCGTAACGACATCTGAATATACTATGCCCCCCTTTAAATAATTCGATTCCCCATATGTCTCGATTCCTTTTGGTGTAAACACATCATACGGAAGCCCCGTGACATCTCTAACCTCCTCCAAAATCCACCGTCCCTGGAAACGGATATTGTGGATAGAGAATACTGTACGGATTGCGCGGTAGCTTTCTTTGGATTGATAAATATTTTTTAAAAACACAGGTATCATCCCGGTCTGCCAGTCATTACAGTGGATAATATCAGGCACAAACCCGATTTTTTCTATAGTATCCAACACTGCCTTTGAGAAAAAAGCAAATTTTTCTATATCCTGGTATATTTCCCCATACGGGCGTTCTCCTGCAAAGTAATATTCATTGTCAATTAAATAATACTGGATTCCATTTATTTTTGCCTCTAAAACCCCCGCATATTGACGACGCCAGCCTAGCTCCACATCAAAGTGGGTAATGGGCTTTAACATTGCGGCAAACCCGCCGTCCATACAGGCATATTTCGGCAGGATCACCCGCACGTCATATTTCTGGCTGTCGAAATATCCCGGCAGTGAGCCAATTACATCCGCAAGGCCGCCTGTTTTAATAAAAGGTACTGCTTCTGATGCCGCAAAAAGTATTTTTTTCATAAAAATAGACCTCCCATACTGAAATGATAGGTCTATTATACTCTATTTTAGGCACAATAGAAAGAAAAAAATCGTTATGCGCCATGTTTATAATCCAGGCGTATTTTGTCTGCTATCAACGCAATAAACTCTGAATTGGTCGGCTTACCTTTGCCGTTATTGATGGTATAACCGAACAGCTCGTCTATCGTATCCATCTTGCCTCTGCTCCATGCCACTTCAATTGCATGCCGGATTGCGCGTTCTACCCGGCTTGGCGTAGTCTGGTAACGTTTTGCAATAGTCGGATATAGGATTTTAGTGATAGAATTAAGCATTTCGATATCATCAACAGACATCATTATGGCTTCCCGCAGATATTGGTAACCCTTAATATGGGCGGGTACGCCAATTTCATGTATAATATCCGTAACATCTGCTTCCAAGTTCCTTACGGTTTTCTCTTCTTTTTTTTCATATTTCTCGTAAGCCCCTATCTTACGTTTTTCGGTATCTTTAGGCACCTCTGTATGCTGTTTTACCTGTTTAATCCGGCTGATCACCATATCATTGTCAAACGGTTTCATAATATAGTAATCTGCTCCGGATAAAAAAGCGTTTTCTGTAATTTTTTCATTGCCTATAGCGCTTATCATAATAAAAGACGGGCATTTTTTGATAGTCACATCATGCCGTATCCTGTCCATAACGCCCAAACCGTCTAATTTTGGCATGACAATATCAAGCAATACTACATCAGGTTCTTTATCCTTGATCATTTTACAAGCTTCTTCTCCATCTTTTGCCGTACCGACTACCTCACATTCTTCATCACTGCGGATAATATCTCCCAATAATCCCAGCATTCTTTCATTATCGTCTGCAATCGCAACATTTAATTTACCCATTCCAATTTTTCTCCTCCTAAAACTTTTTGTTATTTTCCACACTCCTTTTCAAAGCGTGTCTAAAATCAAGACTATTTGTATTATAAGCATCCCTTCCCTTTGAAGCAATCATAAAATTTCGCAGTTTTCGACAATGGCACGGCGGGTAGGGAAATGCTTTGTCGATCGAATGGGATTGATGTGCCATATTTTTTGCTTTGATTTGGGTTTGTGTCTGTATTTGTCGAGAATATATATTTTTTTTATAGAAACATGGGGGGATTTAGAGAGGGGAGAATGGCAAAGGAGCCGTCAGTCAGAGGGCAGGGTATGCGGCTGGGGCCTGACTGACGGCCCCTTTTGCCACCCACCCCTACACCTAACCGCCGCAAAACCAAATCATACTCAAAAAATACTCCACAAAAATACAAGTATCCCCCACCACAAAAACATGCTATATTATATACAACACATATATATTCAAACCAATACCATATTCTACTTCATAAAGGAGCCAACCTATGAATACAATAGGCATTATTGCAGAATACAACCCATTCCATAACGGCCACTCTTACCAATTAAAAAAAGCAAAAGAATTATTCCATGCAGACTATGTAATCATCGCCATGAGCGGCAATTTCGTACAGCGCGGATTGCCCGCTGTTTTGGACAAGTTTAGCCGCACAGAGATGGCACTAAAAAACGGCGCGGATTTTGTATTTGAAATCCCAACCGTTTTTGCAACTGCATCTGCCGAATATTTCGCTGCAGCGGGAATAGGCCTTTTAGATGCGCTCGGCTGTGTAGACGCAGTCAGCTTCGGCTGTGAGACGCCTGATCTGCCACTTATGTCCTATGTAGCAGAAATTTTAGCACACGAGCCCAAAGATTATAAAACACGCCTGCATTCATACCTAAAAAACGGGGAGCCTTTTCCAGCTGCCCGGGAAAAAGCAGTAATTGGTTACTGTAGGGCAAATGGCTTGCCCGGCTTTCATATACAAAAGGAAGCTCGTGAAGCAAATCTAAAATCCTTACTGGAATCTCCCAATAATATCCTGGCCCTGGAATATCTAAAAGCGGTAAAACGCAGCCATTTTACTCTTAAGCCCGTACCTGTCCTACGGGAAGGGGCAGGATACCATGATAAAGATCTGCACAAAAAATACTGTTCTGCCACAGCCATCCGCGCACATCTTTTTAACAAAAGCACAAAACTATCCCCCAAAGCCCCAAATGGCTTATCCCGTTTTTTGCCAGAATGCACCGCAGAAGCGCTGCTTGCCCCAGGCGCCAGGTTTTTGACAGAACAGGACTTCTCCAGTATGCTGTATTATAAACTGCTTATGGGCAGGGAAAGTGGATTTGGACAGTTTGCAGACTGCTCCGCGGAACTGTCCAACCGGATTTTAAACCTCTTGCCCCACTATCTGGATTACCAGGGCTTTTGTGAAACCCTTAAACGTAAAGAAGTAACCTATAGCCGGATTAGCCGGATACTTTTGCATATTTTATTAGATATTACAGGCAAAACCATTGCAGATGCAAGCTCCTATGGTTTTGTACCTTATCTGCGGCTTTTAGGGTTTAGACGGGATGCTGCCGGGCTTTTTGATACAATACAAAAAAAAGCAAAACGCCCCCTTATTATAAAACCGCCTAAACATGCAGCACTCCTTGACGCTAAAGCACGCGCGGTTTTTGAAAAAGACGTGTTTGCTTCTGATTTATACTATGGCGCTTTGGCACAAAAAACAGGCGCAGGGCAAAAAACAGAGTACCGCAGGGGAATGGTTATTTTGTAAGCCCCTGCGCCCTCCACCCCTCAGTCACAAATCCAATACGTCAGCTTGCTGCCTTCCAGCTTTTTCAAAAACGGATAAGGGTTATAGCTTTTCTCCTCCCCGCCCTCATCCAGATAAATTCCCACATGCAGGTGGACCGGAAAATACCCGGTCGTCCCTTCTGTCTCGCTGTATCCGGTATCCCCCATAAACCCCAAAAGCTCCCCCGCCTTCACCTCATCCCCTACGGCAAGGCCTGGGGCGTAATCGCTCAAATGCGCATAATAAAAATATACGCCCCGCGTACTGCGCACGCCAATCCGGTAGCCGCCCAGCTTTAACCACCCCATTTTTTCTATGTATCCGTCCGACATACTGACAACCGGATACTTCCCCCGCTCATTCAGCGACGCCATAATATCGCACCCCTCATGCGTACGTTCCCCGCCAAACTTGCGGCTGTCCATCCAGCTGTCTGCAAATGTAACCCCAAACCGTTCTTTGTCATAAGCAGACTGCGGTACGGGAAAATAAACTATATCTTCCCATACCGCCTCTAAATGATCTTCCTGCCCCTGCAATGACTGCTGGTAAAAAAACAAAAACAGCCATGCATCCAAAGCTACCAGCACAAAAAACAGTAAAAAATATGAAAAAACTCTGCGGATCCTTGCCAAGCTTATTTGATACCCCTTAGCAGCTCTGTCAAAAACTGATAAATACGCCCCGCAGATGGAATACTAAGCCGCTCCATTGGCGTATGGATATCAAAGTTATCCGGCCCAAACGAAACGGCGTCAAGCCCCTCTATCTTGCCACAGAACATCCCACACTCTAGCCCTGCGTGGATTGCTTCAAAAACTGGCTCCTTCCCGAAAAGTTTCTTATAAACCTCTGTAATTTTCCCCCTGATTTTAGAATCCGCGCAATATTCCCATGCCGGGTAATCCCCCTCCGCCACAGCCGTGCCCCCTAAAAATTCCGCTAAATAGGCCAGCTTATCCATTACTTCTTCCTTACGGCTTCCCACGCTGCTGCGGACAGAAGCAGTAACCTGGAAGGACTTTTTCCCCAGCTGCATAATACCGGCGTTTAATGAAGTTTCTACCAGCCCATTTATCACGGCGCTCATATGCATGACGCCATTTGGCATATTCCGTAAAAAAAACAGTACCTTCTGCGCAGAGACGGGGTTTAATATTTCATACTCCGCTTCAGAAAGTGTCTGTGTACTGACAAGAAGCCCTGGATCTGCTGCCTGATATTCTTTTTGCAGGATACCCGCAACCTCCGAAACAGCGGCAAAAAACAGATCCTGGTCCTGCTGCCTGATCACAAGCGTACATTCGGCTTCCCGAGGTATCGCATTGTCTTTTAATCCGCCTTTTAGCTCTGCAATGCCCATTGGAACCCGCTGCTCTATATATTTTAACACCCTGCCCAATTCTACAATAGCATTCGCATGCTCCTTGTCTATTTCACTTCCGGAATGCCCGCCCAAAAGCCCGTGCAGGCGGACAGCTACGCTAACCCCTTGCCGCTTTTCATAAGAAACCGGAATGTCCGTCTGCGCTGTAAGCCCTCCGGCGCAGCTTGTCAGAAAATGCCCTTCGATATCCGAATCAATATTTAAAAGGATTTTCCCTTTTAACATAGATAAGTCAATCTCCTTTGCGCCAAGCAGCCCAACTTCTTCGTTGGATGTAAATACCGCCTCGAGCCTTGGATGCGCCAGTTCCCCGTCATCTAAAATGGCAAGCATATATGCCACCGCTATACCATCGTCCGCGCCTAAGGTCGTGCCATGTGCCTTTAAAAACTCTCCGTCCACATACAAATCAAGCCCTTCTTTTTCAAAGTCAATGGTACAGCCAGCTTCTTTTTCACATACCATGTCGGTATGCCCCTGCAAAATTACAGATGGGGCATCCTGATATCCGCTGGACGCGTCTTTTATAATAATGACATTGTCAGCCGCATCCCGGTAATGCACAAGGCCATGCCCCCTGGCAAACGCTTCCAGATAACCGGCGATTGCTTTTGTATGGTACGAGCCGCGCGGGATACGGCTAATCTCTTCAAAATACCGGAAAACATTTTCTGGTTTTATATCCCCTAAAACACTCATAGCTTCCTCCTGTTTTTAATATATTAGAGTATGAAGAAAAATATTGTTATTTTAATGGTTTTGCTATTATTTATCTTTTTTATTGTGACACATCCTGCCACCTCCATGGAAGCGGCTGCAAACGGGCTTTTGCTGTGGTACCGGCAGATTTTGCCAGCGCTTTTGCCTCTTGCAATCCTGTCAAACCTGATGGTGTATTCCAATTATATGCAGTTGGCCACAAAATATTTATATCCGGTTACAAAGCATATCATCCCCACCAGCCAAAGCGGCAGCTTTGCGCTGTTAGGCGGGCTCCTTTTTGGGTTTCCAATGGGAAGCAAAATCAGCGCAGATTTGGCGGGGCAAAAAAAAATCAGCCAAAAAGAAGCAGAGATCCTATGCATCTGCTTTAACCAGCTAAGCCCTGTATTTGTCAGCGGCTACCTGCTTACCTCTGTACTTCAAATGCCACAGATGGTTCCATATTGTTATGCAGCCCTGTATTTGCCCCCAGTATGCTATGCTGTCTTCCAATTGAAAAAACTGCGCCCAAAGGACGCAAAAAACGCAGCCTCCGATCCGGCGCTTCATTTTGGGATCATAGACGCTGGTATTATGAATGGGTTCGAGGCGCTGACCAAGCTGGGGGGCTATATTATGATGTTCTCTGTCTTTGCCTCTATCCTCCATACCTATAACGGGGCTTACCCGTTGTTTAACCTCATATGCACAGGGTTAACCGAAGTAACGACAGGAATCTCCTACCTAAAAAATTCCGCCCTGCCCCAGGAAACCTCTTACCCGCTGGCTGTCTTTTTTGCTTCGTTCGGCGGACTGTGCGGATTTGCACAAACCTGCTCCTTAAGCCGTGGATGCACGTTTTCTAAAAAAAGATACCTTACCTGCAGGCTGTGCTTTGCCGCTGCAAGCAGTATCTTAAGTTATTTCTTATATCTATTCGCCAAAGGCGTCCTGATCGGTTGAATAGGGGATGTTAAGCTCCATCTCCTCTGCGGCGCCGGGCTGGCCTGTTTCTTCCCCGGCCTGTGGCGGCACTGCAAGCTCGCTGCGGTTGGCCATCACAACTGTTAAATACTCCTGCAAAGACTCAAGCAAATGATCGGTCCTGGCCCTTGTGGTTTCAATGGAACGTGAAAGGACATCCTGCGTATTTTTTAACAGCTCGTCCGTATAAGAAATCGCGCCTAACCGGATTTCATCGGCATCCCGTACTGCGTTGTCGTATATTTCCTGTGCCTGTTGTTTGGCAGCGCTGACAACCTCATTTGCCTTGGCATATGCCTGCTGCATAATCTCGTGCTCACTGACCTGCGCAGCCTGCATTTCCTCCGCATGTAAAAGCATCTGCTGTGCTTTTGCATTGGCATCTGCCAAAATTGCCTCCTTTTGGCTTATGATCTTTTGGTAACGCTTAATCTCTTCTGGTGTCTTAAGACGCAATTCTGTCAATAACTCTTCCATTGTCTCTTTATCTACAACAATAGTGGAACCACTAAACATCCGAGGTTTACAGCTTTCTATGTACTCTTCTATTTCGCTGATCATCTGCTCTATTTTGCTATTCATAAGAAAAACCCCTTACTTTTTTATATTATACTTCCTATAAATCCTGTCTACAAACTGCGGCGGCACAAATTTGCTGATATCCCCGCCATATGCGGCGAATTCGCGTACCACCGAGGAACTTAAGTAAGAATATTTTAAATTCGTGACCAAAAAAATCGTCTCTACCGCTGGATATTCAACATGGTTGGTCTGGGCAATCTGCAGCTCATATTCAAAATCGGTCACTGCCCTTAGCCCCCTCACAATAATGGTTGCACCGCTTTCCTTCATATAATCTACTAAAAGCCCGTCAAATGACCCAACCGTTACATTTGGGATATCATGCGTAAGCTCTTTTAACATATTAACACGTTCATCTACAGAAAACAACGAGTTTTTGTCACTATTATTTAATACACCCACGATTAATTCATCTACAATCGCAGATGAACGCTTGATCATATCCTGGTGGCCAAATGTAATCGGGTCAAAGCTCCCCGGATAAATTGCTCGTTTCATCCTTACCCTCCCTTTGGATAAATATATGGGCATTAGTTTTATAATTTTTTTCCCTTACAACAGCAAAGCCTGCTTCCCCTAGATACGAAAAATCTGTATCCCTTGCTGTTTCTACAATAATAAGCGCATTTTCCGCCAAAAGGGAAGATGTTTTTAAATATTCAAAAACAGGTTTTTCTAACTGGCTTTTGTAAGGCGGATCTAAAAACACCACATCAAACTGATACCTGCCCTCTAAGGAACGGAGCGCCGAAACGGCGTCCATCTGCAAAAGCAGGCATTCTTTCTCAGATTTAGTTGACTGTATGTTAGAGCGGATACAGTCCGCCGCTTTTTTTGCATGTTCGGCAAATACCACATATCTCGCCCCACGGCTCGCCGCTTCTAACCCAATCTGCCCGCTGCCCGCAAATAAATCAAGGAAATAGCAGCCTGGGATTTCGTTTTGCAGTATATTAAACAAAGTTTCTTTTATCCGATCTGTCGTTGGCCGCGTCTGCATCCCCTCAATAGACTTTAGGCGCAGCCGCCTTTTGCTTCCGGCAATAATTCTCATAGTAGACTCCTTTATTTGTATTCCTGCTGTATCACCTGCTCCACAAGCTTGAGGGCCGCTCCTACAGCTTTATGGCGTACCTGCTGCCTGTCCCCATCAAAAATATGGCGTTCAACCTTGATCTCACTGCCGCAGGCACATGCTAAATAAACCAGGCCGACTGGCTTTTCCTTTGTCCCGCCGTCCGGCCCTGCAATCCCGGTCGAAATAATGGCAATATCTGCATTCGCCGCCGCCCTTGCGCCAGACGCCATCTCCTGTGCTGTCTGCAGGCTGACTGCCCCATATTCCATAAGCGTTTCATGGGACACGCCAAGCAGCTTTTCTTTGGCTTCATTAGAATAGGTGATATAACCTTCCCCAAATTGGCCAGAAATACCCGGCACATTAACAAGGGATGCTGCAATCAGCCCCCCAGTGCAGGATTCTGCCGTTGTTATTGTGATATGGTGCTTTAACAAGAGGCTGGCAATTTCTTTTTCCATATTATCCGATATCCTTTTCTTTTTATTTTTGTTCTTTTAACACACCTTTATTCTTTACAATATAATCGACCAGGGAAACCACCGTCAATGTTAAGGCTACATAGGTAAACACCACGCCTAAAATTTCAAAAAACTCCAAATCAATATCCAGCACTAAGACAATGATCATAAGCATCTGGAATGTAGTTTTAAACTTCCCCCAGTAACTTGCCGCAATGACAATACCATTGTCTGACGCAATCAGCCGGAATCCGCTGATGATAAATTCCCTGCTAATAATAACAATAACAATCCACGCTGCAAGCCGCCCTGTTTCTACCAGGCAGATCATAGCCGCGCAGACCAAAAGCTTATCCGCAAGCGGATCCATAAATTTGCCGAAATTAGTCACAAGGTTATATTTCCTTGCAATTTTGCCATCGGCAAAATCAGTCAGGCTGGCCGCAATAAAAATCGCCGTGGCAATATAATTGCTGTACTCTGACACCTGCGGGTAAAGTAAAAAAAACACAAAAAACGGAATCAGTATTACCCGGAAGACCGTTAATTTATTCGGAAGGTTCATCCATCAATTCTCCTATTAAATCATACTCATATACGCCTGTTATTTTAACCTCAACAAACTCCCCTGTCATAAGCTCTTCTCCCGTATGGATAAATACATATCCGTCTACGCCCGGGGCATCCCGGTATGTCCGCCCCACATAAACATTTTCATCCGCTACCTTCCCTTCGACAAAGGCCGTAAGTATTTTTCCCCGAAGTACTTCGTTGTTTTCGTAAGAAATTTCCCTCTGAAGCTCCATAATCTCTTCTTTGCGGGCAAGCTTTATCTCTTCATCCACCTGATCGGGGAATTGTTCCGCAGGAGTGCCCTCCTCTAAAGAATATACAAAGACGCCCAGCCTGTCAAACTCCATCTCATTGACAAACCCTGCCATTTCCTCATGCATCTTGTCCGTTTCCCCTGGAAACCCGCTGATTAGTGTAGTGCGGATGCAAATATCCGGAATCCTCTCCCGCAGCAGGCCGATCAGGATATGCTCGCTTCCCACATAGCTCTGCCGCAGGCTTCTGGCT
>OFGE01001583.1_pt1 | contig 19354 bp, 11 predicted proteins | sample 1521681 | NCBI WGS metagenome assembly OFGE01 (sample SAMEA3504093, study PRJEB24116) | mouse gut metagenome | biome: mouse gut; feature: mouse-associated habitat; material: faeces | place: Denmark | collected 2011
CCCTGCCATTCGTGGCAGGGCATTGCTGTGGATCGGACGGGATGCTTAAGAGTCCCTAACCCCCATCACAAGGCCCCAGCCGCATACCCTGCCCTCTGACTGACTATGGTTTTGACTGGTCTGTAGAGGATTTTTTATTTACACCGTATGGGTATAGAGGTATCTTTTAGAGTTTTGTTGTTTTGCCATATGGAGTAATCGGTTTTCTTTTTGTCTGAGATTAATTCGTTTCGGTTTTCGGAATATTGCCGTCAAAAGTGTGCCATTTTACACCATTATTTGTTTCATATTTTTTATACCATGCTTTATAGGCTTTTATAGAGTCTTTTGGTACATACAAATCGCAGAATATTGGAAGCTTTGCAAGACCCAGATACATCCATTTGTTATTTTTAGGTATTGTTAACTTAGGTGGTGTTAAACCTGTAAAATAAACAGTCTTTGCATTTGATAATTTGTTGAAACCGGGATATCTGACCGATTTTAAATTCTTTGGGAATATGGTGCTGTGCAGATAGGTATAGTTCCATCTGTCATAATTTACTACGCTGTATTCCGTTGTTATTTTTTCAATATTTTCAGAAATTTGCAGATTGAGGTTTTCGTCAGCAATTGCGGCGGCAAGGCTTTTATCGTTTTTCCGGTAAATGCACTGACCGTCCTTTTGGAATGTTTTATTGCCCGCGGCAACCGTCACATCTTTTATATTCAGGCTGGTAAGGGCGTCTTCTTCCAGGGTAGAAACGGATGCCGGAATATGTACAACAGGGGCTGTAACGTTATTGCAGGCGTTTTGTTTTATGGTTTTTATTCCATTTGGAATGTTTAAGGCTTTGCCTGAAGCCGCCGCATATACCAGAGCGTTGTCTTTTCTGGTAATTAAGAATTTGCCTTTTAATTTGAAAGCTGTATTTTTGGGCGACAGTTTAAGCGTTTTTAAATTAGGGCATTGGTAGAACGCCAGAGGATTCAGTTCTTTTAGGTTTGCGGGCAGGATCACTTTTTTCAGCCGCTTACATTTGTAAAACGTATACTCATTAATTTTAGTGACATTTTTTGGGATTTTTATTGTTTCTACTCTGGGCATTCCACCGAAAGTACATGGTTCAATTACTTCAACCGTATCTGGAATAACTACATTTTTTATTTGGTTTGAATAGCTGGATTTTTTCCAATATTCCATTGTAACTGAAATGATATTTTTACGTTCGTCTGCGTTCGGGTCTGCGAGCAAATTGGCATCGCCGATACGGGTAACTTTCCGTCCATCTATGGCTTTGGGTATGGATAATGTAGTGCCCTTTGTATCAACATTGCCCGAAATACGGTAAACCCATGCTTCTTTTCCGTTTTTTGACGGATAGGCATAATATTTTAAACGCGATTCTGTTTTTGTAATTGTCGTTTTAAAATTCCAGTCACTGTCCCTTAAGGCGGCTTTTATATCCGTCGTACGGCAAAAAGACAGTGCCAGTATAGTAGTAAAACAAATAATAAATAATTTTTTATTCAAAATATCCTCCTTTATATATGTTTGGATTTTTAATTAAATGTATAGTTAACATCTTTAAACCATCTATTTACATCTGCCGTATCATAATCTTTATTTGCCTGTAAAGCATAATTAAGTATATTTCCAAGGAAAAAGTTTTTCCAGTATGTTTTTCCATGAGCAGTAAAATCAAGAATATCCCCGACTGAATTAGTGAAATAATTGTCTACAATCATTTCTGCTGTATATCCGGCTGCAAAAAAACGATTTTCAGATATTTTTTTGTTATCTGCACCATTATCATGATCCAATCGTTGCATTTGGCCTGCTGAATTTTTATAATAGCAACAATGGGCAAACGCATCTGTTGCTGTATGTATTGCCATTCCATATAATAATGCTTTACGCCATCTTTTTTGTGTTGATGCATTTTGTGATGAATAACTCAATCCTGTTTTTTCATGGATTAGATAATCCCAAGTATGCCCATGTCTCAATATAGCTTTACCAGAGGCGGGATCATAGTTAGCTGGATATATCGCATCAAATATATGAGAGAGAGTTACTGTATCTTTCATACTTTCATAGCATTCTGTATCTTGTCCTTTGACTTTTGTCAGAGACGATGTATCACCTCCTGAATTTCCTGCCGATGCTACAATCAAAATCCCCTGATTCGATGCTGCCTGGATCGCTTCCTGTAAAATTTCTGAATGATTCCATGTGCCGAAGCTCATGTTAATAATGTCAACGCCACGCTCTATACACCAGTAAATTCCTTGGACAATATCACTTAAGCGTCCTTTATTGTCCTTGTCTAATACTCGTACCGAATAAATTTGCGTATTAGGGCAAATTTGATAGATTATATCTGCTACTGCAGTACCATGGCCAACCATATCATTCATGTAATATGGAAGATCCTGCTCTTCCTTTACTAGATTTATACTACTGCTGACTGGAATACCGGATAGCAATTCAATACCTGAATCAAGAACGGCCACTTTCACAGGTGCTCTTTTCGAATCTGTTTCTCTGGAAACCTTATCTGCCCGAATCATTTGATAATTCCATTCTGTGCAGATTTCTTCAATATCGTTTTCTGTTGTATTATCCGATTCTGCGCCGAATAAAAAGATATTCTTTTCGATTTGAACATTTTCTGTTTGTTCTAATTGCTGTAACTGTGAATCTGATAAATCGGATTCACACAAAGTACTGTCAGAAGTAACAGTAATTTCTTCCATGTCTTCAGTTTGCTGTGCTGAAGTTTCTGCACAATCTTCCACACAAATGACATATTCTCCTCGGTTTAATTCGTCTTTTACAACAGAATTGTCATTTTCTAAAATATCCCCTTTTTCATCGGCTCTTACATTTACCGATATAATCATAGATAAAATAAGTGCTCCGCTGATTACCTTACAAAATGTTCTTTTCCTAGTAACTCCTCCTTTTATGCTTGATTTGATATATATTTATTTGTCTGATTTAAAAAATTGAATAAGAATAATATCAAAGATTATTTGTGAAAATTTATAAAAATAAATTTTACAAAATAACGTTTGAATTATAAATATAATATATTTTTAAAACAGAAATAAATTGTATTTAGATAATAACATAAATAAAACACAATGTAAATATATTTATTTGAATTATCTGTAAAAAAATAGTGTATCATAATTTTTTATTGATAATAAGTTTGTACTGTTGGAAAATTAAGATTTTAAGGATGCTATATTTACATAGGTTGGAGATGGGTAACTGTTTTGTCTTAGATTGTATTAGAGAGTGGAAGCAGCTTGGTTTACGGGAGATATCTTTTTTAACTTATTCCATAAAATACAATAACATGCTAAAATCTGCTAAAAGGAGAAATATTCTTTTAGAACATACAGCATTGAGGAAAGGTGAATTGAAAAAGTAAATTCCACTTTGTAAGATTAAATTCCGCTTTGAAAAAGTAAATTCAATAGGAATACAGAAAAATAGAGATTTCATATAGAAAATACCCGAAATCAGAGTTAAAATACAAATAAAAGCTGTGGTTTTGGGTGTTTTATTGCATGCTGAGCGGAAGTCGAATTTACGGTTGATTTTTCGGATAGAGTAAATTCCACCTCTGTGGAGATTCTGCGATGATGGCTGTAATAGATTCCTGCCCAGCTTTTTGATTATGTTTTAGAGTTTATTTTAATAATTCAGGACTCAGGATGATTTCATCTGCAGGAATCTTTTGCAGATGGAATGCATCCAGAAGTTCCTTTCCGTATTGAAATTCAAATATCTCATACGGGCTCTTATTTCCAAGTTTCTTTCTTGCATAGGAATTGATATGGCTCATCATAAGATCAATCTGTTCTTGTGTATATTGGCCGATGTCTTCGCCTTTCGGAATGATTCGCCGGATCATTTCATGATTGTTTTCGCAGCTGCCTTTCTGATAAGGCGCGCTGGGGTTGCAATAAAACATTTTCGTGCGTGGATTTCCCTGCATATCAGATTCAATGGCGGAAGGATTAGAAAATTCACTTCCGTTATCTGCTAATAGAACAGGGAACAGTTCTATAAAAATGTCAGGTCTCAATTCCAGATAAAGACGGTTGAAAATATCGATCACAGACTGGGAATCATTGTGTTGTCTGAGAAAAGCAAGCTGCAGTCCCTGTTCCACAAAATGTATGGTGAGAAGAACCGCGCCGCCTTTGCTGCCTTCTACAGAATCAATCTGACGAATAGAGAGATCAGGATGTTCTTCCAGATATGTATGGAAACAGGAGAAATCACGTCCCAGGCGACAGGCCCTGTCCACTTTGAGATTTCTGGAAACATTCTTTCTTGGGCGCATGCGGACAGTTCGCGGCATATCCATGTTTCTGGCAGTAAAAAGGCCGCTGTTTATATAGGCATACAGAGTCCGTTCGGATTTCATGAGTTCATCTGCATGGTGGACAGCAATGTGATGGAGGGATTGCCCTTTTATTAAAAGAGGCGAAACAATGCCATCGATCTGTCTGAGCCCACTTTCCGAGAGGGCAAAACCGGATCTGGATTCCCTTTTAACCAGTTCATACTCTTTTTGAGCATAAGAAGCTTTGTACAAACGCTTCTCCAAGGGACATTTATTACGTTGTGAGCAGCCATTACAGACATAAGGCGGTTTGGAAAGTTTCGGGCAAACATACTTTTCGTAGAGAATACAGGAAGAAGAGCATTTGCCGCAAGACCAGCAAAACCGTTTTTGCGGGAGGTACATCCCTGACAAACCCTTTGGGCGAAGCATTCATGTTGAAAAGCCAGGCGGCAATCATTGAAGGCTTTGCCATAGGAACCACTTTTTTCGAAAGAGATGCGGTTTTTCACTTCTTTAGAGATGGTGGTACAATCCTTGTTTAATAACCTGCCGATTGCTTTAAAGCTTTCCCCTTCGTTCAGTTTCGTTTCGATAGTAATCCGGGATTCAAGATTTAAATTTTTTTGTTTATTCATAAGTACTTCCTTCCTGCCGGGAGGAAGATTTGCAGGATTAAATTCCACAGAGGGGTGGAATTTAAATTTGCAATTAAGCAGCATTGAGGAAAAGCATATTTATATAAAAAAGCAGTTGACGAATGGAAAAATTATGCTATAATAATTGTTAGTGCAGTAAAATATTACCCAAACAGTTGAATGTGCACAATACGCAACTGGAGGGAGGTTAGGTGTGAGACTATGTCGAATGTAATCGTAAAAGAGAACGAGACTTTGGATAGCGCTTTACGCAGATTTAAACGGAATTGTGCAAAAGCCGGGATTCAGCAGGAGATTCGTAAAAGGGAGCATTACGAAAAGCCAAGTGTAAGACGCAAAAAAAAGTCAGAGGCGGCAAGAAAACGCAAATATAATTAATATTAGCGATTTGTAAATGATGAAGGAATAAGAATCAATAGGAGCAATAAGAAGAAGTTCATTAACGGGCTTCTTCTTTTTTTATACAAAACAGCCTGCAGCCCGGCTGGTAAGCCGGCTACAGGCTGTATAGCATCATTTAATCAAATAATTCTTTCATTACAATATGCCTTGGCAGCCCATCTACAAATACCGGGGTTAATTCGCCCATAATTAACGGACGCGCATACTGGACATATTTTTCGTTGAGGTTTGTGCCATCTTCAGTAAACCATTCGTCTGGTACATGCCGTTCTACATTTGCAATTTCATGGATATCATAAGAGCTTGTACCACATTCGTATGGATCTTCGCCATCCCTTGTAAAGATAATCATTTTTCCAGTTTCGCCTGCTGCGGCAGCCTTCATAGCGTCTGAGCCTGCCTGGAAAGCTTCGTTAATATCGGTTAGAGATGCCAAGTGGGTAGCAGCCCTCTGTAAAGTAGAGAATTCAATTGCACGGGTCTTTAAGCCTGTATCGGCAGCAACCAGCTGTGCGAGGTATGCGGCAGTCCCGGACATTTGCTTGTGGCCAAATGCGTCTACTGCAACGTTTTCGTTGGCAAGCTCACATACATAGCGCCCATCTGCAATTTTTACGCCTTCGGAAACGGCGATAACAACAGAACTCTTTGTCTCGGCAAGCTCTTTTACTTTTGCCATGAATGCATCCAGATCAAAGGTCTTTTCAGGGAGGTAAATTGCGTCTGCGCCAGAGCAGTCGTCCCCTTTTGCAAGCGCTGCCGCTGCAGTTAACCAGCCGGCATTACGCCCCATGATTTCTACGATACATACGGTTGGCTTTTTAGCGCCGAAGGATTCGTTGTCGCGGATGACTTCTTTTAGGGAAGCGGCGATATATTTTGCTGCGGAGCCATAGCCTGGGCAGTGGTCTGTGATAGGCAGATCGTTGTCAATCGTCTTTGGCACGCCCATAAACCTCTGTGGTTTTCCGTGTGCTGCCGCGTAATCGGACAGCATTTTAACGGTATCCATAGAATCGTTGCCCCCTGCATAGAAAAGGCATTCGATATTGTGCTTTTCCATGATTTCAAATACTTTTTCATATACGTCTTCATGGCCTTCTATTTTGGGCATTTTGAAACGGCATGAGCCTAAAAATGCCGAAGGCGTCCGTTTTAAGATTTCAACATTGACCGGATCGGAGAAGTACTCGTCCATGTCGCATAATTTATCCTCCAGAAAACCTTCGATACCGTGTACCATACCATAAACTTTTTCTACACCCAGCTTTTTTGCCTGTACATAAACGCCGGCAATTGATGAATTGATGACGGCGGTAGGGCCGCCAGATTGTCCAACAACAATGTTTCCTTTCATATTGACATCTCCTTTGATTCTTTTGTTTTTAGATTATAGCAGATAGGGGGTGGCAAGACAAGCATAAAATGACAAAATCCTGACATTCGCCCCACCTCTTGAAAGACATGTCCGTATATGCTATAATGCAACGAAGATTTCTTAGGCATTCCAAGGGGGAATTTGGAAATGGGAAATAAGACGACTCGGTTTTTGATGGTCAGCCTTACATTGACATCTATTTTTTGTGTCATTATTTTTAGCATCCAGAATATTTGGAATAATATTATGGGTGCGGATGCCATTACAGATATTGGGGTTATTTATATGTCCGGGATGAGTGAGCAGATGGCAAACCATTTTGGGACTACAATTGAGCTGCAGCTAAGCCATGCCAGGTCATTGGTAGATTCTGTCCCTCCTGGCCAGGCAGATGGGGCTTTTCGCATACGGGAAGCGCTTTCTGAAACTGCCCGTTCCAGGGGGTTTGATTATCTGGCATTGTGTACAGAAGACGGCAGGTTTGATATGGTATACGGCAAGAGTATGCAGTCCGGCTTGCCGGAAGCATTTCTGGATTCCCTCAAAAACGGAGAGGAGAAGTTAAGTGCAGGCTGGGACGAGGACGGCGCCCCGGTTGTAATGATGGGTGTGCCGGCAGCTTACCCGTTAGGGGACGGGACATATAGTATAGCGTTGGTGGCTGGACTTCCGACCAGTTATCTGCGTGATACGTTAGCGCTGGGCGTCGATACTTCTATGGTAGAGTATTCTATTATCCGCCGGAACGGGAGCTTTATCCTGCAAAGTGAAAATATGGCGGACAGTGAGAACTATTTTGACAGGGTAGGGAGCAAATACGAGTACATTGCAGGGAAAGGCCCAAAACAGTATGCAAAAGAGCTCATTGAAGCAATGGACAGCGGAAAGGACTATACAAGTGAGGTTCAGGTGGCGGGGGAACGCCACAACTTGTACTGTACAGCGCTGCCCGATACGGAATGGCACCTGCTTTTGTACTTATCTTATGGCAATATAGACGAAACAATTGCAAGCCTTGGGCTGCGGTGGAGTATAGTTTCCATAGGGGGCTGTGGGCTGATACTGGTTGTCTTATTGCTGGTGTTTTTGGGGTATTTCCGTTTGACCAGGGAGCAGATCCATACGTTAGACGAAGCGCGCAAGACAGCGGATAAGGCGCGCAAAAGCGCAGAACGGGCAAGCCAGGTCAAAAGCGAGTTCCTTTCTAATATGAGCCACGATATCCGTACCCCGATGAACGGTATTATGGGTATGACGACTGTGGCAATTGCCAACCTGGAAAATACGCCCAGGGTCAGCTCCTGCCTGCGCAAAATAAACGTTTCCAGCAGGCATTTGCTGGGGCTTCTTAATGATATGCTAGACATGTCTAAAATCGAAAAGGGCTACCTGTCTATGAATATAGAACCGGTTTCCCTGCGTGAAATAGTACATAATGTCCTGACAATTATCCAGCCCCAAATCTATGAGAAAAAACAGCATTTTGATATTTATACACATGATATTATCTGCGAAAATATACTAGGGGATGCTGTCCGTATGCCGCAGATCCTTTTGAACCTTTTGGGCAATGCAGCAAAGTTTACACCGGAAGGCGGGCAAATCCAGGTAGTGATTAGGCAGGAAGATTCCCCGAAAGGCGATGGCTATGTACGGACACATTTGTATGTAAAAGATAATGGCGTGGGTATGGAAGAGGGGTTTAAGGATAAGATTTTTGAGGCATTTGCCAGGGAAGACAATAGCCGCGTACAAAAAGCCGAGGGTGCGGGCCTTGGGCTTACCATTACAAAGCATATTGTGGACGCTATGCAGGGGGCAATTGTAGTGGAAAGTACGCCGGGGCAGGGCAGTACGTTCCATGTGATATTAGATTTGGAAAAAGTACATATGCAGGAGCTGCCTCTTAAGCTGCCAGAGAGGAGTATACTTGTAATAGACGACGACAAGCGGGTTTTGCAGACTGCTACGGAAATGCTGCGTTCTATTGGGCTAAACCCGGAGCCGGTTTTTGATGAGGAACAGGGCTTACAGTTAGCGTGCCAACGGCAAAAAGCCGGGGAAGGCTACCATATGATCCTATTGGACTGGAGCCTAAAAGAGCCAGGCTGTATTTATATGATTGAACAGCTGCGCCTTCAGCTGGGCAATGAAACGCCGGTTATTATTTTATTTGACGGGGACTGGGGAGAGGTGGAAACGGATGCCCGCGCTGCCGGGGCGTCTGGATGCATTGCCAAGCCGCTGTTCCGTTCAAGCTTGTATTATGGCCTGCGCAAATATACAGAAGAAGACGTTGTACGGCAGCCGGATAAGGAAGAAGGGCAGATGGATTTTACCGGACGGCGTATTTTGATGGCAGAGGATAATGAGCTGAATTGGGAGATTGCCAATGAATTGCTTGCCGAACTTGGGATGGAGCTGGACTGGGCGGAGAATGGGCAGATTTGTGTGGAAAAATTTCAACAGTCTCCCCCATACTGGTATGATGGTGTTTTGATGGATTTGCGTATGCCCAAAATGACGGGGTTTGAAGCTGCTGAAAAGATCCGTGCAATGAAACGGGATGATGCGGGCAAAATCCCAATTATAGCCATAAGCGCAGATGCTTTTTATGATGATGTCAAGCGCTGTTTAGACTGCGGCATGAATGCGCATACCCCAAAACCGATTGATATACGGCAAGTGGCAGAACTGCTTGAACACCATTTCCGCCAATTCGATAAGGAACGGCCTTAAGGGCGCCAATGCGCTAATTGAACCTGTATTTGCATATTCCACTGGAATAATCAGAATATTCCATGATTTATAATATAAAAGTCGATATACCATATATAGATATATGATTGACAGGATATACTATATGTGGTATATTTTTATACCATAGAATTCTATTCAATAAGAACGTAAATAATGGTAAGGAGAGGAAAGCAGCCATGAGGATCATTAAAAGAAGCGGAACAGAAGAGGAATTTCACATTTCCAAAATAGAAGCCGCCGTATTAAAAGCTAACCGTACAGTCCTTGAGCCGGATAAAATGTCGGATGCACAGGTGCAGGAAATATGCCGGCATTTGGAAGAGATTTGCGGTAATATGGGACGTGCTTTAAACGTAGAAGAAATACAGGATTTGGTTGAGAATGAAATTATGCAGCAGCAGGCATTTGCAGTTGCGCGCAATTATATAACCTACCGTTACAAAAGGGCGCTGGTGCGCAAGGCCAATTCTACCGACAAGCAGATTATGAGCTTATTAGAGTGCGATAATGAAGAGGTGAAGCAGGAAAACTCCAACAAAAACCCAACTGTCAACAGTGTACAGCGGGACTATATGGCAGGGGAGGTCAGTAAAGACATCACACGCCGTTTTTTGCTTCCACAGGAGGTTGTCGAGGCGCATGAAAATGGAATTATCCATTTCCACGATTCGGATTATTTTGCGCAGCATATGCATAACTGCTGCCTGGTTAACCTGGAGGATATGCTGCAGAATGGGACTGTGATCAGCGGGACTATGATTGAAAAACCGCATAGCTTTTCGACAGCATGTAATATTGCAACCCAGATTATTGCCCAGATTGCAAGCTCCCAGTATGGCGGGCAGAGTATTTCGCTTTCCCATTTGGCGCCCTTTGTGGATGTCAGCAGGCACCGTTTCCGCAAGGAGGTACGGCAGGAATTTGAAGCTGCCGGTATTGCGTTAAATGAAGAGCAGTTAAATGGTGTGGCAGAGTCGCGGGTTTTAGAGGAAATTAACAGGGGCGTACAGATGATCCAGTACCAGGTTATTACGTTAATGACTACGAACGGGCAGGCGCCGTTTGTGACGGTATTTATGTATTTAAATGAAGTGCCCGAAGGGCGCACACGCGACGATCTTGCGCTTGTTATTGAAGAGGTGCTGCGCCAGCGCATCCATGGCGTTAAGAATGAATCCGGCGTTTATATTACCCCGGCATTTCCGAAGCTTATTTATGTGCTTGAAGAAGATAATATTACGGAGGGCAGCAAATATTGGGGGCTTACGAAACTGGCGGCGCAGTGTACGGCAAGGCGCATGGTGCCGGATTATATCTCTGAAAAAGTCATGCGGGAATTAAAGGAGGGCAACTGCTATCCTTGTATGGGCTGTAGATCTTTTCTGAATCTGTACAAGGATGAGAATGGCAGGTATAAATTTTACGGCAGGTTTAACCAGGGCGTTGTAACATTAAATCTGGTGGATGCAGCTTTAAGCTCCGGCGGGGATATGGAGGGCTTTTGGCGCATTTTGGACGAACGGCTGCAGCTTTGCAGGCAGGCGCTTATGTGCCGCCATAACCGTTTAAAAGGGACGCCATCCGACGTGGCCCCAATCCTCTGGCAGTATGGGGCGCTTGGCAGGTTGGAAAAGGGCGAAGCGATTGATAAGCTTTTGTATGGGGGATATTCTTCGATTTCCCTAGGGTATGCCGGGCTTTGTGAGTGCACGCAGTATATGACGGGAAAATCCCACACAGATCCTTTGGCCACCCCGTTTGCGTTAAAAGTAATGCAGCGGCTAAACGACGCCTGTGAGGCATGGAAGCAGGAAACGGACATCGGCTTTAGCGTATATGGGACGCCCTTAGAATCTACTACCTATAAATTTGCGAAATGCTTACAGAAGCGGTTTGGCATTGTCCCTGGGGTCACAGATAAAAACTATATTACCAACAGCTATCATGTCCATGTCAGTGAGGAAATTGACGCGTTTGCCAAACTAAAATTTGAAGCACAGTTCCAGCGGCTTTCTCCGGGCGGGGCTATTAGCTATGTAGAGGTGCCGGACATGACGCATAATCTGGATGCAGTGCTGGCGCTGATGCAGCATATATACGAAAACATTATGTACGCTGAATTAAATACCAAAAGCGATTTCTGCCAGATATGCGGTTATGACGGGGAAATTACGATTGTAACGGATGAGGGCGGCAAGCTAATATGGGAATGCCCAAACTGCCACAACCGCGATCAGGATAAGATGAATGTAGCAAGGAGGACTTGCGGCTATATCGGTACGCAGTTTTGGAATCAGGGCAGGACACAGGAGATTAAGGAAAGGGTGCTGCACCTATGAATTATTCCGTAGTCAAATATTGTGATATTGCAAATGGGACGGGTGTGCGTACCGTCCTGTTTGTATCTGGGTGCAGAAACTGCTGTAAAGGCTGTTTTCAGCCCGAGACATGGGATTTTTCCTATGGGGCAAAATTTACAAAAGAAGTAATGGGGCAGATTTTAGATTCCTTAGCGCCGCCGTATATCAAAGGGCTTACGCTTCTTGGGGGCGATCCGTTTGAACCAGAAAACCAGGCGGGCCTTTTACCTTTTTTGCGGCAGGTAAAACAGAAGTATCCCACGAAGGACATCTGGGCATATACGGGGTACCTGCTGGATCGGGATTTGATACAGGGTGGGGCGCGCCATACAGGAGATACGGATGAAATGCTTTCTCTGATCGACGTATTGGTGGACGGGCCTTTTATTGAGGAAGAGCACAGCATTATGTTGAAATTCAAAGGATCTGCCAACCAGCGCGTGATTGACTGTAAGCATTTTATGGAAACAGGGGAGGTTCTGGAGCTTTTGTAGATGCGCTGAACATATTTTTTTCATATTTTCATCAAAATCAGAACATAAATAAGTATTAAACTACTCCATGTAAACGAAAACAACATGAATATGTAACCATAAGAGAAATGAAAGGGGCAATTATCATGAAGAAAAAAAGTTTTTTTAGCAAGCTGACAAAATGCGCGGCATTGGCGCTTGTATTTGGAGTAGTGGCGGGCACAGGTTTTTCCGGGGTTAATTATTTTGTAGGTGATTTAGTAAAAGGCGGGCAGGCCGCAGAAGATGAGGTGAAGCCCTCTAAGATTCAGCCGACAGCCAAGGTATCCAGTGTAAGCTCGAAGGATATTTCCGGCGTAGTGGAAGCGGCAATGCCTTCTGTTGTCGCTATTACCAGCATGACGCAGCAGGAAATCCTAAGCTTTTTTGGGCAGGGGCGTACAGTCGAAAACGAAAGCAGCGGATCAGGCATTTTAGTTAGTAAAGACGACGAGTACCTATATGTGGCGACTAATAACCATGTGGTACAAGACAGCAGCGCTTTAACGGTACAGTTTTCGGATAATACAACAGCCCCAGCCAGTGTACGGGGCACAGATCCCGCGGATGACCTTGCTGTTATACAGGTTGCGTTATCGGATTTGACAGAAGAAACGAAAAGTACAGTACAGGTTGCTACAATTGGGGATTCTGAAAAGCTTTCGGTTGGGGATGCTGCGATTGCGATTGGTAACGCTTTGGGGTATGGACAATCGGTTACTACAGGTGTAATCAGTGCATTGGGCCGGGAAGTTACATTTCAAGATGAGCAGACTGGTGAAACTATTACAAGCCGCTTAATCCAGACCGATGCGGCTATCAACCCAGGCAACAGCGGCGGCGCGCTTTTGAATGCGGACGGAGAGGTTATCGGCATCAATTCCTCCAAATATTCTGACACGCAGGTGGAAGGCATGGGATTTGCCATACCGATGGCAACAGTTAAGCCGATTGTAGAGGATTTAATTGCAAATGGAAAGACTACAATTAGCGGAAAGCCATATCTGGGGATTTATGGGCAGGATGTCTTGGAAGAAGTGCAGCAATTTAATATGCCAAAGGGCGTGTATGTCACGCAAGTAATTGAGGGCAGCGGTGCAGATACGGCTGGGATTATGGCAGGCTGCATTATTACTAAGATTGACGGTACACAGATAGATTCTATGGAAGCCTTAAAATCATGCATAGGAGGATATAAGGTAGGCGATACTGTAGTCCTTACGGTCCAGATTGCGGATAATGGAGGGTATATTGAAAAAGAGGTACCAGTTACGCTAACGGCAAATACATATTAACAGGATTGCCGGGCATGTACTGCCGGGGAAAATTTTACGAAAATGGGTAAAATTTTCCCCTCTTTTTCCGTATACTGTGATATGATATAATAATAAAAACAAAAGGAGGCCTTTATGTATAAGAAGCAATTCAGTCAAAACAGTATATGGAAAAGGTGGGGTTTTACAGCGCTGTTATTTATTTGCCTGGTTATGGCGTCTCCACTCTTTACTAAGGCAGCGCAAAGTGATACGCCTATTGAGCATATAGAGGATATTTACATCACGGGATTTTTTAACGCTGTGCCTGGCAGGCATCTTCACTGGACTCATGCAGGCTCGGATTATGCCTGGCAGCCGTACCTGTTTCTCCCGTCAGGGTCTGATTCGGATACGGTACAAATCTGGTTCGCATCAAAAAATGTTAAGAAAGGCAATACGGAACATACCCTGCAGGAAGGATATGTCATGATAAACGGGGAAAAAGTATGCAGCGGCGATTCCATCCAGCTGCCGGAGGATGGCGGCAAGATTGTAGTTACGCCAGGAGATGGGGAGGCTGTTACTGTGGGGGTGAAGCGTTCTAAAGAAATTGCATCCCTTTTTATTGATACGGCATCCGGCAGCATGGATACGGTCCACGCCGATAAGTCCAACAAGGAAAAGGGGGATATGCTTTTGATGCAGGGCGACGGTACGCTAGACTACCAGGGGGCGCTTAAGCATATTAAAGGCAGGGGGAACGCCACCTGGGATATGGCAAAAAAGCCTTATAATATTAAGCTGGAAGATTCAGCGGATCTTTTGGATATGGGAAGCGCAAAAGGCTGGTGCCTTCTGGCGAATTATTCTGATACGTCTTTGCTGCGTAACCATATCGTATATAACCTGGCGGAAGAAACAGGGATTCCGTTTACGATGGACAGCAGATCCGTGGATTTGTATTTAAATGGGGAATACAATGGTACATACCTGATGACGGAAAAAATTGAAATAGGAAAAAACAGGGTCAATATTACGGATATGGAAAAGGCAACGGAAAAAGTCAATTCCCAGGATTTGGATTCCTATCCCTCAGGCGGCACTTCAGGATACCAGAGGGGGACAAGGAAGTGGTCAAGAATCCCCAATGATCCGGAAGATATTACGGGCGGTTATTTAATTGAAGTGGAATTGGATGATCGTTACGCTGCCGAGGCGTGCGGTTTTGTAACTACAATCGGACAGGCTGTGACGATGAAAGCCCCGGAATTTGTGTCGGAGAACCAGATTAACTATATTGCGGATCTCTACCAGGAGATGGAGGACGCTATCTATTCCAAAACCGGATATAACCAGAAAGGAAAGCATTTTACAGAATATATAGACGAAGAATCAATCGCTAAAATGTACCTTCTCCAGGAATATAGCCTGAATTTAGACACAGGGATTACCAGCTTTTACCTATATAAGGATTCAGACAAGGCAGGGGATGGAAAGTTCCATATGGCTCCAGTTTGGGATTTTGATATGTCAATCGGTAATTACGGATACCGTGATAATGTAAACCTAAGCGATCCCCAAGTATGGTGGGCTAACAGGGCACAGATTTATAATGTAGGCGGTTTGAATATTTTGGCACAGGCGGTACAGTTTGATTCTGTAAAAAAGTTGATCGTAGAACAGTGGAATGACGTGTTTTATCCGGTTATCCGGGCATGTTTAGAGGAAGACAAAAGCTATCCGCTCAAAAAATTAAAGGCAGTTTCGTCTTATAAAAAAGAGCTGGCTTCGTCTGCCGGGATGAATTTTGTCGTTTGGCCGGATGCATTGAAACATACAATTACCGGTATATGGAACGGAAATGACTTTGCAGGAAGCGTTGACTATATTACTGACTTTTTGAAAAGGCGGGAAACGTTTTTGCACAGGGCATTTGCATATGGTACGGCGTCCGGGTATGAAGCTATAAAAGGAGACGTTTCTATTGAGGGGATTATGAAGGCAGGGCAAGAAATTACGGCGCAGGTAAAGGGAAGCAATGCCAAAGCATTTTCTTACCAGTGGATGGCGGACGGGGAAGCGATTGAAGGGGCTTCCCAGGCAGTGTACCTGCTGTCGCAGGCAGATGTCGGAAAGGAAATTTCTGTAATGGTAAAGGATGCCGGCGGGACTTATCTGAGTGCAATATATGGCGCCTCAGCAGAGAAGGTACAGGGGGAGGATCCAAAACCGGATCCAATTCCAGATCCAGATCCCGTTCCAAATCCAGGGCAAAAGCCAGATTCTGATACTCTGCCGGACAAAACGCCAGTACCAGTAGCGCTTGCCGTATCGGATGTTACCAGGATAACAAGTACAAAATCTGGTGTTAAGATACAGTTTAGCAAAGTGGAATATGCATCTTCTTATGAAATTTACCGCAAGGTGGGAAATAACCTGTTAAAAATTGCATCAGTTAAAGGGCTTACGTTTACAGACACGGATCCGGTAGGCGGGAAAAACATAGTTTACATGGTAAAGGCTGTTTCTGATGGCCAAACGGCGTATTTGGATGCAGATTTTGGCGTGTCAAAGTCCATCAAGCTGCCCAAAGCGCCTGCAAATTTAAAGGCAAAAGCACAAAAGGGCGGCAAGGTAAAGCTTTCCTGGAAAAAGGTGAAAGGCGCTTCGGCATATTTGATTTACCGGGCGGATAAAAAAGGCGGGAAGTATAAGCTGCTTAAAACAGTCAGGAAACAGAATTCGATAGCATATATGGATAAGAAGGGTTTAAAAAAGGGTAATAACTACTATTATAGGATTGCTGTCTTAAAAAATGGAAAGTACAGCCCGATTGGCGGGAAGATAAAGGTTTCGGTAAAGAAATAGAGGGCATCGTGTGGACAACAACCGGCGGGCACATATATTAGATATAGCGCCCGCCGGATTGTTGCTTTTTGTATGTTATTTTTTCATGCCTGCCCGTTTCCTAAGCGTCGGATCCAGGATCCTCTTGCGGATTCTAAGGCTCTCTGGAGTAACCTCGAGCAATTCATCCACATCTATAAAATCAATCGCCTGTTCCAGGCTTAAAATTCTAGGCGGGACTAAAGTCAATGCTTCATCGGCAGAGGAAGACCTTGTATTTGTCAGGTGTTTTTTCTTACAGACATTTAACTCAATGTCCTCTGCCCTGGAAGATGATCCTACTACCATCCCAGAGTATACCTTTTCGCCTGGGCCGATAAATAAAGTCCCTCTTTCCTGGGCAGAAAACAGCCCGTAAGCTACTGATTCGCCTGTTTCAAATGCAATTAAAGAACCGGATTTGCGGTAAGCAATGTCCCCGCAGTAAGGCTCATATCCGTCAAAAATGGTATTGATAATTCCGTTTCCCTTGGTATCTGTCAGAAATTCCCCCCGGTAGCCAATCAGGCCACGGGACGGGATGCGGAATTTTAATCTGGTATAGCCGCCACTGATGCTTTTCATATCTAAAAGGCTGCCTTTTCTGGCGCCGAGCTTTGAAATAACGGCGCCGCTGCAGTCATCGGGTACGTCTATATAGGCAAGCTCCATCGGCTCTTCCTTTTTACCGTTTTCATCTGTATGGTAAAGCACCTCTGCTTTGCTGACTGCAAATTCATATCCCTCCCGGCGCATATTTTCAATCAGTACGGAAAGGTGCAGCTCACCGCGCCCAAGGGCAGCGCGCCCAAGACCAAGGAGCAGAAGCGCCGCGAGGCCGAGGCCCGCAACCGCGCCTACGCTGCGCTCAAGAACCACCGCAAGCGCATCGCCCAGCTCGACGAGCAGATGGAGCGCGACAACGCCCGCATGGAGGAGCTGCTGGCGATGATGGCCGACCCGGACTTCTACGTGAACGAGGACGTCTCCTCCGACGCCATCGCCGAGCACGCCAAGCTTAAGGCACGCTTGGCCGCCGCCGAGGAGGAGTGGTTCACGCTCACCGAGGAGCTGGAGACGGAAATGGCGCGTCAGCAGGAGCAAGCGTGATTTGCAGCTCCTCGAGGTCGGGCTACGGGGTAATGCTCAGTCGCTCAGACAGTCCTCGCTTTGTGGAAATGTCCACTGGACATTTCCAGTCGCTGTGGAACTCGCTCGGTCGGAACACCCCGAACCCGTCTCCTACATTGCGTAGGCTGCGAGCACATTTCCATCCTAAAGAAAGGGGCGCGGCGGCTCCATCGATCGGGCTTACGCTTACCTTACGAACGTGTTAGGTAAGCGAAGCTGCCAGGCCCCTTCGAGGACCAAGGGCCGCTAAGTGCGCGCGTATCGCGTGTTTTTCCCTGCGCCGGTTTTGGTCAGTTGGCCAGATTTTTCCATGCGCAACAGCAGCTGCCCGGCTGGGGAGCGGGAAATACCGAGGAGCGCTTCGACTTCCGATCGAGAGATGTATTCGTGCTCTTTGAGGTATTCCAGAACTCGACCCTCCTGAATCCCCCCGGACACGGTTCCATGCTCTCGTACCGTCGTAATTACCTCTCGATGAGGAGCGAGAAGCGAGGGCAAGGTCGTTCTGAATGAATTGGATGCCACGTCGAACTCAGGTTGTAGATCAGCGCCGGTGTAGCTTTCCATAATCTTTGGGATGCCCGTTCCGTAGGCTTCGATCAGTTTAAGGCGATAAAACGTCATGGCGAGGTGGGGATTTCTCTGGAGAGAGACGCCCATCATGAGGTCATCGGCGGACATGCCGGCCACAAGTCCTCCAAAGTTGACGAATTCCACGCGCTGGTCGAAGACGCTGACCAGAGCGGGAGCGGGAACTGAATAGTCCCGATGGACGAACATATTGAGCAGTGCTTCGCGGATGGCATTTTCGGGATAGTCTCGCCGATCAATGCGGCGCATGTCGGTGCCGATTTCAGATCGAGTGGCATTGTATCGGTTGATGAAATCGATCGTTTCGCGTAGTTGCTTCAAGATGGAGCCAGAGAACTCGAAGCGGTCTTTGAAGATGCTTTTCGTATCACCCTCAAACACCGCCGCCTTCACCGTGACGGGGCATTGATCGGAAAAGAGCAACGCCGTGTTGGTGAACGTGCCAGCTTCATCGATAAAGCCGAGAGAGCGCATCTGCTGCTTGCCGAAGGCGATGTCGTGCTCCGAAAAGAAGCGCTGCGCCTCATCGAACGTGAGCTCTTGATCGAGAGAACGCTCGGCGTCGAATATGTCATGGGCGGATTCTCTGATCATGGCGAGAATGGCGCTTTCGGACGCTGAGGCGGTCATGGCTCCCTGGCGAACGAACACTCCCGATGGGCGCACGCCCTTCTCGGCAAGATAATAGGGCCGCGCGGTGCCCCTCTGCACCTTGATCTCTACAACGGGCAGGCCGTCTTTTTCGATGATGTCTGCCCGTGTGCAAAGGGTGATGTCGGGTCGGATGGCATTGGCCGCGGCCTGCGCGGCTCTCACAATGCAAGCGTCGGGGTCGTCAAGGCCAAGGATTTCGCCCTCGTCGGAGATGCCGATGTAAATGCTGCCACCTTCTGTGTTGGCGAAGGCGACCATAGTTTTCTTGATGCCGTCGGTCCACGTGCTCTTGAATTCGACGTTGGTTCCCTCGTGCATGACGGCTCACTTTCTACCTGATTCTACCTGATTCTACCTGATTCTACCTGATTCTACCTGATTCTACCTGCGCGGCTGAGGGGAGCGCGGCCCTTACGAGC
>OFGE01001589.1_pt1 | contig 19261 bp, 20 predicted proteins | sample 1521681 | NCBI WGS metagenome assembly OFGE01 (sample SAMEA3504093, study PRJEB24116) | mouse gut metagenome | biome: mouse gut; feature: mouse-associated habitat; material: faeces | place: Denmark | collected 2011
TTATTACCCGCAATATCGTATCCTTCAAAGTAATACGGCGGCGTTTCCCCGGATGGCGGATGCATTCCAGGAAAACATTCTCGTTACTTTACCAATCCCTTTCTCTTCGCGTAGTCGCAAATAAAGAAACCGAACGCTGCTGTTACCAAGATAAAAACAGACAGCATATCCCACATATCACAAACAGGCTCCGCTATCATTCTTGACAGCACTGCATTAATAATAAAAAGAAACGGAATACCTGTTAAACAGGCAATTCCCGAAGCAATCAGCTTGCTTGTTTTCCCGATACGTTTAAAGATCACAGCTATTATCCACAGGAAAACAATTGCAATTATGGCCATAACTGCACCAACCGAAAATACTTCTTTTACTTTTATAATTCTGCTCAGCAAAAGCAAATAGGGAATAACAAAAACCGTTAATGAGATGAAACTGATAATAATTCCCCTTTTTCCCAGTATTATAGCCGGAAAAGATATGACCCACGCAAACACAATAGAACTGACCGGAATCAGCGACCATGACAGATTGCCGGATATTGCAATATTGCAAATCATACACACCATAATTCCGATCAAAAGTGTTACCGAGAAAAGAATCGAAATAATGACATTTTTTGTCATGTTATTCTCGTCTTTCCTTTTTAACGCAATCAGATTTTCATCTGCCTTTTTTTCATAACTTTCCATGTCGATTTTCTCCCCGCTTAGCAACTCGTTTACTGTGATTCCCAGTATTTCGCAAAGTTCTAACATTATAGATGAATCGGGCATACTTTTTCCTGTTTCCCATTTGGATACTGCCCTGTCTGTAATGTTCAGCTTTTCTGCCAACTGTACCTGAGTTAGTTTTTTCTCTTTACGACATCTGGCAATAAATTTTCCAATCTCTGTCTGGTTCATCATTTTTCTCCTTTCGCCTTGAATGATACACCCGGCTACATGTTTTTGACACGAACCAGCGGTTGAATTGGGGAGATTCAACCGCTGGTTGGGAGTTTTTTGTCGCTTTCTATATCATTTTAGCACATGGTTGTTTTCTTCATTTTATTCTTTCTTCTGTAATGAGAAAATTCCAATGACTGCACCAATCAGAATAATAGGTGCTGCTCTGACGAACATCCATTCCAATGAGTGAAATGCCACTCCGAGAACAGCGGTTTCAGGGTCACTATAATTCCACCCCAGGTAAGAGCTTTCTAATTCCAATAAGATTGCAAAAACTATTACTATGATTGCGCATAACGAAACAAGTGACCAATGAATCATTTTTCTTCTCCTGGTTTTCCTTTGCGCCAATTGCAAGTTTATCACCTCCAGTTTTTCTGAAATGGCTTTTAAAGTATCAGCTTCTGTTTCGATAACAGTCTCTCCCAGCAGCGTGCTTACAGGTGTTTCAAGCACTTCCGACAAAGAAATTAACATATCAGAATCAGGAACTGACAGTCCCTGCTCCCATTTAGAAATTGTCTGTCGCACAACGTTCAGCTTGACAGCAAGCTCTTGTTGTGAAAGTCCCTTTGACTTTCTGATCGTTTTCATATTTTCGTTGAGCATTCGTGATTGCCTCCTTTCGATTTTCACCATTATTGTAGCCGAAACTGCCCGTTGCCACAAGCAACACATTTTAACATTTTCATATTTTTTAAATGTTTTCTTTTTCTCGTTCCGTAAAACTTCTTACCATATAATCCTCTCCTATTCGTGGCTCAAAATACTATTTCAGTCATGAATACAATGCATGAAGCACCCGGAAATGTCAAGTGGTCACCGAAAACTTTATAAGGCATAAAAGTAAACGAAATGCCATTTAACAGGAGAAGCGTGCTTTTGATTTACCTATATGAAAGCACAAAGATTTATGCTAAAATATCGGAGTAGTAAGATGTCCTGATTTCTACTATATTTTCACTACAAGGAGGCGTAAAAAGTCATTGCCAAGCGAGGAGGCCTGAATATGAAACGGAACAGCCCTGCTATAGAGAACGCTGTGGACTGACTCCCCCCTGATCTGCAGGAATACCGGGGATGCCTGCCCTATCCGTCCTCTGCGGCTTATTGAGGATATGTAGCCGTTGCTGACGTTTCCCTCTCCTTAATGAGTGCATCTAACTTATCCTTTACAGCTTGCTTAGCAATTTCGTCCATTTCATCTACCGTCTTTGTTCCACCAGATGCCGCTAACGCATATGGATCATTCAGTGCCACATTGGTGCCAGTCAGCATTGCCCAAAGTTGGTGATGCGTCCACTGCCGTTCTTGTTTTGGTATACTGGAATCAAAATAATCTGACCAATCACACAAATATTTTCCAGAAATAAATGCTAAACTGTTAATCGGAGCAGAAACAGCTTCTTCATAAGCATCAGCATAGTAACACTTGATGATATCCTCCTGCTCTTTCAACTGTCCTAAGTAAGACTCAAAATAAATCTTATTGGCGATTGAACCATCCGGATCAACTTCTCGGTAAGGATTAACCTCCAATTTGGTCTGGTTTTCACTTTCCCATTGCTTGAGCATATCCATGAAATCTTCTTTCGTCATAGCACTAAGTTGGTTCGCAACTTTATCAGCCGATACTTCCAAGCTATCACGCCCCTCCTGAGATATTGTTACCTGATCTTTGTTAGAGGCATGAGCTGCCGATGTGTTTTTATCCTCTGCTGTTGCAAAATGAACAGTTCTCATAGAAGATAATCTGTAATTATTAGAATTTAGCGTAACGTTCATAAAAACCTCCCTATGTCATCTTATTTTTCTTTCTGTGACACTTTCGTGCCAATGCTCTTCGATTCCCCAATCTGCCGGAAATCCAGGGATGCCTGCCCTGCCCGGCGCAACTTTGGCGACCTCGCTTTTTTGCAGGGCGAGGAACTTATTCCCCATATAGATGTTCTGCGCCGCATCCTGTTATCTTCTCCCGGAGGGAATCAGACAGCTTCCATTCCTTCCTGGATGATGTCTTTGGGATGCCCGCTTGATGGCTTTTTGCTATTCCTGTAATATCCATTTAAGTCTCCTCTCACTGATCTACCGGGAAACCGGGGATGCCTGCCCTGCCTTGTCAGGCTGTGGCTTATTGGAGAAAGACCTATAACTGCTCCAGCTTCTCCAAAAATGCAACATAGAACTCTCTTTCTTTGATCTGGGCCTGCTGGACTTCTATGCTCTTTGGAACATATGCTTTTGGATGATCCAGGTCATAAAGCGCCTGCTCCGTTGCCCGGATAGCAGATTCCACTGTACTTCCCAAAATATCCAGATTCTCCGTTTCCCCTTTCAGTATTTTGTTACATCTCTGTACCATCATCTGCGATATATGGCTCATCATGCCGTTGCCCCGGATTCCCAGACCATTTGCATTTACCTCTTTTGCCGCTTCCATCCATGCGTCCTTTACATCCTGCGGGGCATTGGGGCCAACCATGTCAAAGGCTTTTTCATCATAATCTACTTTTTTATCCTGTTCCGCTTTCTCCGTCACAGTTTCCATAAATCCTACAGCCCCGGATTCCGCACTTCTTTCTGCCTTTCTCGCCGTGTACCCTGTCACCGGGTAGCCTGCTACTCCAATCCCGTTAATACCCATTTTTCAAGTCCTCCATTTATTTTTAGTATTGCGGCCCCTCTGTCATTCAGAGCCGCGCCTGCTCCCTTTGTATAAGTCCGAGCAGTTTATTACTTGATATAAACATACAGCCTAACTTCCCCTGTCAAACTTCATGACCAACACCTCCCTTCTGCTTATAACACGAGACGACCCTCAAAAAAGTTTCATACATCCCCTCTGTCGGTCAGAACTCATGCTTTTACATCAAGCCCGCCCTGCGTTACCTCCCTGCCCGGAAGATGCAGGATTTCCTTTGTAAGAGGCACGATGCTCCCATTGCTGACCGCATAATCCAATAGCTGCTGCATCGCTTTCAGGTTCGGCTGTGACAGCAGCGTCCCGTTCTTTCCATATGTCCTGTTCCCAAGCTCCGAAAGGATCTCATCCGTATATGCCATCTGTCCGTCCAGCCATCTTTCATATGCCGATGGCACGGCTTTTTCCCTGCTCAGGGTTTCCTCCCGTTCCCTGCGGTAATTTTTCCAGTACTGGTCACGCTCTTTTCCGGCATCCTCCAGCCATCCTCTCTGTCCCGGGCCATATCCATATTCCGTGTCGATGTCATAAAGGCTGCCGTTCCTATAGCCGATGGTAAGCCCGCGCTCATCTTCCTTATCCCATCCCTCTTTTACAAAGACCTGATAATCTTCATACAGTGCTGACATGGGCAGCGCATCTATCTCACCGTTTGCCCGCTTTTCATTATACCGCTCCGTCACCACATCCCACAGGTTCCGCCCTTCCGGCGTATAAATTACCCCATCCCGGTTTTCCAGTTCCCTCATATCCAGCCCCGTCATGTCATTGACAAAATGCCACATGACAGCCTTCTCCTGATAAGCCGTGTCATATAAATACTGCTTTGGCTGCCCGAATCCGTTCCTTGCAGGATTGCACCAGCGCAGATGCTCATACAGGTATCTCCCGTTATTTCCCCTGTTCAGGGCTTCTTCTATCTGCCTTGCCAGGGCTTCGTCTACACCGTCCGCATGGATTATATACTCATACGGGTCAACCCTGAGACGCAGGTCTGCATCCTCCGGAATGACGATCCCGTTTTCCTCAAAAAGACGGTTGACGGATTCGTTTATGCCGCTGCGCACCTCATCGTTCCATTCTTCATCGCTCATGATCCCGCCAAAAGCCTTCTGGATGACCGGGTCATAACTGTTTACAGCAGCCGGAAGCCCGTTCAGGACACGTTTTTCGGCTTCCGCACATATTTCACGTTCCCTCTGCGTCAGCCCTTTTACATAATAAGGGGATTTCGTATTATAATATTTATCCCATATATGCTTTGAAGGGTTCGCGAACTTTTTATTATCTTCATTCACCTTTGCATAATGCTCATCGATGGCTTTCGCATATTTCTCATACTTGGCAATGACGGATGATATGGGGAAGGTGGTTCCGCTGTTTTGGGCTGCAAGGTCACCCGGCTGCTGTACCCGTTCCGCATAGACCGGAACTGCGTCCTGCTCCCGGTACGTTTTTACCGTCTTGTCAGCCACAGCTTCTTTTGCTTCCCCTGATCTGGGACAGGAAGCAGCCGCCTTGCTGCCATATACAGTTGAATGATCCCTTATCACATTACTGCCAATTCCACTAATACTCATTTCTTGATTTCCTCCAATGCTGTCAATTATTCTTAATCCCACAGCCCCTCTGTCAGTCAGAGCCGCCCATAAGTCCGGGCAGTCCGCAGGGGCAAAGTTTTATGCGCCTCTGCGGAATTGGGTGTAAAGATTATTTACGCCTTTGTATCAAAACCTGCTCCTGTGGGCATAGACGTACCCAAAGACGCTGCTATGACTTTCTGCGTAACAGCTTTTATATCCGTACCTGTGCCGCTTACGGCATATCCGTCTGTATCTGCTGTTGCTTCATTCGCCGCTTTCCTCTCTGCTCGTTTCTGCACTGCCTTTTCCATTTGCTCTTTTCTCTCTGCCCGCCTTTCCGCTATCTTCTCTGCGTATTTTTCTTTTTCCTCACGTTTCTTTCTGGCCTTCAGCCAGCGTTCTTCCTCTTCTTTATACTTTTTTTGCGTTTTATTGGTATTGCTGTTTCCAGTATTTGCAGTTCTCATACCGCCACAGGACGACTGCCTGTTGCCATTGGCATCATATGTAACAGTTCTTCCGCCAAGCACAACGCCATCCCTCTGCGCCCACCCATAAACCATTGAATTTGCAGCAACTTCTCCTGACAGATTCCACTCAATCTCTTTTGCAAATTCTGGATCGTTCGCCATTTTCTTTAAGCAGTCATACGAAAGATTTACCGTAACTTTACTGCTGTTACTCGGTAATACGCCGCCATTTGTATTGAAATTTATCTGCGGAAATTTCTTACATAACTGTTCATAGTATGCCTGCACCTTATCCTTGCTGTTTGTTGATGTGTTTGTCTTTACCTCCGATGCCGCCTTACTATCCACCTTTTTCGTACTGTCGGTGTAACTTGCTGCATAACTGCTGTAATTGTTTGTAATCTCCATTGCCATAATTTTCATCCTCCTAAAAATTTTTATTTTGAATGGCGGCCCCTCTGTCATTCGGAGCCGCCCATGCCCCCTTATGGTAAGTCCGGGCATAATGCCCTTCATCAGCCAAGCAGGGAAGCACTGCCCACAGTATTTTCCGTCATAACATTGGCATCATAGGAATTTGCCGCTTTTGCCATCTGACTCTCACTGCTCCATGACTGCGACAGCCTGCTTTTCTCCAGTTCCATCTTTGCAATCTTTTCATTCAACATTTCCTGCTGCTGTTTTTTCGCCTGCGCCCGCTTTTCCAGATATTCCTCCAGAATCTCCTTCTGCCTGTCTTTCTTTTCGCTCGTCCTTTTATAAAAGCTGTTCTGCGAACGCACATCAAACTCGGAATCATAACCAACTGGCCATGAATCCGCCCTGTACTCATTCAAAGTTGCGCCGACCGTTATCAGCACTGAACAGTTCCTCGGCGCATAGGAATCACCCCAATCCCTCTGGATCAGTGAAAGAACCTTCTCCCTATATTGCGGGTCATCCTTCATGGCTTTAAATGCCGCCTCCGATATATTGACCGCCGCATTGCTCACTGTCCTGTGGTTGGTGACTCTGGAAAGGTCTTCATAGAATTCCTTCTTGAATAATTCCATTTCTTCTGCTTCCGATAATTCCTGTGTGCTGCTTGTTTTTTCTAAAGCGAACTTTTCTGTGCTGTTTACATTTTTAGTGTTTTTCGTTGCTGCCACATTGCTCTGATAAAATTTAAGTCCTACTCCACTAATTGCCATTTTCTAATCCTCCATTTTTCGTTGATAATTTTAATTCGTTTTTCTCTTCCACTACTTATCTTCTTTTGCTTTCACCTCCCCCTGCTGCAGCATAACTGTCACATGAAAAACATCCCCTTTCACTTTTATCTTTACCCCTCCAAAATACCTCTCTGCCACATCACGCACATTTTGCAGCCCAATCCCATGCTCCGTGATAATCCCCGGCAGGGCACTCTGTTTCGTTGTGACCGGAAGTGAACCATCCTCACGGATTGGCACAATTCCGTCAAAGCTGTTTTCCACTTCAAGCAATAGGAACTGCTTTCTCCGTTTTAAGGCAAGGTGTATGAACCCTTTGCCCGGTTCCAGTTTCTCACAGGCTTCTATGGCATTATCCAAAAGGTTGTTCAGGATAATCCCTAAATCGAACACCGGGATTTCCCCTCCATACCGGAAATCAGCTTCAAAACGGATTCCCGCTTTTTGGGCCCTGCGCCATTTATCATTGATGATGACATCCGTCACTGCATTCCCCGTAACATACCTGTATTCCAGTTCCTGCATTGTCTCATCCATCCTCTGGACATATTCCTCTATTTCACCATACTGCCCGGTCTCTGCAAGCCCTTTGATGTTAGCCATATGATTCTTCATCTCATGCCTCACTTTGCGGATACTGCTATAAAAGTTCTCTGCCTCTTCCAGCCGCTTTTTCATGGCTTTTACCTGCTGTTCCTCCACAAAATGCTTCTGCCTTTCAGCAAGCAGTACCCTGTATCTCTGCCAGAAATAAATCAATGCGGTTTCCCCTGCAAATATGAGGACTGCTATCATGGGAACCTTCCATAGCAGATCCGGCTTTTCATCAAACAGGATAAATGTACCGCTTCCTATATTTACAATCAGCAGGCTACTTACCACACCTGCAATCATGCTTCCCACAAAATTCAGCACGGAAAGCAGAAGAACGTCCTGCCATGTCATTATGCCCGCCCCTTTGATGAGCTTACGCAGAATGACCACCATCGCCACAAACAATGCCGTATAAAGGAATACGGATAAAGCCATCCCAATTGATACACTGTGATACATCTGCTGTTGATAGTTCCCTGACAAGGCATCGAGATCTTTCATCATCATGTTTGCTGCATTCATATAAATGCTGTTCGCAATCAGAAAGCTCAGACAATGGAGGTTATAAAAAGCAAGCATTATAAAGACTGTTTTACCTATCCGCTCTTTATAGTTCACTGCTCCATATCCCAATATTGCCAAAGCTAAAACGGCATACCTGACCCATGATGCACATGGCAGAAACCATAATCCCATATTTGCAAAGAGAAACAGGACTGCCGCGATGCCATCTCTTTTTTCCTTCTTCACACTGAAAACTGCTGACCACAAAACAAGGAACATTATGGCCTGTATGGCAACCCTCCATATATCCAATATGTTATTGACCATTTCAAATCCTGACTGGCTCATAGGCTCTCCTCCGAAATGTAATCAATATATGCCTGCACAAAGCCGTCATACTTATACCTTGAAAGCAGGAGCTTATCCCCATTCGCCATCCTTACCTCTGTCTTATCGTAGCCCTCCACATGGAAAAGGTTGATCAGATATCCCCTGTGGATGCGGTAGAACTGTCCCGCCAGTTCCTCCTCCAAGTCACCAATCTTCCCGTAATATTCCAGCTTCCCGCTTTTCAGGTACAGGACGATATTGTGGTTCTGGCTTTCCATGTAATAAATGTCATTCAGCGGTATGGCCCTTCCCTCTCCCGCATACTGGATCACAAGTTTCTTCTTCCGCTGTTCTTCCTCCGATATGGCCTGCCCGACTGCCCGGCCAAACACCTCCGCAAACTTCTGTTCATCCACGGGCTTCACCAGATACTGGAACGCCCCTACGTCAAAAGCGTCATAGACATATTTTTCATAGCCTGTGACAAATATGATGATCGGCTGCCTGCAGACATCCATGCCACGGATATGCCTTGCCAGCCCCATGCCATCCAGTTCCGCGCCGGAGCCGCCCATCTCTATATCCAGAAACACCAGATCATGCTCTTTCCCGTCTGCCAGATACTCGCCAGCAGAGGCATATTCCACTATGCTGCACTCGGCACCCTGTTTCCTGATGAGGGAAACAAGATAGGTCCTTATATTTTTTTCATCATCACATACTGCAATTTTTACCGTGTCCGCCACCTCCAGTCTTCAACTAACTTATCGGAAAAAATAGGGAAATTTCTAACGCGTATTACGTGAATGGTTAATCTGGCTACGTGAATCGCAGATTTTATTATTTCTGATAATATAGTCTGCCTATTCTGTCACTCGCATATTACCTCTGATTTCCCCACTGTCCAAGTAATTTCTGCTATCATGCCGCCCAGTCTTCCTGTATCCCTGCTCCATAAAATTTTTTCGTATCAGAACAGTGTTATTTCCTATCCCCTATTTGATTTAGCATCTTAACCAATGTTTGAGGAAGCGGCACTCCAAGCCGGTTTATATTCTTTAAAATGGCAATCCCCTCATTAGAAATGTAAAACAAAATAACTGTTGTCCGGATCGCACAATTACTTTCAATGATTGTACCTATAATATTTGAAACAATCACTGGAATAAATATCGCTGCTTTCTTAAACATATTCTTTAGCAAAAACACATTGGATCGCTTCTCCTCCCCTACAATCACAAGAAGTATTTCTGCTATGTAACTCATCATCATAAACACAATCAGTGCAGATAGGAATTTATCAATCCCTCCCAATAATTGAATAACGTAGTTTACCATATACATTCCGTCCTTTCCTAAAAAAAATTAAATATCATCTACATGGCTTGTCTCATGTACTGTTCACAAAAAAATAGCCAGAACAAATTATCTGACAGAGTCTATGCTCCGTTCCAATAATCTGCTCTGGCTATTAGTGGCTGTCCTATGTGACGCCCTGTTGCTCAGTCAGCAAACGCTATCTTATGCATTTACAACCATTTTGTAAACTTCTTTTTCCCGCGAGGTTGGTTCTGCGGTCATTTTATCACAAATAAAGGTTCAGTACAATATGCCGCAAATACGGCATTTACAGGAAAAGTTCAGTTTTTACAATCTGCTGAAAGCTGCTAAAATACCGTCAATTAGTAACAAATTAGAAACAAATTTCACAGTATTCAGGGTTCCCCAAATAGATCCAGCCGTTGCGGTTTTTCTGATAACTTTTCAGCAGTCCCCAGCTACCGGAAACTTCCACAATAGTGAAGGTTCCGATCCCTGTAAACTTCCCGGTCAGGTTCGTGTTATCTGCTGAACCGGGGCTTTTCCTGATATTCAGATCAGGTATAATGACCTTGATCAGAAAAGGAACCGCAGGGAAGGGGGAAGCCGGGGCCGGTGCAGGTGTGGCGGCCTGTGCGCCTGTAATCGCCGTCAGTATGGTCAGGATCTTTTCACCATATTCAGCACCAGCGGCCCAACCCTTGCGCTGCGGGTTTTCCTGAATACCCAGCCATTCCACAAATTCAGCTGAACCACGGGCCACATATTTGAACCGGGGATCCACAACCGGGTTCACCAGCTGTTCACTATTGGCGTATGCTTTCAAGTGCTGGATCTGTGCCCGGATGCCGATCTGCGGCGTGTCAAAAGAATTTCCCTTCATGCCGTTGCTGGTCACACCCATGCCGCAGAAATTATTCTGATCCAGCGTAACAGCGGAACCCTTGAAAGTAAAGTTCCCAGTTTCAAGGCATGACTGCGAAAAAGCAATATCACCCCGGATCCCTTCTGCCGCACCTTCTGACAGGTACAGGGGGATCATGTCAATGACAGACTGTGCCACATTCGGGTTCTTTGCTTTAATGTATGCCCGCATCTGGTCAGCTGTAGCCTGTGCCGTCCCTGTGATCCGTGTCCCGGAACTTGCAGCCGGAACCGTTGCGGAACCCATAGCGGCCTTGACTGCTTTTCTGAACCCGTCCATAGTATAACCCATTTTCAACTGATTCCATAAATGGACAGGATCGCCGTGATTGCTGGCAATACCACGCCTGTGACCTTCTTCATGGGATAGGATAACCCCATCAGCCAGCGGATCAAGCCTGAACTTTTTGCACAGTTCAGCGAACAGCTGAACAGCGCTTTCATATGTGCGCCTGACTGCGGCCCGTGCTTCCTCTACATTGGAACAGGTAAAACATGCGCCGCCCGTGTATCTGATACAGGCCGGTTCACACATTTCAACACCGATATGCGTATTATTGCCGGATCCGTTTGGCCCGGATCCACAATGCCATCCCCGGTATTCCCACGGTAAAGTTTGGTATATGTCCCCGGTATTGGCATCAATGAACGCATGGACACAAGCGGCCTTTTCAGCATTGTTCCAGCTTCCCACAAATGCCTGTGCGGAAGGCTGCGGGCAGCCTACGCTATGCAGCATAAGACCGCCCCTTGTGTTCTGTTCTGCTTTTTGATAGCAGCGGTTACTTTTCAAGAATGATTCAATGATCCTCATGCCCTGCACCTTCACTTTCTGCCTTATTTTTCAGCACTTCAATAGCCTTGATGATAACTGCCGGAATGGGGATCCCCATTAGTCCAGCGTTTTCAATAATGGATATGGTTTCATTGGCAATAAAGGCAATCACCACGGCATCCCTGATAAAATTGGAACCCATGATCAGATCCAGCCTACAGGCCACCAGTACCACAAGCAAGGTCACGCCTTTTCTGCATAAGCCTTTCCATCCGGCCCGGCTTTCCAGTGCGCCGTTCTGTGTCTTTTCACTGGTATGGAACACGCCAGCCACGATCAGGCCGGTCACATAATCAATACCCATGAAAATAATCAGCGTAACCAGTGCGGCATCCCAGCCGCCAAACAGGGAAGCGATCCAGCTTCCGATCAGACCGATAAAAGTTAAAAGTTTCATTTTCATGTTCTCCATCCTTTCCGCACACGAAAAAAGCACCCGTCTGACGCTCATATAACGCCATATAGGTACTTTACTGTGTGCCTTTGATAATTTGTTCATGTGAAAGAAAAAAAAAGCCTATTCTGCGGCCAGTTCAGGAACTTCCATGTCAACCAGAACTTCCCTGACCTGTTCTTTCAGCTTTGCCGGAACGTCAGCAAAGGCTTTCTTGCCCTTGATGATCAGCAGCGCATAAACGATTGCCATATCTTTCACCCCCTTCCCCAGTATGAAATAAAGCAGGACTTCCAGCAGGATCATTTTTCGTCACCTGCCAGCAGCGCCTTGACTTCCTTCTGCAAATTTTTGGGAACGTCCTTGATCGTCTTTTTCCCTTTGCGGATCAGGTCAGCATAAACCTTTGCCATCATGCTCATTATTCTGCACCCCCTATCAACTCAAATACTTCTGTCAATGCCATCTGTGTGCTGGTCAGTTCGTCAGACATTCCAGCCAGTTCCTTTTTCAAGGTGTCGTTCTCACTCCCGATCAGCTGAATGTATTCGTCAGGTGTATACACATATTCGTGATACTGGTATGTGTCCCCGGCGTTCTCCATTCCTTCCTGTGGCTCCACCTTCTGTATATCCTCATGGACATACACCGCATCCGGCATAACTACCACCGGCACGGCAAAGGCGGCGCTTCCCTGTCTGATTCCTAAATCTTTCATGCTGCTTTCACCAATCCTTTCTTTTCTAGTTTCTTTCTATATTTGTTGATTTTCACAACCTTGTTCTTTTTCCCGTCAGCAATAATTTCTTCATAGTACCGCATCAGGGAAGGTGCAATAGGCGCAATATATTTTTCTTTAAGCCTGTGGCCATCGCACATATCCAGCCACCCACAATATGAATTAGCTGAACAAAATTCTGAATAGCTGATCAAAAGTCCGGCTTCCTGCTTTTTCAGGATCCGGCGCATTGTGTTTTTCATTTTTATGCAGGTTCTCTTGCGTAACAGCGTATAGCCGTGGAAGCAGCGGAACCCTATAAAATCAATACCACGGGCATCCACAGGGAACACTTGCCAGTTATCTTTCAAGCTAAGGTTCAGACGTGTATGCAAATATTCATCCATTTTCTTTCTGACCTCATGCAGCTGTTCCTTGCTGTCCAATAGTATGATAATGTCATCCATGTACCGCACCACATATTTCAGATGCAGTTCTTCTTTCAAGTAATGGTCAAAATATGCCAGATAAAAATTTGCAAGGTACTGTGAAAGATAGGATCCAATGGGTACACCTGTACCGGGAACACTGTCCACAATTTTGAACAATAATGAAAGCAGCCACTTGTCTTTGATCTTGCGTTCAAGCAGCTGCTTCAAAATATCGTGATCAATGCTAGGATAAAATTTCCTGACATCAATTTTCAGACAGTATTGTGTGCCGGGTATATCTTCCAGATACCCATGAAGCAAGTCAAGCGCCCTGCTGATCCCTCTGTCCTTTATGGATGCACAGGTATGTGTGCAAAAGGTTTCCATGAAGATTGGTTCAATCTGTAGCATAATAGCCCATTGAATGATCCTGTCTGGAAAATAGGGTAACTTTTCAAGTTTTCTTTCCTTGCCTTTGTCATTGATAATTGACACCGTATATTCCGACACTTCATATTTTTCATTCAGCAACATTTCCTGAATTTCTTTCAGGTATGTGTCAGGATCCTGATCAACCATCTTGACTTCTTTGTAAAACAGTTTATCCTTTCTGGCATTTCGGTGTGCTTCCCGCAGATTTTCAATGGTGCAGATCTTATCAAAAATATCACCATGTCTTTTCATGCAACACCCCTGATGTTTTCCGTCCCCTGAACGTTCGCTTGTGCTACTAATACAGATAAACGGGATTCTTTATGTTTTGCCTAGTGGCAGGGTAGTGAAGGTTCACCGTGTTAAAAAAATCTATTGTGGAAAACAATAGGTGACAACCGACAGCCACATACGAGAACGAAAAAGCACAACCCACAGCCAGCGGAAAAGCCCCCGCACAAAGCGCACCAACCCAACCACCACCAAAAAGCCCAAGACAAGACGCAAACAAAGGAGCAGAATCTTTTTTTTGTCTGATTTTTTGGCAATTAGGTGAATGTGTTTCAACCTTCATGTCATGCTTTCACTACCCGTTTTCATTACTCATAAAAAGCCGCTGTTTAAGCGGCTTCTTTCTCTTTTTCTTCTTCGTGCATATACATCAGGCGACAACCGACAGCCACATTCGAGAACGAAAAAGCACAATACACAGCCAGCGGAAAAGCCCCCGCAGAAAGCGCACCAGCCCAATAACCACCGAAAATCGCAAGACAAGACGCATACAAACTAGCATAATCACAGAAGTATGTGCTGTCTGATCCTGATACGTCACGGGCCGTAAAACCGGCATTACTGCCGCCCTGCGGTAACTTCATATAGTTGCCGATATTAGCAGACACACCGCCGTTTCCGTTGTTCTTATAGCCTGTTCCGTTGGTTACGAAATTCTTTGCAATATCACAGGTCATCACGTTTCTGTTTGCGTCAGAAGTCAGGCCGTCAATGAACTCCCAGTAATTCCCCCAAAAATCTTCAAGATTCAGACATTTCACCTGATGGTTCTGGTCAGTCATGTATGCCGGGTTAGAAGTGCGGATGATCTCTGAATCTGCACCATACGCATTAGTTCCACCAGTGACAACCCCAGCTGTATGATCGCTTTTTACATAACCAGTTCCCACAGCTGCCTGACTGTTAAGGGTTCCATGACTGATAATAAAAAGACACTGCATCAGTTTCAGGCTACCATATGTGCGCTGCTGATAACCTGCGCCCCTTGCCCTGCACCATGTCCTGAATGTGTCAATGGTCTGTGAAACAGTCACGGTCTTGCCTGAACTGGAATATGCTTTATTGCCAGAACAGTAGCCTTTATACACACCGATATAGATCCGATCACAGTCGTTGTATGCGTTCAGGCTGAAAGCGTCATACTTGAAAGCGGGATTGTCAGGATCAGTGGTCACGGACACTTTCAGCAGATTCTTCCCAGTGTTCAGCCATTCAATACTGTAGCCAACACGGAAGGGAATTTCAAGCATGACATCATTCCCCAGCGTGGTTATGTCTGCGGCGGTTCCGTCAGCTTTCTGTGCAAGGTTATCCGGGTTAAGGTAATACAGCACTTTGCCATCTTTCAGGACACAGGGCCGCATATCCTTGAAAATAGGCATATCACGCCATGATGCATAACTGTGTTCCATACCTTCTGCATCGTCTGTATATGTCACCATGTTATCAGGGACAGACTTTGAAAAGTCAATCAGGGCAGAATACACAACTGCAAGTGATATTGTTGCGCTGTAGGTGAACACGCCCGGAACAGGATGGATCTTTACTGTGCCAGTTCTGGAACCGTCTGACGTGCCGATCAAACATTCACCCATGAAGTTGCTGTCAAAAGTGATAGCGGCAACACCACCCGCAAAGGTTCCCGTTCTGCTGTAGCTTCCACATACCAGCGTAACGGTTTTACCGTTCAGCTTTTTGTCAGCTGTGGTCACGGTCAAGTGATACAGCTGCAAGTCTACGCTGTAGACAGCAACACCTTCTGCCGATACGTTCAGGGAAGCGCTGGCTGTGTTCGTGCCATCGGAAGCGGTGACTGTGACCGGCCCGGAAAAGGAAAAGCGGATCCTTGCTGTGCCATCATTTCCGATTGTCCCCGTTGCGTCCTCTGTACCGTTGGAAACGGTCACTGTGCTTCCATATAAGCCCGTTTCAGCCGTTTTTATGTCTATACGGTTATATTCTCCCCTTGTGTCCAATTCGGCGCTATATGTGGCGTAATTCGTGACCGTGACGGTAGTTTCAGCAGTGATCCCTTCTTCCGTGGATGCAGATACCGTCAGATTGCCGTTGATCAATATCCCTGTAATGATACATTCCCCAGTGTAGGCCATTGATCCGGTCAGTGTGGTTTCACCGTCTGTCACTGACACAGTGCGCCCATACAGGGCCGGATCCGTGGTTGATACCTTAATAGCGGCCCCGCCTGACGCTGAATCTGTCCGGCGCTTGATCTCATTGATAGCGGCTACAAAAGTACCCTTTGCAACCGTTTCAAGGTCTTTTGTGTCACCCAGCGGAAGATCCCCGCCCACGGCCTTGACCACATCTTCATGTGTCACGCTTTTAGTGCCGGAACCGTCCCCCATTTCCACAGCGTACCGGCTCCCAGCCGGAACAGTTTCAGCCTGTGGCAAGTCAAAAAAAGTTTTTCCTTCATTCATGCTTTCTTTCTCCTTTACTATTTATTGCAACCGCAAATAGGCCAGCCTATCAGCAGCGGCTTTCCTGTACTGTCTGTAATATAATCACCCTGATCCGTTTTCAGCTTTGCCCGTACCATGCCGGTGATCAACATTGTCTGTGTGTCTTGCAGCTGTCCCAGCAGCGCATCAACCTGAATCTGCAACTTTCCAGCAGGATCTTCCCCCAGCATCCCCTTGATGTGTTCAAACCATTCCAGAAATTCCGCTTCATTGGTGCTTTTGAAAAGAATAAGCTGCTGTGTAATTGCCAGCAGGTCATTATTGCCTTTTGTTTCAAGTTCAGTCAAATATTCAGCCAGTTCAGAAGAATACTGATCATGCAGTTCTTTTCCCTGCTGTGACAGGGTAGTGTAAAAGTTGTTCATGGTAGTCAGCAGATTGTTATATGCGTCTGTACTGTCCTGTTTCAGCGTGGCAATATACTGTGTTATATCGTCAGTAAATGCCTTGTAAGCGTCAGCCGCCATCTTTGTGAACTGTTCATAACTGGTATTTGACTTGTCAACAAATTCTTCATAGAATTTATTCAGCTGTTCAAAGAAAACAGCTGTGTCAAGGTGATCAATCAGCTGTGTGATGTACCCACACACGGCGCTGTCCGGCCTTGTATCTGTGATACTGCTTTGTGTGATTACTTTCTGGCCAGCTGCAAGCCTGATATTTGCAAGGCATAGTTCAAAGTAGTCACCGGCTGACGGCCTGATCAGTTCAGGCGGTACAGGGTTAGCCGCTTCTGTGCCAGTCTTGATCACAATTTCAACCATTCTTTCCAGATAGTTACACCGCATAACAACCCGGTCAATTCTGCTGTACTGCTGCGGTACTGTTTCAATGGTCAGGTGATCAACTTCGTCATTGTAACAGAAGTGTCCCTTGACCATACCAAAACCGGGATCCAGATCAAGATTCAGGCCGTTGCCCGCAGCCCTTACCCGGAAACAGGTTGAAGGAAGTGCCAGCACTCCATCACTGACCAAATTCGCAAACAGCAGCGCAAACAGGTCAGAAGTTTCAGCCCGGTCAAATATTGGCATCCCTTCATCGTCAATGCCTATAATGTCAGAATCAAAATAACCGTATCTAAAAGCCATCTTTATGTTGTTTCCTTTCTTATAATTTTCTTAAAATCTGTTGCGCTGTCATTTCCAAAAATAACACTTAAAGTTCTTTTTGAACCTTCCAACACTTCCTGAATTTCAGTGATCCGCTTTGAACATTCAATGTTCACATCACTATAGCGATAAGTACACAGATCCCCTAAATCAAAATCAGTTCCATATATGAGATTAGCAGCCGGATCCACATCACTATCAACTTTTTCAATAGCTGCATAATCAGCCAGCTTTTCAAGGCCACGCTGGAACAGCAGATCACGGTATTGTGCATCCGTATAGTTCACTGTGTCGGAATGTTGCTGTAAGTCCCTAGCGTCAACCCATAATTCCCGGCGTTCTTCGTCAGGGCTTTGTCGGATGTCTATTTCAACCACTTTCCGGGCAGCCCCTTCACCCTCACCGGCCACATACGCCACATTTTTACAGTCAGATTCATCCCGATCATACTGTGCGTTTTTTATGTTCCTGAAGCTGTCAGAAAAGATCGCCCAGCTGTTGACTTCCTGTGTGTCAGTGCGGTCAAGCCCCTGCCAGACTTCATATGTCAGGCTGTTTTCCAGATAATCAAACACAAGCCGCTGTGACATTTCCTGTGTTTTCAGCGTGTCATATAAGCGATCCCCCACGTTGTCCCCGGTATTCTGCAAAGTTATGGAAGCGCCGCCACCTTTCGCTGTCCCCAGTCTTATATTCTGTATCTTCCGGGCAGCATTGGCCGGGTTAATGATATACTGATCAATCACACTGCGGGCCAGTATTTCAGGTGTACCCGTTTTACTGAATGTGGGATAGATCACATTATTGTTCAGTAAGTGTTCAGCAAAGTACCCTTTACAGTAAGCGGTTTTTTCGCTTTTCTGTCCACGCATGAAATTGACTTCCCGGATCACTCCCAGTTCCGTGCGGTCATTCCTGTATAGGTATTGGCCGCTATTGATCAGGTCAAAATATTCAGCAGGTATGTGAAGTTCAAAAATGCCGGGGCTGTAGTATCTGCGATACCATAGCAGCGTATTGAATACCCGGATGGATCCTATTGTCTGAAAATCTTTGTCAAATACAATAAACTGCATATCACACCCCCAAATATTTAGGCCGGTAATATAGATTCACGTCCAAATTTGTGTAATTTTCATCAGCGTCATATTCAAGGTAATTGTCCCCTACTTCCAGTTCAAAGGGTTCAGATTTTCGGTCAATGTGATGGTAGTAGTTCAGCCCGTTCAGTTCAATGACCTGATGGCGTGGGTTCGTGTCAATCAGCAGAATGTCACCCAGCACCATATCACAATGCACCCGCATATATTGGCCGGTTTTCACATTGGTTATTTTCGGGTTTTTCACGCTTCCCCGCTTTGCTACAAACTGGATCTGAATACCAGTGGACACATCCCCGTCATTGGCAAGCACCACTTCTTTATGTAGTGTCCTGTAGCCGGTAATCATTCCCCCCAGCATCAGGCCCCTTGCTTTCTCCGGGTACTGGTTTTTATTCGTGGCCCGCCTTGCCAGACTGTGCCACGGAAAATGAAACTGTGCTGTATAGTGGGCCATGTTTTTGCCGAAATTGTCCACGTTCAGCATATAAGGATCCGGGCAGATCAGATCCACAATGATCCCCAGCCGTGTATCAAGGTTTTTCTGCTCTGCAAAAGTCCACCCTTCAAGTTCATATTCAATATTCCGGGAAATACCCAGATTAGTGATCAGGGCTTTCCCGGTATACTTTGGATTGAAAAATTTAATGACCGCAGCCCGGTTTTCCGGGTTATTGCGGCCATTTCTGAATTTTGCTTCAATATGGATCGGGCGTTTTCCTATCTTTTTACCGTCTACAGACACGCCATCCACAAGCGCATTGTCTGACGTGCTTATTTCCAGTTCTGACGATTCAAGGCCGGAAACTTTGGTAATGTCAATCCTAATCTCCCGAATTTGTTATACATAGGTCACCTGACTTACCTATGGAATCCTT